>Ga0207850_100236_pt1 | contig 46670 bp, 47 predicted proteins | sample 23E2SouthBayCA_FD_187746 | JGI IMG/M metagenome (GOLD analysis project Ga0207850, IMG submission 187746) | Aerobic enrichment media microbial communities from Eden Landing Ponds, California, USA - A23 E3 (3) (SPAdes) | ecosystem: Environmental > Aquatic > Marine > Unclassified | place...
GACGGTCTTGATGGGGATGCCGTACTCCTCGCCGCCGCTCTCCACGAACAGCACCTTCACGATGGCCACCGTCACCGGCAGCGTCATCGTGAACGTCGTCCCCTCGCCGGGGACGCTGGACACCGACACCGAGCCGTCGAGCCGGCTGACGGTGTCGCGGACGACGTCCATCCCGACGCCGCGCCCGGAGACGTCCGTCACTTCGTCGTTCGTGGAGAAGCCGGGGTGGAAGACGAGGTCCTCGACCTCCGCGTCGGTGAGCTCGTCGACCTCCTCGCGGCTCATCACGTCCTTCTCGACGGCCTTCTCGCGGACGCGCTCGCGGTCGATACCGCCGCCGTCGTCCCGCACTTCGATGATGACTTGGTCGCGGTTGCGCTCCGCGGACAGCGTCACCGTCCCCTCGGGGTCCTTGCCGTTGGCCTCCCGCTCTTCGGGCGGCTCGATGCCGTGGTCGACGGCGTTGCGCAGGAGGTGCATCAGCGGGTCGCTGATCTCCGTGAGGATGGTGCGGTCGAGTTCCACGTCGTCGCCCTCCACGACGAACTCGATTTCCTTGTCCTGCTCGCGCGCGAGGTCGCGGACGAGCCGCGGGAACTTCCCGACGATCTTCTTCATCGGGACGAGCCGCATGTCCATCACGGTGTCTTGGAGGCTCGCGGAGATCTTGTCGAGCTCGTCGAGCTCGTCGTCGACCTGCCGGTCGCTGCCCTCCATGCCGCGGCGGAGCTTGATGCGCGTGGTCACGAGCTGTTCGACGAGCCCGTGCAGCTCGTCCAGCTGGTCGACGTCCACGCGCACGGACTGAATCTCCGTGTCCGTGGACGCCATCGGCGAATCGCCGTCGTCCTCGTCGTCCTCGTCTCCCTCGTCACCGTCGTCGGCGCTGGCGGACGCCGTATCGGACGCCGCTTCGCTCGCTTCTACGTCCGCGGACTCGGCGCTCGCGTCTTCTTCGGCGTCACCGGCTTCTCCGCCGGCTTCCGACTCGGCGCCGGCGGCGTCGGTGAGTTCGGTGACCGTCGCGTCGTCGAGCTTCGGGAACGAGTGGACGGTCGCGGCCACGTCCGCCACGTCGCTGGCGACCACGAGGTCGAAGCCGTCGTCGTAGTCGCCGTCGTTGATGGCGTCCGGGCTCGGGTCGGTGCCCAGCAGGTCGAACTCCTCTTGGGCGGCCTCCAGCACGAACATCCCGTCGACGCCCTTCATCTGCGAGTCGCCCATGTCCACGTGGACGTGGAAGACGCGCCGGTCGACGGCCGCGACCGTCTCGCGGTCCACGATTGCGAACGGGTCGACGTCGAGGTCGTCCCCGTCACCGCTGGCGTCGCCGGCTGTCTCTTCGTCCCCGCCGGCGGCGTCGCCGGCTGTCTCTTCGTCCCCGCCGGCGGCGTCGCCGGCCTCCTCGCCGGCTTCGTCGAGCACCGCGCGGACGGACTCGACGGTGTCGGAGACGTCGCGCTCGACCTCGCCGTTGGCCTCGATTTCGTCGAGGCACGCCTCGATCTCGTCGACGCCCTCGAAGATGCGGTCCATCCGGTCGCCCGTCACTTCGAGGTCGCCCTGCCGCATCGCGTCCAGCAAGTCCTCGACGGCGTGAGCGAGGTTACTGGCGTCCTCGAACCCCATCGCGCCGAAGTTCCCCTTCAGCGTGTGGGCGGTCCGGAAGATGGCGTCCATCGCCTCCTCGTTGCCGGGCTCGGATTCGAGCTCCAGCAGCGCGTTGTTCAGATTCGTTACGTGTTCTTCGCCCTCGCGCACGAACGCTTCAAGGTAGTCGTCCATTCAGGTACTCCTCCGTATCGCGTCGGTGATTGCTTCGGTGAGTCGGTCCGCCGGCAGCACCTCGTCGACGCAGCCGGTCTCGATGGCGCGCTCCGGGATGCCGAACACCGCGCTGGTTGCCTCGTCCTGCGCGAACGTCGCGCCGCCCGCCTCCTTGACCGCGCGCACGCCGTCGGCGCCGTCCGTCCCCATCCCCGTCAACACGACGGCGACGAGGGGGTCGGTGATGTGCTCGGCGGCGGACTCCATCGTCACGTCGATGGCGGGCCGGACGCTGTGGCGGCGCTCGCTCTGGTCGAGGCGCACCCGGAGGCGGCCGTTCGAGTACCCCGACACCTGCATGTGGTAGTCGCCGCGCGCCACCAGCCCCTCGCCGCCGCTGATGCGGTCGCCGTCCTCGGCCTCCTTGATGTCGTACTCGCTGCTCTGGTCGAGGCGCTTGGCGAACCGCGAGGTGAACTGGTCGGGCATGTGCTGGACGACCAGCACCCGGAAGTCCGCCTCCCGGGGGAGCGCGCCCAGAATCGACTCCACGACGTTCGGGCCGCCCGTGGACGCCCCGACGAGCAGCGTGGGGTTGTCGACGTACGCGGCGTCGGTCGCCGGCGTACTGGTCGACGGCGCCGACTGCTGGACGTCGTGGCCCGCCGTCGGGTCCGCCGCGGCGACGTCCTCGACGGCCGCGACCAACTCCTCGCTGTGCCCGGACAGCTCCGTGGAGATGGTGCCGCCGGGCTTGGCGAACGTGTCCACGGCGCCCTTCTCCATCGCCTCCAGCGTCGCGTCGGCGTCCTCGGTGGTCAGCGCGGACAGCATCAGAATCGGCGTCGGGTGGCGGTCCATCACGGCTTCGACCGCCTCGATGCCGTTCATCTCCGGCATCTCCACGTCCATCGTCACCACGTCCGGGTCGAGCTCTTCGACCTTCTTGACGGCCTGCTTGCCGTTGGCCGCGGTGTCGATGACTTCGACGCCGCCCTCCTCGAGGATGTCGCTGATGACCGTACGCATGAAGTGCGAGTCGTCGACCACCAGCGCCTTCGTCATGCCGCTAAGACGTCCGAGATGGCGTCCATGACGCTGGGCTTCTGGAACGGCTTCGTGATGTAGCCGTCCGCGCCGGCCTTGACGGCCTTCTTCATCTTCTCCTCCTGTCCGATGCTCGTGCACATGATGATGTGGGCGCTGGAGTCGTGGTTCTTGATCTCCGAGGTGGCCTCGATGCCGTCACGAATCGGCATCACGATGTCCATCATCACGAGGTCGGGGTCGTACTCCTTGTACATCTCGACGGCTTCGACCCCGTTCTCTGCCTCGTCCGCGATTTCGAACTCCTCTTCGAGAATCTCGCGGAGCAAGTTCCGCATAAACTCCGAGTCGTCCACCAGTAGGACCTGCTTCGCCATGCTTCCTCCGTTTGGGGAAGGGGCTAATAAACCCTCCTCACCGATTATCAGCGCTGATTGTCGCCGTTTTCGGTGTCGGCGACCGCGTCGATGAGGCGGTCGATGTCCAGCCACAGCACGAGGTCCACTTCCGCGTCCTCGATGTCGTCGTCTTCGCCGAGTTCTTCGGCGAGCTTCCGGATGACGCCTTTCACGAGGTCGCGCTCGACGGCCGCGGTGCCGATGCGGCTCACGTCGTCGCCCGTGTCCACCTGCGCCTCGGAGTAGTCCGAGACCTCCGTGACTTCCGCGACCCGCAGGCCGATCTTCTGCTTGTCGTCTGCGCGGTCGAGCACGAGAATATTGTCGGAGGCGAGGTCGCCCTCGATGGCGAGGAACTCCCGGGGGTCGACGATGGCCGTGGTCTCGCCGCGGAGGTCCATCACGCCCTCGACGGCGTCGGGCGCCCGGGGCACGCGCGTGACCTGCTTGGATTCGACGATGCTGTCCACGGCGTCGATGTCGATGGCGCAGACCTCGTTCCCGAGTTCGAACTCGACGACGTGGGCGGCCGTTTCGCCCTGCCGCTCGCCGCCCTCTAGGTTCATCATGGCTGTGAGACAGACGACCACCGATAAAACCCTTTCGCGGCGGTTATCAGCGCGGAAAACCGGGCGGCTACTGGCGCTTCGGGAACACCAGTCCGTCGTTCTCGGAGACCGCCTCCACGAGGTCCGCGATGGAGTCCTCGGGCCCGAGGTCGTGGGCTTGGAGGTACGCGACGAGCCGCGAGGTCGGGTACCGCGCCTGCACGCTGGACTCGGAGAGGAGGATGCCGAGCGCCTCGTCGACGGGTGTGCTGGCGGCGACCTGCTGGGCGTACCAGACGAGCAGGCCGTCGAACGCGGCGCCGATGTCGTCGGTGGCGAGCTGCTGGTGGTTGACGGAGTCGCCGGACTTGGCGGCGATGCGGTAGGCGTACTCGCTGTCGTGCTCGTCGAGCTCGTCGACGAGCCACCGCTTCACGTCCCGGCCCGTGATTTCGCCGGTGGCGGCCGCGTCGCCGGCGGACTGCTCGGGCGCATCGCTGGCCTCGGGCTCGTCGGCTTCGGACTGGTCGGTCTCGGGCTGGCCGGCGTCGGCGGTGCCTTCGGTGGCCGTGTCGTCGGTCGTGTCGCCGTCGTCGGTCTCGGGGGCGTCCGGGGGGCCGTCCGGGCCGATGACGTACCGGTCTTCCCCAATCGAGGCGACCTCCTCGCGGGCCTCGATGTCGAGTTCGTCCGGGGAGAGGACGGTTTCGTCGGCGTCCGAGTCGCCGGATGAGGGCATACCTCGGCGTTGGCCGCGCGCGGTCTAAAGTCTATCGCGGGTACTCGCCGCCGAGCGCCGGTCGACTCGACGCGGTTCGACGCTCGTAGACTTCCGGCACGCCAAATATTATCACTCAATACACTTGGTAATCTTTATGTTGTCTCTGTAATTTAGTGACTGCTGGTATGACAGACCATAGCAGGCGGCGCTTCCTGAAGGGAGCGGGACTCGCAGTGGGGGGACTGACGCTCGGCGTGACGCCCGCGGCCGCGGGCAGCGGTGACGACAAGCGGTTCCTCGTGGACCTCCAGCAGGTCGACCGCAGCGACGTGCCCGACGACGTGGAGGTCGTCCACGACATCTCCGAAATCGACCTGCTCGCGGCCCGGGGCGACCCCGACGCCGTCCCCGGCGCGGACGCGACGGCGCCCGACCTCGCGGTCCAACTGGACGACGCGGGGCCGGCCGTCGAACACGGCGGCCCGAAGGCCAGCGAGCGTTCCAACAGCCACAACCACGACGGCGCGCCGTCCAACAGCGAGTACCAGTGGGACAAGCGCGTACAGGAGGTGAACAACGACCTCACGGACAAGCCCGGCGGCGGCAAGTCCGTCCACGACACGACGAAAGGCGAGGGGACCCGCGTCGCGGTCGTGGACACCGGCGTCTACGACAGCCACCCCGACCTCGCGGGCGTCGTCAACGCCGACCTCTCGGAGAACTTCACCACCGACGACGGCGACTGGCGGCCGAACGGCGCCGGCGACCACGGCACGCACGTCGCGGGCATCATCGCCGCGACGAACGACAACGACGGCCCCGCCGGCGGCGTGCTCGGCACCGCGCCGGAGACCGAAATCGTCTCCCACCGCGTGTTCTCCGGGGAAGCCGGCGCGTCCGGCGACTCCATCGCGGCGCTGGTCGCGGCCGCCGAGAAGGGGTGTGACGCCGCGAACTTCAGCGTCGGCTACCCGCCCTTGTCCCCCGAGACGCCGGGCGTCGACCTCATCATCGAGGGCTACCGCCGCGCCGTCGAGCACGCCCGCGAGAACGACATGGTGTTCGTCAACTCCGCGGGCAACGCCGGCGTGGACATGACCCCGGAGGGCGTGCTCAGCCTCCCCACGGAGGTCGAGGGCGTCTTCGGCGTGAGCGCGACCGGCCCCATCGGCTACGGCTGGGGCGGCAAGCACGCCGACAACGAGGCGAAGTGGCTCACCGGCAACCGCCTCGACCAGCCGACCACCGAGCCCGCGTTCTACACGAACTACGGCGACGCCGTGGACGTGAGCGCGGCCGGCGGCAACGCCGACCGCGACGAACTCCAGTCCGGCAACGGCGACGCATACAACGACCTCGTCTACTCGACGGTGTACGAGACGAACGACGCCGGCGAGCCCGAGCCCGCGTACGGGTGGAAGGCCGGGACGTCGATGGCCGCGCCGCAGGTCGCGGGCGCGGTCGCGCTCGTGCGCTCGCTGCGGCCGGATGCCAGCGCCGAGGAGGTCGAGGCGCTGATTCGGGAGACCGCCAGCCAGCCCGCGGAGGGCGAACTGTACCACGGCAACGGCCACCTCGACCTCGAAGTGCTCGTGAAGGCCGCCGAGTAACCCGGCCGCCACCTATCTTTTTCGCGGCGCGCGTCGAAGACTCCGACATGAGCTGGTACGCTGTCGAGTCGCTGGACGAGGCGCTCGACGAGACGACGTCGCTGCTGTGGCCGTTCGACGCCGGCGTGTGGGTCCGGCTGGCGGTCGTCGCGCTGTTCGCGGGGCTGTCCACGCCGCAGGCGCCGACCGTCTCCGTGGACGCGCCGCCGCAGGCGGTCGTCGAGTACGCCGAGACGGTCACGCGGCCCGCGTTTCTCGCGGCCGCCGCCGCGGTGCTCGCGGTCGGCGTCGTCGTCGTGCTGGCGCTCGCGCTCGTCGGCTCCGTGATGGAGTTCGTGCTCGTGGACGCGCTGCGCTCGCGGCGTGTCCGCATTCTCGGGCCGCTCCGCCGGCGTCTCGGCGCGGGGCTGCGGCTGTTCGGCTTCCGGCTCGCCGTCCTCGCCGTCGTCGCGGTCGCGGTCGCCGCGGTCGTCGCGCCCGTGGCGCTCACGGCGGTGACGGGCGCCGTCGTGTGGCTGCTCGCGCTCGTCGTGACCGTCCCGCTGTTGCTCGCCGTCGGCGCGCTCGCGGCGCTCGTCGCGGAGCTCACAACCGCGTTCGTCGTGCCGCTGATGGCCGAACACGGCGACTCTGTTCTCGACGGGTGGCGCCGCCTCTGGCCGACGCTGCGCGCGGAGTGGCGGGAGTTCGGGGTGTACGTCCTCGTGAAAGCCGTCCTGCTGGTCGGCGCGGGCGTCGTGTTCAGCATCGCGGCCGCCGTCCTCGCGGTGCCCGTCGGCCTCGCGGTCGTCGGGGCGGCGGTGACGCCGGTCGCGCTCGTCGCCGTCGCGGTCGCGGCGCTAGTCGGGTTCGTCGTGCTCGCCGCGGTCAGCGTCCCCGTGATGACTGCGCTCCGCTACCACTCGCTGTGCACGCTGTCGGCGTCCGAGGTCGAGTTCACGCTCCGGTGAGCGCGGACAGCAACTCGATGGCGAGTTCCTTGTCGAGCGGGTCGTTGGCGTTCCCGCACTGCGGGGACTGCACGCACGCCGGACAGCCGTCCGCGCACTCGCAGGCCTCCAGCATCGACAGCGTGCGCTCCGCGAGGTCCGCGACCGAGTCGAAGCCCGCGCGCGCCAGCCCGACACCGCCCGGGTAGCCGTCGTAGATGAAGATTGTCGGGCGGCCAGTGTGCGGGTGGACGGGCGTGGAGAGTCCGCCGATGTCGCCGCGGTCGCAGAGCAGCTCGGTGGGGAACATCGAAATCATCGCGTGCTCGGCGGCGTGTATCGCGCCCGGCAGGTCGCCCGCCGCGCGCAGCTCCGCTTCGATGTCGGTGGGCACGGTGTAGTAGAGCGCGCGCGTCTCCAGCGTCTGCGGCGGGAGGTCGAGGCTCACCGTCGCCTCGGTCTCGCCGCGCTTGGCGTTCCGGCGCTCGTAGCCCGTGACCTGCTCGGTGAGCGTCACGTCCGCGAACCGGACGGGCACGTCGTCGCGTTCGAACGGCGCGCGCTCCTCGCGGTCCTTGCGGACCTCCATGTCCTTGTCCGTGAGCACGCGCGTGTAGTGGTCTGCGTACGTCGGCTGGAGGTCCGCCACGTCGTTGCGGAGGTCGAGGTCCACGACTTCGTAGCGCTGGCCTTGGTGGTGGTAGATTGCGCCCGGGTGGGCGTCCCGGAGCGCGTCCGAGAACTCCATCGACGCCACCGTGTCCCCGGACGGGTCGAGCAGTTGGACCTCGCGGTCGTCGATGGAGCGCAGGCTCATCTCGTGTTGGGGGCTGCCGTCGCCGGCGTACGTCCAGCGGACGCCGGCGTCGGTCTCGCGGCGTTCGAGCACGCCCCGGCTTTCGAGTGTTCGCACGCGCTCGGCGAACCGCGGGAAGTACGCCTCGTCCTCCGGAGAGAGCCAGTTCTCGCGGGCGGCGGACGCGAGGTGCGGGTCGAGCAGGTGCTCGTTGGCGGGGTCGACGATGGCGTCCTCGGGGTCGCCGTCGAACAGCTCCTCGGGGTGGGCCATCACGTACTGGTCGAGTTGGTCCTCGCCCGCGACGAGCGCGACGGCCGCGGGGTCGGTACCCCGGCCGGCGCGGCCCGCGCGCTGGAACGTGTTCATCTGCGTGCCGGGGTAGCCGTCCAGGAGGACGGCGTCGAGACCGCCGACGTCTACGCCGAGTTCGAGCGCGCTCGTGCTCCAGACCCCCCGCAGGCTGCCGTCGTGGAGGCCGGCTTCGAGGCTGCGGCGGCGGTCGTTCGTGAGTGCGGCTTGGTAGGCCGCAATCTCGCTGGCGAGGTCGTGCTCGCCGCGCTCGCGGAGGTCGTCGGCGGTGCCGGTGGCGTTGCGCTCGGCGCCCTGCCGGGAGCGCGTGAACGCCAGCGTCTGGTGGCCGCGCGTCACGAGGTCGGCCATCAGGTGCCGCGTCTCCACGTGGGAGGAGCGCCGCCGCCCCTCGCCGCCGGCCTCCTCTGGCGGGTTCCACAGCAGCCAGTGGCGGGGGCCGCGCTCGCTGGTGTCGTCGTCCACGAGCGCGAACCCGTCCTCTGGCTTGCCGGTGACGCGCGCGGCGTGCTCGACGGGGTTCCCGATGGTCGCCGAACAACAGACGAACTGCGGACTCGCCTCAAATCGCTCGCAGACCCGCTGGAGGCGGCGTAGGACGTGGGAGACGTGGCCGCCGAAGACGCCGCGGTACTCGTGGACCTCGTCGAGCACCACGGTCTCCAGCCCGGAGAAGAACCACTCCCAGAGCCGGTGGCCGTGCGGGAGCAGCGCGTAGTGCAGCATCTCGGGGTTCGTGAGCAGGACGGTCGGCCGGCGGTCCCGCACCGCCTGCTTCTCCGAGCGGGAGAGCCGGCCCGTGTACGTGTCCACCTGCACGCGGCTGCCGAACCCGAGGTCGCCGGCGAGCCCCGACAGCGTGTCGGCTTGGTCGGCGACGAGGGCGTTCTGCGGCGCGACGTACAGCGTGCGGCCGCCGTGGTCCATCGCGCGCTCGAACGCCGGCACCGTGTACGCCAGACTCTTCCCGCTCGCTGTCGGCGTCGCCACCACCACGTCGTCGCCGTCCCGCACCGCGCTGACGGCGTCGGCTTGGTGCTCGTAGAGCGCGTCGATGCCGCGCTCCGCGAGCGCGGACTCCAGCCGGGATTCGAGGGGCACGTCGTGCGTGCTCGCCTCGCGGCCGGGGAGCGTGCGCTCGTCCACCAGTTGGCCGTCGTAGTGCGGTCGGTCCCGGAGCCAGTCGGCGAGGTCGTCCACGCCTGTGCGTCGGGGCCGGGCGGCCTAACGGTTTCCGGTGGCGGCGGGGCCACCGCGAGCGACAACTACTTTCCCACGGCGGGACCGAGACGGGGACATGTTCCCGCGGCTGGAGTACCTCGAATGGATTTCCGGACGCCCGGTGGTCGCGCTGTACGACCTCGCGTCCAGCGACCTGCGCGGCGACCGCGACCACGAGCCGGAGGCCGTCCCCGAGCCGCTCGCGGGGCTCTCGGACCCCCCGAGGGGCGCGACTCTCGAAACTCAGATTGCCGGCGAGTACGGCGTCGAGCCCGAGCAGGTGTTGGTGACGCCGGGCGCGACGATGGCGAACGTCGTCGCCGCCGCGACCGCGCTCGGCGGCGACCCCGGCGGCGAGGACGACGCGGAGAAACAGCGCGTGCTCGTCGAGAAGCCGACCTACGAGCCGCTCGCGGCGACGCCCGCGGCGCTCGGCGCGGACGTCGACCGGTTCCTGCGCGGCGACGTCTACCGGCTGGACGTCGAGCGCGCGGCGAACGCGCTCACGGACGCGACCGACCTCGTTACGGTGACGAACCGCCACAACCCCAGCGGCTCGCTGGCCGAGCGGGAGACGCTCGCGGACCTCGCGGATGCCGCCAGCGACGGGGGCGCGCGCCTGCTCGTCGACGAGGTGTACGCGCCGTACGTCACCGAACCCCGGGACGGCCCGTTCGGCGGCCCCACTGCCGCGGGGCTCGACGGCGCGGTCGTCACGAACTCGCTGACGAAGTTCTTCGGCCTCGGCGACCTCCGCATCGGCTGGCTGGTCGCCGACCGCGAGTTCGTCGACCGCGCGCGCTCGGTGTCGATGCACTTCCACGGCGTCGCGGACACCAGCCGCGCGCTCGGCCGGCGCGCGCTCCACAACCGCGACCACCTCGCCGAGCGCGCGCGCACCCTGCTCGCGGAGAACACGGACCTGTTCGAGGCGTTCCTCGCGGAGCGCGACGACGTGGAGGGCTTCCTCGCGGAGGGGTCAACGTTCGCGTTCCTCGACCCCGAGCACGTCGACGGCGACGAACTCGCCGCCACCGCGTGGGACGAGGGCGTGCTCGTCGTCCCCGGCCGCTTCTTCGGCGAGGACGAGCGCGTCCGCGTGAGCCTCGGGCGCAACCCCAGCGAGGTCGCGCCGGCGCTCGACGCGCTCGGCGCGATTCTCGACCGCTTCCAGTAGCGGCGTCGGACGCCCGCGGGACGCGACCCTCGAAGACTTATGGGGCGCCGCGACAATCACCACGACATGGACTCCGAAGCAGACGAAATCACCTCGCTGGTCGGCCGCGAGGTGTACTCGAACAACGGCGTCTTCGTCGGGGAAGTCGAAGACGTTCGGCTGGACCTCGACACGGAAGTGGTGAACGGCCTCGCGCTCAGCGAACTCAACCCCCAACTGTTCGCGGACACCGAGACCGGCAAGAAGGGCGTCATCGTCCCGTACCGGTGGGTGCGCGCGGTCGGCGACGTCGTCCTCATCAACGACATCGTCGAGCGCTACGAGAGCCCCGACGAAGACACCGAAGTCGCGGTCTAATCTTCTCGCCGCCCGCGGCGCTCCGCGCGTGCTTCCGGAGACGAACGGCGTAAGGCGTCGCGCGCGCTGGGCGGACACATGGAAGTCGTCGGCCGGTTGCTCGCGCTGCTGGCGCTGTTGCTCGTGGGGACGGGGCTGCGCGTCGCCGGCGTGCTCGACGCCGCGCGCACCGCGCGGCTCAACGACGCCGCCTACTACGTCGCGCTGCCCGCGCTCGTGTTCGTCTCGACGTACGACCGGGACGTGGCGGCGCTCGTCTCCCCGTCGCTGTTGGTCGGCCTGCTGTTCGTGCTGTTCGCCACCGCCGGGGTTGCGTGGCTCGCCCACCGGAACCGGCCGCGGCGGCCCCGCCGGAGCGTCGCCGTCACCCAATCGTATCACTCGAATCTGGGCTACCTCGGGCTGCCGCTGGTCGCCGCAACGTTCAGCGACGACGTGACCGCGGTCGCCAGCGTCGTGCTCGGCGTCGTCTCCCTCGCGCAGGTGCCACTGACGGTGTTCGTGCTCACGACCGTCAGCGACGCCGACGCCTCGCTCGCCGAGGAGGTGGCGAAGCTCGCGCGCAACCCCGTGTTGCTCGCGCTCGTCGCGGGGCTGGTCGTCGGGTCGGTCGGACTCGGGCTCCCGGGACCGGCGACCGCGGGACTGGACGCGCTCGGAACGCTGGCGCTCCCCATCGCGTTGCTGTGCGTCGGCGCGTCGCTGGACCTCGACCTCCCCGACGTGGACGCCGCCGCGACCGGCACAGTCGTCGCGCTCAAAGTCGTGTTGATGCCCGCGATAGCGTGGGCGACGTTCTCCCTGCTCGCCGTCGACACCGCGACGTTCACCGCCGCGGTCGTCATGCTCGGCACGCCGACCGCGGTGTCGACGTACGTGTTCGCCACCGAACTCGGCGGCGACGAGTCGTTCGCGTCCCTGAACGTCTTCGTCACGACGCTGGCGTCGGTCGGAACGCTGTTCGTGCTCATCAGAGCCGTCAGCTAAGCGGAGAACGAGGGGGAAGGAAAGAGAGAGGAGGGAAGCGTCGTCAGGCGCCGTTCGAACTGCTGGAGCTCTCGGACTCGACGCCCATCGCGTCGAAGAGCTTCTGGGTGACCGCCTCCTCGGTCAGCGAGAGGAGCGTCTCGCGGTTCTCCTCGGTCGCCTCGATGCCCGTGAAGATGCCGAGCGGAATCTCCGCGGAGGCCTGCGTTGAGTGGCCGGCGGCCTCACCGATGTTCTCGAAGGCGTCGCTGAGCACGCGTCCGATGTTCAGGCGGATGTCCTTCGAGCGCGCGGCCAGATAGATGGTGTCCTCGACGATGCCGAACACCGCGGTCGTCGTGATGCCTTCGAGGTTCAGGAGCTGGGAGGCGGCCTGCGAGAGCGCGTCTCGGTCGCTGATGAACCCCGCGTTCGAGACGAGGTGGCTGCCTTGGACCTCGCGGTTGGCTATGGCCTCCGCGAGCACGTCCAGCGTCTCCGGGCTCATGTTCGGCGACTCCACCTGTTCGAGGGTGTCGTGGTCCGCGAACGGGTAGAGGTACGCCGCCGCCGTGAGGTCCGCGGGCGTCGTGTCCCGGCGGAAGTCCAGCGTCTCCGCGCGAATCCCGTAGAGGAGCGCGGTCGCCACCTCTTGGCTCACCGAGAGGTCGAACTCCTGGATGTACTTCGTGAGAATCGTCGAGGTCGCGGAGACGTTCGGCCGCACGTCCGCGAACTCCGCGTCGAACGCCTCGTCGACCTCGTAGTGGTCGAGGAAGATGTCGACCTCGCGGTCAAGCGACACCTCGCCGGCCTTCGCCGGGTCCACGAGCGCGACCGTGTCGTAGTCGTCGATGTCCACGTCCGCGTACGGCGTCAGCTCGATGTCCAGCAGATTGACGAACGCGCGGTTCTCCTGATGGCCGATGTCTCCGAAGTAGAGGATGTCCGCCTCCACGCCGAGGTGCGCCGCGATGGCGTTCAGCGCGGCCGCCGCCGCAATGGAGTCCGGGTCGGGGTTGTCGTGGGTGACGATTGCCAGCCGGCCCTCCGTCCCCTCGATGACGTCCGCGAGCTGGCGGGCCTTGTACTCCAGTTCGCCGGACTCGAGCGCGCGCAGCGCCGCGTCAGCGATGACCGACGAGGGGTTGATGACGACGTCCGCGCCCAGCTCCGTGAGCTCGTCGCTGGTCACGGGGTCGCTGGCGCGCACGACGACGAACTGCTCGTCGTTGCGCTCACGGATGTTCGCCACCGCGGCCTCGTTCGCCTCCACGTCCGAGGCCATGATGAGGACGACGTCGCGGTCCGCGACCAGCCCCGCGACCTCCTCGTCGCGGATGTCCGCGACCTGCGCGTTCAAGTCCTGGTCGCGCAGCGCCTCCACGCGGGACTCGTCGCGGTCCACGATGAGGACGTCCTTGCCTCGTTCGACCAACTCCTCGGCGACCGCGTGGCCGACGCTCCCACAGCCAAGAATGGCGTACGTGGACATCGAGGAGATGGTTGCCCGGCTGCTCATGATGTCAACGGATACCGGCGGCCGTCACTTAACCTTCCCGACCTCCCGCCAGCGAGACGCTCGCCGCCGCGTCCGCCCGACGCCACGGGGTGTTCCTCGGTGGCGGCCCGCCCGTCGCCTCTGGGTTCCGTCGTGCGACCGTCGTCTCGAATCAGAACGTATTTGAATCACAGCGCCAAACGATGGGATGCGTTGGGCCGGTAGCTCAGTTTGGCAGAGCGACGGACTCTTAATCCGTCGGTCGCGTGTTCAAATCGCGCCCGGCCCGCTTGTTGCGCGACCGTATCAGAGTGCAGCGGAAGCGCTCGCCTTCTGTGGGTTTCGCGGGCGAAATCCTGTGTTTCCGATTTGAGTTCGTCATGTGACGTTGCGGCGGTCGGAGCCGTCTTGCCTTTCGTAGGAGTGTGTGTTAACTCTACTCCCGGGGTGCGTGGTCGTGCTGGGATTGCCTGCAGCGCCCGCGCGCCTCGATGTCCGACTGTCGCTACTGGGGGTTTGGATTGCGGACCGCGCCCACGCGGTCGTTGACAAGAAGGGTCGCGTCGTTCAGAATCCGGTGAGTGTCGCCTGCCCGCCCGCGTCCTGCTCCTCGCTGCCGTCACTGTCGCTGTCGATGTCCTCGCCGTACCGGTCGCATCGAACGATCTGCACCGCCTCTTGCAGCGACTCAACTTCCGTGATGACCGACTCAACGGATTCCTCGCGCTCCTCGTAGTGGATGCGTTGCTGCCCGCACATCCTGCGTTTCACCCGCGTCTCGACCGTCTGATCGAGGTCATCACGAAGGTCGTCTACAGGCGGGAGGTTGTCTGCGACTTTCACGAACGGGTTTTGCCCCTTGTATGCAGTCCCGTCATCGTCAACAAGGAGCATGTCCTGCCCGGAACGGAGCGGTTTGCAGTTGCCGTATACGTCCACTATGACGTCGTCGGGCATCACGGGGTCCTGGTTATCCATCCAGTGACCCAGTCGGCGCAACCGGTCGATTGTCTGCAGAACTTCGTCACTGGCGTTGAGTCCGTTGAGTGCGTCCCGGAACGCTTCGTGCACCTCGTCACGGTCGTCGTATTCTGCGTTGAGACGGTCGGTCGCCATGATCGCCTCGTCGGGAGTGTACTTGTACTCGGCTGTGACGGTTGCTCGCGTCGCGTTCGCTGAGACTTTGATATCTTCTTCACCGCCGGGGTAGCTGATGCTGATGTTGACGTGCTCGCCCGGGGTGTGGGTGAGTGAGTCGATGGTCCGCGTCATCGGGCGTTGGTAGCGGCGGCAACTCTGAGCGTGGATTGCCACGCATCAGCGGTCGGCTCGCCTGGGATGACCGTGAGGAGGTCATCACACGTGTCTGCACCGTACGCTGTCGTCTCAATTGTGTCTCCCTCCATAACGTCGCGGAGCACCACGTGCGCATCGATCATCACCGCGGCGTCGTCGCCGCCGGTCGTGTGTGCGCGGCCGTAGAACTCACCTCCGCCAAGGTGTTCAACGACCTCCACCTGCTCGATATCCTGCGTCTCGATGTCTGTCATCTATATCTGGTAATAGCCGCCGGCCACGGTTAAAACTCAGCCCCCAATCACACAATACAGCTCTGCTACTCTGCGTTATCGGTAGTATAGTCGTGCTGCCAGTCTACCGCCCATACTGCTAGCGGGTTGCTGTTGTGTAGGGTGTCGAGACACTGCCGCTGTTCGTTGACAAACTCGCGTACTTCGTGGCTCGAACCCGCCCTTGCGTCGTCGTTATCGGAGAGAAGCAGTCCTGTAGTTACGCGATTTTCGATTAATCATCGAGAGAAAGCCCTGGCACCGGACATTCCAATCGTCTAATTGACTGATTTCCAACTTACGGTCACGGTGACGCAAGCCCGAATGACGAAAGCATCGCACGGTTGAACTCAGTAACAAACTGCTCACCCTCGTCTCCCAGATCCTCGCTCAAACCGAACGTAAGCGTGTTAACCTCAACATCCCCGACAGTCGTGTCGATAGGGTTGTCTAACGGTTCCGGGTAGACTAAGACCGCTCGTTCAACCTGCTTCGCCTCAGCATACGCAATCACCTGCGAAATATCATCTGTCGCCGGTTCAGCCGGGACTTTGTACTTCGTATCAGCCACAGCGATTGCGTCATCACCCTGGTAGAACACTAAGTCGATATCGTACGCCCGCCCAGAATCACCGATATCCACCGGTTCCTGCGCTTTGACCGAGTACTGCGACGGGAGGTTAGAATCTAACCACTCCGCAACGAACGTCTCGTACAACCGCGCCATATCGACAATGAACGGCAGCATACGTTTCTCGCCCACACTCCGCGTCGGAGTTGCAGTATCCAGAATTAACCGGCACAGCGCGTGTAACGGCTCGTAATCCTGATTCAGACGACGGTACTCGCGGCCAGTACAGTCCGCTGCGCGGAATGGCTTCAGAGAGATATCGCTCGCCATCGGGCGATACGCTCGCCTCACGGTCTCCATCGTAGACTCAGACGGTGCATCGCTGGACAATATCTTCTGCAGCGTCCACAACAGGATCTGGTTATCTTCGATATCGACCGTGATTTCCCGGTGCCGTACGTGCGGCTTCGGGTCCCACGGCCGGCGTGCAGTCTTGTTAAAATCGATGCTGCCCTTCACCGCGCTCGACTGTTCCTCACGCTCAACGTAGTGCTTGTGCAGCCCCTGCTGCTGGCGTCTCACAACACCTTTCGCCAGCGTGCGAGCGATCTCATCGAAGTAATCGGTGAGCGTGTCAGCATCGTATAACCCATCGAGGAATTCGAAGGAATCGAGGGCATACGCGTACTCAAGCATGCCGAGTATCGTCCGAACGTCCGTTTTCGGTTCTAATTCGAACGACCAGTCCGGATCGATGTTGATGCGTCCACCGTGCCCTTGGTTGGTGAGCACCCATTTCCCGTTGGTCTTCCTGGTGGGGAACTCGACGTCAATTTTCGACCCGTAGTCCTCCCACAGTGTTTCCCCGACACGGTCCGGGAGTTCATCGCTGTCGAATTCAACCTGTGTGTATTCGTTGAGCGTGATCGGTGAGTCAGGCACGAGAAATCACGGTTTCACGCGGCTTTCGACGGCGTCCCACGCGAATTGCTCAGCTATCTCGGGGCTGTCGAAGAAGTACTCATCGAGGTACGGTTTCACTTCGAGTTTCCAAATATCCTCGATGGTCTCATCCAAGTCTTCATCGAGGAAATACGTAATTCCGAGGTGGAAGTTTCGATCCCCGATCGCGTCGTTAATTTCGTTCACAACCTCGATGAGTCCGTCCACGTCATGCCCGGTGTCCTCGTGATAGTTCCGTAGGACGGCCATTTCCGGCCAGAGCGGAAGGAATGCGAACCGACGTCGTAGGGCAAAGTCAACGAGTGCAATCGACCGGTCGGCTGTGTTCATCGTACCTAAGATGTACACGTTGTCCGGGATGCTGAACTCTTCGTCGCCCGCATCATCGTTTTCTACGTCCTTCTGAGCGAGCTTCATCGACTTCTCGCGGTACTCGACTAAGTGCATTAGCTCGCCGAACACTGCCGACAAATCCGTGCGGTTGATCTCATCTAAGATGAGTACGCACGGCCCGTTCCGGTCACGGGCTTTTTCGCAGAAATCGAGGAAGCGGCCTTGCACGACAGGGTACCGAAGTTCATCGTCCGAATTGGATACCGGCCGAATCCCCTGAATGAAGTCCTCGTACGAGTATGAAGAGTGCAGCTGCAGTATCTCAACGATGCCGTCACCGCCGTCAATCAGCAGGTCGGCGACGCGCTCGGCCATATACGTCTTCCCGGTGCCCGGAGGGCCGTAGAAGATCGCTTGCTTCTTCCGGCTGATCGACCGGACCCACTGATCGATATCATCTTCAGGGAATCCAGTCCCGTCTGACAGGTCCGAGATATCGTCGTCACTCACACGTTCCGGTGCGAGTCCGAGGTCTTCCTCCGTGAGGCTGCGAACTTTGTCCCTGGATCTGAACGCGCTTCTCGGTTGCAGCATCGGGTTACGGCCACTCATATTTGTGCGAAGTCGTCGTTGACAATCTCGATGTCGTCGGTGGTGTACAGGTGGTGGTACTCCTCGTCTTCACCGTCGTCGTCCGGGTCATACCCGAACTCGTCCCGGAACACTTTGACCAAATCCTCACCCTCCGGTTCAGAGTCAAATTCAACAGCGAAGTCTCGGTACAGGAACCCTGCAAGAGCCGTTACAGGGACTTTGTCGGAGCCAGTCAGGTGTTCTCTCGCCTTCTCCCAGTGCCGATCGCGGAGTGAGACTTTGTTCTGCGAGTCGGGTTTCTCGACGTTAACCACGCGGTCGAACGGCTGATCCGGGCGAATTGACTGTGCAGAGTACGTCCCGGCAACGTTTTCGTTGAACCAGAGATCGTCCACCTGCGTGTGGCGCTGCCCGAACGGGACGAAATACGGGTCCGAGTAGTCCCGGACCTGGAAGAATAAGTCGAAGAACGCGTCGTATTCGAAATCCAGGTTCTGCGTTCGCCCTTCGCGTTCGGCTAACCGTTTGACGCACAGATACCCCGGGTAGTGTCGGTGGATTCTCGCATCCACAAGTTTCTGCATACAATCCTGAACCACCTCAGAATCGAGAACATACTGTGCCATTTACTACTCGGCACAGAGACACCCTCCCCAACTAAATGTTGTCCTGTGTAGAAGCGACTCAGCTTTCCTTCTTCATAGCGGCTTCAAGCGACATTTGGACCTCCTCTGGCGGGTCTAAGTCCGTTCCAACGGAGCTGAACCCCATCCGTGTTGCAACGTCTAACACAGTGCCTGTTCCCATAAACGGGTCAAGAACGGTCCCCGGTTCGGTTTCAGCGTCGCAATCACAGCGTGGCTCCCACCCGGAAGTCTCCTTCTTTGCGAAGGTGAACTCACGGTAGTACCCGCCGAGAACCTCTTTTGCTTCATCCGCGAGCGTTTGGACGTCCTCAGCGTTACGCCCGGTCCCGTCCTGGATTTCCTTCGCTTTCCCTGCATCAGTGATACCCGCGGACTGGATCGCGCGGACGTGTTCTTTAGTGAGGTCGGATTCCTCGTAGATCTCCATCGCGCGCCGTGCCTGATCGCGCGACGGATCTAGCTTGTCTGTCCGCCGGAGTTCCCGTTCGTACGGCTTCCCGCATTCGGTACACACTGCAGGTGGGCAGGCCATCGTTAAGCACCGCTCGACCAATTCCTCGGGGAAGGGTGCGAGGTGTCCGCCAGAGTTCCGGTCGAATCCGAATTCCCACACGTCGCCGGGGTTCGACCCGTTGCCGAACGCGTGCGAATAGCCGTGCAGATCGTAATAGTAGTCGTTCGAAGGGGCCAGGTGGAATATAAACTCGTGGCGTTGTGCTAAGCGGTTCGGCGCGGGTTCCGGCATCCCGCCGTTTTTCTTCCACATAATCTCGTTCCGGACAAGCCACCCTTCATCTCTCGCTGCTTGGGCAAACTTCCACGGTACACCGGCGAGACTACGGTTATTGTACGTGTCGCCGATGTTCAGTAGCACCGACCCGTGCGGCCGGAGGACACGCTTCCATTCGCGCATCCCCTGCATGAGCTCCTCAACAAATGCATCTACAGAGGCTTCTTGTCCGATCTGCTCATCGAACCCATAGTCACGCTTCTGGAAGTACGGGGGTGACGTGACGACAAGGTCAACAGAATCGTCCTCTAGAGGGATATCTCGCGCGTCGGCTTCATAAGTGTCGTAAGACAGTGTTTTGTCTGAGGACGGATATTTCAGGTCGTCCAGGTCCATACTCATTACATGGAGATTCCAGCGCACCCGTATATATACTTGGGAAATGACCCGTGTTCGTTCGAGACATCGTTGACAACTTCGCCTTCTTCGTGTCTCGAACCACCCCTCGCGTCACTATGAGTTCGGACTCGCACCTGTGGCAACGTCCTGCAGCGCCTCCTCGACACGATCGTCGTCAGCTGCAGCATCGAGATACCACTGTCTGCGCTCCTCGTCCTGGTGGATGCGCGACAGTGTCTGCCGTGTTGTGTTGAGACCGCGGGCGGCCTGTCGATAGCTCTCGTCCTCGTGTTCGATACTTTCGAGCGTGTTGCGGATTTCGAGGTAACTGTCCTCGTCCGGGTCAGCGTCGATGAGCGGTCGCAGGTACCCCTCGTCGTTCCGCTCGAATCCGACGGGCACCTCACCTAGCCACTTGCCCTCTTCGCGCGCTCGTCTGATGCCTGACTCAACGCGTTTGATGAGCTTCCGTCGCTCTTCTTCGGCGACTGCAGCGGAGATGTCGGCGATGAGCTTCCCCGTGCCGTCGGCTTTGACTGTGTCGGTCCATCCGTTCGTGATGTTCACGACCACCCCCGCGTCCCCAGCTGTCTCGAAGAACTCCTGGTAGGTGCTGCCGAGTCGCGCTAAGCGGCTGATCTCCCAGATGATTACGCGGTCGTGTTCGCCGTCGTCCATTGCATCGATGAGCTCGCGGAACTCCTCACGCCCCGGATCGGCTCCGCTCTGAGCGATGTCTGCGTACCGGTCGATCTCCCGGGGATCGATGTCGTGCCGTTCGGCCCAGTCGTCGATGTCGTTGAGCTGGTGCTGCAACTCTTGTTTGTCGCTGCTCGATCGCACGTAACTGGCGACATCTTCAGTGTCTCTCATACACACCTGTCTAGGACTAGTAAACTAATAAAAGACTGTAGTCGTGTACAGGCTGTACACGGACAGGTGCCCACGTACAGGGTTGGTGTCGGCTATGTAACCGGCGGGATGCATGCTGAATTCTCTACCGATGACAAGCCAGCCTGCGTTGGATACTACTCCTGCCCCCGATCAGTGACGTACTTCTCGCGGATTGACCCCTTTTCATACGTCACCTTTTCGTCTAACCAATCGAACCCGAACTCCTCGTCTATCACGCGAAGACAATTCTCGATCGGCCACTGATCCCCGACCTGGAAATCAACTCCATACCACGAGTCGGAAATTGAGCTCAGTAACGGCTGCACGCACCGTGATGCGTGGTCGTGAATTACGTAGCTCCACTCTGGGAAATAGGCAAAGTTGTGTGAAACGTCGTTCCTACAGTGACGGATGAACTGAGCGAGACGCACCTCCTCGTCAGACAACTCGCCTTCCTGGTACGCTGTTCGAATCAGAGGTGAGAGGCTATCATTAGAGTCGAGTCTGTCCTCTAATGCGTGTTCAAGGAACGATCCTGCTCGTGTGAGGACACTGGTGATGTGGTTCTGCGATAATAGAAGGTCTACTTCGTAGAGTTCGATTATGAAGAATGTGAGATTTTCGTCCTCTTCATCGAGGTTTCGAATCAGGCTAGAAGAGATTAGCGCGACCGGGTTTCTACGGCCCCGTGATTTGAGTTCAGCCCCCAGGCGTTTCTCTTGTTCTTCCTCGTCGAATACGACTAAGTGATTCCCACGGTCAAGCCGGTAATCGTCGGGGATGTCGAGCTTCTCTGGGTCAACTTCGTACACCCAGCGGAGTTTGTTCACATAGCCGTGAATCCGGTACCATTCCTGTGGGGTGTAATGTTCCATTCTCTCGGAAACCGGGTCGCAGGCGTTTTCACTTAATGTGCTCAGTCAAAATCGAGTGGGTGAGTCGTCATCATCAGGATCTAGGATGTCGTCTAGTTTCTCCTCCTCACTCTTGATTTCCTCCCTCCGTCGCTTTATCGCTCGCCGCACAGATTGCTTCGCCTTCTCGTTCTTTTTCTCGATTTCGTCTGCAGCTTGGTCTGGTTGAATCTCCAGCATAGACTGCCGATTATCGATTTCTCGATTCACCCCACCCGATGTCCGATCACCAACCTCAACCACATACGATAACGTTCCGTCCTCATACTCTACCGTGAACGGCTCCTTACCACTCGATAGGGAGATATTTGGATGTTTCAATAATTCAATCTCCCCTCTCGCGGGCATCTCTACACGTACTTCCGCATTCGGCGGTTCAGACTCAACAGTTCGTTCCGCCTGTTCTGTTCTCACCTTCGGAGGGGTGAGTAATTCCCCGTCAACGATCTCGTTAACCAGCACATCGGTATTCTCCTCTCGTAACCGTTCACCGTCGATACTTTCAGCCTCTTCTTTGAGTTGGTCTATGTCAATTAGGTCCGCATCTCGAATCGGTTCGTCGCTGAATACTTCCAATTCCATTAGTCACGCTTGTATCGAGATTGCCAGGTCATTAATGTTCACCTGCTAACGCGACATGAGCGAATAAGATGGGGTAGAACCCTTGAGAGTACGAGAACATTAGTTTCCATAGACTGGTCCTCCGTGTACTGGGTGCTGTCTGGTGTAGTGTTACCTGAATTGCAACACGTGGTGTCACGCGACAGTGTTAGCGGGGTACTCCGAGCGCTAACAGGACCGGTCCTCGTCTGTTGCTCGCCACCGCTGACGGTCACGATACTCACGGTAGACTGCGAGCGCGGCGAGACCTATGCCGCCAGCCCCGGCAAGGATCGCTACCGGGTCGCCTGTCTCAATACCGAGTCCGACGCATAACCCGCCGAGTCCACCCCACAACGCTGTCCATTGCCGGAGGGATTTCCGGTACTCGTCAGCTGGGTCTTCTTTTAGCGTCATATCTACTGTTAGGGTGTCTACCCCCGTAACACACCGTCCACGACTCACCGGCCGGACGGGGGTTGTGTCACGAACTCTGCACCGACACCGACACTGAACCTAGCTGGAAAAGCAGGGAACGGTCGCGGGGCAACCAGTCCCGCGACCCAAATGCGTGCACACCCGACGCGCCGAAGGTCACCAACCCTCGGCATGTGATGACACTAGACTGACCAACTTATAGAGTCGCAAAACTGTCCCGCCCCGGTGACTGATTAGAAATGCAGAGATACTTGTGGATTGTCGATAGCGGGCTCACATGACCGACACTGACCGTATCGCGCTCGACTTAGAAACGATTCCGCTCGTCGATGAGCCCGACTTCGCCGATCCCTCGCACTGGACGGTTTTCGCGGCCGCGCTCGGTTACTCGGACGGTGAGGCGACTGAAGTTGACGTCTTGTTCCGCGAAAGCCACACACTCACCGCAGAGGCTGCGCTCATCAACGATGCTATCGACTGGATTGCCGAACGCGCTGGCTCGAATCGAGTTATCTTGACGTACAACGGCGAAAGTTACGACATCCCGGTCCTACAGCACCGAGCGGAGCGGATTGATGACGTCGAACCCGAAGTGAACGTCAGTGAGAGACTCGGTCTCCTCCTCGATACCTCACAGCATGTCGATTTAATCGAGGACATGCGCGAGCTGGAGGGTGACTGGGTGTCTCTCGATGACGCGCTCGATTCCCACGACATTACAGCTGACACTCCAACGTGGATGGGGGAACCAGTTACCGGGAGCGACATGCCGAGCATGGGTTTAGAACTCCTCACAGACCGAGACAACACTGAACTCAGAGAAGCTGTACGCAGGTACGCATCGTCGGACGTCAAACCGCTGTTTGAGCTGCACAAGGAGTTACGCGGAGCGGCCGACGTCGGTCGTCACTAACTCCACGTCTCCCCGCCGCTTGGGACGATTAACCCGATCGCGTCAGGCAACGCTCGCAAATCGACTTTAGCATAATCTGGGGAACTACTGCAGTCATAGCGAGCTCCCGACTCGTACTCGTCCCACGTACCGTCCTCGCCGAGTCGGTCCTCGACCCACGTCTTCGCCTCGGTTAGATGTGCGCGGACAGCTGTCTCTGATACTGTACCACCACACCGAATCACCCACACATGCACGGTTTCGCTGTCCTCCTGTAGTCGGTCTCTACGCGCCATGTTCGCTCATAGGCGCTGTTACTGACCGACAAATAATCTCGCAAAACGAGTCTCGTCTTAATCGACGTACTTGCAACGTTCACCGCGCACAACCCGGGAAACGAACGGTTGTGACAAACCGTATTCGTCTGCGAGCGTTGATTGAGACACGTCCTCGTCCTCGTATCGCTCTCGAATATCTCGAATCACTCGTTCCGGTGTGTCCGCCATTCGCCCGTCTTCCGCGGAATCCTTGACGTTCTGCACTTGTGTTCCCGGTTTCAGGTGAGTCGGATTACAGCACCGAGTGTTGTGGCACTGGTGTCTGATTACCTCTGCATCGACATCGCCGGGAATCTCGTCGTTCGCAAGCGCGTATGCAACTCGGTGCGCGGGACTGCTGATATTCCGTGTACCGTCAACCTTGAACCGTCCATACCCGTTGGCTGTCGTTGATGCGGTCCATTCCCAGCATTCGTCGGGATCGCAGGACCCGTAATCGACCTTCTCCCAAAACCGAGTCTCGATCCGCAACCGGTCTTTCTCCGGTTTCCCGGTCGGGTGTGCTTCTGCGCTCACACGGTCTCACCTCGCTTGACCGGCGCTGCGCACACGATACACCAACCTCCGCGGATGCCGTGCGTCCATGCGGGCGTCCCGCACCGCGCACACGTCACCGCCGAGTCACTGTCGCCGGTCGTCGCCCCTCCACCTGCCGTGTCTGCTGTAAGGCTCATGTGTCACACTAGCACGCTTAGGGTCATGACACACCGTCCACTGTTCGCAGGGGGTGGGGGTGACCCCGGGGTCATGCGTGCCCGCGACGCGCGAGCGCGCGACCCCAACAGGCGTTGACAAACTCGATCGTGCCGGCGTCAACCCTACCCTCGTGCCCATAGAATCGGAGAAACCGACCTGCAGAAACAGGGGAGTGTCACTCTCTCCGCTCGTACCTGGCCGTCGCCGCCACGGTCCGCGCAAAATCCGCGTACCCATCTACAACCTGCTCCAGGTCCTCGATGTGGTCATCCGTCCGCCCGAGCTCCCGCAGTCGCTCACGGGCTTCCTCGTGCCCGTGCAGGCACGCTAATCCCTGATCGATACGACCGCCGTTGTCAGTGTTGTCTGTTGGCATGAGTTAGACTGGGGCTTCCGCAGGGTCCATCTCTGCGAGCGCTTCAACCTCACCGGGCTCGTAGCCGAATTGGTTCACAAGCGCGTCCATCGCGCCTTCATCGCCTTGTTCGACCACGTACTCCCTCGCCTGCTTCTCCTGCTCCGACGTCGCCTCTGAGAACGTCATCTCAACGCCCTGCTCGTCGTCGTTATCGAGCCGATCGCCCCGAATGGACTCACGGTTTCGCTCCGCTGCACCTCGGGCTTCACCGACCGTGGACAAGTCCTCCGACCACACACTCAACCAATCGTCCACACCTTCATCGAGGATCGCAGCCTTCGCGGTCATCGCAGTCGGCACGTCAGTCTCCGTGAAATCGATTCGTGACCGTTCCTCTTCGGTGAGCGGCGCTTGCCCCGCGCCCTGATTCGCCGCGGCCTGGTCGTCCTCTGCGTGTCCCGTGGCACGCCTGACGGCGTCTGGCGGGGCGTCCTCCGCGAGCTGCACGTCCGTTTCGCGCCGGTCATCCGTGGCTGCGAGCACGCTCTCGCCAAACTCGCTCACGAGTTCGTCGCGGATCGTGTTCGCCAGGTCAAGATGCACGAAGTCAGCTGTCTCGTTTTCCCGGAACCGCGCGAGCGCGAATCCTTCATCGCGTAACTCTGCGATTTCGCCGCTCGTGAGGTCCTCGGGATCGACTTTGCCGACCGGTCCAAGGTACTCCCATTCCTGTTCGTTGTTGCCGACGTGTTCCACACGGTACGCGTACGGACCGCTACCGCCTGGTTCGTCGGGCACTCTGTGTGTTTGGATGCTCGCCATGGTCGTGTTCGTGGTGTCGTTGACAATTCAGTCGTGTTCGATGCCCTCTCGTGTTCGTTACCCCTGGGTTCGCGCCTACAACTCGCCGTCCTCACCCCCGTCGAGTCGCGGGTCCGGGTCACCACTCCACTGGCTCCGGTGAGCGTGACAGTAGCCGCTCGCGTGCGTGACAGTCGCTCCGCAGTCGCCACCGTCAGCCTTCTCCCCTCTACAGCTGCGGTAGTCCTCCGCCTCCTCACCGGCGTCACCCGGGTCATCGGTCTCCTGGTACTGCTCCCAGTCCTCGATGAGCCTCCCCCGCTGAATCTGCTTCCGCGGACTGTCTAAGTCCGGTTCGAAGTAAGCGAAGTAATTGGTATCCGCTCCCCACACAGAGTCGTCAGGAACGTCCTGCAGCCCGCGGACACGGAACGCCTCGTCCTGCTGCACGTAGTCGTTCCACCCGTCGTACACTGCCGCCTGGTCCGCGAGTCCCTCGTCCGCCTTACCTGCCTTCTCGACAACAACGTCCGACTGCTTGCGCAGGATTGCGGCGATGTCCGTGTCGTGCTCGTGCCCGACAATCATGAGCCGCGTCGAACCGCCTTTCCCCTTCCTGAGCGCGTTCACGAACCTGCTGACGGTCGTGCGCACGTCGCCGCCGGGGTGAGCGTGCGCGTTCATCGTCGTACTCCATTCGTCACCGATAACGAGCTTCTCACCGGGCGTATCCCGGACCCACTCCAGCATCTCGCTCATCGTCTCGATGAACGTGACTGCCTCGTGCTCGTCCGGTCCCCTGATGTTCGTCGCAATCGAGAGTTCACCGTCGAACTCCGCGTAAAGACGCTTCGCCATATCGAGCACGAACACAGTCTTACCCGACCCTTTCGGCCCCTTCACCAGAGACTGCTGCGCAGCCGGCGTGAGGCGCTTGAGAAGCAGGTCATAACCGGTCGCCTCCTCGCTCCTCTCACTGAGCCCCGTCGCCATGTTCATCGACGTCGCCTGCCCGGACTGCCGTGCCTCACGGAGGACACGCGACCGTTCCTCCCGACCGAGAGACGCGACAAGCGGGGAGTTCTCGTCTAACCCGGCGCGTTCCGCGGCGAGCATGATGTTCGCTACGGCGTCGTCGTCAGTGAGGATCGCGTCGATGGACGCATCGACTTCCCCGGCCCGGACGTCGTCTGCAGTGCGGGCGGGCTGCCAGCCACCGTCGCTCATTCGCTGTCACCCCCGTCTGAGTTGTCGTTGACAGTCTCGTCGTTCTCGTCACTGTCCTCGTACTCTTCCTCGCTGTCACCGGTATCTTGGCTGTAGTACCGCTCGAACCGCGTCCCGCTCACCGCGGAGTCCATGATGTCGTCCACTGGATCGCTGTCGATCGAGGTTGCTGCGGCGAATTTGCGGTCCACGGCCTGCACCGCGCTTGTGTCCGCACCGGCGCGAATCGCGGGGAGTGCGCCGATAATCCGGCGGCCAACCGTCGCGTAGTCTTCCAGGATTTCCCGGTTGCTGTCGATTTTCGACCGTTCACGCGCGAGCTCGAAGTCGTCCGCTAAGCCGGGCCACGTGCCTTCCGCGGTGTTCTTCGCGGGGTCGAAGTCCTGCACTAAGTGCCCGGGACCGCCCTGCGTAGCGATTTCCGCCGGCTCACCCGACACTTGCATGTCCCGGACACGCTCCGGTGAGCCCGAGTACACGGCAGCAACGGTGATATCCTGTTTCTCAAGGTCTTCCACAGCGTCTTCGGCGTCCTCCGCGGACTCGATCTCCTCTAACGCCTGCAGCCCGCCTTTGCTGCCGACTGCAGCATCGAGGATGTCGCGTGCGTCCACGTCGAACACGAACTCTTTCGCCGGGTCCCAGACACGTGTCACGACCCAGAACGCCGGGATGAACCCGAGGACTAGCAGCGCTGCAGTGCTCGCCGCGAGCACGCGCTGTGAGTCCGTCGCGTCACTCCACATTGCACCGACAGAGGGGATGAGTCCCAGCCGGACACTCACCAGGTACGCCACGATCGTCGCTGCAGTGAGCAACGCGTACTTGTTGTTCCGGATGAACGACTGCACCGTCCCGAGCACCCCATCGACGGTGTCCTCCTCAACGCGGATTCGCTCCTCCGCTAAGAGTTCCTTGTACGTGTTGTGATGCCTCCGCTTGATGATGCCGGCCGAGAGTCCTGCAGCGAGTAACACGCCGAGCCCACCGCCGACTGCGCCCCATCTGACCGTTGAGGGGGTAGGGTCTGTGATGATGTCCACGACTGCGCGGTCACCGCTGGCGACCATCATCTCCTCACCCTCTTGGATCGTTATCAGCTGGTCATCACTGGAAAGGTGGAAGCGCAGCGTGTGCGTGCCCTTAGAGGGGCGATAAACGTCGAACGGGACGCTTGCACGCTCGTTACTGCCAATGTCCACAGCGCCACTGTCGGTGACTGCGATTGGTCCGGAGTGGTCCTCCGCGGAGACGACAATCTTAACGAGACCGTCATCGTGGAACGTGACCGAGTGCACGGTCACAGTGCCGAGCTCGCCCGCAATCGAGTTTGTGTCTGTCGCGTTCCCCGCAGTCTCATTCCCCGGCGCAGACTGTGACTGTGCGGTGACCGGTGCAGCCGTAGCTGTCAACGTCAGTAACACCACCAGCGCCGCGAGTACGGCAGTGTATCGGCGTTTCACTTCCCGTCACCCCCGTCGTCCTTATCGAGTTCGGCAAGCCCGATGAGCGCCGCCACACCCCACGGCAAGAGACTCAACACGCTGATTGAGGCGTCGTCGCCCGCCACGCCACCACCGACTGCCGGCTCAGTTGTCGTCTCAGTGCCGTTCGGGTCGGGGGCACAGTCACGCGGCGGTTGCGCGGTGAGCGCTGGGTAACCACCGGGAACCACCGTCCAAACGTCACCCCAGTCGAAATCTGTGAGTGTGTCCTGAGCGTTCGACCCGGTGAGCGCGTCTGTTGTCACTGACGTTACGCCGGAGTAAGAGCCGTCAACGGGAGTCCCATCGACTGCACCGTCCTCGAAATACACTGCGGTGACCGTGGCGTGCTGTTCTGCAACTGCACCACCAACACTCCCGTCTGCAGCACTCACGGACCCGGCGTAGTAGACACGCTCAACCGTTGTCTCCGTGTCAGGATCACCAACGATGCCTGCAGCATGAGTCAGACTGTCCGCGGCCGGCGCGGACACGTCAGATAGCGACCGTACGTCACTAACCCGTGACTGCCCATCCAACCCGTCAGTATTACCAGCGATACCGCCAGCTGCTGAATTACCCCCCGTGATTGTGACATCCCCGACGGATGCAGTGGCTGTAATAACTCCCCGGTCACTACCCGTCTGCCCTGGGTCAATATCGCCAGCCACTCCGCCTGCGGTGGTGTGTGCTGTCACAGTCACGTCAGTCTGCACTGTGTCGATCAATCCGCCGAGGATACCGACTGCACCGCCTGCGCGACTTGTTGCATCCATGTCGCTGGGCGAGTCGATTGTCCCTGCAGCGTACGTGTCTCGCAGCACTGACGGGCCTAGCAGTGCGCCGGCGATAGCACCGTGAGTGTGCGCGGCCGTGTCGTTCGGGTGCACTGACACAGCTGACGCGCACACAGTGGTGACAGTCGTCGAGGACGCCTGCCCAACCACACCACCAACACGTTCCCGACCGGTGACGGTCACTGATTCGAGTGTGATGTTGCTGACCGTTGCGCGCCAAGTGTACCCTGCAAGTGCTGCCACGTAGTCACGACCCTCAATGTCAACGTCAGACAGCGTTAGACCCCGGATTTCAGCGCCTTCACCGGCGTACGCGAACAGTCCAACGTAGTCCGTCGATGAGGTGTCGATCGTGAGTCCGTTGACAACGTGTCCGTTCCCGTCGAAGGTACCGGTGAACCCCGTGGATGCACTGCCGATCGGCTCCCAGTCTGTGCCCGACAGGTCGATGTCACTGGTGAGATTGTAATGCGCGGACAGGTCGTTGCGCACCGCGTCCAGGTCTTCGACGGACTCGATGAGGTATGGGTCCGACTCGGTACCGGACCCGCCCAGCGCCGTCTGCGCGGCTGCTGAGCCGACCGTGGACGCACCGGCGACCGCAACCGCCGCGCCAGCACCGACGCGCAGTGCGTCCCGCCGCGTCACTCCGTCGTTGACAGTTCCCCGTTCCTCGTCGTCCGTGTTCGTGTTGTGTTTGGAGGGCATGAGTTTCTAAAACCCGATTAAGCTGCGGAGCATTTCCTGACCGACGCCTGCCTCGACCGCGAACCACGCCACGACAAGCAGCGCAATTCCGACCAGCACCGCCCGGGCACCGAGTTTAATCAACGCTGCGTACAACCCGAGCATCACTCGTCACCTCCGTTGAGCCCGATCGCCGCAGCACCTGCAGCAACCGCACCGCCCACAGCGTACATCCACCCGTCCACACCGCCGTCAGGGCCCGCACCGCCAGCCGTCGGCACGTCGTACTTTCTGCGGTGCGCTGTGCGCTCGCTCGCCGTCCACACTTGCCGGCGCATCAGCTCCTCAGCACCGTCGGTGCTGAGTTCTGCCTGTCTACCGTCGCGCATCCACAGCGCGTCGATTTCCTCGCCTTCGGCGTTGGTGACCGAGTGGATGTGGATGCCTTGTCCGGGGTCGGTAAGTGACCGCCAGAGGTCGTCATAGTCCGCGACGACAATCTCCGCGTTGACGTCGTTCGGATCCGGAATCCGGTACGTTTCGCCAACGAACAGAGCTTCATCGACAGCTACGGTGACGGACTCGATGTCGCTGAGCGAGTAGTCACTCGAATCGAGTCGAATGTAGAATGACGCGTCCCACTCGGCGGGGTCGTCCGACGACATCCACTCCCCGCTCGTCAGCAGCTGCCCGTATTGTACTGTCTGAGTCGATCCATCACTGAAGGTGACCGTGTGCTGCCCGTTCGCGGGCTGCCCTTTGATGTGCAGTTCCGCACCGTCGATCTTTGCGTTCTTATCGAGGTCGTACTCGACCGTTTTAGCCGCGCCAGGGACCCACCCTTCGTCACCGCCAACGATCGGAATCGTGTCCTCGATAAGCTGTCCCTCACCGACACTCTGCCCGGGCTGCAGGATTTCAACGTCGGCTGAGAACTCGGTGTTCGCCCGCATGCCCTTCTTGAGCGCGTTAATGATTGCGAACCCGGTGCTACCGGTCTCCATCCAGTCAAGACCGAGCTCCCGACGCACCGCGGCGTTGCTGAGCTCCGACATCGGGATCTTGCCGCGCGACTCGTACCGCTTGTACATCGTCTCGACGTACGCATCGATCTCCGCGTCGAACGTTGTCACTAAATTCCAGAGTTTGCTGTACATGTCGCTGCACAGCCGCCCTAAGTCCTGATTGTACTGCAGCAACCGGTACTCTGAATCCGACAAGAAGTCGGGGGGAGCGTAATTCACCGGTGTCGTGTCGTAGCGCAGCGAAGGGCCAGGGTCTGGAAGGTACGTCCACTTGTCACGTGACCGGAGCTCTGACTGCAGTGGATGGCACTGCGCGTAACTGCCACCGTCGATTGTCTCGTTCAACGTCAGGATCTGCAGGACACCCGTATCAAGGACTCTCCCGTCCATCAGCTCGACTCGCGCTGCGCGCATCGATGGCTGATGCAGTCCCGGGTAGTCGTGTGTCGTGTTGAACCCGGTCGTGAACGACCAGTAATCCCGGAGCGACGAGTTCTCCAACTCTGCCGCAACCCGGAAGAACACACCGTTAATCCGGATTAGCAGCTCTTCGATAAGCACTAACAAGTTGAGCTCGACCGAAGCGAAGAGGTCGCGGACCGCCTGCCGCGCCTTATCCTTCGCCGTGGACATCGATTCTCCGGCGTTGAACGCTGCTCGCGTCTCTAACTCGATTTCCGCATGTGCGAGCTCCTCGTTCTTCCCCAGATCGGCCTGCCACGTCGTAATCCCGCGCTCCAACAGTTGATGTGCCTCAGCGATATCGTACCACGCCTGCTGCAAGACGGTCGCAGCGTCTGTGTCTCCCGGATCGAACGGGTCCATGTAGATGTCCGCGACAATATTGCGACCTGCATCGAACACGTTGACGTCGTCCTGAGAGATTGCTCGTTTCGTCGCACCGCCGGCAATCGCCGCCATGCCCAGGCCTGAGGACATGAAGAACATCTCCGCGGTTTCCATCTTCGATGGGGTGGCGAAGATCGACTGGTGCTCGTCTTGTGCGACGTAATCGGAGTATGACCGGTCCATCCAGTACTCCGGGTCGCCGTCACCGGATGTCTTGGTTGTCGTGGTCGTCGAATCCTGCGCACTGACCGTGCCTGTGCCGACCGCGCTGGCGACGCCTGCAGCGCCGAGCGCGCGGATCAGGTCCCGGCGCGTCACGGCTGCCCGCCCCGGCGTGTCGTTGACAGTTTCGTTGTCCTCGTTATCTCTCATGTGTTGTTGTATCGAAAAACGGGTGTTTGGACGCCTACTCCGCCCGCACAGCAAGCGCAATCAGGATGACCACCACGACCACCCCACCAACAGCGAGCGGGTCACCTGACGCGTCGTCAATCACGCCGCCGCCGATGACTGGCTCGCTGGTGTCCTCCACGGACAGCGACCCAGAGTCACTGACTCCCGCGTAAACTACCTCGACGGTGTAGTTCCCGGCGTCAACGTCGCTGTCACTGACGGTGAAGGACTCCGTTGCGGTGGACCCAGCGGTGACCGTGTAGTTCTCGATGGTCTCGCTGTGCACGACATCTCCACTGTCGTTCAGCACAACGAACTCGACCGGGCCAACACGGTCCTGCCCGCCCGCGGACAGCGTCGCGTTCACGACAGTTTCAGTGTCGTTACTGGTGATTTCGTACGAGTTCTGCTCGATGGTGACGGACTGGTCAGCCACCTCGTTGACGCTCAGCTCGCTCGTGTAGGTTGAGCCGTTAACGTGCGCAACCAGGTCGTACGTCCCGGGGGCAATCCCCTGCGCTTCTGGGGTGAAAGCAAACGTCACCGTGTCTGTCGAATTCGCCGCAATATCGACAGACTTCCCGAACGTCGTCACTACGCTCCCGGTGCTAGGATCAACGACATCCACCTCAACTGTCTCATTAAGCCCTGTGCTGTCGGTACTGACGTCGAATCCAACCGTCGTCTCAACGGTCTCATCGACATCGTAGTTCGTCGCCCCCCACGCCACACTGCTCGCGCCTGCTGCCGCGGGCGCGGCGAACGTGCTTACGAGGAGTGCGGCGACGAGTGCGAGCGCGCTGATTTTGCGCGGTACTGTCCCTCGCATCGTTAGTTATCGAAGAGGTCGAACTGTTCGCCGAGGTCGTATGCACCGCACAGTGCAACGATTGTGCCCACCATCACCGCCGCGTTCGCTCCGAGTGCGCTGAGGGGTTCGACGCCCATCGTGTACCCCAGTACAGCGACGCTCGATAGGCTCGTGACTGTGTTCGTGAGCAACGCCGGCATGTCGATACCCGATGCCATACGGGAGTGTAAGGGCTACAAACCTGCTAACCCTCGTTTTCGACACTTTCGATACTCACGACACGTGAGAATCGCAGAATAGTGGACGGTGTGTCAAGTCCCTCAAACCCCTACAGTAACGTGATGACAGCGACGGACACCGAGAAACACACGCTCACACTGAACAGCAAACCAGGTTCCGGTGGGTCGATGCACGTTCCGCAGGAAGCGCTGGACGCCCTCGGCGGCGACGGGGCGTCGGTCGTGTTGGTCGTGCGTGACGACGACACTGTCGTCATCGCCCCGCTCGCACGCGTGTTACTCCCCGAGAAGTAAGTCACTACACCGGTGCAATCGGCGTTCCGTTCCTGCAAATAGTGTGATTCAGTACACTGAGCCGCGCGACCGCGGCGGCGACGCGCGGAACCACCGCACCGTCACGTCCCACTCGCTGGCGAGCAACGCTGCAGTTGACAAACTCAACTGACCCGGTCCCACGTCTCGACCACTGTCTTGCTCGCCCTTCTGCTTGTTCGCCTGCAGCGTCTGCTCATCGACGTGCGTGTTAGTGTCCACGGTATCGCCGGTGAGCGTCACTTGAACGCCGTCGTCGCGGGACGGCGGTCGGAGCGACGGTCCTGGACTATCGTCACGGTCTCGCGGGGCGTGTGGGTCGAGTCCGGTCGGGAGGAGCTCCTGCATCGATGCTTCTTCTCCGACGTGCTCGTCGTCACCAGCTTTCCCGATGACGTGGGCCCACAGTCGCATCGAGGTCCGCCACAGCTTCTCCCGTTCATCGACGCAGGTGACCAACCCGGTCCATTTCCAGTTGTACAGCACCTTGTGAGGCACATCGAGGTCTCCCCAGCGCCAGATGGACTCGGGGTGCGGGAGTGACGCGCGCACCGAGTCCCAGTGCGCGCTGATGAGCATCGCCTGCTTCCGCGACAATTCTGTACTGTCCGACTGCCACGTCACCGTCGTCGTGTTCTGTGTTGACAAGTTCAGTCACCTCGTTCCTGTAGGACACGCTCACGCGCTCGATTCGGCGTGAGCGACTCATACGCATCCTCAACGACACGCTGCTGCCCCTCGGTAAGACCTGCAACCTCAGTGTCGAACAGCTCGTCCGCAACCGGTGCCAACGCCGCCTCCAGCGGCTGTGCATCGTCCGGCACGTCACCCGCCTGCTCAGCGCGCAGGCACGCTAACAACATGGCCCCCGAGTCAGTGTGCGGATCTCGACCCTCCGGCGCGTACTCGTCTGCAACTGCGTGGTACGCCTCCGAACTGACCCCCTCCTCGTCCCGGAGCTCAGGGATGCCGAACCCCTTTTCGCGGAGGTGGGCAACGCAACGCACCCAGTCCCTCCCGGCCACACACCCCGGTTTCGCGTTCCCAGGCGTCACGATTCCGAGGTCGATTGCGGCCATTACGACCGGGCCGCCCCGACCACACATGTGTCCGGTGTCTCGCCACGCATCGGGGCCGACGACGTTCGCAGTCCCACCGTCGGAACTCGACCCCCAAGTGGGGAGGAACGACCGGAGTTCACCCCCGGATGTCCACTCTGAGACTATCGTTACATCGGCTACCTCACGTGCGTCCAAGTCGTCAACCGCGTCAATCACATCCTGCATATCCGTCGTCGTGCCGGACACCCCCTGACGCTCGAATGACAGCGTCGGACCGGGGTCTCGACCCGTCCCCGCATCCGAGGAGGGGAATTCACCGGCGGCGTCCAACACCGGCTCTAACGCGCCCATGTCGATTTCCCGGACGTCAGTCGGCGCTTCAGGAACGTGCCGGGAGGTCGTGACGCACACGTGCCGTGTCGCGTAAATCTCGATTTTCGGAGGTTCATCGTTGCTCCCCCACGGTTCATCATCGAGGTCGATGACCGGCTCGGTGACGTCTTCAGGCGTATCGCCGCGGTACATCGCGTGCACGCCGGCCCCGGACGTGCTCACATCTGTGTATGTCGCGCCGAAGTGCGACAGGAGCGCCTTGAACCCGGGATGCACGTTACCGGTCTCCGGGCAGCGGACGTCGTCGCCGTCGATGAGCACGAACGGGTCATCTGCCTGCTGGAGGAAGCAGATACCGTCCGCCTGAGACGCCCACATCGCCGCGTCACGCGCCGTTTCACCGTCCCGGTAGTGTTCGGTCCAACCCCACTTCCAACGGGCGTCACACTCGCACTCTGACGCAGGGACACCGTGCTCGTTGCATGGGGCCGGGTCGTCCGCGTCGCCCCACGGAGCCCACGGCATCTTCCCCCGGTGGCACATCCACTGTCGCCGTTCCCACACGCCGTCCGGCCACACGCCGCGGTCCGGGGCGTCGAACGACCACTCGCCGATTCCACCGTTGAATCTGGGTTGTCGTGCCATTACTGAGTCACCTCCTTACTGTCTGCAGCGCGTTTCGCGGCTGCTGCCGCGGTCCTCTCCAGGTCTCCCGGAAGATGCTGGTGCGTCCACTCGTGCCCCGTCCCCGGCTCATCGTCGTCCGAGGGCCCGCGAATGATGTGCAGCCGTTCGCTCGACCGTGTGAGCGCGACGTACCAGGTCCGAGACTCGTTCTCCTTGGCGGCGCGGTGCTGGTCAATCGACCGCTTCGTCCGCCCGGTAATCCCGTCGTACAGCACTACATCCTCTGCCTCTGAGCCTTTGCTGGCGTGAATGGTGAGCAGGCGGATGTCCTCGATGGGGACGTGCATCGTGCCGTGCCGATCGACGGCCCGACGCATCGCTACCTTATCCAGGTCGGTGAGGCCGACGAGTTCCGGGAGCGACTGGAGTCCCTGTCCGTACGTGGACCACCAGTCACTGTCGATGTACCGCCCGAGCTCACCCGCGTCCACGTTCGGGGAGAGGTCCTGTCTTGCACTCCGTTCGCCCTCCCGGGCTTTGTTGACAAGTTCCTGGATCTCGGCAGGTTCGTCGATGTACTCGTTCTGGGAGTATTTCACAAGCGTCTGCACGGTGTCCGATGACAGTGACCCGGCGACGGACAGTTGCTGCTCCTCTCGCTTGGACTGCAGGTGCTCTAACTCACTGAGCGCAGCCAGCACACGCTTCCGAGTGCCCCAGTCACCTGCGACACCTTCCTGCGATTCGTACGTCACCCCGACGTAGTCGAGTCCCGCGCCGACTCCATCGAGCTGGCGTTTCGTTCGGGCGAGATACATCATCCCACCCTCTCCGCCCCCATACTCGTTGTACAGGTGGACGGGCGACCCGGATTCGTCCGGGTGTGGGAGCGACCACGTACCGTTCTCCTTACGGATTGGCGTCGGGGAGTACCGGTTGATGACGCCCCGGCCGTCCGGCGTGACCGGCGGCACCTCGCGTGTCTTAGCGAGCATTTCCGCAGCTGCGGCGAAATGCTCGCTGGGCACGCGGTGCGACTGTTTCAGCAAGACGGTCGGCACGTCCTTGCTGACACGCTCACCGAATCGCTCGAAGAAACGTGGGTCAGCACCGCTGTAGGCGTTGACAGTTTGGTCGGGGTCGCCCGCGATTATCACCGTCTCCGCGGCGTCCGCCCATTTCTCCGTGAGGAGCGCCATGAGCGGGTACACGTCGTGGTACTCGTCGATGACCACGTGCTCCATCGGCGGGAGACCGGTGTAGTCTGAGAGGGCTTCTGCGAGCATCTCCCAGTAGTCCGCGACGTTGTTCGTCTGCTTCCACTGCTCGTACCGTTCGACCACACGCCGGAAGCGTTGCGCCGGGGCGGTCTTATCGCGCGACCGACCCCACTGCTCGGCGAACGTGTCGAGTAGGCGGCGTGCTCGGGCGTCCGCAGTGAGCGGTGTGATCGTGGTCTGCGGTACGCTGTCCGGCCACCACCCAATATCGAGTAGGTTCTGCCGGCCATAGCTATACAAACGCTGGAACGCCGTCCACGGCGTCTCGAACCACGGCTTCGACGGCTTGTGACTGATTCCGAGTTCACGGCAGAACGCCTTCGCGGCGTCGTCGTCCATCATCCCTTCAAGTTCGTCGCCGTCGGCGCTGAACCGGGCGTGGAAGTTCGTTGCTCGCGCGGCGACCGCGTGCACCGTTCCCCAGTAGTGCCGTGGCGAGCGGTCATCTGCGGGGTTGTACGCTGTCTTCTGGTCCTCGTCAACGATTTCCGAGTACACACCCCAGTCCAGCATATTCTCCCACATCGAGTCTGCAAGAGAAGCGCGGTACGTCACGACAGTCACGTCCTCTGCAGGCAAGTCCTCCGTCTCGGCACGGACAGCTGTCCGGAGGCTCGCTTGCGTCGTCTTCCCCGTTCCTGGAGGACCGTACAGACGGACACACTCGTCGCACGCTGCCGTACTGAAACCGACTATCTGAGCGTCATGCAGGGCCTGCGGTAACCGGTCCCGCAGGTCATCCGGGATACCGCTAGGCATCGTCATCACCCTCGGTCTCGTCACCAGTGTCGTTGACAACATCCCGGCCACCGTCCGTTGCATGACCGTACGACCCGTCGGATACACCCGCGCTGGCATCGAACAGGGCATCCGCCCCGCCAGCACTGATGTTCTCAACAACGTCCACGGGTTCCGGTACCTCGTCATGCTCGGCGTTCAACCGGTACACACGTTCACTGATGCCGCCCGCGGTCTGCGGCTCTGATAGCTTATCACCGCCGAGATTCTCCGTTCCGACCCCGCGTGCGACGAGCTCGTAGTACAACTCTCTCCGACTGCACGAGTAGTTCTCCACCGCCTGATCGGCGACGGTAACCGGCACCCACACCTCGTCAGTATCCTCGTCGTAGTAGGGGACTGAGTGATCCAGTGCATCCGCGAGGGTCGATGTGACTTGCCCGTGCTCGATGGTATCCTGCACGTACTCCCACGCGTCGGTGCGCGGGCCGTTCGGCCGGTCAGGGGTGGCGCGGTACTCATCTACCAAGTCGGTCATGCACTGGTCCCACGCCTGGGCGTGCCACGGCCGGGTCTCCGGGCCGTGCGAGTGCTCCGCGTACGCGTCTGCAGCCATCGAGTCCTCATCCAGCACTTCACCCGGGACGGCGTCCTCGATGTCTTCGATGATCTGTTCGGACACGATTTCGTCGCGGACGGGCGCGGTGACTGCACCGGCGACTGCGGCACGGAACGCTCCGCGGTACAGGTGCTCGGTCTCGTTGACAAGCATCGTCACTTCACCGCCGTCACCGTCGTCGAACACGAACGCCAGCTCGACGTCCGCTACGTGATCGGTGCTCGTCCGGTGCTCAACACGCTTCAGACGCTCTTCCACGAACGTATCGAGTGCAATCCCGTTGTCTAGGTACAGGTCGTCCTTCGACACGGTCACTACGTCCGACACGTCCGTGGTGTTCTGCAATTCTTCGCGGAGCGGGGTGGCTAACTGAGGGCGGAGGTCATCTGCAGCGGTCTGCGCGCTCTTTGCAAGCGCGGAGAGTTTGTCTTCGATGAACTCCACGAACCGGGGTTTGTCGTCAGCGTCAGCGAGGACGTCGGTGAACACTTCGACGGCATCGCTGCACACGTCGTTGCGGTCGAGTGGGTCGTCTGCCACGTCTTTCAGGTCCGGCTGCAGGTGGTCCTCGATGACCGGTTTGACAGCGTACCGTGCGTCGGCGGCGTCGGTGTCTACGGCGTCACGGTACCGGGCTACTCGTGTCACTCTGCACCACCCCTCACGCCGTTTCCGCCACTGACCGGGGTTACACTCGACACTTCACTGTTTTCACAGCCGTTGTCACGGTCGATGAAGAGGACTGCTTCCCGCGGGACCATTTTGTCGATCCCGGTTGTCGCCCCGCGGTACACGATGACCCACCCGTTATCCCGGTCGAAATCCGGGGCGGTGATGGTGTCACCGTTGCAAAGATGGATCTCGGCTGGTTGTATTGACTGTACTCCCTGTCGCTGGTTTGTGTTTTTGCCTGTCATGCGTTGACACCCCCAGTCACTGCTGAGTGGACTGGGGCGATCGGCGTGTCAACGCGAGCCACGCACAGGGCTGGCATCCCTGTGAGAGACGGCAACTAGCCAGCGAGGGATTGTTATCGCTCTCGCGCTTCCGTACTCCCCCATAACATCCCCATGAGTATAAGTGCTTGGGGGACAAGTATACAATAAGGATGGAAATGACTCAGCGCCCATCACTGCTCGACACAGACCAAGAACTGCTCGAATTGCTCCGACAAGAACCCCGGCAAACACCGAGCATGCTGTTCGCCTCTGCCGACAGTACTGGATCGAAACAGTACATCCAGGATCGACTCGCTCACCTCCGCGATCACGGTCTCGCCGAGCGTCCCGACCGTGGTATCTACCAACTGACCGACCGTGGACAGGTCGCTTCTGATCACCTCGACCGGTATCGAGACGACCGTGACGCGTTCTGGGCGCTGGTTGACGACTGATTCTACGGGCATCGATTGCTGGCAAACACCGACAACCGACTGATTGACTTAAAGCCTCGTAGATTGGCGACGCCCCTCCCCGTACCCACCCCTCAAACGCACCAACTACAATACGGTTAGTAGAGCCCCCCGGGTGGTAGGTGGGGGGTGGGTGTTTAGCTTACTTCTCACCACCCACCCCACCCCACCCCACCTTCACCCCACCCCCGTCAAATAACCGTATTACCAGGATAACTCACACACCAAAAACGCTGGGGAAGTGAGCCAAGGGCGCGGCTGCCGCGCTCGCGTGTGGACGGGTGTGCGGCTGCGTTCTGGATCGATGGTCACGGTGTTTCCCCCCGGGGCTGCTCCGCGCAGGGCGGGTCGTGTGCGTGTTGACTGCCTCGATTGCTGCCACGGAGGGTGAGCCGCAACGGCGTGTGGGCGTTGGCGTTGACAACCTAGTTCGTGACGGCCGGGCCTGCTACCCCGAGTAGGGATCGAGGACATCTCACGGAGTGACAACACTGAGCCTGAGTGGCGCATGAACGGAGCTCACCACACTGATCTATGCGGAGGGTAGATCCCTCTATTACCCCCACGTCTTCGGGCAGAGAAAACCTGTCATTTACTGATTTTCACCCCCAGATACGCACTCAGAACGCGCGAAAAACTTTTTCGAAGCCTCTGCAACCCTAAGTCGTAATCACCCCAGTATCCCGGTGATGACACCTGGTTGAACCCGGTGTCACGAACCCTCCCTGACCGGGGTAATTGGTGCGTGTTATGGTTTGTTGTCTGAGGCGGGTGTTTAGCCGGTTAACCGGGGCTGTCGCCTTGTCATTTTCGTTTCTCACATGGGAAGAACCCCTGTCACTTATCCATCTAGACGTGTTATACTCTAGTGATGCCCCCCGAAATGGCTCCCCCCTCCACAGCCGTCTACCTCTCCGAGAGCGACCCGAAGGGGCGGTCAGACACTGTCGAAAAGGCACTAAAGCACGCTGTCAACTGGTGGGGGCTCTCGTGGCTCAAGGATCACGATCCTGACCAGGTCATTGATACGATTCTGGGAGAGATGACGTCCGGGTCATCAGGCGTCGTCACCTTTGAGGAACAGGGCATCCAAGACGATCCATACCATCAGATCCCCGTCTACTACGACTTTGCAGGTAGTGACTGGGCGTTGCAGCGAATGGTCGATGACCTGACCGGCGACATAGACACCATCGAGCGTGTAATCACAACAGGCCCGGATATTCTCGTTGACACCGAGCACGGCGTCGGGCGAATCGAGCAGCTGGTGGTCGGCGCGCAGGTTGACGTCTCATTCACTGAGCACCGTCTCGTACTGCAGCGCGGGGCACACGTGACTGGTGCGCGGAAGCGCGTCGTGACGACACTGTGTGATTCGCTGCACCCGCGGTCCGATGACGGTGAGTCGTACGAACACACGGGTGGTCGGCCACCGTTGGGCTTCGAAGCGGAGGATGGGCGGTTGACGCCCGGTGATGACTTCGACAAGGTGTGCACGGTGCTGCAGCAGGTACAGGATAGTAAGACGTCGAAGCGTGAGGCTGCTGCGGAGCTGGGGTGTGTGCGGGCGACAGTCTCCAACGCCTTGGATCGTCCGCAGATGTACAACCTTCGGTGATGGGCGGGCCTGGGGTGCAGGCTCGTCGCCCTGCGCGTTTAGATGTCGTCTAGGAACCCGCGACGACGTTCCATCGACTCTTGCTTAGTGAGCTGCGAATAATGCTCGTCTAGCACGTCTGGTGACACGTCCATGCGGTCTGACGCGACCGCTACAGGCACGTCTTCGCGGAGGTGGTGTGTGATTGCCCCTCTCCTGATTGGGTGTGTCGATACTGAGGAGGGGCACGTTGACGCGTCCTCCCAGCTGTTACTCTCACATGTTTCAGGGTCGCGGTCGTGCGGGCACTTTGCCCCGACAGCACACGGCCGCGTCCAGGCGTACGCGTTGGCCCTAATTGACTGCCGTGACCGGCGTCCCTGAGCGGTTGCGAATAGCGGTTCGCGGCCGTGGTCGTCGGTCACGTCCGGTCGCGTGTGGTCGATGTAGTCATCGAGGACTGTGCATGTACGGTCGCCGATTGCGATTAGCCGGTTTGCTTCATTGCCGTTCTTGAGCGGTGTATCGGTCTCTGGGCGGTGTTCGATTTCTAGTGATTGCTGGTTTCGGTCGTAGTCCTGCAGATCGAGTGCGCGGAGTGTGCCGGCGCGAATCCCGGTTTTGCGGAGGACACGAAGCATCGCGTGTACTGCGGTCCCGTACTCGTACTTATCGAGGTACGCGAGGATCTCACGGGCACGGTCGGTATCCAGCATCTCGTCGCGGCTGCGATTGGCTTCGTCGGGAAGCACCAGGCGTTCAGGTAGGTCGGGGTTGACAGCGTCGATGCTCGCGGCGAATCGGAGGTAGACTCTGAGGGTTAGCAGCGCGCTGCGGAGTGTCTCAGGGGATATACTGTCGGTTTTGATGCCTTGCTGCCGCCAAACGCTGAATTCGTGTAAGTTGCGGCCGCTGAGTTCATCGAGTGTCTCGATGTCCTGGTCGTCGCACCAGTCCACGAACAGCTGTAGTCGCCGGCGATGAGCGGCGAGTGTACTGTCCGCAAGCTCCGAGCTATTGGATTGCAGGTACATCTGTAGCGCTACGTCTGGTTCGATGGGTTCGATGTCGTCGTCTGTCATTTGCGGATCCGGCTCGGACCGATCCGGCAACGTCAGATAGGGGGCGCACTGCGGGTAGCTCAAGACGGTTTCTACCCTGACTCTTCGTCTTTTGGTCAAGCTTTTGCGAGCAGGACCGGCGCGTCAGCGCCGCACGCCCGCGCAGACAAAAGGTTGGCGTGTTCAAATCGCGCCCGGCCCGCTTTTCACTGACTCTCACCGCAGAGCGGCAGGAAAGTAGCTCTGCGGGAGTCTAACACCGGCAAGCGATTTGAACCCGGTCAGACCAGAACGGACGGGACGAAGTCGACTCCTGCTTCACTCGCGTCGGCTGATGGGATGCCGGTCAGTCCGGTCGCACAGCCACGGGGCGACGCCGGAGCGACCGGTACGGCCGCTCGAATGCAGCAGATAGTGCCAACTTCTCTGCCTTTCGTCGAAACGACTTAACGTGGCGCTTCTCTCTAGTGTAGCAGAACACGTTTGTCGCAGATGGACCGAGAAACCGCTCCGGTGGTCCTCGTCGTCGACGACGAGACGGACCTCGCCGACTTGTTCACCGCGTGGCTGTCCGACGACTACACCGTCAGGACCGCGTACAGCGGGCAGGCGGCGCTGGACGCGCTCGACGACTCGATAGACGTCGTGCTGTTGGACCGTAGGATGCCGGACCTCTCGGGGGACGCGGTGCTCACGGAGGTCCGCGAACGCGGGCTCGACTGCCGCGTGGCGATGGTGACCGCCGTCGACCCGGACTTCGACATCGTGGAGATGGGCTTCGACGCGTACCTCACGAAGCCGGTCACGAGCGACGAACTCCGGGACACCGTGGAGACGCTGTTGACGCGGAAGCACCACGACACCGCGGTCCAGCAGTATTTCCAGCTGGTGACCAAGCGCGCGACGCTGGAGGCCCAGTACGGCGAGGACGCCGCCGACGACCCGAAGTACGAGGCGCTGCAGGCGGAAATCGACTCGCTGGAACAGGAGGTGGACGCGCTCGCGAGCGAGTTCGACGAGGACGACTTCGAGGTGGAGCTCCGGCGCATCGAACAGGGCGGCGGTGACGGCGACGCCGGCGTAGACGGGGATAGCGAGGGGGCAGCCGACGACGGGGAGACGGACTGATGACGGACACCAAAGACCGCGTTTCGACGGGCGTCGAGGGATTGGACGAGATTCTGAACGGCGGGTTCGTCCCGGGGCGGGCGTACTTGGCGCGCGGCGAGCCCGGGACCGGGAAGACCATCTTCGGCTACCACTACCTCGCGGCGGGCGTCGAGAACGGCGAGACGGTGCTGTACGTCAACCTCGAGGAGGCCGTCGAGGACGTGCAGGCGAACGCGGCCGCGGTCGGGTTCGACCTCGACGGCGTGGAGTTCTTGAGCTTGACGCCGGACAGCGAGGTGTTCACGGAGAGCCAGTCGTACAGCCTCTTCGCCGCCGACGAGGTGGAGGCGGACGCGTTCAACGAGGCCATCGTCGAGCGCATCGAGGAGCTCGACCCGGCGCGCATCTTCCTCGACCCAATCACGCAGCTCCGGTACCTCTCGGGGGACGACTACCAGTTCCGCAAGCAGGTGTTGGCGCTCCAGCAGTTCCTCGCCGAGCAGGACGCGACCGTGCTGTTCACGTCGCAGGCGACGCCCGCCAACCCCGACGACGACATCCAGTTCCTCGCGGACGGGACGCTGGACCTCGAACGCGACCGCTCGAAGCGCACCATCTCGGTACCGAAGTTCCGCGGCTCGGCGACCCAGAGCGGCGAGCACACGTTCCGCATCACCGACGACGGCGTGCGGGTGTTCCCGGAGCTCCAGCCCGGCGCCTACGAGCAGGAGTTCGTCGCCGAGTCCGTCTCCGCGGGCGTCCCCGAGCTCGACGAGCTGCTGCACGGCGGCCTCGAACGCGGCACGGTCACGGTCGTGAGCGGCCCGAGCGGCGCTGGGAAGACCACGACCGGCACGCAGTTCATGAAGGAGGCCGCGGGGCGGGGCGAGCGGTCGGTCGTCTACCTCTTCGAGGAGAACCGCTCGACGTTCCTCTCCCGGTCGGAGGCGGTCAACATCCCCGTCCGGGAGATGGTCGAGCGCGGCACCCTCGCCATCGAGGAGATGGACCCGCTGGAGCTGACCCCACAGGAGTTCGCGGGCATGGTGCGCGAGGAGGTCGAGCAGCGCGACGCCGAAATCGTGATGATAGACGGCGTCAAGGGGTACAAGCTCGCGCTGGCGGGCGACGACGAGTTGCTCGTGCGCCGGCTGCACGCGCTCGGGCGCTACCTCAAGAACATGGGCGTGACCGTCGTCTTCGTCGACGAGGTCGCGCACGTCACGGGGGACTTCCAGCCGACGGAGGTCGGCATCAGCTACCTCGCGGACAACATCGTCTTCCTGCGCCACGTCGAAATCGAGGGGGAGTTACAGAAGGTCATCGGCGTGCTCAAGAAGCGCACCAGCGACTTCGAGCGGACGCTGCGGCGCCTCCAAATCACCGAGCACGGCATCAAGGTCGGCGAGCCGCTCACGAACCTCCGCGGTCTCCTGACGGGCACACCGGAGGTCGTCGACGACCCGTCGGACCGGTAGCCGACGATGTCCGAGCCTCGCAACGACGGCCGCACCGACGCGGGCGCCGACGACGAGCGGTTGTGCATCGGCGTGGTGCTGGACCACGGCCGGAACCGCGCGCTCCTCACGGAGTGGCTGGACGCGACCTACGACGTGCTCGCGCCCGAGGCCGACAGCGTCACGTTCGAGGCGCTCGCGGAGCGGGCGGACCTCCTGTTGCTGGACGAGCGCGCCTACGAGCGAATCGCCGACCGGGTCGCGGCGTACCGGAACCGGGAGGTGTCGCTGTTCTCGCCGGTGTTGTTGCTCGCGTCCAGCGACGACGCGCGTGGATCCGTCGACGCGTGGGCGAACGTCGACGACGTGGTCTCCACGCCGGCCGAAAAGGCGGTCCTGCACGCCCGCATCGACGGGTTGCTGTCGCGGCGCCGGCTCTCGCGGGAGCTCGCCGCGAGCGAGGACCGGTTCCGCACGCTGTTCGAGACGAGCCCGGACCCGACGGTCGTGCTCGACGACAGCGACCGCGTCGTGGACAGCAACGCCGCGTTCCGCGACCTCGTCGGCGTCGCCGGGGACTGCCGCGGCCGGTCGCTGCCAGACTTCGACGCGTTTCCGTCGGGGTCCGTCGAGGCGATGTGCGGAACGGGCGACGGCGACGAGCCCGGGAGTTCGTCGGTCGTCCCCGTGCAGACGGCGACCGAGCGCCGGTACGTGGAGTGCGACGCCAACGACCTCGCCACCACGCCCGACCACCGCATCCTCATCCTGCGGGACGTGACCGAGCGCGTCCACCACGAGCAGGAGCTCCAGCGGCAGGTCGACCGGCTGGACGAGTTCGCGGGCGTGCTCGCCCACGAGATTCGGAACCCGCTCGGCATCGCCAGCGGCTGGCTCGACCAAGCCGAGCGCACCGGCGACCCGGAGGCGTTCGACCGCGTGGAGACCGCTCACGAGCGCATGGACGACCTGATAGGGGACCTCCTCGAACTCGCGCGGCAGGGCAGCGTCGTCGGGGAGCGCACGTCGGTCCCGCTGGCGGAGCTGGTGACCGACTCGTGGGGGAACGTGACGACGGGAGACGCGACCCTCGACGTGGACTCGTCGATTGCGGGCCGAACGGTGACCGGCGACCCCGACCGCATCCGGGAGGTGTTCGAGAACCTGTTCCGGAATGCTGTCGAACACGGCGGCCCCGAGGTCTCCGTCGAGGCCGGCGTGACCGAGGACGGCCGCGGCGTCTACGTCGAGGACGACGGGGTCGGGCTGAGCGCCACGGACCGCGAGCAGCTCTTCGAGTCGGGGTACACGACCGCCGAGCACGGGACGGGGTTCGGGCTCGCCATCGTCGAACAGATCGCGGAAGCGCACGGCTGGACGGTCGCCGCGACCGACGCCGCCGGCGGCGGCGCGCGGTTCGAACTGCACGGCGTGCTGGACGGCGACGCGCCCACCGTCGAACCCGCGTAGTTTTAAGCCCCCGTCGGGCGTCGTGGTGAGCATGTACCGCGTACTGGTACCGGTCGACGACGACGTAGACCGCGCGCTCGCGCAGGCCCGCTACGTGGCGAACCTGCCCGACGCCGCCGAGAGCGTCGAAGCCATCGTACTGTTCGTGTTCACCGGCGACGCCGACGACCTCCCCGAGGACGTCCAGCAGTTCAAGTCCGCGAGCCGCATCCAGTCGGTGCGGCGCGCACAGGAGTTCCTCGAAGACGCCGGCGTGGACGTGCAGGTCCGGGACGACTCCGGGGACACCACCGACGACATCATCGTAGAGGCCGACGAGTACGACGTCGACGCCATCGTGCTCGGCGGGCGGAAGCGCTCGCCGGCGGGGAAGGCAATCTTCGGCAGCGTCACGCAGTCGGTCATCCTGAACGCCGACCGCCCGGTAGTCGTCACCGGCGAGGACGCCTGAGTCCGCGCTCCGCGACTGTCACGCACTTTTTCGAGCGGTCGAACCACTCGCGAATGGCGCTGGCAATGGACGAGTGCCAGCGCTGTGGCGACGAGTGCAACGAGTTCGAGGACTCCGTGGCTGCGGGCAACCGCTACTGCAGTCTGCGCCGCGAAATCGAAGGAAAGCGCTCTGAGCGGCCGAAATCAGATTATTCGTTCTGCGGGCTGTAGTTGGGCGCTTCGTCCGTAATCATCACGTCGTGGGGGTGGCCCTCGGTCTGGCCCGCGGCGGAGACGCGGACGAACTCGGCGTCGGCCTTGAAGTCAGGAATCGTCGCAGCGCCGACGTAGCCCATGCCGGACTGGATGCCGCCGACGAGCTGGTGGAGTTCCTGCGCGAGCGGGCCCTTGTACGGCGTGGCGGCCTCGACGCCCTCGGGGACGAACTCCTCGTCCTCGTCCTCTTCTTTGAGGTAGCGGTCGCCGCCGCCGGACTGCATCGCGCCGACCGACCCCATGCCGCGGTACTGCTTGTACTTCTTGCCGTTCATCGTGATGACGCGG
>Ga0207850_100237_pt1 | contig 46388 bp, 57 predicted proteins | sample 23E2SouthBayCA_FD_187746 | JGI IMG/M metagenome (GOLD analysis project Ga0207850, IMG submission 187746) | Aerobic enrichment media microbial communities from Eden Landing Ponds, California, USA - A23 E3 (3) (SPAdes) | ecosystem: Environmental > Aquatic > Marine > Unclassified | place...
GCCGCGAACCTCGTGCTCAAAATCGACGACATCATCTCCGCCGGCGACCTCTCCACCGACAAGGGTGACGACGAGGGCGGCGCCGGCGGCATGGGCGGCATGGGCGGCATGATGTAAGCTCGGCCGCATCGCAGCTTCCGGCACCCACCGCATTCGCCGTCGCACCGGTCGTCCGACTGATTCGCCGACATTCTCTCGACGCTCGTCTCGGAGCCGCGGCTGTGGGCGCTGCGGTACGGAGAGACTCCGGGGCCGTTACTCGTCGTCGACGTCGAGTTCGAACTGTTCGTTCTCGGCGGCGGCGTTCAGGACCACGCTGGTGTTCGACTCGTTGATGTCGGCGTCGGAGAGCAGCTCCTTGATGAGCGCGTTCATGTCGTCGGTGTCCTGGAACTTCCCGACGGCGACGACGTCGTAATCGCCGGTGACCTCGTAGACGGAGATCATCTGTCTGTGGCCGCGGAGCCGGTCCGTGATGTCCGGGAGGGCGTCCCCGTCGACTTTGAGCTGGAGGATGGCCGTGACGTCGAAGCCGAGTCGTTCGTAGTCGACGACCGGCGTGTAGCCGTCGACGACACCCTCGTCTTCGAGCGTCTGGAGGTGGTTCGAGACGGTGGTGACCGAGACGTCGAGGTCGTCCGCGAGGCTCCGGAGGCTCGCTCGACCGTCGCCGAGTAGTTCGTTGACCAGTTTCACGTCGAGGTTCTCGTAGGTCATACACCACGCTACCGACTCCAGGGTATAGAAGTTTACGAACGTCCATTTCTCTATCCCCATGGCTCTACTTACACCGAGCGATACTCCTTTAATGGTGGAAGTAGACCACTCTTACCGTAGATAGAGATGACGAACGGAGATTCAGAAACCGACGGGCTGACAGACCGGGAGCAGGCGGTACTGGACGAGATCGAGGCGGAGGGAATCGACTTCCTGCGGCTGCAGTTCACGGACATCCTCGGCACCGTGAAGAACGTCTCCATCCCCGCCAGCCAGGCGGAGAAGGCGTTCACCGAAGGCATCTACTTCGACGGGTCGTCCATCGACGGCTTCGTGCGCATCCAGGAGTCGGACATGCGTCTCAAGCCCGACCCCGAGACGTTCGCCATCCTGCCGTGGCGCACTCGCGAAGAGACCGAGGGCGGCGCCGCTCGCTTCATCTGCGACGTCATCAACACGTCGACCGGCGAGCCCTTCGAGGGGGACCCACGGCACGTCCTGAAAGGAGCACTGGACCGCGCGGAGTCGATGGGATACGAGGTCAACGCCGCGCCCGAACCCGAGTTCTTCCTGTTCGAGGAGGACGAGGACGGTCGGGCGACCACGGAGACCGGCGACGCGGGCGGCTACTTCGACCTCGCGCCGAAGGACCTCGCCAGCGACGTGCGCCGAGACATCATCTACGGGCTGGAGGACATGGGCTTCGAGATCGAAGCCAGCCACCACGAGGTCGCGCAGGGCCAGCACGAAATCAACTTCGAGTACGACGACGCGCTCAGCACGGCCGACAACGTCGCGACGTTCCGGACGGTCGTCCGCGCCATCGCGGCCGAACACGACCTGCACGCGACGTTCATGCCGAAACCCATCCCGCGCATCAACGGCTCCGGGATGCACACCCACATCTCGCTGTTCACCGACGACGGCACGAACGCGTTCCACGGCGCGGACGACGAGTTCGACCTCTCGGAGACGGCCAAGCAGTTCACGGCCGGCATCCTCGAGCACGCGCCGGCGCTCGCGGCCATCACGAACCCGACTGTGAACTCCTACAAGCGCCTCGTTCCCGGCTACGAGGCGCCCGTGTACGTCGCGTGGTCCGACCGGAACCGCTCGGCGCTCATCCGGAAGCCCGCCGCTCGCGTGCCCGCCGCGAGCCGCATCGAGGCGCGCTTCCCCGACCCGTCGTGTAATCCGTACCTCGCGCTCGCGGCGCTCGTTCACGCCGGCCTCGACGGCATCGAACGCGGCCTCGAGTGCGACGACCCGGTCCGCGAGAACATCTACGAGTTCGACGAGCAGAAACGCGAGGAGTACGGCATCGAGACGCTGCCGGCGAACCTCGGAGACGCGCTCGACGCGCTCGCCGAGGACGAAGTGGTGCAGGACGCGCTCGGCGACCACGTCGCGGAGAAGTTCGTCGAGGCGAAGACCGCGGAGTACGACGACTACCGCGTCGACGTCTCCGACTGGGAGCTCGACCGCTACCTCGAGACGTTCTGAACGGCGGGCAGCCCCACGAACACCGTTCCGGCCGCGACGTGAGCCGCGAACACCACCGCGGTCGCGGCGTCCACGGCGATTGTCGCCGCGGCCGCGCCGCCGAACGCGAGCACGACGCCCGCGCCCGGGACGGGTCGCACCGCCGCCGTCACTCGTTCTCGCTCCGTGACGACCAGCCAGCCCGCGAGCGCGCCGCTCGTCCCGCCGAGCGCCGCCACGGCGTCCACGGTCGGTCCGACCACGGCGACGGCCGCCACCGCGAGCGCGACGGCGAGCAGGAAGCCGTAGACCACGCGGCGCCGCGTCACGGCGAGCGCCAGCGCCACGAACGCCGCCCCGGCGACCATCCCCGCGAGTACGTCGACGAGGTAGTGGACGCCGAGCGCCACGCGCGTGAACGACACGAGCAGAATCACTCCCGCGCCGGCGAGGTACCGGCGCGTCCGCGAGCCGACCGCGAGCAGCGCCGCCAGTCCGCCGTAGAACGCCGTCGCTCCGGTCGCGTGCCCGCTCGGGAAGCCGTTGCCGTCCTCCGCGATGCGCATCACGGACTCGGGCGGCCGCGGCGCCGCGAACGCGCCCTTCAGCAGGACGATCACCGCCAGTCCGCCGACGGTGACGGCAAGCAGGCGCGCGCCGTCACGGCGGTCCAGCAGGCCCAGTCGCTCCCCGAAGAGGTACGCGAACGGGCCGACGCTCGTCACGAGGTACGTGCTCCCGAGCGCAGTGAGTACCACCAGCACCGCGACCAGCGCGTCCGGGACGCTGCCCGCGACGAGCTCTGTGACGCCGACGCCGCGCGCGCTCACGACCGCCAGGACCGCACGCGGTCCGCGACCGTCCCCGGCAACCCGACCGCGTTCACGCCGATTCCGAACAGCACCATCAGCGTGTAGAGGCCGAGCGTCGACAGCCACACGACGAGCATCGCGAGTATCGCCCACCCGCCGGAGAGGTAGGCGAACGCCGCGACGGTCATCCCGGTGCCGTACAGCAAGACGAGGTACGGCCCCCAGCCGCGGGCCTTCCCGCGGCGCTGGCGGGCCCGCACGTACTGCCGCAGGTCCGCCTCCAGGTCGTCGCGACTCACTGTCTTCGCGTCTAGCTCTTCGCGGAGCGCCGCGACTTCGGCGCCGAGGTCGGCGACGTCCGGCGCCTCGTCGGGGGGCTCGCGGCCGCTGTCCGTGTCGTCTTCGTTGTCGTCAGTTCGTCCCGACAGCACGGCGTTGAATACCGCCCCGACCGTGATAATGATGCCGCCGAAGTAGAGGAACGTAACGAACAACAGCGCGCCACCGAGTACGCCGTACAGTTCGAAGCTCGCAGTCTGTGCGTAGATGCGGAACCCTCCGGTGAGTGCCGTCCAGCCGAGCGCGCCGAGCACGGCGCCGGGCGCGGCGTTCTGGAGTGTCATCTCGACGTCCGGGAACACGTAGTAGGCGGGCAGGAAGAGCACGGACAGCACGGCGACGAGTGACGCGCCGCTCGTGACGTTCGCGAACGGCAGCAGGCCGAGTACCGGGGCCGCGATGCCGATGCCGGCCGCGACCACTATCGCGACCGGAATCGTCACCAGCACGACGCTGGCGTCTCTCAGTTGGTCGACGAGCCCTTCGCTCTCTTCGACGCCGTAAATCTGGGAGAACGCCACGTCGAGTCCGCGGAACAGCTTCAGCCCGGACCACGACAGCAGCACGACGCTCACCGCGGTCGCGCCCGCCCGGCCCTCCGTGTTGGTGACGGCGTTCCGCACCGCCTGCTGGCCGGTACCGGAGAGGAACTCCTCGGTCAGCCGGAGCCCCGTCTCGACGAGCGCGTCGCCCCCGAACGCCTGGCCGACAGTCACCCCGAGCAGCACCAGCGGCACGATGCTCACGAACGCGTAGTACGCGATGGCGGCCGCGAGGAACGTCACTTGCTCGTCGCGGGCTACCGTCGCCGTCCGCCGAGCGACGGTCGCGGCGCGTCGGAGACGTGTCACACGATGGACTACCACGGCGTCCGCTATAAATCGCCGCGGCTCACCCGAGGACGGCGGCCTCGACGTCCGCGAGACCGCCGTCGGTCTTGAACGTCGTGCCGCCGAAGTGCGTGGGCGAGGCCGCCAGCCCGGCGTCTCGCAGCGTGTCGAGGAACTCGTCCATCCCCACCGCGGGCTCGCCCCACTGGCTGTACAGCCGGTGCTGGTCGTAGTGCGTGGGTTCGTGGAGCTCGCCCTCGATGGTCTGCAGGAGGTGGAACGCCTGCGAGGCCTCGCCCATGTCGCCGGTGAGGTGTTCGCGCACGCTCGCCGCGAACGACTCCTCGTGGGCCGGCCCGAGCCACAGCGGCCCGGCGGTCAGCACCTGGCTGCCGCCACAGCGCGGGCACTCGTCCCGCGGGTCGGCAATCATGCCGTACTCGTGTTCGCGGTGGAGGCACTGCTGGCAGTGGTAGACGTGGCCGAGCTCCTCCAGGGCGGCGTTCGCGTCCGTCGCCCGGTGGTGGAGTTCGAGGTACGTCCGCACGTAGTGGTCGCTGACGTGGCTCAGAATGGGTGTGACGCCGACGTCGTAGCGCGCCGCCGTCCGCGCCATCGCCCCGAGGAGGACGCGCAGCCCCATCTCCGCGTGGTACTCGGTGTTCCGGGGCGTCGCGGAGTACTTCCGCACGCCGGACTCGAAGTGCGCGCCGCACAGCGGCGCGGTGTCCGTCGCCGTCACGCAGACGAGGTTCCGGGCGTTCGCGAACGCCGCGTCCGCGAACGGAATCGGGGAGCCGAACGGGTCGACGTCCACCACGTCGAACACGCGGTCGTCGTCGTGCAGGACGCTGTTCGCGTCCCGCTCCACGACCTCGCCGTCGAGGTCGTTGCGCGCGAGGTTCGACGCCGCCAGTTCCACGGCGTCCGGGTCGAGGTCCGCGAGCGTCGCGTCCCAGCCGTTCGCGGCGGCGCGCACCCCGCGGATGCCGCTGGCGGTCATCGCGTCGAAGTACGTCTCTGCCCGCGGCTCGCGCTCCCGGAACGCCGCCAGCGTCGCCACGGTCAGGTCGCGGTTGAGTTCCTGCGTCTCGTTGAAGAACACGTCGTCGGCGGCGCCCTCGCCGCCGCCCGACGCCTCCGGAACCTCCACCGCGACGCCGCCTTCCTCGACGAGCATACCGCTACTCGACGGCGTCGGGAAAAAAGGACGACGGTTGGCGGACGCGAGCGCCCGGAACTCGGTCGGCTACTCGCCGAGTTCGGTCGCGCGCTCGACGACCTCGGAGCCGTACCGGTCGGCCAGCGCGTCGTGCTGGTCGGGCCGGTGCTCGTAGACGTCCTGGAAGAGGTCTATCGGCGTCTTCGCCGCCTGGTAGGTCGCCTCGTCCCACATCCGGTCGGTCTCGACGTCGACCGCGACCCCGTCGATTTCGAGGGTAGCCGCTCGCGTCATCGCGATGGCGCCCCGGCCCGCCGCTTTCGCGGCCTCGAACTCCGCCATCGAGTCCACGATGTCGGCCAGACTCGGGACGTACGACGTGCGCGCGAGCAGTTCCTCGCGGAGTTCGTCGGCGTCGAGGTCGTGCTCGCGGCCGTCGGCGCGCAGGACGTAGCCGTCCCCGGTGCCGTCGAGCCCGAGGGCGTCGCCGTCGTACACCCAGCGCCCGTCCGCCGCCCGGAGTTCGGTCTCGGACTCGCCGTCGTCGAGCAGCCAGTAGCCCGACTCCGGCGGCAGGGGTTCGGTGTTCGCCTCGACCACCTGGCCCGGCGTCAGCGACCAGATGCCGGTCATTCCCTTCGCCCGGTTCACCGTCATGCGGTCGCGGTACCCCTCGACGTCGCGGATGTCGTCGAAGGGGCCGTCGACCGCTATCAGGCCGGCGGCGCTCGCGCCGCGAGACGTGTTGTGGCGCAGCTCCGGCCACGCGGGGAGTTCGCCGGTCGGCGTCATCGCGCGCATGTCCTTCGTGTAGTCGACCTCGCCGTCCACCAGCAGGAACAGCCGTTCGAGGTTGTTCGACGGCTTCCCCATCTCCTCGCGGAGGTCGCCCATCGCGAGCTCGGCCTCGCCGCTCTCGACGATGACGGACATCGAGAGGCTGCCCTCGTCGAGGCCGTGGTCGGTCTCCACGACGGTCAGGAACTCGTCGGCCTTCTTCCAGTCGTCGACGTCGCCGACCTCGGGAATCACGAAGCCGTCGAGGTGCTCGACGGCACCTCGCTCGGGGTCGGCCATCGCGTGCATCTGCTGGAACCCCGAGTAGCGCGTCGCCGGGTCCTCGCGGTGCCAGACGACCCGCGGGTGGATCTCGCCCGGGAAGTCCGCGCCGTGCTCGCGCACCACCTCGACGACGTTCTCGACGCCCTGGTCGCGCATCGACGGCGCGGTGGCGTCCTCGTTGTCCGGCACCCACACGTCGGGGGCCTCCATCCCCCGGAGCCGGGCGGCACTCCGCAGCATCTTCGCGGAGTCGTCGTCCTCGACCGCCGTCGGGGACGTGAAGAACGTCCGCACGAACTCGCGGTCGTAGCGGCGGGCGGTCGGGTCAGTCGTCATCGGTGGTCTCCGGCGCGGCCGCGTCCTCGGCCGTGATGGGGTCGGCCTCGTCCTCGCTGTACCCCTCGGACTGCTCGATGCGGCGGCGCGCCTCGGGGTCGAACTCCGTCTCGATGTCCTGGTAGCGGCTGACCAGCGAGAGGTCGTGGTGGCTCTCCGTCTCGTGGCCGAGGTAGCGGTCTTCGAGGTCGAACTGCGCCTGCTCGGCGTTCTCCCGGATGTTCACCATGTCCTCGTAGACGGCGTGTGCGCCGGAGTGCAGGCCGTACAGCGTGATGAAGATGTACTTGTACCCCAGTTCGCCGAGCTCCTCGAACGTCAGCGGGTCGTCCTGCTCGCTCCACGCGAACGACGACGAGTAGTTGAACGCCAGGTCGAGGTCCGGGTGGGTCTCGTGGATGGTCTCGGCGTACTCGACGGCGTCCTCCCGGGACGGGTCGGGCATCTCCGGCCACACCAGGTCGACGCCCGCGTCGGCGTAGATGCGGCCGCGTTCGAGGTGTTCCTCCCAGTCGCCGTTCGCGGAGCCGTAGGCGTCGGTGCGCGCGATGATGACCGTGTCCTCGCACTGCTTCGCGTCGACGGCGGCCTCGAAGCGAGCCCGCGCCTTCTCGCGGGAGACAATCTGCTTGCCCGCAATGTGGCCGCAGCGCTTCGGCGTCGTCTGGTCCTCGATGTGGACGGCCGCGACGCCCGCCTTCTCGTACTCGCGGACGGCGCGCCGGACGTTGTGGACGCCGCCGTAGCCCGTGTCGCAGTCGGCGACCACGGGGAGGCTGGTGGCGTCGACGATGCGCTTGGCGTTCTCGACCATCTCGGTCATCGACACCATCTCCAGGTCCGGGAAGCCGAACTGCCCGAGGACGGTGGAGTACCCGCTCATGTAGACGGCGTCGTGGCCGGCGCGCTCGGCGAGTCGCGCGTCGAGGGCGTGGTAGAGCCCGGGCGCGAACACGTACTGGTCGTCGAGCAGCTCGCGGAACTCGCGAGCCGCGGGGTTGTCGAGGTCTCGTCGCGTGTAGTCGGGGTACTCGTCAGTCATCAGTTGTGTCGGTGGGGTCGGCCGGCTCGTCGGTCGGTTCGTCGAGGCGGTGGCTGCGGACTGTCTCGTCGAGCCACGTCTCGCGGTCGTACTCGTCGCGCAGGTCTGGGACGACGGGAGCGCCCGTGTTCTCTATGTCAGTGTAGGTTGGCATCGGCGTTGTCGAGGGGGTTGGGGGTGTGGTCGCGTGGCGGTGCTGCGAGCGACGGTCGGTCCGAGATGGCCTGCTACGCGCATTGCGACCTGACAGGCACCGAGGACACGAATAAAGTTAATGATTAATCATGTGGAATTGGGTGGATATAATGAATAATGATTAATGAATCAGATTGACGCGTGCAAACACACCACACGACTACTCCCACAACCGAACCTGCTATACCACGCCCCACCCAACGAACGGCCGTGCCCGAGGTCGACGACTGGCGCGACGCACTCGCCGACGAAGGCGGGCTCACGCCAGCCATCACGGAACGCATCCTCGACGCCCACGGCGACCGCGGCCAGCGTGCCATCGAAGCCGCCAGCGAAGGCCGCGTCAAGCAGTACAACGACTTCACCGTCGTCGTCGGCCACGGCGACGAGTACATCGTCGAAGCCGGCTCCTGTAACTGCGAGGACGCCCAGTACAACCTCGGCCCGGAGGAATCCTGCTGGCACGCCCTCGCCGCCGCCATCGCCGACCGCGTCGGCGAAGTCGACCACCACGACATGTTCTACAGCGACGTCCGAGACTTCGTCTAAGGTACCTTTTGCTGCGCTCCTTCGAGCGCGTCGCGCTCTCAGTCGCTGGCAAAAGCTACGCTAAAAGCCTCCTCACCACCTCACCCGCGCTCGGCGCGGGTTCGATGGTTCGTCGGCCGCTACTCGCGCCGGTGGCGCTCGCAGCGTGAACCGCTTCGCTCGGGACCTTCGGACCACTCGCTCGCGGATGCTCGCTGCCGGCTGATTGGCTTCTGCCTACGACTCCTGCTCGTCGTCGTCCCGCTGGTGGACCATCCAGCGAAGCGCCTCTGGGTCCCCGTCCGGGTGGTCGATGCTCTCGTCCATCACCTCGAAGCCGCAGGCCTCGTAGAAGGGGACGAGGCCCTCGCGGGCTAGGAGTGAGGGGTCGACGTCCTGCAGGCGTGGGTGGTCGCGAACCGCAGCCAGCAGTTTCTCGCCGAGGCCGTCGCCGCGGTGGCCCCCGGCCACGATGACGTCGTACACCATCGCGTAGTAGACGTAGTCGGTCATCACGCGGGCGGCCGCGAGCGGGTCGCCTCCCTCGCCGCGGAGAACGACTACCTCGTCGGTGTGTTCGAGAGCCCGCTCGACATTCTCGGGGTCGCGGTCCGCCCACCAGCCGTACTCGCGGTACAGGTCGAGGAGTTCGTCGGCGGTCGCGCCGTACGCCACGGAGCCCATGTCCAGAGTCGTCCGCGGGTCGGGAAAAGCGTTCGCGGGGCGCGTGACCGGCTCTCGGAGCTACTGGTTCGCGCAGTAGTCGACGAAGTTCCGGAGGATACGGAGCCCGGTCTCGCCGGACTTCTCGGGGTGGAACTGGGTGCCGAAGACGTTGCCGGCGTCGTTCGCGACGACGGCCGGGAACCGCTCGCCGTAGTCGGTCTCGGCGACGGTGTGTCCGGGGTCGTCGGGCGCGGCGTAGTAGGAGTGGACGAAGTACGCGTGCTCGCCGTCCACGCCCTCCACGAGCGGGTGGTCGCGGACCACGTCGAGTTCGTTCCAGCCCATGTGCGGGACCTTCACGTCGCCCGTGAACCGGACGTTCCGGCCCGGAACGAGGTCCAGGCCTCTCACGTCACCCTGGCCCTCCCGGTCGGCCTCCTCGCTCGACGTCAGGAGCATCTGCATGCCGAGACAGATGCCGAACAGGGGGCGACCCTCGTCGGCGGCGTCGACGAGCGCGTCCCGGAACGGGCCGGCGTTCTCCATGCCGTCGCCGAACGCGCCGACGCCCGGGAGGACGATGCCGTCCGCGTCGTCCAGCGCGCCGGGGTCGTCAGAGACGGTGACGGCGGCGTCCGCGCGCTCCAGGCCGCGCGTGACACTCCGGAGGTTCCCCAGCCCGTAGTCCACCACGACGACGTCCGCGGTCGCCTGGCGGGTGGCGGATTTACTCATGACCGTGTATTCGCCCTCCGCGACCAAGTGCGTTGGCATCCATAACAGTACATAGACGTGCGTAGACCCCGCGAGAATGGAACGACAACTATTATGTCGTGGCATTCACAGTCCCAATACGAATTCCCATGGCGGGACGACGCAAATTCCTCAAAGTCGCAGGCGCTACAGGCATCGCGGGACTGACCGGCCTCGCCGGTTGTACGGGCGACGGCGGCGGTGACGGCGGCGACGACACGACAGAGAGCGGGGGCGAAACGACCGAAGAGTCTGAGAACACGACGGAGAGCTCGGACCAGCTCACGTTCGGTGACGACGGGACGATCGACTTCGGCATCTCCCCGTCGGTTCCCCAGGAGGACCTCGAAGTGCAGTACTCCCCCCTCGAGGACCACGTCGGGAGCTACATCACGGAGAACTACGACGCCTCGAGCGACCTGAGCGTCCAGGGGACCATCGGCAGCAACTACAGCGCCGTCATCCAGTCACTCGGCCAGGGGACCCTCGACATGGCCGAAACCGGCCCCTTCGCGGCCGCGCTCGGCGTGATGACGGGGAACGCGGAGATCATCCTCCAGCGCTACGGCTACGGCGGCTGGACCTACAAGAGCATCATCGCGACGCCGAACGACAGCGACATCACTGAACTGTCGGACCTCTCCGGGAAGACGGTCGCGTTCTCCGACCGCCTCTCCACCAGCGGCGCGCTCTACCCGCTGTACAGCATGTCCAGCAAGGGCGACCTCGACGTCGGGAACCTCCCGGAGGGCAACGGCTCACAGGCCGAGTTCGACGCCCGGTTCGCCGGCGGCCACGTCGGCTCGTACACGCTCCTCGAACAGGGGCAGGTCGACGCCGCCGCGATGGGCGGCTTCGTCCGGGACACGAAGACCGGCCCGACCCCCGACGAGTGGCAGAGCGTCGCGACCACACTCCACGAGGACGAGGGGCTCCCGCGGGCTCCCATCGTCGTCTCGCCGGAACTCAGCGACACGGCGAAGACCGCCATCCAGCAGGCGTTCCTCGAGGGCCCGGACAGCATCTACTACGGCGCGGACGGCGAGACGGACACCGAGGACGACCTCTGGTTCAGCGACGTCCGCGAAGCCAGCCAGGAGGACTACCAGTCCGTCATCGACGTCGCCGACGAGCTCGGTGTCGGTACCGACATCTTCGGCTGACTCGGCCGACGGTCGACAACGAAAGTTCGGGTAGTTTTTCCGGTACTCCCCTCATTATCAACGCAAGCCCCCAACACACATGCCAGCAATCGAATTCGAGAACGTGACCAAAATCTACGGCGAGGACACCGTCGCGCTTGACGACGTGTCCTTTACAATCCCCGAGGGGGAGTTCGCCATCCTGCTCGGCCCGTCGGGTGCCGGGAAATCGACGATGCTCCGGGTGCTCAACGGACTCACCGAGCCGACGGAGGGGTCCGTTCTCGTCGGCGGCGAGGAGGTCCAGGGCAACCGCAGCGACGTCGGGATGGTCTTCCAAGAGCATTATCTCATCGAGAGCAAGACCGCGTTCGGGAACGCGCTCACGGGTGCACTCTCCCGGAACGGACTCCTCCGGAGTGCGCTCGGGATGCACAGCGAGCGCGACAAGCGTATCGCCCTCGAGTCGCTGCAAACCGTCGGTCTGCTCGACGAGGCCGGGCAGCGCGCCGAATCGATGAGCGGCGGACAGAAACAGCGCGTCGGCATCGCCCGGGCGCTCGTCCAGGAACCGGCGCTCGTGCTGGCGGACGAACCGGTCGCGAGTCTCGACCCGAAGGCCGCCCGGGACGTGATGCGGTACCTGAAGAAGGCCGCGACGGAGAAAGACCTCTCCACGGTCACCAGCCTCCACCAGGTGAACATCGCCCGCGAGTTCGGCGACCGATTCCTCGGTATCCGGGACGGCGAGGTCATCTTCGACGGCGACGCCGACGACCTCACGATGGAGGAGATGGACCGCATCTACTACGGCGAGGGCGCCGACAACGAGCTCTCGTCGGACCCGACCGGTACGGACTCGGTCCCGGACGATAACGACGCGCCGAACGCGGCCACGAACGGAGGTGAGCAGGCGTGAGTTCGCCGTCTGCCGACGCCTCGGTCGACGAGAAGCTCTCGGTCCTCGAACGACTCCGGAAGGTCAGGTACGTACTGTACATCCTGCTCTTCGTCGCCGTGGTCGGTATCGTGTATTGGGGACTCGGCTTCGTCGGCTTCCAGGCGTACGTCGTCGCCGACCGATTCCCGGCGATGTGGGACTTCATCTCGACGGGCTTCTTCCCGCCGGACTTCCAGAACTTCACGATCTACACGAAGGACCGCGGTATCACCGGGCTGCGCGCCATCGCGGCGAGCTTCCGGGACTTCGGCCAGCCGATCATCGACAGCTTCGGGTCGTCCCGCCAGTCGCTGGTGAAAGCGAGTCTGGTGACGCTCCTGCTGGGCTTCATGGGGACCGTACTCGCGTTCCCGTTCGCCCTGATTCTCGGCGTGCTCGGCAGCGAGCGCGTCACGCCGTTCCCGTTCAACTTCATCTTCCGCGGCACCCTCAGTGCCATCCGCGCCATCCCGGCCATCGTCTGGATCTTCCTCTACATCCCGATCGGGCCGCCCGGCCAGGTCACCGCAGTGCTCGCCATCGCGACCGACGGTATCGGGAACCTCGGTCGGCTGTTCACCGACGACCTCGAGGAGATCGACGAGGGCCCCATCGAGGCCATCCGGTCGACGGGCGCGTCCAGCATACAGACCGTCAGCTTCGGAATGCTGAGCCAGGTCTCGCGGTCGTTCATCGCGTGGACGCTGTACATCCTCGAAATCAACACTCGGATCGCCATCTCTCTCGGCGTCGTCGGCGCCGGCGGCCTCGGACTGATGATCCGGAACAGCCAGGACCTCTTCGAGTTCCAGCAGACCGCCGCCGGCCTCATCATGGTGTTCATCGTCGTGCTGGGAATCGAACTCATCTCGTCGCGCATCCGCGCCCGACTCCGGCCGGGCGAGCACAGCGGCAAGGGCTTCGTCGAAGCCGTCCGCGACCTGTTCAATCCGAAGAAGTGGCTCGGCGTCGGTGACCGGCAGCCCTAGAAGTCGCCGAGATTCGACTGTCCGCCGCTGACGCCGGCCATCGTCGCCGCTCGTTCGATCGTCTCCCGGAACGCCGTTTTCTGGCTCCCGTCGTACAGCGTCGCCGCCGGGTGCAGACACAGCAGCACGTCGCGCTCCCGGCCGCCGAGTGCGACGCGCTCGACTGACCCGGTCTCGTTCGTGACGGCGACGTCGCGTTCGAGGAGGTGTTCACCCGGCACCTTCCCGAGCGTGACGACGACCTCGGGGTCGACGAGCTCGAGTTCGCGGTCGAGGTACGGCCGGCAGTTCGCCAGCTCCTCGCTGGTCGGGTCGCGGTTGTCCGGCGGCCGGCAGCGCACGCAGTTGGTGATGCGGACGTCCTCGCGGGCGAGGCCGGCGTCCCGGAGCGCGTCGTCGAGAACGTCGCCGCTCCGGCCGACGAACGGGACGCCGTCCGCGTCCTCGTTCGCGCCCGGCGCTTCGCCGACGAACACCACGTCCGCGTCCGCCGGACCGTCGCCGTTGACGATCTGGCTGCGGGAGTCGACGAGCGCCTCGCAGTGCGTACAGCGCTCCACCTCGACTCCGTCCATTCCGTCCATGTCCCGTAGTCGTCGGCGCGCGGAGTTAAGCGTGGTCGTCGGCGGCTCCCGGGGCGGCGTCACGCTCCGCGACGCCCCTCGCGGCGAGCCTCGCCACTCGCAGCGGCTCCGGACGCCCGCCCTCGGGCGTGAACGCGGCGACGACTTCGTCCGGATTCTCGCAGCCGACGCTCCGCACGAACACGCGCTCGCCGTTCACCTCGAGGGCGTGGCGGTCGGGGAGCGACTCGTAGACGGCGAGCCGGTCGTCGCGGGCCGCACCCGAGAACTCCCGTTCGATGGGGTCGCGGAGGCCGTCGCTCGCTTCGAAGGAGACCGCGAGGACGGGCCGGTCGACGGCGTCGTGGACGGCCCGCAGGTCGACGACGTTGAACCAGGCGGGCGCGACGCCCGCCAGCAGGACGTACCGGACGTCCTCGCGGTCCAGGCGCTCGTAGCAGTCCACGACGGCCGCGGTGCTGTCGAGGCCACCGACCGCACACGAAGTAAACGAGAAGCCGTCCACGACCCGAGTCGCGCGCACCACGGCACCTGCGACCGTCGCGCGGTCGCCACCCCCAGAGGCGGCGACGCCGAGCGCGCGCGTCCCGGGTTTCACGACGCTACGACTCGTCTTTGATGTCCTGGAGGCGGTCCAGGAGTTCGTCGTTCGACGCGCCGATCTCGTAGTCCACGCCCCCGTCGTGCTCGTAGTCGGCCGTGTCCACGCCGCCGTCGGCGTCGAGGTCGTCGGAGTCGATGGACTGGTTGTCCTGTTCGGATTCGTCGTAGCTCCCGAAGCCCATGACCACCTGAGAGTAGGTGGTTGGATTACTAAAATTCCCCGCCGGGTTTAGGTACCGAACGCGCCTGTTCGGTCACATGGACGTCGAAGTCGTCACCAGCGGCGCGGAATCGTTCACCTGCAACGCCTTCCTCGCGCTCGGAGAGACCACGACGCTCGTGGACGCCGGCGCCTACGACGGCGTCGTCGACGAGGTCCGCGAACACACCGACGAGGTCGACCAGCTGGTGCTCACACACCAGCACGGCGACCACGTCCAGCAACTCGACGCCGTCGTCGAGGCCTTCGACCCGGACGTGTACGCGTTCGCCGACCACCCGCGTCGGACCCACGAACTCGCTGACGGCGACGCCCTCCCGGTCGGCGACGAGACCGGCGAAGTCGTGTTCACGCCCGGACACGCCCCCGACCACGTCTCGCTGGTCACCGAGACCGCGCTGTTCTCGGGCGACGTCGTGGTCCACGACGACGGCGCGTTCGACGACGGCAGCTTCGGCCGCACCGACATGCCCGGTCAGTCCCGCGAACGCCTCGTCGGGAGCATCCGGGAACTGCTCGCGCGCATGCCCGACTCCGTCTCCGGGTTCTACGCCGGCCACGGCAGCGTCTTCGAGGGCGACGTCCGCGCGGTCGTCGAGCGCGCCCTGGAGCGCGCCGAGCGCCGCGAACCCAAGTACCCCGACGAGTAGCCCGCTTCCGGATTGGGGCTGTGCCGACGCCTGTCAGACCACGGGAAGCCTTTTTCTCGGCGTCTCCATCACTCTACGTATGCCCGGTCCCACGTTCATCGAGGGCGACCGCGTCGACCTCTGCGCGGTCGACGAGGACGACGTCGAGTTCCTCCAGGAGACGGTCAACGACCCCGCAGTGTGGCCGAACATCGGCGCGCGCACGCCGCTCACGAGAAAGCAAGAACGCGAGTGGTACGAGGAACAGGCCAGCGACGACGACGGGAACGTGAACTTCGTCGTCGCCGTCGACGACGACCCCGCCGGCACCATCGGCGTCCACGGCGTCGACGACGTGAACGGCAGCGCCGAACTCGGAATCTTCCTCGCCGAACCGTACTGGGGCGACGGCTACGGCACCGAAGCCGGTCGGCTCGCCACCACGTACGCGTTCGACCAGCACCGCCGCCATCGCGTCGTCGCCTGCGTGTTCGAGGGCAACGACGCCTCGATGCGCGTCTGGGAGAAACTCGGCTTCGAACTCGACGGCACCCACCGCGACGAGGTGTACGTCGACGGGCGCTACCACGACGTCCACTACTACAGCGTCCTCGAGTCCGAGTGGGACGGATGACGACGCCGCCGGCTCTCGAACTCGTGCCCGCCGTCGTCGGGGTCGTTCTAGACGGTGAGGACCGCGTCTGTCTCGTCCGCGACGAGAAACGCGACCAGTGGACGCTCCCGATGGGGCGCGTCGAGCCCGGGGAGTCGGTCCGCGAGGCCGTCGTCCGCGAGGTCAGCGAGGAAGCCGGGCTGGTCGTCGCCAGCCCCGAACTCACCGGCGTCTACACCGACCCCCAGACCCAGGTCTTCGACACGCCGGACGGCCGAAAGCAGTTCCTCGCGCACGTCTTCCGCTGCGAGTGGGTCGAGGGCTACCCGGAACCGGACGGAGACGAGACGACCGCTGTCGACTTCTTCCCGGTCGGCGACTACCCGAACGACCTCGCCCCCAGCGGAGGCTGGGTCGCCCACGCGCTCGACGGCGAGGACGTCGAGGTCACCTGAGCGCCCCCCGATAGAGCGCCGACTGACTGACGCTGTCGCTGGCTGGCCTCGAACAGCCGAGAGAACGAGCCGTGTCTACGTCGAGCGGCGCTCGAGGGCCTTCGGACGGAGGTTCTTGTAGCCGCACTTCCGGCAGCTCTCGGTGTCCTTCGGGTTCCGCGCGTTACACCGCATGCAGATCTGCTTCCCCAGCAGTCGGTCCTCGATGGTCTGGCTCATGCACCCGGGTTCGGCACCACTGCGTTTAAGCGGTTCGGAACGGGGTCGCGCCGCGTCAGTCCTCGCCGGCGTCCAGGTACTCCTCCTGGACCGCCACGACCTCACTGGAGTCCTCGCAGTCGGCGTACCGCCGGAGCGGCTCCTCGTTCAACTCGAGGAAGGTGTGGCCCCACGTGAACTTCGAGAGCACCGCTTCGGCTCGCTCCCGGTGGCCGAGGATGGCGAGCGCGCCAGCGAACGCCTCGGCCGTGTTCAACTGGAACGGCTGTCCGTAGTTCACGGGGTTCGCGGCGACGAGGAACGGGAGCGCGCGGTGCTCGCCGTCCAGTTCGAACATGGCGCGGCCCGCCGTCTCCCACGAGCAGTCCAGCGCCACGAGGACCCCGGTGTCGTCGGCCGGCGACAGCGCCCGCTCGGCGTGCGGATTCAACACGACCCCGTACGGCGTCTCGCGGGCGGTGTGGTGGAGGTCAACCAGGTCGAAGCGCGCGAGCTTCCGCGCCGTACACTTCTCGGGGTCGTCGTCGCCCTCGTAGCGCACGTGCAGGTCCACGATTCACTCCCCGTTGGCCGCCAGCCGGCAAAAGCCACTCGCTCGGCGTCGCTCCGCGCGCCGCAACAGTGATTGCTCGGGGACACGACACGTCTGACGTGTCCAGCAGCGACCCCGAGCCCGACGACCCCCTCTCCCCGTACGCGCCCTCGGAGGTCCCGAGCGTCCCCAGCGACGGCCGGCGCTGGTTCGCGCTGCTGCTCGTCTGCGTGATGGTCCTCTCGACCGTCGCCTGGGCGGCCTCGATACTCCTCTGACCGGCGTCCCCCGGTTTCTTCACCGAGCGCACCGACGCACCCGTATGGACGCCGACGGCCTCGTGCAGGCCTACTACGACGCCATCGACGACGGCGACTACGACGCGCTCCGGGACGTGCTCGCGCCCGAGTTCGAGCACGTCCGCCCCGACCGCACGCTCTCGGGCCGCGAGGCGTTCGTCGCCTTCATGCGAGACGACCGCCCGCAGACCGACACCGCCCACGTCCTCGACGCCGTCTACGAGGGGCGAGACGGCCTCGCCGCGCGCGGCCGCCTGCTCGACGCCGACGGCGAGATTTTCGCGTTCGTCGACGTCTTCGACGTCTCGGCGGGCGTCGTCCAGCACCTGACGACCTACGCCAGCCCGGCGTCCGCGAGGGCCGGGAACACCTCGTCCTCGTAGAACTCCACGAACTCGGCCTGGTTCGGGCCGACCTGGTGGACGTAGACGTGGTCGTAGCCCGCGTCGACGGCGTCTCGGATGCTCTCGACGTGGTCCTCCGGCTCGGGGCTCGTGACCATGCTGCCCTCGGCGATGTCCGCCTCGGAGACCATCTCGCAGGCCTGCTCGAAGTGGACCGGCGTCGGGAGTTGGGCGCTCAACTCTCCGGGGAGCGCGTCGTTCGGCCACCACTCGTGGGCCGTCTCGACGGCTTCCGCCTCGGTCTCGGCGTAACACATCTGCAACTGGGTGTACCGGGGGCCCTCGCCGCCCGCCTCCGCCCAGGTCTCGACGGTGTCCTGGGGACCGACGCACCAGAAGCCGTCGCCGACGTCGGCCGCTGTCTTCGCCGCGCGCTCGCCGTACGCCGAGACGTGGACGGGCGGCGTCTCGTCGGGGAGCGTGAACAGCCGCGCGTTCTGGACGGTGTAGTGCTCCCCGTGGTGGCTGACCTGCTCGCCAGTCCAGAGGCTCCGGATGACGTCGACGGCCTCCGCCAACATCTCCAGCCGGACCGCGTGTTCGGGCCAGTGGTCGCCCAGGACGTGCTCGTTCAGGAGTTCACCCGTCCCGACGCCGAGCGCGAACCGCCCGGGCAGCATGTCGGCGACGGTCGCCGTCGCCTGCGCGACGTTCGCGGGATGATACCGCATAATCGGGCAGGTCACGCCGACGCCGACGGGGATGCCGTCGGTGGCGCGGGCGACGCCGCCGAGCGTCGACCACACGAAGGGGCTCTCGCCCTGCGTGGTCGTCCACGGGTGGAAGTGGTCCGAGATGCCGAGGAAGTCGAAGCCGGCGTCCTCCGCCAGTGCGGCGTGCTCCACCAGGTCGTTCGGGGGGTGCTCCTCGCTGGAGAGCGTGTACCCGAGCTCCACCACTCAGCAGCACCTCCGCGGATTTCGTCTCATCACCGCGACAGTTCGACCGCGACCGGAAAGAGCGTAGTTTCAGATTAGTTGCGTTCGCCCCCGTCGCGTCCGAGACGCGCTCCGACTGCGAGAAGACATTTCTGCCGTGGGCCCGACAAACCACGAGACGTGATGGCACGGTCCCGCAGAGCGTTCCTCGCGTCGGTCGGCGCGACTGTCACGCTCGCCGGCTGTACGGTTCGGCCACCCCGTAGCGCCGCCCGGTACCGGCTGTTGGCCCGGGTCGTCGAGCCCGCCGCCGACCCGTTCGCGTTCGACCTCGCGGTCCGCCGGTCGGTCGCGACCAAGTGGCGACCGCTGCTCCTCCGGGCGACCTACGAGAACACGCACCCGGCCGAGGAGCGAGTCGAAGAGACGTACGCGCGGTCGCCGGTGCGGTTCGACGCCAGCAGGGACTCGGACGTCGTCCTCTTGGACCCGGAGGCGCCCTACGAGCAAGCGAGCCCGGGCTGCTGGAGGCCCGACACCGACGGCATCAGCGCACTCCTCGGGCGACTGGACCTCTCGGACCTGTCGCCCGGGACGGTCGTCCGCTTCGACTACGCCGTCTGGGGCACACCGCAGGAAGAGAACGACGACTCCTGTCTCCAGCCCGGGACCTACCGAGTGCCGATGCGCGCCGGCCTCGACGCCGCGCTCGAACTCACCGTCGAACCGGCTTGAGACCACGCGCTCGCGTGGCCGCCGCGCTCACGGCTCCCTGTGCTCGCCGCTCGCGCATTCGGAGGCGTTCGCTGCGCTCACGCCTCCCGCTCCCCGTCGCCGAGCGCCGACTCGCCGACCTTCCGCGACCCCTCGATGACCTCCTGGCCGTTCATGTACGGCTGGAGCGCCTCGGGCACGTCGACCGTGCCGTCGTCGTTCTGGTAGTACTCCAGAATCGCGACGAGCACGCGCGGCACGGCGACGCCCGACCCGTTCAGGGTGTGGAGGTGGTCGGCCGACTCGTGTCGCTCCGGCCGGTACCGGACGCCCGCGCGGCGGGCCTGGAAGTCCTCGAAGTTCGACACCGACGAGACCTCGAGCCAGCGGCCGCCCTCCTCGGGGCCGTCGTCCATGTCGTCGCCGGGCGCCCACACCTCGATGTCGTACTTCTTCGCCTGCGTGAACCCGAGGTCGCCCGTACACATCTCGAGGATGCGGTACGGGAGGTCGAGGCGCCGAAGCACCTCCTCGGCCTCGTCGACGAGGCCCTCGAAGCGGTCGTAGGAGTCCTCGGGGCGCACGAAGTTCACGAGCTCGACTTTGTTGAACTGGTGGACGCGCACGATTCCCCGGGTCTCGGTGCCGTGCTCGCCGGCCTCCCGCCGGAAGTTCGGCGAGTACGCCTGGTGCTTGACCGGGAGGTCGTCGTCAAGCAGAATCTCGTCGCGGTACATGTTGGTCACCGGAACCTCCGCCGTCGGCAGCAGCCAGAGGTCGTCGTCGGCGTACTCCGCGTCGTTCTCGCCGCCGATGCGGTAGGCGTCCTCGACGAACTTCGGGAACTGTCCGGTCCCCTCCATCGACTGCGAGTTCACGGGAATCGGCGGGAAGACGTCCTCGTAGCCCTGCTCGCGGTGGACCGCCAGCATGAACTGGACGAGCGCGTGCTCCAGGCGGGCGCCGGCGCCCTTCGCGAAGTAGAAGCCGCCGCCCGACACCTTCGCGCCGCGCTCGAAGTCGAGGATGTCCAGGTCCTCGCCGAGGTCGTAGTGGGGCGTCACCTCGTCGGGGAGTTCCCGGACGTCGTCGAAGCCCTCGCGGCGGCGCTCCACGTTCTCCTCCTCGGTGGCGCCGACCGGCACGTCGTCGTCGGGCACCATCGGGAGCGTCAGCAGACGCTCCTCCAGTTCCGCTTCGAGGGTGTCGGCGCGCTCCTCGACGGTCTCCAGTTCGTCTTTGAGTTCCTGGGAGCGCTCGATGGCCTCCTGGGCCGCCTCCTCCTCGCCGGCCTGTTTGAGTTCACCGATCTTCGAGGAGACCTCGTTGCGCTCGTGGCGGAGGTCGTCGCCTCGCGCCTTGAGTTCGCGCCACTCCTCGTCGACCTCCAGGATTCGGTCGAGGTCCGCGTCCACGCCCTTCTTCTCCAGGGCGTCACGGACCTCCTCGGGGTGCTCGCGGACGAACTGTCGGGACAGCATTCTTGGTCGTCGGTTCGCCGGGCCCGGGCAAGAACGTATCGCATCCCTGTGACGCCGTCACGCTGCGGTCCGGAGGCACGGGCGCTGGTTGCCCACAGCGAGACTCTCTTTACGACCGGACACCTCCCGAATCGTATGACAGCCGACAGGGACAACTGGGACGTGTACGTCGAAGACAACGCACTGGTCGCGGACTTCGCGGCGGACATCTCGACCGACGAGTCCGTGTTCGCGGCCGTCAACGAGGAGTTCGAGCGGCTGGCCACCGACCCGGACGTGGACACCCACATCTCCGTGCTCCGGATGGACTCACCGCTGAGCAGCGGCGTCTTCGAGAGGGCCAAGGAGGCCGCGACGGTCGGCGTCGACCACGACATCCACACCTGGATTGCGGTCTCCGAGGGCATCAAGGGCCACGCGATGAAGAGCGAAATCGGGAACATCGAGGGCGTCGACGTCGAGACGGCGTCGACCGTCGACGAGGCGCTGGCGCTGGCAGCCGAGTAACGCGGCCCGCCGCCGTTCGCGTCGGCTCCTCTCGGCGCGGTGTCCGCGTGGTGTGTCGGTTCGGCCGCCGCTGTGCTGGCACGCGAACGCTTTTCCCGGCGGCCGTCCCCCGTTCGTGTATGAGTGTTGGCGACGTTTTCGACGTCGAGTCCTGCCCGGGGGTCTCCTACGTGGACACCGGGATGTACGACACGGCCGAGTACGGTTCGGTGTACGTCATCGACGCGGACCGGCCGGCTATCGTCGACACGGGCATCGGCACGAACCACGAGCGCATCCTCGACGCCCTCGACGAGCAGGGCATCGAGCGCTCGGACCTCGAGGCGATTCTCGTCACCCACGTCCACCTCGACCACGCCGGCGGCGCCGGCTACCTCGCCGACGTCTGCCCGAACGCGGACGTCTACGTCCACGAGGTCGGCGCGCGCCACCTCGTCAACCCCGGGCGGCTCGTCGAGGGGACGAAGGAGGCGGTCGGCGACCAGTGGCAGTACTACGTCGAGCCGGAGCCAGTCCCCGAGGACCGCATCGTCGAACTCACCGACGGCGACACGGTCGACCTCGGCAGCCGTGAGCTGACGGCCCACCACGCGCCCGGCCACGCACCCCACCAGGTCGTCTTCGAGGACCACTCGTGTGACGCCGTGTTCACGGCCGACGCGGCCGGCATCTGGATTCCCGAGCAGGACCGGGTGCGGGAGACGAGTCCGCCGCCGAACTTCGACCTCGAACAGTGCATCGACGACGCCGAGTTACTCCGCCGGCTGGACCCCGACACGCTGCTGTACGCGCACTTCGGGCCCGGTCCGGACGACACGGACGCGGTGCTGAAGCAGTACGAGCAGGTGCTGCGTGACTGGGTGGACGCCGTCGAAACCGAAGTCGTCGAGCGCGGCAGCGAGGAGGCCGCAATCGACCACTTCTCCGCGACGACCCAGGTGCAGTACGTCTGGGGCGAGCACAAGGCCGAGGCGGAAACTGCGATGAACGTTCGTGGAGTTCTCCATTACCTTAAGAACAGGAGTGCGTAGTGGGGGGCATGACCTTCAGCGACGCCGAGTCCGAGTACACGGACGACACCATCGCTCGGCAGACAATCTCACGCACGTTCGAGACGGCGGCCGCCCGGCACGCCGACAGCGCCGCCCAGAGCTACAAGGGCGGCGTCTACGACCGGACCCTCACACCCGACGTCGTCGAACCCGCGCCGCCGGGCGACTACGAGACGCTGACCTACGGCGAACTCCGCGACATCGTCCGGAACCTCGCCGCCGGCTTCCGCGACCTCGGCGTCGAAGCCGGCGACCGCGTCGGCATCTTCTCGCACACCCGGATGGAGTGGGCGCAGTCCGACTTCGGCGTGCTCGCCGCCGGCGGCGCCGTCACCACCGTCTACGCCAGCTCCAGCCCCCGGCAGGTGCGTCACCTCCTCGGCGACAGCGGCGCCGTCGGCGTCGTCGTCGAGAACGAGGAGATGCTCGCCCGAGTGCGGGCGGTCGAAGACGACCTCGACGTCGAGTTCGTCGTCACGATGGACCACGTCGCGGACGACGACGCCATCTCGCTCGCGGACGTCTACGAGCGCGGCCGCGAGACGTTCGACCGCGACACCTACGAGGGCTGGATCGACGACCGCGACTACGAGGACCTCGCGAGCCTCATCTACACCTCCGGCACCACCGGGAAGCCGAAGGGCGCCGCACTCAGCCACGAGAACTTCCGGGAGAACGTCAACCAGTGCCGCAAGCGCTTCGGACCGCGGCCCGACCGCGGCGGCGCGCCCGCCATCACGAGCGAGACCCGCCACCTCTCCTTCCTCCCGCTCGCACACGTCCTCGAGCGGCTCGCCGGGCACTTCCTGATGTTCGCGTCGGGCGCCGAGGTGTGCTACGCCGAGTCCCCCGACACCCTCCGAGAGGACTTCGGGCTCTTCGAGCCCTCCAGCGCGACCAGCGTCCCGCGGGTGTACGAGAAGCTCTACGACGCCATCCGCGAGCAGGCCTCCGAGTCGCCCGTGAGAGAACGCATCTTCGAGTGGGCGACCGACGTCGGCCGTGACTTCCACGAGACCGACGACCCCGGATTCGTGCTGCGCGCGAAACGCGGCGTCGCGGACCGACTCGTCTTCGGCCAGGTGAAAGACGCCCTCGGCGGCAACATCGACTTCTTCATCTCCGGCGGCGGGTCGCTGTCCGCGGACCTCTGTGCGCTCTACCACGGCATGGACCTCCCCATCCTGGAGGGCTACGGGCTCACGGAGACCAGTCCCGTGCTCACCGTCAATCCCTACGAGAACCCTCAGGTCGGGACCATCGGGCCGGCGCTCCCGGACACCGAACTCGTCGTCGACGAGTCCGTCGCCAGCCCCGAGCAGCGCGAGCGCCACGACGGCGACGTCGGCGAACTGCTCGCCCGCGGCCCGCAGGTGTTCGACGGCTACTGGGAGCTCCCGGACGCCACCGAGGAGGCGTTCGTCGAGTACGACGGCGAAGAGTGGTTCCGCACGGGCGACGTCGTCGAGATTCGCGAGGACGGCTACGTCCGGTTCCTCGAACGCGCGAAACAACTGCTCACGCTCTCCACGGGCAAGAACGTCGCGCCCGGTCCCATCGAGGACGCGTTCGCCGCCAGCCCGCTCGTCGAGCAGGCGATGGTCGTCGGCGACAGCCAGAAGTTCGTCTCCGCCATCGTCGTCCCGAACTTCGACGGCGTCCGCAAGTGGGCCGACCAGGAGGGCGTCGACATCCCCGACGACCCGGACGCAGTCTGTCGGGACGACCGCGTCTACGACCGCATCCAGCAGGAGGTCGACGACGTCAACGAGAACTTCGAGACGTACGAACAGATCAAGCAGTTCCGGCTGGTCGCCACGCAGTTCACGGAGGACAACGACCTCCTGACGCCCACGATGAAGAAGAAACGACGGAACATCCTCGACAAGTTCGCCGACACCGTCGGCGACATGTACGCGGAGTAGGCACCGAGCGGGACGCGTGGAGAACACCGCCGCAACCCGGCTGCTTTATACCGAGGGCGAGCAACGTCCCTACGATGCGACAACCGGAGGGCCACAGGTGAGTTCCGCAATCATCCCCGTGGTCGCCACGATCATCGCCCTCGGCGTCATCGCGCAGGTCGTCGCCGCCAGACTGCAGGTACCCAGCGTGCTGTTTCTCATTCTCGCGGGCATCGTCGTCGGCCCCGAGGTGCTGGGCGTCGTCACCCTGGAGTCGTTCGGCGGTATCGAGACACTGTCGGGAATCGTCGGCCTCTCGGTCGCGATTATCGTCTTCGAGGGCGCGTTCCACCTCAAGATCGAGAAGCTCCGGGAGGCTCCGGGCGCGTGGCTCCGGCTCGTCACCATCGGCGCGGTCATCGCACTCCTCGGGACGGCGCTGGCGGTCCGAGTCCTGCTGAACGCCGACTGGGGAATCGCGTTCCTCATCGGCAGTCTGCTGGTCGCGACCGGACCGACGGTCATCACGCCGATTCTGAACGTCGTCCCGGTCCGGGACCGCGTCGGCGCCGCCCTCGAGACCGAGGGCGTCGTCAACGACGTCACGGCGGCCATCCTCGCCATCGTCGTCTTCGAGGTCGTCGTGAACCCCGACCGGTCGAGCGACGTCATCGTTCAGGACTTCGTCACGCGCCTCGGCACCGGCGTCCTCATCGGCCTCGTCGTCACCGGCGCCGTCTGGTACCTCCTCCGGTACGTCGACCTCTCGCGGGGGAACGCCCCCCAGAACGCCCGGCTGGTCGTCCTCGCCGGCGCACTCGTCGCGTACGGCGCCGCGGACACCCTCTACAGCGAGGCCGGCATCGCCGCCGTCGCCACCGCGGGCGTCGTACTCGGAAACGCGAACCTCCCCTACGAGGAGGAGATAGAGGCGTTCAAGGGCGACGTGACGCTGGTCGTCCTCTCGTTCGTCTTCATCGGGCTGGCCGCCCTGCTGTCCTTCGATACGCTGCTCGACCTCGGGTTCGCGGGGCTCGCCGTCGCCGTCGTCGCGGCGGCCATCGTGCGACCGATTGCGGTGTTCGCGTCCACGACCGGCGGCCGGTACGAGCGCTCCGAGCGCGCGTTCATGAGCGCGGTCGGTCCGCGCGGCATCATCCCGGCGTCCGTCGCGACGCTGTTCGCCGCGGAGCTCCAGACACTCGGGATGGAGGAGGCCGCGAACCTCCTCGTCGGCACCGTCTTCCTGACTATCCTCTTGACCGTCGTCGTGGAGGGAGGATTCGCCAGACACATCGCTCAAGCACTCGACGTCATACCAATGCGTGTCATCATCGTCGGCGGCGGCACCGTCGGTCGCGCGCTCGCAGAGCGCCTCGAAGACCGCGGTGAGAACGTCGTCATCGTAGAGAACAGTGAACCGGGAGTCGAACGAGCGCGGAACGAAGGCTACGCCGTCCACAGGGGTGACGGGACGGACACCGACGAACTCCGGGCGGCGGGCGCGGAGAACGCCAAGATACTGGTCGCGGCGACCGGTGACGACGACGTGAACCTCCTGGTCGCCCAGCTCGCGGACTCGAAGTTCGACGTGGAGACCATCATCGCTCGCGCGAACAACCCCGACAACGTCGACGCGTTCCAGGACCTCGGTGTCCGCACGGTCTCGTCGTCGCTCGCGACCGCGTGGGGCATCGACAACATCATCGAGCGGCCCGCGCTCTCCAACTGGATGACCGAAATCGGTCGCTCCGGTGACGTCCAGGAGGTCGAGGTGACCTCCGAGGAGCTCGTCGGTCTCACCATCTCGGAGCTCGACGAGGACCTGCCCGCGGGTGTCATCATCGCGCTCGTCGGCCGCGACGGCGACAACAGAGTGCCGGACGCCGACTTCACGCTCCAGGAGGGCGACCACCTGACGTTCCTCGGTCGGAAGGACGCCGTCAGGAACGCCCTCGACTGGTGTCACGCGGAGAACTCGTAACCCCGCCGTCGCTCTCCGTTCTCACTCGCGGTGGACCTGCCACGTGAAGATGCTCTCGAAGACGTAGTTGACGAGCATCGCCACCGCGATGGCGCCGCCCTTCACCGCGACCAGCCAGAGGTCGACGCCGCCGACCGCTATCTCGACCGAGACGCTGTAGAACACGCCGACGAACAGGAGGTACTGGAGTGTCGACCCGCCGGCGCGGACGACGTGAGAGCGAGCGAGCCGCCGCGCGAGCGACCGGCCGTCGTCACCGCCCTCGTCGGCGAACGTCCAGCGTTCGTTGACGGTGAACATCACGAGGATGGCGGTCTCGATACTGGCGACGTTCGCGACGGCAGCCGACAGCCCGACGAGTTCGGTCAACACGAGCAGCGTCGTCACGTCGAAGGCGGCACCGACGGCGCCGACGGAGACGAACTGCCCGAACCGCACACCGGAGACCAGCGCCTCGAACCGCGCGGGCACCGCTTCCCGGACGCGGTCCAGGCCGCCGTCGAGCCTACTCATGGTCCGTCGGCTCCTCGACGAGCGCCGGTTCGCCGTCGCGGTGGTCCGCGATGGCGGCGTGCAGTCGGCTGTCTCCGAGCCGTTTCGCCCGGTGGCGCGCCCGCAGCAGCGACCCGAGCAGCCGGAACGGCGTGCGGACGGCCGACACCGTCGACCCCGGCTGGTCCTCCCACGCGATGGGGACTTCGGCGACCCGGCAGCCGAGCGCGCCCGCGACGGCGACCAGCTCCACGTCCCACGCGAACCCGGCCTCGTGGAGGTGGCTGCGCACGCGCTCCCACGCGCCGGCCGTAATCGCTTTCGCGCCGCACTGGTAGTCGTAGAGGTCCACGGTGAGGAGATTGCCCGCGAGCCACGCGAAGCCGTCGCCGAGCAGCCGCCGGACGACGGTCTGGTGACTCTTCACGTCGCTGTCGGGGTGCCGTCGCGACCCGACGGCGAGGTCCGCGCTGTCGTCCGCCACGCGGGAGACGACGTCGGCCAGCGAGCCCGCCGGCGTCGCCCCATCGGCGTCGGCGAACGCCAGCACGTCCGTGTCGAGCGCCTCGAAGCCGGCCGTAATCGCGGCGCCCTTGCCGCGGCGGCCGGCGCTCTCGGCGACCGTCGCGCCCGCGTCCCGGATGCGGTCGGCGACCCCGGCGCTGGCAGCGTCCAGCTCGACGTGCAGTTCGGCCGGGTCGAGTGTCTGCCGGAGGTCGTCGAGGTAGCCGACGAGCCGCGCCACGTCGGGGTCGTAAGCGGGGACGACGATGCCGACGGAGTCCATCGTCCCTAAGAACTCGGGGGGCCGGTATCAGTTTCGTGGTTTCTCACCGACCGGCGGCGGGCTTGGGGTCTACCGCTCGAACGTGATGGCCGCGCCCTGTCCGAAGCCGACGCAGAGCGTCGCGAGGCCCTTGTCGACGTCGCGGTGGTTCATCTCGTGAATCAGCGTGACGGGGAGGCGCGCGCCGCTCGCGCCGAGCGGGTGGCCGAGCGCGATGGCGCCGCCGTTGACGTTGAACTTCTCGTTGTCGATGCCGAGCTCGTCCCGGGAGTAGACGGTCTGGGACGCGAACGCCTCGTTCAGCTCCACGAGGTCGAAGTCGTCGATGGACTCACCGGTTCGGTCGAGGAGGCCGCGGGTGGCGGGCACCGGACCGATGCCCATCACTTCGGGGTCGACGCCCGCGACGTTGTGGTCGCCGACGTACGCGAGGATGTCGAGGCCGTGGTCCTCGGCGAACGACTCGCTGGTGACGAGCGTGGCGGCGGCGCCGTCCGAAATCTGGCTGGCGTTGCCGGGAGTGACGGAGCCGTCGCTCTTGAACACGGTCGGGAGCTGACCGAGCGCCTCCATCGTTGTGTCGCGGCGGATGCCCTCGTCCTCCTCGACGAGCCCGCTGTCCGTCTCGATGGGGACGATCTGGTCGTCGAAGCGGCCCTCGTCGGTCGCCGCGGCGGCGCGCTGCTGGCTCTGGAGCGCGTACTCGTCCTGGGCCTCGCGGGAGATGTCGTGTCGCTGGGCGACCTCTTCGGCGGTCATCCCCATCTGGAGCTGGGGGATGTTGTAGTGCTCGGCGAGCCCGGGGTGGAGGTGCTCGTAGGAGTTGCCGTCCATCGGGACGCGGCTCATGTTCTCGACGCCGCCCGCGATGATGGCGTCGCGCTGGCCGGCGCGAATGGCGTCCGCCGACCGCATGATGGCCTCCATCGAGGACGCACACCAGCGGTTGATGGACGCGGCGGGCACGTCCTCGCCGAGCTCCGAGAGCAGGGCGATGACGCGAGCGACGTTGTTGTCCTGTTCGGTGCGCTGCTGAGCGACGCCCCACTGGAGGTCGTCGACGTGGTCGCTCGTCAGCCCCGTCTCGTCGAGGATGTGGTCGATGAGCGCGACCGAGAGGTCCTCGCTGCGGGTGTCCGCGTACACGCCGTCCTCCTTGCCCTGGGGGGTTCGGTAGGCCGCCGCGATGACTGGGGTGGTGGTATCTGCCATACCCGTAGAGTGCGGACGGCAGTCCTTAAACCTCCGACAACCGGCCGCACGCGGCCAGCCGTTTACTCTGGCCGCGTGCGGCCCGGTCGCGGTGGTCGGCTCGCGGCCGGACTGCGTTCCAGAAAGCGTTTAGTACCGTCTCCGCAACCGCGTGGTATGTCACGGAGCCGCGACGACGCGCCGGTCCGCGTCGCTGCCGCCCTCCTCGCGGTCGCCGCGGCCGGCCTCGCAGCGCGGCTGTGGGCACTCGGCTGGCGGGTCGCCCACCAGGACGAAGCCCGCGTCGCAAGCTGGATTCTCCACTACGTGGACGTCGGCGGCTGGGAGTACCGCGCCATCATCCACGGTCCGTTCCTCCCGCACGTCAACGGCGTCGTCTTCGACCTGCTCGGTCCCTCCGACTTCTCGATGCGGCTGGTGGTCGCGCTCGTCGGCAGCCTGCTGCCGCTCGCGGCCTGGCTCTACCGCGACCACCTCACCGACGTCGAGGTGGTCGCGCTCGGCGCGTTCCTCGCAGCGAACCCCGTCTTGCTGTACTACTCGCGGTTCATGCGCAACGACCTCCTGCTCGCCGCGTTCATGTTCGTCGCGCTCGGCCTGTTCGTGCGCGCCGTCGACACCGGCCGGACGCGGTACCTCTACGCCGGCGCGCTGCCGTTCGCCTTGGCGTTCACCACGAAGGAGAACAGCCTGCTGTACCCGGTGTGCTGGCTGGGGGCGCTCGCGCTGGTCTTCGACGGCCGGATGGTGCTCGCCGAGGTCGACGAGGACGAGAGCCGGTTCGAGACCGCGCGCAGCCACGTGCGCCGCGTGCTCCGCGTCGCCTGGCGGTACAAACTCGCTCTCGTGCTCGTCGCCGTCCAGGTGGCGGCCATCGTCGTCGCGTTCTACGCGCCGAAACCCGAGTTCTACCGCGTCCTCGCGAACCCAGACCTCGCGGGCGGCGTGCTGCGCGCGGCGACGTTCGGTACCTACGACGAGTTCGTCGGGCTCTGGGGGTCGACGAGTACGAAAGAGCACTCCTACCTCGCGTTCCTCAAGCACGACCTGGAGGTCATGGTCGCGGGCGGGTCGGCGCTCACCGCCGCAGCGATTCTCGGCTTCCTCCACGACCGGTACACCGGCGACCGGCCGCGAGCGGTCGTCGCGTTCGCGTTCTACTGGGGGGCGTTCTCCGTGTTCGGCTACCCGGCCGTCTCCGACATCTCGGCGCCCTGGACGGCCGTGAACGCGCTCGTCCCGCTCGCGATTCCGGCGGCGGTCGGCGTCGGCGTCGTCGTGCGGTACGGGCGGCGTGGCCTCGAACTCGACCGCCCGACTCGGGCGCGGCTCGCCGCCGCCGTCCTGGTGGTCGCCGCGGTCGGCACCGGCGCCGTCGCCGCCCAGACCACGTACGCGAACGCGCAGGGCCCGAACAACCCGCTCGTGCAGTACGCCCAGCCGTCCGGACAGATGCAGGGGACGCTCGCCGACATCGAGGAGCGCGCCGCCACCAACGACGGCGTCGACGTCCTGTTCTACGGCGAGGAGTTCTACAACGCCGAGGAGGCCGCGGGCGGGACGCCGTCGCTCAGCATCGACGACTACGACGACCCCGACGACAGTGGCGGCGGGTACGAGGGCTGGTTCGACCGCCTGCCGCTGCCGTGGTACCTGGAGACCTACGACGCGAACGTCTCCAGCACCACCGACCCCGGCACGGTCGCGGACTCGGACGCGCCCGTCGTCGTCACGCTCGAAGGCGAGGAGGAGCCGATTCGCGAGGGGCTCGAAGCCCGCGGGTACGACCGCGTCGTCCACCAGGGCTACCAGCACAGCCAGCCGCTCGTGTTCTACGTCGCGCCGTCGTAGGGGCGGCGCGGTTCGCTCCCGGCCGGACTGCGACGCTCTTAAACCGCCCGGGCCGGTAGTTCTTGGGTAGTGACCGAGGCTCTCGATGTCGTCGAGTTCCTGTTGACGGCTCGCGTCTACGACCGCCACCAGGACCTGGACGAGAACGACCTGCCGCCGGCGCACCGGAGCGCGCTCTGGGGAGACGACGGCGTCCCCCGGCCGCCACAGACCACCGAAGACGCGACCCGCGAAGCGACCGGGGTCGACGACCCCTGGGACGCCGTCTCCGGACTGATGTTCACCGACCGGGACGCGTTCGCCGGGAACGTCTCGCTCGTGGACGACGACATGGCCATCGACTGGTACGTCGAGCGCGCCGACGCCGACCGCGTCCGCGACAACCCCGTGCTGGCGAACGTCCTCGGCGACGAGTTCGGCGTCGACTACGAGGCCGCCCGGGAGGCGAACCGCTCCGTGCAGGCCGACCCCCAGTGGATAGACGGCCTGCTGGAGGAGTACTTCGACGAGGACGACGAGGAGATGCTGGACCTCGTGGAAGTGCGGTCGCCAGCCGAAATCGAGGTGACCCTCGACGACATCGTCCTCACCGAGGAGCAAGAAGAGGAGATGTCGAAGGTGGCGAAAGCCATCGAGCACCGCGACTACCTCGCGACCATCGGACTCAGCGAAATCGGGAAGCTGCTGTTCGTCGGGCCGCCGGGCACGGGGAAGACGTCGACCGCTCGCGGGCTCGCCCACCAGCTCGACCTGCCGTTCGTCGAAGTGAAGCTCTCCATGATCACGAGCCAGTACCTCGGCGAGACGGCGAAGAACGTCGAGAAGGTCTTCGAGGTGGCCAAGCGGCTCTCGCCGTGCATCCTCTTCATGGACGAGTTCGACTTCGTCGCCACGACGCGGACCGGCGACGAGCACAACGCCATCAAGCGCGCCGTCAACACGCTCCTGAAGAGCATCGACGAGGTCAGCCTCGTCAACGACGACGTGCTGCTCATCGGCGCGACCAACCACCCGGACGAACTGGACGCGGCGGCGTGGCGGCGCTTCGACGAGATTCTCTCGTTCCCGCGGCCGGACGAGCAGATGCGCGCGGACATCATCTCGCTCGTCACGAGCGAGGTCGACGTCGCGGACTTCGAACCCGCGGAGATCGCCGCCGAGACGGACGGACTGACCGGCAGCGACCTCCGGCTGGTGCTCCGGGAAGCCGTCCTCGACGCGCTCGTGGAGGACCGCACGGAACTCACCCAGGACGACCTCATGGCCGCCATCGAGGACTTCGAGGACCGCGACCACCTCCGGAACCTCGACACCCTCGAGGACGCCCTCGACGAGGACCACGACGGACACGACCACGCGGACCACGACCACCCGACGCCCGAATGAGGGTGACGCTGCTCGGCACGGGTGACACGACCGGCACGCCGACGCCGGACTGCGACTGTGACACCTGCCGGGCCGCCCGCGAGCGCGGCGTCGAACGCACCCGCTTCTCCGTCCACGTGGAAGACGAAGCGTCGGGGGACGCGCTGCTCGTGGACTTCAGCCCCGACTTCCGGCACCAGTTCCTCCGCGAGGACGACGCCCACCTCCCGGACGCCGGCATCGTGACCCACATCCACTTCGACCACCTCGACGGCCTCGGGAACGCCTACCGGCTGTTCGACGACCTCCCCGTGTACGCCGCCGACGAGCCCGACCCCGTGACGGGTGAGTCCGTCGCGGACACCGTCGCGTCGAAGTACGACTACCTCGCCCCGCTCGACACCCGCCCCGTCTCCCCGCTCGAACCGTTCGAGGCGGCCGGCTTCGAGGTCACGCTCGTCCCCGTCGACCATCCGCCGCTGGTCTGCTACGGCGTCGTGATAGAGCGCAGCGAGTCCGACGGCGCGAAACTCGCGCTCTCGGGTGACACCACCTACGACATCCCCGAGGCGTCCCTGGACGCGATGCGGGACCCCGACCTCCTGCTCGCGGACGGCATCGTCCCCGCGAGCCTCGCGGACTACCACCCGAAGGGCGGGCGGCACCTCGACAGCGACGGCGTCCCCCGGACGTTCGGCACGAAACACATGACCCGGAAGGGAGCGCTCGCGCTCGGCGACGACCTCGACGCCGACGAGACGCGGGTCGTCCACGCCGCCCACTACTACCCCGTCGAGGAGGCGTTCGCCGACGAAATCGCCGTCGACGGCGAGACGTTCGACCTCTAGACCGGCTCGGGGCGGCTGCGCGACCACGCCACGCCGACCGCGAACCCGAAGACGGCAATTCCGAACCCGTAGACGTACAGCCACGGCGGCGCGTCCACGGTCGTCAGTCCGACCAGCGCGAACGTCAGCCCACCACCGAGCGCGCCCGCCGCCCAGTCGGGCTTCGGCCTGTCAGCCCCACCCCAAACGACGTCCGGGTGGCGTGCGGTGTAGTGGCCCGCGGCGGCGTACAGCACGGCGATTTGCGGCAGCACTACAGGCGGTGCGTCCAGCAGGAGGGCGGCACCGACGGCCACGAGGGCGGCGACGAGAGCCGCCGCCCGCTCTCGGACCTCCATACGCACACCCTCGAACTACCCGGACTTGAAACGGCGGGTGACCTCGCAGCGCGTGCCGTCAGAACTGGTCGAGGCCGGCCTGCCGCCGCCGGCTGCCGGCGTCGCGCTCCCAGGCCGTCCGGCGCTCGCGCTCGGCGTCGAGGTCCGCGTCGGGCGCGTCGGCGGCCTCGAAGCCCGGGCAGTCCGCCCCGCACTCGCTGGCGGGGTCGACGACGCGCCCGAAGTGCTCGCACAACGGGAGCGCCGTCTCCCCGTCGCCGGTCGACGCCCGCGCACAGGCCGGCAGGTCGAACGTCCGCCAGCCCTTCCCGTAGGCGCGCTCGGCGACGCGGCGGCGCTGGCGGGCTTTCTCGTCGGGGGTGACGGGCCGGACGTCTGTGCGTGCCGTGTGCTCGTCCAGCACCTCCAGTCCCGGGCCAGCGGAATCGAGGCGTTCCGGGTCTCGAATCACCTCGATTGGGGTCTCGCTGTCGAAGTCCACGCGCCAGACTCCCACGTCGTCCGGGAGGCGATTGAGGTGGGCGCGCGTGACGTGGCTCTCGGTCGCAACGACGGCGTAGTCGAGGACGCCGAGGCTCGCGTCGTGGCGCATCTGGCCTTCGAGGTCGCCGGGCCGCCCGAGGTCGGGCTTGTTCTCGACGCCGACCAGCCCGCCCACCCAGTCCGGGTAGCGGGCGACCTGCCGGACGACCTGCTGGCCGTCCCGGCGCGTCACGTCGAGGAACCCGGCCTCGGCGCCGGCTTCGGCCAGCGACCGCGCGCGCTCCGGCGGCCCGTCGAACACTCGGGTGACGCGCTCGTACTCGCCGACCGGCACGTCGGCGTCCAGCACCGCGGGCGGCACCGTCTCGCTCGTGAGCGTGACGCGCTCGTCGAACGCCGGCCCCGGCAGCACGCAGACGGTGTCCACGATGCGGCCGCCGGCGGCGTGGACGCTCGTCCCGAGCTGGCGGGCGACGACCCCGGCGTCGCCGAGGTCCGGCACGCCCGCCGTCTCCAGGTGTGCGGACAGCCGCAGTTCGAACCCGTACTCTCGCACTGGCGCGTCGTAGGCGGGCTGTGCGGTTAAATCGTCGGCCGCCACGGCCTGCTGCCGTCGCCCGACGGCAGCGGCCCCGACGACCGCGAGAACCAGTCGCCGCGGTGACGCCTCCGTAACAGCAGGTTTATCAGTCGTTCGGGGCGAAATTCACGCAAGATTACTCTGTGAACATGGCAGATGAACACCGACAACCGGAGGTGAATATCGGACTGGTCGGGCACGTCGACCACGGGAAGACGACCCTGGTCCGCGCGCTCAGTGGCGAGTGGACAGACCAGCACTCCGAGGAGATGAAACGCGGCATCTCCATCCGCCTCGGGTACGCCGACGCGACGCTGCGTCGGTGCCCTGACTGCGAGGAGCCGGAGTGTTACACGGTCGCGGAGACGTGCGACGAGCACGACACCGAGACCGAAATCGTGCGGACGGTGTCGTTCGTCGACGCCCCGGGCCACGAGACCCTGATGGCGACGATGCTGTCGGGCGCGGCCCTGATGGACGGCGCCGTGCTCGTCGTCGGCGCGAACGAGCCGGTGCCCCAGCCCCAGACCGAGGAGCACCTGATGGCGCTGGACATCATCGGCATCGAGAACATCGTCATCGCGCAGAACAAGGTCGACCTCGTGGACGCCGACGAGGCCCGACAGAACTACGAGGAGATCCAGGAGTTCGTCGAGGGCACCGTCGCCGAGGACGCCCCCATCGTCCCCATCTCGGCCGAACAGGAGATCAACATCGACCTCGTCATCGACGCCCTGGAGTCCGAGATTCCGACGCCCGACCGCGACCCGGACGCCGACCCCCGGATGTACGCCGCGCGGTCGTTCGACATCAACCGCCCCGGCACGAAGTACGGCGGCCTGATGGGTGGTGTCCTGGGCGGCAGCCTCGTGCAGGGGGAACTGGAGACCGACGACGAGATCGAACTCCGTCCCGGCCGCGAGGTCGAGGAGGGCGGGCAGACCGAGTGGCGGTCTGTCAGCACCGACGTCCGGAGCATCCAGGCCGGCGGCGAGCCCGTCGAGAGCGCCTCCCCGGGCGGACTGCTCGGTGTCGGCACGGGGCTCGACCCGAGCCTGACGAAGGGCGACGCGCTCGCCGGGCAGGTCGCCGGGCCGCCCGGCACGCTGCCGCCGACGTGGGAGTCCTTCGAGATGGAAGTCGACCTCCTGGAGCGCCTCGTCGGCGCCGAGGAGGGCGAGGAGATCGAGAACATCTCGACGGGTGAGCCGCTGATGCTCACCGTCGGCACCGCCACCACCGTCGGCTCGGTGACGAGCGCGCGCGGTGGCGAGTGCGAAGTCGCACTCAAGCGCCCCGTCTGTGCGCCCGCCGGCGCGAAAATCGCCATCAACCGCCGGGTCGGCGCGCGCTGGCGACTCATCGGCGTCGGGACGCTGACGGAGTGATGCGGGTCGCCATGGACGCCAACGCGCTGATGTTGCCCGTCGAGCAGAACCTCCGGCTCTTCGAGGAGCTGGACGGCCTGCTCGGCGACTACGACGGCGTCGTCCCCCAGTCCGTCCGCGAGGAGCTGTCGGAGCTCCGCGCGGGCAACGGGGAGACGGCGACCGCGGCGAGCGTGGCGGCGGACCTGGCAGACCGGTGTGACACCGTCGAGACGGAGGAATCGTACGCGGACGACGCGCTCCACGCGCTCGCGGCGGGCGGCGACGTGGACGCTGTCGCGACGAACGACGGCCCCCTGAAGGAGCGCGTGCTCGACGCGGGCGCGCCGGTAATTCATTTAAGGGGTCGGACGCAACTCACTATCACTCGACCATAGATGTACAAGCGAGCACGGCTGAAAGACACGATTGAGGTCCCCCCCGAGCACCTCGGGGACGTCGGTCCGGACCTGGTGAAGCGACTGCTACAGGACAAACTCGAAGGACGCATGGACGAGGACGTCGGCAGCGTCGTCACCGTCACCGAGGTCCACGACCTCGGCGAGGGCGCGGTGTTGCCGAACCGTCCGGGCGTCTACTACGAGGCGGAGTTCGACGCTGTCACGTTCGAGCCCGAGATGCAGGAGGTCGTCGACGGCGAGGTCGTCGAGGTCGTCAGCTTCGGCGCGTTCGTCGGCATCGGACCCGTGGACGGTCTGCTGCACGTCTCCCAGATCAGCGACGAGTACCTGGCCTTCGACGAGGAGAACCAGCAGCTGGCCTCCCGCGAGTCCAACCAGATTCTCGGCACGGGTGACGCGGTGCGGGCGCGCATCGTCACCAAGAGCATCGACGAGCGCAACCCCCGGGAGTCCAAGATCGGGCTCACGGCGAAACAGCCCGGCCTCGGGAAACACGGTTGGCTCCGCGAGACCCGCGAGCAGGAGCAGGCCAGCAGCGAGGGCCAGTAGATGGCGTCGAACCGACTCGCGTGCCACGACTGCCACCGCATCGTGGAGCCGGACGAGGAGCGGTGTCCGCACTGCCAGTCGAACAGCCTCACCGAGGACTGGGCGGGCTACGTGGTCGTCACGCACCCCGAGGAGTCCGAGATCGCGGACAAGATGGAGGTCAGTGAGGCGGGCGAGTACGCGCTGAAGGTCCGGTAGCGTGACCGAGGCGGTCGCCACCCTGCCCGAGGAGGCACGGGACGCGTTCAAAGACCCCATCGGGCCGGTCTACACGGACGCCGAGCGCCTGCTGGCGGACGCCGGTAGCCCGATCGTCGCCGTGGGCGACGTGGTGACCTACCACCTGGTGGCGGCCGGTCACACGCCGACGGTCGCGGTAATCGACGGCCGGACCGAGCGCGAGACGGTCACCGACGAGGTCCGGGACGGCCTCCCGTCTGCGGACGTCTCGGTCGCGAGCGAGCCGGCGACTGTCTCTCGCGACCTCCTCGAAGCGCTCGTGGCGGCCATCGACGGGGACGGCGAGACCGTCGTCGAGGTCGACGGCGAGGAGGACCTCGCGGTGGTCCCCGCGGTGCTGGCGGCGCCAGCGGGCGCGAGCGTCGTCTACGGCCAGCCCGGCGAGGGGATGGTGCTGGCGACGGTCGACGCCGACCTCCGCGAGCGGATGCGCGAACTCGCGGGTCGACTGGAGACGACCGAGGCGTTCTGGCGGCTCGTGGACTGACGCGGCGTTCGAAATGCTTTTACAGATTTCGCGCGCAAGTACGTCATAACTGACCATGGAAATCGAGATTCTGGGGCAGGAGGACAACCCTCTGCTCCACCGGACCGAGGTCGACTTCGAGATCGTTCACGAGGACGCCAGCCCGTCGCGGCTGTCCGTTCGCGACAGCCTCGCGGCGAAGCTGGACAAGGACTCCGAGGAGGTCGTCGTCCAGAAGCTGGACACGAAGTTCGGGATGCGGAAGACCCGCGGTGAGGCGAAGGTCTACGACTCCCCGGCGGAGGCCGCCGAGATCGAGCACGACCACATGCTCGAACGGAACAAGATCGGCGCGGACGAGGACGCCGACGCGGAGACGGAGGAGGCCTGAGATGGCTCGCGGCGACTACTACAACGACGACGGTACCACCGAGAAGGAGATGTGCCCGCGCTGCGGCGACACGTTCCTCGCGGACCACGGCGACCGGCAGGTCTGTGGGAAGTGCGGGTTCACCGAGTGGGAGTAGCGACGTAGATGCGCGTCGTCGGCGTCGAGGGCACCGCGTGGTGCGCGAGTGCGGCGCTGTACGACGCCGACACTGATTCTGTCGTCGTCGAGTCCGACGCCTACCAGCCCGACAGCGGCGGCATTCATCCGCGCGAGGCCGCCGAGCACATGCGGCAGGCCGTCCCTCGGGTGATCGAGACGATTCTCGACGAGGCAGACGGCGACGTGGACGCGGTCGCGTTCTCCCGTGGCCCGGGCCTCGGGCCCTGCCTGCGCATCGTCGGGTCGGCGGCGCGCGCGCTCGCCCAGACGCTGGACGTGCCGCTGGTCGGCGTCAACCACATGGTGGCGCACCTCGAAATCGGGCGCCACGGCTCGGGGTTCGACGCGCCGGTCTGCCTGAACGCGAGCGGTGCGAACGCCCACGTGCTCGCGTACCGGAACGGCCGGTACCGCGTGCTCGGGGAGACGATGGACACCGGCGTCGGCAACGCCATCGACAAGTTCACGCGTCACGTCGGCTGGCAGCACCCCGGCGGCCCGAAGGTCGAGAGCCACGCCCGCGAGGGCGAGTACACCGAGCTGCCGTACGTCGTCAAGGGGATGGACTTCTCCTTCTCGGGCATCATGAGCGCCGCCAAGCAGGCCGTCGACGACGGCGAGCCAGTGGCGAACGTCTGCCGGGGGCTGGAGGAGACGATCTTCGCGATGCTCACCGAGGTCTCGGAGCGCGCGCTCGCGCTGACGGGCCGCGACGAACTCGTACTCGGTGGCGGCGTCGGCCAGAACGACCGCCTCCGGGAGATGCTCGCGGCGATGTGCGAGGCGCGCGGCGCGGAGTTCTACGCGCCCGAACCCCGGTTCCTGCGGGACAACGCCGGGATGGTCGCCGTGCTCGGTGCGCGGATGGCCGAGGCCGACGACACGCTCGACGTCGACGACTCCGCCATCGACTCGCACTTCCGGCCCGACGAGGTACCGGTGACGTGGCGCGCGCCAGAGGCACCGCCGGCCCGCGAGGGGGCGGTCCGACAGGGCGCCGAGGCCACCGTGACCATCGATGCCGACCGCGTCGTGAAAGAGCGCGTGCCGAAGCGCTACCGCCACGAGCGTCTGGACGACCGCCTGCGCCGGGACCGCACCGTCCTCGAAGCCCGCCTGACGAGCGAGGCCCGTCGGCAGGGCGTCCCGACACCGCTCGTCTGGGACGTCGACGTTCCCGAGGCCACCATCGAGTTCCAGCGCGTCGGCGACAGCGACCTCCGGGACGCCCTGAGCGAGCAGCGGGTCCGGGACGTGGGCCGGCACCTCGCTGCGATTCACGACGCCGGCTTCGTGCACGGCGACCCGACGACGAGGAACGTTCGGGTCGGCGGTGCCGACGACTGGACCGTCCTCATCGACTTCGGGCTCGGCTACTACACGGACGACGTGGAGGACTACGCGATGGACTGCCACGTCTTCGAGCAGAGCCTCGCGGGCACCGCGGACGACGCGGACGCGCTCGTCGCGGCGTTCGAGGACGCCTACCGGGCGGCCGGTGATTCCGCGGTACTCGACCAGCTGCGCGCCGTCGAGGGCCGCGGGCGGTACCAGGGCGACTGACTGGCCGAACTGAGCCTGGACGGCCACGACCGGACCTGAGCCCAAACTGATATGACCGCCGGCGTCGAAGTGTGGGTATGGCCGAGAAACCCACCAGCGGGGAACTGTTCGGGGTGCCGTACAACTTCGAGCGCCCGAATATCTCGAAGATGCTGTCGTCGTACTGGCAGCCCGGCGAGGGGATGCTCGTGGAGAAGCCGTTCGGCATCGGTTACACGCTGAACCTCGCGAACTGGCGGTCGTGGATCGTGCTGGCGGTCGCGGGCGTGTTGCTCTACCAGCAGCAGGGCGCCGAGGGAGACAGCGACGAGTCGGCGGTCGACGAGGCCGTCGAGGTCGTCGTCGACGACTAACCGACGCCATCTTCTCCCCGGAGCGAGAGTGCTCGGGCATGAGCACGCTCCGGTTCGTCACGACGAACGCCGGGAAGGTCCGGGAGGCCGAGGAGTACCTCGCGGGTCTACGCAGCGTCGAACAGCTCGACTACGACTACACGGAGATCCAGAGCGACGACCTCGCGACCATCGCCGCCGAGGGCGCGGCCGAAGCCTACGAGGCCAGCGAGGGCGACGCCCCCGTCATCGTCGACGACGCGGGGCTGTTCGTCAGCGGCCTGGACGGCTTCCCGGGCCCCTACTCGGCGTACGTCGAGGACACCCTCGGCGTCGAGCGCGTCTGGGGGCTCGCCGAGGACCTCGACGACCGCCGGGCGGCGTTCCGCTGTACCGTCGCGTACACGGACGGCGAGACGACCGAGACGTTCGACGGCGCCGTCCAGGGAACCATCGTGGCGCCCCGGGGCGACGGCGGCTTCGGCTACGACCCGGTCTTCGAGCACGACGGCGCGACGTTCGCGGAGATGGAGACCGACCGGAAGAACGCCTTGAGCCACCGCGGCCGCGCGCTCGCGAAGCTCGCGGACTGGCTCGCCGACGACGGGAACTGATTACTCGCGGGGGTCGCGGTCGGGGCCCGGATACTCGCCGCCGACGACGGTCGGATACAGCCGCTCGGGGTCGAACAGGCGCGCGAACGCCGCCGGCGACTTCACGCTGACGTCCGCTCTCCTGGAGAGCGCAGCGCCCGTCGCCGCGGACTGTAGCTGTCCGTCCATCGAGAGGACGTGGGCGGCGCCGCCGTGGACGGCGGCCGACAGCGCCGGATGGTCGCCGTCGGGGTGGTCCACGAGCGTCGCCAGCGCCTCGGCTTTCTCGCGCCAGTCGCTGGCGAGGTCGGCGTCGGCGAGCGCGGCGACGATCGCTTCGGCGTCGTCGAGCAGCGGTTCGCTGGCGACGAGTGTCACCCAGTCGTGGGCGCGCACCGCGTCCATCGCGTCTCGGCTGTCGCCGCCGACGAACAGGTCTGCGGCGAGTACGTCGACGTCCGCCGCGAGTGCGGCGGGGTCGGGGCCGCCGCTGTCAGGCATCCGCTCTCTGGTCGGCGAGCGCGTCGTGGATGTCCTCCTCGGTCACGCCGGCGTCTCTGGCGCGGTCGAAGAGCGCTCGCCAGGTCCGGCCGGCCATCACTTCGTCGCCGCCATCAGGCTCCGGGTCTCCTCGCGGTACTCGTCGGGGGTCAGCCCGAGGTCGACGTCGACGGTGACGGTGATGGCGTCCGAGAGGTCGCGGCTCACGGTGTCGGCGTAGTTCTCGGCCGGGTAGGCGCCCCCGGCGACGACGACGTAGTCGCCCTCGTTCCAGACGGCGAGGTCGCCGGCCACTTCGATGGCGCCGACGTCGAGAGTGAACGTCTCACCGTCCGCGTCGAACTCGAGGGTGCCGACGGGGAACTCGCCGCGGTAGGTCGCCAGCCCCGGGCTCTTCCCGGAGTCCGTGGTGAACTCCGCTTCGCCGACGCGCTCGACGTTCTCCAGGCCCTGGTCGCGCATCTGCTGTTCGAACTGCGAGCGGGCCTGTGTCTCCACCTCGCTGACGACCTCCTTCGTGCCGACGCCGGCCGGGAGGTTGTTGAGGTTCGGGTCGAAGTTTATGTGCGAGGCCGCGTAGATGGCCATCGTCCCCTCGATGCGGTCGAGGGTCTTCTCCGAGACGGCCGACGCGAGCGCCGTGTCGCTGAACGTCAGTGTGGTGGACTTCGCGGTGACGTTCACGGGCCCGTAGGACTCGTCGAGAACCGTCTCCTCCGTGCGGTCGGTCTGCTCCCAGCCGCCCTCGTCCAACTGCTCGTCCGGGACCTCGGGCGGTGCGACCGTGCCGAGCGCGTTCGTACAGCCAGCGAGCGCGCCGAGTCCGACGACGCTCGCTCCCCCGATGAATCTGCGGCGGTTCATACACCTCTCTCCGTCGCTGCGCGCCTATGGGTGTTGCGGCCGGTGTTGACCGCTCGAGACCAGGAAACGCGGGACCAGCCGCCCGCTGTAGTCACCGGGCCGGCGGCCTCACAGGAGGCCGTCGACGAGCGCGGCGAGGTCGGCCGCGGCGTCGTCGTCCACCGGGCGGTGGGGCGAGCGCACGGTGCCGGCGGGCGCGTCCCGGGAGCGCATCGCGGCTTTGAGTCCGGCGACGCCGTGGCCGGCCGTGACGGCGTGGTTGAGGTCGACGGCCGCGCGGTTCAGGTCGCGGGCGCGCTCGTCGTCGCCGCTGCGGTGCGCGTCCAGTATCTCGCTGGCGACCTCGGGCGCGACGTTCGCGAGCGCCAGCACGCCGCCGTCCGCGCCGGCGTCCAGCGCGGGCGCGAAGACGCCGCCGCTGCCGACCAGGAGGTCGAAGTCGGCGTCGGCGGTGCGAGCGCGCGTCCGCTGGAACGCGCCGAGGTCGCCCCCGGAGTCTTTCATCCCGGCGACGTTCGGGTGACCGGCGAGGTCGCCGACGACCTCGGGCGGGAGCGCGTAGCCGGTGTACTTCGGGACGCTGTAGAGGGAGACCGGAATCGAGGCGGCGTCCGCGACCGCTCGGTAGTAGGCGGCGACGTCTTCGTCGTCGTGGTCGAAGTAGAACGGCGTGACGACGAGCGCGCCGCCAGCCCCGGCGTCGGCCGCGTCCTCGGTGAGTTCGAGGGTCTCTCGGAGGCCGGGCGCGCCCGTCCCCGCGAGTACGTTCGCGCCGTCCGGTGCGGCGTCGACGACCGTCTCGACGACGGCCGTGCGCTCGTCGGCGGTCAGCAGTTCCGCCTCGCTGTTCGACCCACACGGCACGAGGAAGTCCACGCCCCGGTCGGTCACCCAGCCGGTGAGTGCGGCGAGCGCGTCGTGGTCCACGTCGCCGTCGTCGTCGAACGGTGTCGCCAGCGGCACGCCGAGTCCCTGCATGCGCTCCCCATCAGCCCGCCGCCCGATGACGGTTGTGGTCGGTCGCGCGTCTGACGCAGATTTAAGTACCGACAGCGAAAGCCGTCGAGTGGACGCGCAACTCCCCTCTCCCCCCGCGCGTCCGGCACTCTCCCATTCCCGCTTTCGACGTGGACCCTGCCCGGCAGCGCTGCTGCTGCCGGGTCGACGACACGCGGAAATCGGCTGCGGCACTGTTCGACGCCGAGCGGCCGCTACGTCACCGTTCGAGGATGGTGCCGCCCGCGCCGACGGCGAGTTCGACGCTGCTGTCGACGGGCGTCACGGCTTTGAGGTTCTGTCCGGTCGGCGTCGCCTCCTGCGTCCAGCCGGCGCTGTCGCGGCGGTAGACCGCCCCGCCGCCGCCGACCGTGAGCGCGTCGACGCCGTCGGCCTCGACGTCGCGCAGGCCGGCGTCGCCGGTGTCCTGGGGAATCCACGAGGCGCCGTCCCAGTTGTGGAGCGTGCCGCCGCCCGCGGAGACGGTGACGTCGCCGTCGCCGTCGCTGTCCACGCCGTAGAAGTTCACGTTCGCGTTCTCGATGCCGAGTTTCTCCCACGTGACGCCGTCGTCGGTGACGAAGACGGTCTTGTTGCCGTCGACGGCGTGCCCCGACCGCGGGCCGTGGAAGTCGATGGCGTTGACGGCGCTCCCGCTCCCGGGCGTGACGTAGTCCCAGGTGCCGGTCGCGCCGTTGTCGAAGCTGTAGTAGATCTTCCCCGAGTCGCCGGCGACGTAGACGTTCGCTGACCCGGCTTCGCCGCGGACGGCGACGCCGTTGAAGTTGTTGGTGACGTCCATCGGCGCGGAGTGGCTGTACAGCGTCCGCGCGGGAATGTCGTACTCGCCGATGGCTCCCGAGGAGCCGACGAACCAGAGGCGGTCGCCGTCGTCCGTGACGCCCAGTCCGTAGAGGCTGTTCCCGTTGCCCGTCGGGCCGCCGTCGAGGAGCTTTCGCCAGCCGCGGTCCGTGCGCTCCAGGACGACGCCGCCGGCGCCGACGGCGTACGCGCCGCCGGTCGCGTACGCGACGTCGTAGAGGGTGCTGCTGGTCGGGGATTCTGCGACGGTCCAGTCGTCGTCGGCGGCCGATGCTGTCAGGGGGACGCCTGCGAGCGCGACTGCCGCGGCGCCGGCGCCTCTCAGGAACGTCCGTCGGCTGTGGTCAGTCATTGGAATCGACCCGGGTGAGCCTGGGGGCGACACGGACTTAATAACGTCTTTGCTTGGTGTGAGATAAACACGATTCACCCGAATTAATCGGGTTCTGTCACCGGACAGAGGACGGAAATCCGGTCGGACGACCGGCCCGAATCCCGTTGCCCGTAGCTTTACAACTGCGCGAGCCTCGCGTATGGACAATGGCCGCCTCGGGACCGTCAGACGACCGAAGCGTCCCAGACCTCGACGCGCTCGCCCAGGACGCGGAGTTCTTCCGCTCGCTGGTCGACAACGGGTCGGACGCCATCGTCACTATCGACGAGCACAGCACCATCCGGTACGCCAACCAGGCGGTCGAGCGCGTCTTCGGGTACGCACCCGAGGACCTGGTCGGCGAGAAACTCACCTCGATCATGCCCGAGCGATTCAGCGCCGCCCACTTCGACGCCGTCGACCGCTACCTCGACACCGGCGACCGCCAGCTGGACTGGAGCAACATCGAGTTGCCAGCCGAGCACGCCGACGGCCACGAGATTCCGCTGTCCATCACGTTCGAGGAACACGTCCACGAGGGCGACCGCGTGTTCTCCGGCATCATGCGGGACATCTCCGACCGGAAGTCCTACGAGGAGACCCTCGAATCCCTCCAGGATACGGCGCGCGCCCTGATGGAAGCGCGCACGCGGACGGACATCGGCGAGTGCGCCGTCGCCGCCGCCGTGGACGTCATCGGCTTCCCGCTCGCCTCCCTCTACCGCCACGACGACGCCAGCGGCGTGCTGCGGCCGGTCGCCCAGAGCGACGACGCGGCCGACATCTTCGACGAGGCACCGACGCTCGCGGACGGAACCCTCGCGTTGCAGGCGTTCCGGACCGGCGACCCGATGGAGTACCACGAAGGCGACGACCGCGACGTCCCCGTCCACCGCCCCGACGGACCGGTCGCTGCCGAGTACGCCGTCCCGCTCGGCGACTACGGCGTCCTGCTCGTCGCCAACACCGACGCCGCCAACTTCGACGACCACACCAAGCACCTGGTTCGCATCCTCGCGGCGAACACGGAGGCCGCGCTCGCCAGGGCCGAGCGCGAGGCCGAACGCGAACGCCAGAACGAGCGCCTCGAACGCTTCGCCAGCATCGTCTCCCACGACCTCCGGGACCCCTTGCAGTCGGCTCGCGCCACCACGGCGCTTGCGAAGGCCGGCGACGAGACGGCCCTCGACGACCTCGAAACAATCTTCGACCGCATGGAGGAACTCGTCGAGGACGTGCTCACGCTCGCCAAACAGGGCCAGGCCGTCGGCGAGACCGAGGCCGTCTCCCTGGAGGCGGTCGCCGACGACGCGTGGTCGACCGCCGGCACCGACGACGCCACCCTCGACGTCGACGCCGACCTCCCGACCCTCCAGGCCGACGGCGAACGCCTCCGCACAGTCCTGGAGAACCTCTTCCGGAATGCCGTCGAACACGGCGGTGACGCAGTCACCGTCACGCTCCGCCGCACCGACGACGGTTTCTCCGTCGCCGACGACGGCACCGGGTTCGACGACGTCGACCCGGAACAGCTCTTCGACTACGGCTACACCACTAGCGAGGACGGCACGGGCTTCGGCCTGAGCATCGTCCGGGACGTCGTCACGGCCCACGGCTGGACCATCGAGGCGTCCGAGTCCGCGGCCGGCGGCGCCCGTTTCGACGTCCACCTGAGGTGACTACACACATGGAATCCCGCACACACGACGACACGGACACTGCGGCGACCACAGACACCGACGACCGCCCGGTCGTCCTCGCCGTCGACGACGAACCCCGCGTCGTCGAGGCGTTCGCGCTCTGGCTGGAGGACGACTACCAGGTCTTGACAGCCACCAGCGGCGAGGAAGCCCTCGACGTGGCCGACGACAGCGTCGACGTGGCGCTGCTCGACCGGCAGATGCCGGGGACGACCGGCGACGAAGTCCTCGAAGAACTCCGGGCCCGGGGGCTGGACTGCCGGGTGGCGATGGTCACCGGCGTCGACCCCGACCTCGACATCGTCGAGATGCCCTTCGAGGAGTACGTCCAGAAGCCCGTCGACGGCGACACCCTCGACGACGTGGTCGGTCGCCTGCTCGACCTCGAACAGTACGACGACTCCGTCGACGACCTCTACGCGGTCGTCCAGAAGCGCGTCACGCTCGAAGCCGAACTCCCGGAGTCCGCCCTCGAAGACGACGACGAGTACCAGCGCCTCCGCGAGCGCGAACGCGACCTCCAGGACGAGACCCGGGCCGTCATCGATGACCTCGACGACGACGAGTTCGCGCGGCTCTTCTAGCCCATCCGCGTCAGTAGGTCTTCGACGTACTCCGGCACCGAGACGTCGGCCAGCGCCCCGGTCTCGTCCCAGGACGCCACGACCTCGTAGCTGCCGTCGCGGTCGAGGTCGAGTTCCCACTTCGTGCCGTCCTCGTCGGTCACCTCCACGCGCGCCCCGCCGGACTCCAGCGGGTGCTGGGGCGCTATCTCCACCGTGTTCCCGTTGTAGGCTTCGACGGTTTCCCCGTCCATGCGCGGGGCTACGTCGCCCCGGTACTTGAGGCTTCGAGGACGCCGTGTCACTTCACCAGCTCCCAGACCTGCACGTCGACCCCGTCATCGGGTGGCTGTCCGTCGAACCCACCGCTGACCGTCCACTCGCGGAACGGCGACTGTCGGGCGAGCAACTCGACCTGCTGGGCGGGGCGGTGGGAGAGCACGAACTCGTCGCGGGCG
>Ga0207850_100239_pt1 | contig 45838 bp, 41 predicted proteins | sample 23E2SouthBayCA_FD_187746 | JGI IMG/M metagenome (GOLD analysis project Ga0207850, IMG submission 187746) | Aerobic enrichment media microbial communities from Eden Landing Ponds, California, USA - A23 E3 (3) (SPAdes) | ecosystem: Environmental > Aquatic > Marine > Unclassified | place...
CGGCGACGGGACGACGGCGAGTGGTTCGGCTCCGACTCACACCTACGGCACGCCGGGTGCCTACGAGGTGACCCTGACTGTTACTGACGAGGCCGGCAACGAGGCGACTGACACGCTGACAGTCACAGTCGAGTCGACGACCACCGAACCAACGACGACCACAGTAGGTGACGAGACAACGACGGCCACGGTGGATGACGAGACGACTGAGACAGATGAATCGATGGATGGCAACGACGAGCCAACCACGACACGGCCAGTGGAGACGGAGACGACAGCCGGGAGTGGCAACGGTGACGGGTTCACGCTCGTCGCAGCGATCGTCAGTGTGGCTGCAACCGTGATCGTCGTGCGTCGCCGGCGGCTCTAATTGTTCGCCGACCATATCGGGATTTGTCCAGTCACTCGGTGGACGTCACGTTCAGGCCGGAAGCGGGATTCGTAGGCCGTCGGCGTGTCGAAAAGGACAGTTCAATCGTCAGCGATGACTGTGTCGTCGTCGCCAGCTACGAGTCGGTCCATCGCCCCGACCATCGCCTCAATCGACGCACGGGTGATATCAGCCTCGCTGGCCGTGACGGTGACGTGATCGTCGCCTCGGGACATCTCGACCTCGACGGTGACGACCGCGTCGTGGCCACCGGTAATCGCGTCGACGTGATACGACTCAAGTTGCGCGTCGGCGGTGTGGCTGAGCGCGGCTTCGGCGGCCTGCATCGCGGCGTCGACCGGACCGGCCCCGGTCGCGGCTTCTTCACGGACCTCGCCATCGACTTCCAGCCGGATACTTGCGGTCGGCACCGACGATCCGGAGACAGCGGTGAGATCTAGCAACTCAACGCGGCGCTCGCGCTCGCGGTCCTGCACGTCCTCGGTAATCGTCAGTAGATCGGCGTCGGTGACACGCTTACCGCGGTCGCCGATTTCCTTGACCCGGGAGACGATATCGCTCAGTTCGTCCTCGGAGACGTCGATCCCGTGTTCGTTCAACGTCGCCTCGACGCCAGCGCGGCCGGCGTGTTTACCGAGCGCGAGTCGGCGCTCCCGACCCACTTTCTCGGGCGGGTACGGTTCGTACATCGACTCGTCTTTGAGCGTCCCGTCGGTGTGGATACCACTCTCGTGAGTGAAGGCGTTCTCACCGACGACGGCTTTGTTCGGTGCCAGCGGAATGCCAGTCTTCGAGGCGATCAGCTGGGCCAGATCGTAGACCTGGGTGAGGTCCATCGTCTCGATCCCGTAGCCGTGATCCAGGGCGATGGCGACCTCTTCCAGGGCGACGTTGCCGGCGCGCTCGCCGATGCCGTTAATCGTTCCGTGAACCAGGTCTGCGCCCGCCGCCAGTGAGGCCATCACGTTCGTGACCGCGAGGCCCAGGTCGTCGTGGGTATGAGTGCTCGTCGGCCCCAGTGCAGCGAGCCGCGAGACCGCCTCGATCGTCCGGTCAGGCGTTGCGTGACCGACAGTATCTGCATAACAGACCCGGTCCGCGCCGGCCGCAAGCGCCGAGCCCATCAACTCTTCGAGGTAGTCCAGGTCGGCCCGAGAGCCGTCCTCGCCGATGACTTCGACCCACAGCCCGTGCTCTTTGGCGTACTCGACGAGCTGGACAGTCTGCTCGACGTTTTCGGCGTGACTGGTGCCGACCTTGTCCTCGATGTGCTGGTCGCTCGCGGGCACGACGAGGTTGATTCCGTCGACCCCACAGTCCATCGCGAGGTCGATGTCGTGTTCGACACCGCGTGCGAAACTAGTGACAGTCGCGTCCAGATCCAGATCGGTGACCCGGGAGATGGTCTCGCGTTCCCCCGGACCCGTGACCGCGCTCCCAGCCTCGATGACGTCGATACCCGCCGCGTCCAGCGACTGAGCGATCCGGGCTTTTTCGGTGGGCGTGAGCGAGACACCCGGTGCTTGCTCGCCGTCACGCAGTGTCGTATCGAGAAGCTGTACGTCTTCGAGTCGTCCGGACGACGAACCGAGGCTGGTGCCAAACAGCCTCGATCGGTCACCGGAGCCGTCAGTCATGGGGTAGAATTTCGCGGCCAGCCGCCGTGTGGCGACTTCCTCTATCCTCCGTGTCGTGGGAATCCGACATCGTACTCCTCTCGTATGCGGTGATCGTTCATTAAGCTGTTGTCTTTCACAGGCCACCTACGTGTCCAGTCGAACTGTATCACCGACCTCGACAGTGCTGGCCGTGCCGGCGGGCAGTTCGACGATCCGGTCTGCATTGGCCATCCCAGTCCCGACCCACGGCCGGAGGGTCTTGACGTGGACGACCTCTTGGCCTTGCAGCCAGAGCACGTCGAGCGGCATCCGGACGAACAGCATATGGATGAACCGCCGGGCGACAGCGTCGTCGCCGGAAAACGGGAGCATCGCGCTGATCCCGGACGGCGGTTCGAACTCGAAGACCAGCGCGTAGTCCGCTGGAATCGACGACTGGAACATCAGTCCCTTGGAGGTCTGAATGAAGCCGTCGGCGATTTCGACGTCGCTGGCGAGAACGGCCGTTCCCCCGTCGCTCTCGTGGACCAGACGCATAGCAGGGGAATCGACGACCGAGGGCAAAACGCTGTCGACATCGCCGGCTTCGAAGGCTCTTTGGTCGGTCCAGCCTTCCGACAGTGTATGCTGATTGGAGCCCACACGTCTATCGCTGGCGGCGTCGACAACGCCGTCGAGGAACAACTCGAATATGACGGCAACTGCGGCCAGATATTTAGCCACTCCCCGCAGGTCTGGCAGGACCCCAACGTCGGCGACGAGGAGGCCCAGCGGTTTCGCGAGCGAACCGATCAGGAGGGGGTCGGTCCGTGGGTGATTCACTCCTCGTATCTGGTCAACCTCTGTACACCGAAAGACGATCTTCGGGCGAAGTCGATCGACTCGATGCAAAAGGAGGTCGAGGCCGCCGATAAACTCGGGGTCGAGTACGTGAACGTCCATCTCGGTGCGCACACGGGGGCAGGCGTCGAGGGTGGGCTGGACAACGCCGCCAGTGCACTGGACGAACTGGAGATTCCAGAGGGGGTGACAGTCCTGATCGAAAGCGACGCCGGCAGCGGGACGAAACTGGGCGGCGAGTTCGAGCATCTCGCGGCCGTCCTCGACCGATCCGAGCAAGACCTGGAGGTCTGTCTGGACACGGCCCACGCCTTCGCCGCGGGGTATGACCTCTCGACACCCGAGGCCGTCGTGGAGACGATCACGGAGTTCGACGACGTGGTGGGATTAGAGAACCTCGCCTGCATCCACCTCAACGACTCCAAACACGCCTGTGGCACGAACAAAGACGAACACGCTCACCTCGGAGACGGTGAAATCGGTGCGGACGGGATCGAAGCGGTGGTCTCTCACGACGCACTCACAGACGTGCCATTCGTACTGGAGACCCCGACCGAGGACGGGCGAGGCTTCGCCTGGAACGTCGAGCACGCCCGCGAGTTGCGTGGCGAGAGCTAGTGGGCGAACGCCAATCGGACTGTTCGTAACTGAGAATCAGGCGACGGCGTCGTACCCGGCGTCCTCGACGGCGGCGACCAGTTCGGCAGTATCGGCCGAGCCGTCGATCTCAGCGACATCGGCCTCGTGATCGGCTGACGCAGACGTGACGCCGTCGACACTTTCCAGTGCCTCGACGACGGTCTGTTCACAGTGTTCACAGCTCATCCCTTCGACGGTGAGTGTCAGACTCATTGCGTTGGTACGTAGGGGTTCGTGTTCTTTTTCGGTTGCTCTTTCTATCCGAAAGCTATCGAGCGGCCAGAGTTTCGAATGTAAAGTAGGGCCAACGGATACTAGTGTCGGCCGGTCGAACGGACAGTATGCGCGACCTTGACGAGACGGATCTACAGATACTGTCGATGCTCGCGGAAAACGCTCGTCGACCCTACAGCGATATCGGAGCGGAAGTCGGTCTCTCCGGGCCAGCCGTCTCCGATCGGGTGACACGACTGCAGGACGCAGGGATTATCCGGAACTTCACGATCGACGTGGATCGCTCGGAGTTGCGTGCCGGCGTCCCAGTGTTGATCCGGGTGCAGACGGGAGCCATCGACCAACTCCGGGAACGGCTCCGAGCGGCCGACCCGGTCGAACACGTGTTCGTCACTGCCGAGGGTGCAATTCAGTTCTACGCCCGTGCGGAGGCCCAGAACGTCCGGACGTGGGTCGAGTCGCTGCTAGAGGATATCGAAGCGACCTACAGCGTCACCCTGGTCGAGCAGGCCGAGTGGACGCCGTCAATTGACGGGTTGGAGTTCGCGCTTACCTGTGCGGAGTGTGGGAATACGGTTGATGCAGAAGGTGAGACGGCACGCATCGACGGAGACGTCTATCACTTCTGTTGTCCGTCCTGTCTGGACCGCTTCGAGAGTCGCTATCGACAGTTCGAAGAGGGTACGTAGGAATTTGGAATCGAAAGTACGCGGGCACTGTGAATCGGGGTCTCGAAGCAGCAAACTGCCTAAGCAGGGAGACCGTACATTCAGATAGCAATGAGTACACGAACGACACGCCTCGACATCACGGGGATGTCCTGTGCCAACTGTTCCGGGACGGTACAGGACGCCCTGGAGTCCCTGGAGGGCGTCGAAGGGGCCAGTGTCAATTACGCGACTGACGAGGGATCGGTAACCTACGACCCCGAGGAAGTCTCGCTGGCTGAGATATACGAGACGATCGAGGCGGCCGGATACAGCGCAGTCTCGGAGACAGTGACGGTTGGCATCGCGGATATGTCTTGTGCCAACTGTGCACAGGCAAACGCGACTGCCCTCGAGGAGACGCCAGGCGTTCTCGAGGCGGATGTCAACTACGCGACCGATGAGGCACAAGTGACGTACAACCCGGCCGAGGTCGGTCGAGACGAATTCTACGACGCGATCGAGGAGGCCGGCTACGAGCCCGTGCGCGAGCAGGGCGGGGAGACAGACGGCGCTCGCGACGCCGCTCGCGACGCCGAGATTCGTCGCCAGCGCAGACTCACGCTGTTCGGGGCGGCGCTGTCGCTGCCGTTTGCACTGTTTATGCTCGACCGGTTCCTGCTGGGCGGGGGCGTCTTCCCCGAGTCGATCCTGGGTGTCGAGTTCGGCTGGGCCGAGTTCCTGCTGGCGACGCCCGTCCAACTCGTGCTCGGTCGGCAGTTCTACAAGAATTCCTATAACGCACTGGTGACCAACGGCCGGGCCAATATGGACGTGCTGATCGCGCTGGGTTCCTCGACGGCCTACGTCTACTCGATCGCGTCGCTGACGGGCCTGATCGCAGGTGGGCTGTACTTCGATACGGCAGCGTTCATCCTGGTGTTCATCACGCTGGGCAACTACCTCGAAGCCCGTTCGAAAGGGCAGGCCAGCGACGCGCTGCGGAAGTTACTGGAGATGGAAGCCGAGACGGCGACGATCATCACGGGCGACGGGACCGAGCAGGAAGTCCCCCTGGAGGACGTCGAGGTCGGTGACCTGATGAAGGTTCGACCGGGCGAGCGCGTCCCGACCGACGGCGTCGTCGTGGACGGACAGAGTGCGGTCGACGAGTCGATGGTCACCGGCGAGAGCGTGCCCGTCGAGAAAAGCGAAGGCGACGAGGTCGTCGGGTCGACGATCAACGAGAACGGTGCGCTCACGGTCCAGGCGACCAAAGTCGGGGCCGACACCGCACTCCAGCAGATCGTCCAGACCGTCAAGGAGGCCCAGTCGCGCCAGCCCGACATCCAGAACCTGGCCGACCGCATCTCGGCGTATTTCGTGCCCGCGGTGATCGCCAACGCCGTGCTGTGGGGGACGATGTGGTTCCTGTTCCCCGACGCGCTGGCCGGGTTCGTCGGCTCGCTGCCGCTATGGGGACTGGTCGCCGGTGGACCCACGGCTGCCGGCGGCATCTCGGTCTTCGAGTTCGCCGTCGTCGTGTTCGCTTCGGCGGTCCTGATCGCCTGTCCCTGCGCGCTGGGACTGGCGACGCCGGCGGCGACGATGGTTGGGACCGCGATCGGCGCGCGAAACGGCGTCCTGTTCAAGGGCGGGGATATTCTCGAACGCGCCAAAGACGTCGATACGGTCGTGTTCGACAAGACCGGGACGCTCACCGAAGGCGAGATGGAACTGACCGACGTGATCACGCTCACCAGTGAGCAGGGAGTGACCGACGACACCCTCGCGGACGGTGGAGCACTCACCGCCCGCGAAGGGATCGACGAGACGGAACTGCTTCGACTCGCGGCGACCGCCGAACACGGGAGCGAACACCCCCTTGCACAGGCGATCGTCGAAGGTGCACGCGAGCGCGGCATCGAGGTCGACGACCCCGACGAGTTCGAGAACGTCCCGGGCCACGGGATCCGGGCAACCGTCGATGGCAGAGAGGTACTTGTCGGCAACCGGAAGCTACTGGCCGACAATGGAATCGACCCCTCGCCGGCGGCCGAGACGATGGAGCGCCTCGAAAACGAGGGCAAGACCGCGATGCTGGTGGCGGTGGACGGTTCGGAGCGAAGCGAGAGCGGCGGCGAACGGCAAGACGGAGGCAAACTCGTCGGCGTCGTCGCCAACGCCGACACGGTCAAAGAGAGTGCGAAAGACGCAGTAAGCGACCTCCACGAGCGGGGCGTCGACGTGATGATGATCACCGGCGACAACGAGCGGACCGCACAGGCGGTCGCTGAACAGGTCGGAATCGACCCCGAAAACGTCCGGGCGGAGGTCCTGCCCGAAGACAAGTCCGACGCCGTCGAAGCGATCCAGGACGAGGGCCGGCAGGCGATGATGGTCGGTGACGGTGTCAACGACGCGCCGGCACTGGCGGTCGCCTACGTCGGCACAGCGCTGGGTTCGGGGACGGACGTCGCCATCGAAGCGGCGGACGTGACGCTGATGCGCGACGACCCGATGGACGTACTGAAGGCCATTCGGATCTCGAATGCGACCCTCCAGAAGATCAAGCAGAACCTGCTGTGGGCGCTGGGGTACAACACGCTGATGATCCCACTGGCGTCGCTGGGGCTGCTCCAGCCAGTGCTGGCGGCCGCGGCGATGGCCTTCTCCAGCGTCTCAGTGCTGACCAACAGCCTACTGTTCCGAGCGTACACCCCAGATCGCGACTACAAGCTGCTGGGTCGGTTGCGGCGGTAGCGGCGACTGTCGTCACCCGGCCTAGGACTCGTATCTGAACCGAACTGTCGGCGTCCCATCGAAAGTCGGCCCGGTCCCGTCACGCTCGAACCCCGCGTCGGCGACGGCTGTTCGGACAGTGTCGTTGGATTCGGGAACAAGCAGTTCGACGGCCATATTCTCACTCGTGGCAAAGCTCATCGGTTCTTCGAGCAGTCGCGAGCAAGCGTCTGTTGAGCCCTCGATTTGCGTGATGTGGACCGTCCGCTCGCGGGCGTCGAAACTCACGAAGCCGACGATTTCGTCATCGAGCTCGGCGACACGAACCGTACGGTCGTGGATCAGGTTGCGCATAACGTCCCCTGGAGCGTCAGTCAACTCGGCCAGCCGCCCGGCGTCAGCCTCAACAGCGTCGCGGACCTGCATATCCGGTCTGTCGGTCGCGTCGCACTTATATTGTCGGCTGTCAGCATATACCACGACGGAGAACGTCGAGACAGACGGGTTTGAGACGCGAATGAACACAGTTATTCCCGGGGGCAGGATATGGCGAGGTAATGAGTCACGCACGCACGGTACAGGTGATAGTATGCGCGTAGTCACGAAGTTCGGAGGGACGAGTCTGGGCAACGGCGACCGGATCAATCGGGCCGCAGACACGATCGCGAAGGCAGTCGAGCAGGGTCACGAGGTCGCAGTGGTCGCCTCGGCGATGGGGAACACGACCGACGAGTTGATCGAGGAAATCGAGTTCGAGACCGACGAATCGGATCGCGCACAGATCGTCTCGATGGGTGAACGAACGTCCGTCCGGATGCTCAAGGCGGCGCTAGCCGCCCGAGACGTCGAAGCGATCTTCCTCGAACCCGGCAGTGAGCAGTGGCCGATCATCACCGACGAACACGGCGAAGTCGACGTCGAGGAGACGACGCGGCGCGCACACGCGCTGGCCGGCCAGCTCGGCGACGTTGTGCCGGTCATCACGGGCTTTCTCGCCGAGGACCATCAGGGCAACGTGACGACACTCGGCCGCGGTGGCAGCGACACCACTGCCGTGATGCTTGGCAAATATATGGAAGCCGACGAGGTCGTCATCGTGACCGACGTCGAAGGCGTGATGACTGGCGACCCCCGCGTCGTCGAAGGCGCACGCAACGTCAGTGAGATTACCGTCGACGAACTGCGAAACCTCTCGTTCCGGGGTGCCGAGGTAGTCGCGCCGTCGGCGCTGTCCTACAAAGACGCCGACCTCTCCGTGCGGGTTGCCCACTACCAGCACGACGACCTGCTGGCGGGTGGCACGACCATCGAAGGCCAATTCGAGAGTCTGATCGACTTAGAGGAGACGAAACTGGCGTGTGTTACGATCGCCGGTCGAGCGATCCGAAACAGTCCCGGCATCTTGGGCGATCTCGCATCGTGTCTGGGCGACGAAGAAATCAACATCGAGGCCAACTCCTCGGGGATGGACTCGATCACGTTCTACGTTGCCGGCGACGACGCCGACGACGCCGAGGCGCTGTTGCACGACGAAGTCGTTGAGGACGAGACACTCTCGTCGGTGACCGTCGAGGATGACATCGCAGTCGTCCGCGTGACCGGCGGGGAGTTCTCCAACGAGAACGGCGGAGTCAAACGGGTCGTCGATCCACTCGCCGACGCGCACATCGAGCTGTACGACGTGATTACGTCCGCGACATCGGTGTCTCTGTTCGTCCCCTACGAGGACCGCGAACAGGCACTACAACTGGTTCAAAAGGAGTTTTGACGCGACAAGCGTCGAGCCGAGGCTGTACTTGATAGCGGCCGATCGGTCTGATCGCCCATCCGACGTGCATTTCAGGTTCGACCGCTTCGATAGAGGTATGACCGAGATTTCGCCCGATGCCGGCGTTCGAATTCACCGGAGGGACGATTGAGATGCCAGGTAAAGACAAATACTACAACAAGGCCAAACAGGAGGGGTATCGCGCCCGGTCGGCCTACAAACTCAAGCAACTCGACGAGGCTGCGGGCCTGCTCGGCGAGGGCAATACCGTGGTCGACCTCGGTGCCGCGCCCGGCGGGTGGCTGCAGGTCGCTGCCGAGCGGATCGGCCCCGAAGGTACGGTCGTCGGCGTCGACCGCCAGCGGATCGACGAACTAGACGATCCGGGTGCGACTGTCGAGTACGTCCGCGGGGACATGACCGAAGACGCGACGAACGACGAAATTCGCGAACGACTCGGCGCTGACGACGAGACCGGCGGCCCGGCCGATCTAGTGATGTCAGATATGGCGCCGAACGTCACCGGCGAGTACAGCGTCGATCACGCTCGATCGGTCCATCTGGCGCGCCAGGCGTTCGAAGTCGCGCTCGACCTGCTCGATTCCGGCGGGGACTTCGTCGCGAAGGTCTTCGACGGCCAAGACCTGGACGACTTCGAGGCCGACGTCGAGCAGGAGTTCGAGTACGCCCGCCGGGTGCGTCCCGACGCGACGCGTGATTCCTCCTCGGAGGTCTATCTCGTCGGGAAAGGACGGCTCACCGCACCGGTTCGAGAAGGCGACACGCGAGAGGTCGAGATCGTTGATACCGGCCGTGACGGGGACGGCATCGCCAAGATAGACGGGTTCACGGTATTCGTCGACGGCGTCGAAGAAGGTGAGACCGCCACCATCCGGATCGACGACGTGAAACCGCGCTACGCCTTCGCACAGCCGGTCGAGTAGCTGTCCGGTTTGGGTGGTCGTTTCGCCGAACGGGCAGACCGGTAGTTTCTTCCTGGTAATTCGGGAACGGACTAGCGATGCGTTCGCGGAGACTCGCGGTCGCACTCGGTTTCCTGGCCGTTGTCAGTGCCGTCGCTGTCCTGACCGGCGTGTCGACAGGAGTCGCCGAGACTGCTCCGTTCGCGACTGGGGTTGAATCGGGGGCAAACGACGTGACAATCGGCTACCTCGCCGGGCTGGCGCTCGCTGATGCGGTCAATCCGTGTGCGCTGGCAGTCTTGCTCGTGTTGTTGACGACGATACTCACGCGCCACCCGGAGCGACGAGACCAGACGCTCTGGGCCGGACTCGCGTTCGCGGCGGCGGTGTTCGCCAGCTACGCAGTGCTGGGCGCGCTGTTGATTGCGGGACTGCGGTCGACAGCCGATATCGTCAGCGCCCTCCAGTTTGAGAGACTGCGGCAGGTGTTCGGACTGTTCGCAGTCGTGATGGGACTGCTGAACTTCAAAGACTGGGTCAGCCACGGCGCGGGCGGGTTCGTCCTCGAGGTGCCCCGTTCGTGGCGCCCGTCGATGCAGCGCTATCTGACTGACCCACTCTGGCGGTTTCGCTCGGTCGTCGTCGGGTCGTTTCTCGCTGGCGTGAGTGTCACGCTGTTTCTGTTGCCGTGTACGGCCGGTCCGTATCTCGTGGCCGGCGGGTTGCTCGCGCCCTATCCTTGGTCGACGTCACTGCCGCTGTTGGCGGCGTATAACCTCGTGTTCGTCCTGCCAATGGTCGCCGTCACGCTCGTCGTCTACGGTGGGTTCGCAACCGTCGAGGAGATCGGCGACTGGCGGGAAACGAACGTCGAACGGCTGCATTTCGTTGCCGGCGTGATTCTCTTCGCCCTCGGTGTCGCGCTCGTGGCCGGGATCGTGTGACTGGGATCGGCAGATTATTCGAGGAGGCAGCAATATTCACCGCTATGGAGCGGTCAGAGGCCATACGGCTGGCGATCGCGATCGGAGTGATGAGCGGTATCGTCGCCGGCACGCTCGTGTACGTTCAGAACCCGACAGCGAGAGACGACACGGAGGGGAGCGTGAACGCCTCGGAGCTATCGACCGCGGGCAACACTAGCGTCTGTGCCGTGTTCTTTTACTCGCCGGGCTGTCCGCACTGTGGAAACGTCGAAGAATTTCTCAGTGCGCTTCCCGAGGACGTGAATATCACCGTCCATAGATACGAAGCCCGGAAAGAACCCGTTCGTTTCAGGCAGTATCTCGAAGCCTACGGCGTGCCGGAGTCCGATCGTGGATCGGTCCCCGCCGTGTTCGTCGGCGAGAGGTACGCCATCGGCGACCGGCCCGCAATCGAGTTGATCGCCGATGCGATCGAGTCCGGCGAGACCGTCCGCTGTCCGGCCGTCAACGAGACGACGAACTGAGCGAGACCATACGGGAGCGTGCGAAATGTTCTTCAGTTGAGGCTGCAAGAAACCGATAGATGGATCGTGCCGTCGCACCAGTCGTCTCGACGGTCCTGATGGTCGCGGTCGCCGTCATCCTCGCGGCGACGATCTCGGTGTTCGTTCTGGGCTTCGGCGAGGAAGTCGAGGAGACAGCGCCGGTCGTCGGTCAGTCGAGCGGGACGTTCGAAAACGGCACCAACAGTGAGAAGCAAATCGTGACGATCCGTCACGTTGCCGGCGACGACATCCCTGTCAAGGAGATGGAAGTCGCCGTTAGTGCGACCTGCAGGGGTGGAGAGACCAAACGTGGACGGCTGGTAAAGTTACCTGTTGACGGACAGTACGGGAGAGCTATTGGAGACGCAAACGTCGATGGTGACAAGATATTCTCAAAGAAGGCAGAATACTTCGCTAGCGCCTGGGATCTCGGTGCACTCAACGAAGAATCGTTCGCGGCCGGTGACAAGATCGAGTTTCGAATCAAAAAGTCGGACGGTGATGTCGGTTGTACAGTCCCACAAGGCGGCACCGTCACCGTCCGAGTGGTTCATATCCCGACAGACGCGATCGTAATCGAACAAGAACTCACAGCCCGGTAATCACAACTGCTCGGCGATCGCGGGTGCGACGCTGACCTCGCTGACAGCGCGTTCGAGCGTATCGGTCCCGTAAATCTCCTCAACACCGGCGGCCGATAGCTTGAGCACGGCGTTACGCGCTAACATCGGGTGGACGCAGGTGACGAACACGCGCGCGGCATCACGCTCCGCAAGCGCGGCCACAGCCTCAGACATCGTCGAGCCGGTGGCGACGATATCGTCCACGAGCACCACGTCCCGGCCGGCAACGTCGGTGTCGCGTGGTTCGATCTCGACGTCGGTGCTGGAGTGGCGAGTCTTCTCGAAGTAGTCAGTCTCGCCGTCGCCGTATGCGTCTCGGACAGTCCCGGCGAGACCGATCGCCCCCTCGTCAGGTGCGACGAAGACCGGATCGGACAGGTCCGAAAGCGGCTCGGCGAGTCGGCCGGCGGCGTCGACCGCAGTCGTGGGCACCTCGAAGAAATCGGTCACGCCCGACTCGTGGGGATTGACTGTCAGCACGCGGTCGGTCCCGGTCGAGATCGCACGCGCCATCGCCCGTGCGGAGACCGGGTCGCCGGTCTCGAAGACCTTGTCCTGGCGAGCATAGCCCATATACGGCAGGACGGTAGTAAGCTCAGAGACGCCGGCCTCTCGGAGGGCGTCCTGCAGTTGCAGGAGTTCGAGATGGGCGTCGCCGGTGGGAGTTGCGGCAACGACGACCGCCCGGTCTGTTGGTGGGTCTGGAACACGGACCTTCAGTTCCCCGTCGGGAAAGCGATCATACTCGACGGGAGCGAGCGATCGGCCGGTGACGGCTGCGAGTTCGGCCGAGAGGATCTGGGAGTGCGAGCCGCTGACGATCATACGCGGTCGCAAGCGGGCCGGGATAAACCCGTTTTCGGTATTCGGATGTCATCAAGAGTGGCCGTACTACAGTGTCGGAATCGCGAACCCGGCCGTCGCATCGAGCCCGAGCGCACGAGATCGCCAGCCGCCGGCACCGTCTTTGGCTGCCGCGGGATCGACGAAAAACCGTCCCGTCTCGGTGACCGCGACGGTGCCGCCGTCGGCTATATAGCCGATATCGACGATGGGATCGTCGGTCGGCAGCTCACGTTCGTGCCAGCCCTCGCCCGCGGTTTCGAATAGCCCGTCGCCCGTCACGGCGTGAGCCCGGGAGTCCTCAGCAGCTACGACCGACGTGTCGGCGTCGAGTTCGCGCGTCCAGCCCGGTCCGAGACGGTAGAGCCCATCGGCCGTCCCGGCGTAGGGTATCGGTCCGCCGACGACATCTCGGACGTCGTCCAGTCCGACGTGTTCGAGACGCTCCTCGGCCCGGAACACGCCGTCGGGAGTGGCGACGAGCGTCCCGTCGATCGCTCGCGGCTCCGAGACGGTTCCCAGTTCCGTCCAGTCCGTGTCGCTGGCACGGGCAACAGTCCCGTCGGGCGCGGCTGCGAGTGGCGCGTCCTCGCCACCGACCGCCACGGCCGGGCCGAATCCTAGCGACTCGACAGTCGGTTCGTCACCGGTCAGGCCGACCGAAAGCACGTCCTCGTCGGTCGCGACGAGCAGATCCGTGCCGTAGGCAGCGATATCGCGGGCCGTACAGCGATGAGACAGCGTGAACTGTCCGATGCGGTCGTTCGAGACCGACACCTCGACGACGCCGAGTTGCGCGGCGACGTAGACGTCGGTCTTGCCGAGTGTCTCGGCGTAAATGCGGTCTTCTTCGAGTTCGCCCATACGTGTGAACGCGCGATAGAGCGTCGAAAACGTGTCGACATCGTCGCGATCGGACCGATCACTCCGGAAGCGCGTCGACGAGCTGTTCGAACTGCTCGCGATAATACGCCTCGGCGCGGGCTTCCGCGAGCCCACCCGAGCCGAAGGCCTGTTCGAACCCGGCCATCCGCCACAACAGCGTCGAGAGTTGATACAGAGGGCGGCGCCGTGTGTAGCCGTCGTCGGTCGGGAACTCGTGGTGGGCGCGATACCCCTCGTGGAGTCGATCCCGAAGAAACGCTTGGCGCTCGGGATCGCGAACCACCGAGTCGACGAACAACAGCTCCGCCTGAGCGACGTTGTACTCAGGATGGCCGGCGAGGGCGTTCTGCCAGTCGAGAACGGCCTGTATCGGCTGCTCGGCGTCGGGGTCGAACGTCAGATTGGCGGGACGGAAATCGTCGTGGACGAGCCGTGGTGTCGCAGTGGTGGGGATCGTCTCGATGGAGCGGTCGATCGCACGTTCGGCGGGACGGCGCAAGTCATCGAACGGTGTCGATTCGAGACGGTCCAGATGTTGGCGTGTGAACGATTCGAAAAATTCCCGCCAGTCCCAGGTGAGGTTCTCGACGACGAGACGGTCGTCGGTAAGCCCGAAATAGCCGAACCCTTCGAAAGCGATCGTCGAATGGAGTTCGCCCAGGATTTCACCGACCTGTGTCATAATGCGGGCTTGGAGGCCATCGCCGAGACTATCGAACTGATCCGAGAGGCTCTCGCCCCGCATCCGCTCGGTAACGAAATACGGTGGGATATCACGATCCGGGGCCGGTTCGAACACGAGGATACGCGGCACCGGCAGTGAGGTCCGGTCGGCGACGTACTCGTGCAGGCGCGGTTCGAGCGCGAACGTCGCGTCGTCGTTGTGCTGGAACTTCACGACGACTTCGTAGGTTTCGCCTTGATAGCTCAGCGAGACGATGTAGACGTCGCTTTGACTCCCGCCGGTCGGCTGCTCGTAGGTGAAATCCTCGTAATCCGGCCCGGACTCCTCGAGCACGGCCTCGATGTTCGCGGCGGGAGAGGACACGAGAGTACGTATGTGGACCCCCTAAGTGAATGTTACTCATATCGATAGCACGAGGGGGTCACGGGACCAGGCGGACAAAATCGAAGGAAGCAATCTTTAAACGCACCGGTACGAAAGAGGTAGGTACTATGGCCAGTTTCGACAAAGCAGAGGGACGCATCCTGGACAAACAGATCTGTATGCGCTGTAACGCCCGCAATCCCGAGCGCGCCGACCAGTGCCGGAAGTGCGGCTACAAGAATCTCCGGCCGAAAGCCAAAGAGCCACGAACGGCATAGCGGTCCGGTTCTGTCGGTGGTCCGTCCCGACAGACGGACGGTTGGCAGGCCGTTCCGCGTCGATCGCGACACTGCGTGCGATCGGATCGACAGTCCGATCAGTCGTTGACCCGTTCGAGATACTGCGTCACGACGATCTGTCCTTTCGCGGTGAGAACAGGGCCACCGTCCTGGGATTCGATGAGCCCTTTTTCGTGGAGTGCGTGCAGGAGACGCTTGATAGCCTGTGGGTCAGCGTCGACGACGGCCGACAGCGAGACGTCGGTGTCACCAGTGGAGTACAGCGCGGCGAGCGTCTCAGTTTCGGCGTCCGAAAGCGAAAGCGCCTGGATCGAGTCGAGCACCGAATCGTACGTTCGGCGGAGATAGCGGCCAAGCAGCGACAGGTCCCTGGTTGACTCAGTGGCCGCGACAGTCGTGAGTGCCTGTCCGGTGTCCATATGGACGACAACGAGGACCGGTCGATCGCGTCCATCGACAGTACGGGTTTCGCGATCGAAATCAACGACAGACGACAGTGGGATCGTCACGGGACCGTCTTCAGTGTCGAAGGCGACGCCGCTCGAGTTGAGCGACAGGAGTCCGCCGGTGAACGGCGTATCGAGAACGCGGCCACCGATCTTTGCGGGGTGTTTGAGCGTCACGCTCGTCCCGTTGAGCAGCGCCTTGAACAGGACCGACCGGAACCGCTCCGTCGTCGATTCCTCAGCGGCGACGACAGCCGTCGTTCGGCTCGAGCCGTTCCGGTAGGCGATCGTCAGCGGGGATCTGGGCATCGGGTCGATCATCGTGGCCGCGTTCCCGAGCGTGACATCGAAGACATCCGTCAGGGGAATCGTCTCACGGTCGTCTTCGCTGGCTGCCAGGACCAGCTGTGTCTCACCCAAGAGGACCCGTCCGTCGGTCGGCCCATCGCGCTCGGAGCCAGCGACGCTAAATCGACCCGTGAAATCAGCAAGCACCGACGGCATATCTCAGTTACTAGTCAGTTCGTGTGGACCGACTTGAGCGTTGGGCCCTGATTCTCAGTCAGGATATTTCGGTTCGCGTTGCTCGGCGCGTGCAAGCGCAGTCTCGACGATGTCGCGAACGTCGCCGTGGAAGACCGACCCGTGACCGGCGTACATATGCTCGACGGTGGCCGGCATTCGGTTCAGCAGCCGGCGGATGCTGTCGATGAGTCGCTGTCGAGACTGGCCCGGTCGGTCGGTCCGGCCGAAGCTCCCGGCGTCGAACGCGGCGTCATCGTGAACGACGACATCGCCGCTAAACAGCGACGAGGAACTGACCAGCGAGACGTGATCGTCGGCGTGCCCGGGCGTGAAGACGACCTCACAGGACGTATCGCCGACAGGGATTGTCTCGCCGTCCGCAATCGTGTGAGTGCGAAGCGGGTGGTCGGCGTAGGCGTAGACCTCGGGGTCGAAGGCCTCGACAACGGCGTCGAGTTCGGCGATGTGATCGGTGTGCTGGTGAGTGAGGACGACAGCGTCCAGATCGTCAACGTGCGAACGGATGACTTCGGAAACGCCGTCCATCGCGCCCGCGTCGACCAGCGTGGCCCGATCGCCGGCGGCGAGATACGCGTTCGCGGTGAACGTCTCCGCGTCGGCCGTCACGTTGTGCACGTCCATACACGAGCGAACGACCGGGATGCGTTTCAGGCTGGCGGTGCGATCGATCCCGGGGACGAAACTGAATTGTTCCGATCAGATCGGAAAAGAATTTTTCAGCGACATTTTTTGCAGCGGAACACAGATGTTTATACGAATATGGGGTTCGGGAGCTACGACGAATCCGAACAGGAGAATCAGGAGTACGACACGGACCTCGATGACGACGACAGCGTTGCTGCGGAGGAAAACACCCACGACGGTGACGTCGAGTTCGAGTTTACTGCCTCGAACGACGAATTGCTTGACAAGCTATCGGACATCAAGGAGAACACCTGACGTGATCCAGCCGGATCGTCTCGTCTCGAACGCGCGATGAAAGCTGGGGTTCGTGCCCTTGGCGTGGCCGAATCCTACCAGGCAGACACGAGCACGCTTGGCGGTGCGGTCGTGCGTGCCGACCGCGTCGTTGACGGCTTCGTTTTCGGACAGTGTACGGTCGGCGCCAGCGACGCGACCGCGTCGGTGATCGAGATGATCGAGCGACTGGATCGTCCGGACGTGCAGTACGTACTGGTGGCCGGGATCGCACCCGCCTGGTACAATATACTCGATATACGGGCGATCAGCGAGAGCGTCGACCGGCCAGTCCTATCGGTTAGCTTTGCGGACAGCGACGGACTGGAGCCGGCGTTGCGTTCGGCCTTTGCGGGCGAAGCTCTTACGGAGCGTCTCACGATTTACCGCGACCAGCCGGAACGGCAAGCCGTCGAGCTCGACGGGGAGACCGTGTACGTCAGAGCCGTAGGGTGTTCGGACAGCGAAGCGAAACGGATAGTTCGCGCGTTCACACCGGAAGGGGGGCGCCCGGAACCGCTTCGAGTCGCGAGAGCTGCCGCCAGAGCAGTCGAGACGGTCCGGCGGGAATCGTGAGGGTTCATACCGCAGGAGTACACAGTCGAGGTATGGACGAGCAGTTGCGCGTGACAGACTGCGAGCGCTGTGGTGGTCTCGTCGACTCGCGGAGCCGGATCGTCAACGGCGTCGGCCCGACCGACGCGGCTCTGCTGTTCGTCGGCGAAGCGCCGGGCGCACAGGAAGACCAGGAAGGCGAACCGTTCGTCGGACGCAGCGGGGATGTCCTCGACGATGCCTTGCGGGATGCCGGACTCTCGCGGGCGGACGTCCGGATCACCAACTGCGTGCGCTGTCGGCCGCCCGAGAACCGCGATCCGACGAGCGAGGAACTCCGGAACTGCCGGGGTTATCTTGAAACGGAGATCGACCGGGTCGATCCGGACGTGATCGTCACCCTGGGAAAGGTGCCCAGCGAGCACCTCCTGGAGCGTGACGTGGCCGTCACGAGCGAGGCGGGCGAACTGTTCGACGCACAGATTGCCGGCCAGCCCCGCCCTGTGCTGGTGTCAGTCCACCCGGCGGCGACGCTGTACGACCGCAGTCAAGAGACCACCTTCGAGACGACGATCGAGCGTGCCGCCGGGTTTACCGACGGCGGCGATCAGGCGAGACTCGGCGAGTTCTGAGTTCTCGGTCGTCGAGTCGACCGAGCCACTTGCCAGGTCGATCGAAGACGTGATCACTAACGCCCGTCCGAACCCGTGGGATTCCATCGCGGGCGTACATCTGATCGAACAGGCCGGCGGACGGGCCACAGACATCGACGGCGAGGACTGGCACCACGACAGTCAGGGACTAGTCGCCTCGAACGGACACGCACACGACGCAGGACTGGCGGCCGCCCACGAGGCCGAGCAGTTGTGCGAACGGAAAGGAACTTGACGGCACTCCACCAACAGTGGGTATGAGCAACACGGACGCGGCCACGGCATCTATCGTAGTGGTCGATTACGGGCTGGGGAACCTCCGCAGTGTCACCCGCGGACTGGAACGCGCCGGTGCGGACGTCGAGATCAGCGACGACCCCGCTGACTTCGAGACCGCCGACGGGATCGTCCTGCCGGGCGTCGGCGCGTTCTCCGAAGGGATGGACAACGCCGGCCCGTTCCGAGAGACGTTGATCGAACTCGCCGAGGACGGCAAGCCCTTCTTCGGCATCTGCTTGGGGATGCAGATGCTCCTGACGACCAGCGAGGAGGCCGAGCACGCCGGCGAAGGCGGCGCCGAAGGACTGGATCTGATTCCAGGAGCGAACCGCCGGTTCACCGGCGACCGCAAGATTCCACACATGGGCTGGAACGAACTGTCCGTCGAGCGCGAGCATCCCCTCGTCGAGGGCGTCGACGGTGAATATGCCTACTTCGTCCACTCGTATTACGCCGACCCCGAAGACAACGAGGCAGTCGTGACGACGACCGACTACGGCACCGAGTTCGCCAGCGTCATCGCCAACGAGGCCGGCAACGTCTTCGGAACCCAGTTCCACCCGGAAAAGAGCGGAGAAACTGGGCTGCAGATTCTGCGAAACTTCGTCGAGTACTGCGCAGTCCGGTAGCATACACCCGCGAGGGCCAGCGCTGCCCTGATCTCGCTGGTCCAGCCGACAAGCCACCAGCGGCTTGCGTTCGCGGATTGCGGTCAATCAGTGCCGGACGCTTTGTGGGGTACGGAAGATTGGCAGATGTTCGTCCGTCAGAGTTGTAGTATTGTTTTTGATTCTGTCGCCGGAAGGTAATTGTTGGAGGTGACGATACAGCCGATATATCGATGACAGAACACAAGTCCGGGCTCACCGACGGTGCAGACCCGCTTGAACGCTTTCTCATCGCTGTCGGTGCTCTCCCAATGGCCGCTGAACCATACTTGCCGACTGCAGTCAGGCGCAACTTCGGTGTACGGGTATTCCTGCTGGCGGCCATTTCAATCGTTTTCGCGCCAGGAGCGGCGGTCATTCTTTTCTCTGATGTGCTCGTCGCTGCCGTATTCATCAGCAGTGCAGTCGCTGTCTCCGGGTTCCTGGGTTACTGCGAGATGTATCGCGCACTTCGAGAGATCAACCACCGGGTCGCACAAGTCGAAGACGAGCAGTTCAACATCGATTTTGGGGCCGACCGGATCGACGAAATCGGCGAGACCTATAACGGACTGGTACGGACTGCAGCCTCGCTCGGCGAGACAATCGAAGAAGCGGAAACCGCACGATCAGAAGCCGAAGACGCACGAGAAGAAGCAGAACAGGCCAGAGAGCAGGCAGAACGCGAGCGCGAGGAGGCCAGCGAACTGAACGATCATCTCGAAGACAAGGCGGGAGCGTTCAGTGCCACAATGGAGCGCGCGGCCGAGGGTGATTTCACTCAGCGGATGGATCCAGAGAGCCGTAACGCTGCGATGACCGAGATCGCGGAGACGTTCAACGAGATGATGGCGGAATTAGAGGAGACGTTTGGGCGCATCCGCACGTTCGCCGATGAAGTGGCCGAAGCAAGCAAAGAAGTGACCACCGGTGCTGAGGAAAGTCAGAGTGCAAGCGAGCAGGTCAGCCGGTCCGTACAGGAGATTTCGGCCGACGCCCAGCGCCAGTCCGAGAGCTTAGGAGAGGTCTCACGTGAGATGCAGAGTCTCTCAGGGACGGTCGAAGAGGTAGCGTCATCGGTCGACGAAATCGCTGCCAAATCGGCCGACATGGCTGATGTCGGGCAGCGCGGCCAGGCGGCTGCCACGGATGCGATGGACGAGATGTCCGCCATCGAAGCCAAATCTGACGACACTATCGAGGAGATTGAACAACTCGCCAGTGAGATTGACGAGATAGAGGAAATCGTTGAACTGATCACCGAGATTGCAGAGCAGACGAATATGCTCGCGCTGAACGCCTCCATTGAGGCGGCGAACGCCGGTCAGGCAGGGGCGGGATTTGCTGTCGTGGCCGACGAGATCAAAGGCCTTGCAGGAGACGTGGGAGAGGCCACAGACAGGGTGGAGGGGCTCATCAAGGACATCCAGACATCGACAGACACGGCTGTAGAGGACATCCGGGAGATGGGCGAGCGTGTCTCCACGGGAACAGCGACGATCGAAGAGGCGCTTGACGCCCTAGAGGACGTCGCTGACACTGTCGAGGAGACCAACCGGAGTATTCAGGAAATAAGCGATGCCACAGAGGATCAGGCCGCCTCGACTGAAGAGGTCGCCGGTATGATAGACGAAGTATCCGAAGCAGCTGAGCAGGTCAGCGCCGAATCTGACAACGTCTCGGCTGCCGCCCAAGAGCAGGCTGCCTCACTGACGCAAGTCACACAAAGCACTGACTCGCTCTCTGAAAGTGCTGAAACACTTCGGACACGTCTGTCGGCGTTCACAATCGATAGCGAGCACCAGCCCACTAGCGTCGGCTCGAGCAACTGATGCCGCTGGCTGCCGGGCACACAATAATCGGAATCCCGAGCACGCAATCATCGGCATCCGATCGTCGCAAATGAGTTCGAAATACGACGCGAGCAGGTCGTGTTTGCCCGTAGAGGATGGGGTGAGAGGACGCCAGTCACACCGACACTGCCACACCGTAGATGACGCTGACAAGAAAGACGGTGGCTGCGAGCGCCTGGCCAGTGATGAGCAGCGCCTGCCGGATGTCCCGAGAGTGCGCATCGCTGTCCTCGACGGTGCCCTCGGCGTCATCGAACCCGTAGTGGCCGGCAACCGCATAGCCGGCACAGAACTGCCGGCGTGCCTGAAGCAAGCCGAGCACGCCGCCATACAGGAAGATGAAACTGCCCAGGATGTACGTCTCGGGATAGCCAGCGATCAGGACGACCGCGAGATAGGCGAACGCAAGTGCAAGGCTGCCAGCGCCCAACAGGCGACGCCGTCGTTGCTCGGCACCCCCGATGTTGCACGCGCCGGGTCGGTACTCGGAGTCGGCCATATTGGACCAACGGACGCCGACAGCAAAAGTCTAGGACTGTCGCGTCGCCAGGGTATGTTGAACCGCACCGCCGAGCGCACCAGCGAGGGCGGGCAACAGGAGGTTGCCGAACAGCAACGCGATATACCGGAGCGAAACGGGAGTCCTCGAGACAGGTGTCGACGGAAGTAGATAGACGGTCAACGCCGCAAGCGCCGCCAGAAAGACGCCAACCCCGACAGTTGCACCCGTCTTCGTCGCCGCCCACCCGTCGGAGAGTCGGTCGGTCCGAACCGGGACAGTCGCACCGCCGGCGACGGCGACCAACAGACCGACCACCCCCGGGAGAGCCATCAACGCGGGATATGTCTCGCCGAACAGCAACAGCAACACGAAGACGCTGCCAAAGACGTATACCAGGCCCGCAGCACCCGGGATCGAAAAGGCGTCGAAAAGCGGTGACGGCCGCACGACAGCGACGAAAGCTATCGAAAAGAGATACCCCACGACCCAGACGCCGATCCCGACGGCAACACCGATCAGAAACGGAGAGCGGTTGCGAGGAGCGGGCATATCGGTGTCACGAATTGGCGAAGACAAATAGCTATCGACAGGACCGGTCGGAACGTAGGTATATGACGATGGCCGGCGATATTACGGGTATGGACCGGGAGGATCTCACGGATCGACTGCCGACCGATCGGATACCGCTGAACCGGGTGCCGGGATACGACAGCGCGTCCGAACCGACAGCCACGTTCGACGGGGAGACAGCGGGCCCAGATGCGGCCGCGAGGGGGCGAGAGGCACGAGACGGCGCAGAGACTGGGGACGAAGCGGTCGGTGACGGTGACCTAACAGACGAAGGAGGACCGTCCCGGCGCGAACAGGCCAGAAAAGCCCTGCTCGGCGTCTCGATCGGTGGGGGAATACTGGCGGTAGCCGCCGCGGTTGTGCGTCGACTGCTCGGCGAAGACGAACCGGAGGAGGCGAGCGAAGCGGACGAAAAGGCCCGCATCGAACCGGACACAGAGACCGAACCGGCGCCCGACGCCGAGGCGGTCGCGGCGGTGATCGGGCTGGCCTTCCAGTTGCTTGTGCGTCGGTTGGCCGGCCAGAGAGAGACGTAGGCGGTCACTGCTATCGGAGACCCATCGCAGCGTAACTCTCAGCTTCGACAGTCTAAAGCGACTAGCCCCGGATCCAACAGGTATGAACTATCACGAGGCGGCGAACTTCTGTTTGGAGTTGCGCCGGTTCCCGCCCAGACGCGAGACGGACGCCACCGAGGCGTTACTGTCGGAGTTAGGTGATCCCCACGAGAGTGTGCAGGCGATCCAGATCGCCGGATCGAACGGGAAAGGGTCGACGGCCAGAATGCTTGAATCCACGCTTCGAGAGGCGGGGCTATCGGTGGGGTTGTACACCTCACCGCATCTGAATGACGTGCGAGAGCGAGTGACGGTTGACGGCCGCAAACTCCCGAAATCGGCGCTAATCGAGTTCGTCGAGCGGATCCAGCCGTACGTGACCGAACGGGCAGCGGCGGGGGAAGCGCCGACGTTCTTCGAGACGATGACCGTCCTCGCGCTGTGGCAGTTCGCTCGCGCCGACGTCGATGTCGCGGTACTCGAAGTCGGGATCGGCGGCCACTATGACGCCACAAGCGTCGTCGATCCAGTCGCCAGCGCCGTCACCAGCGTCAGCCTTGAGCATACGGATCTGCTTGGTGAGACCGTCGAGGAGATTGCCCGGGACAAAGCCCACGTCGCACCTGCTGAGGCCCCGATCGTCACCGGCGCGACTGGGTCGGCCCGCGAGGCTATCAGCGAGGTCGCCGGCGAGGTGGTGACTGTCGACGAGAGTGACGCCGATACGACGTTCGCGTACGGCGGCGTGGTCAGCACAGACGGACAGGTCGAACTCGACGGCGAGGGATTTCACGTCGAGACGCGGCTCCCGCTGCCAGGCGCTCATCAGGCTCGCAACGCGGGCGTCGCCGCGACGCTGGCTCGACAGGTCGCCGACGTCGACGAGCCGACACTGGCGAGAGGGCTCCGAAACGCGCACTGGCCCGGCCGATTTGAGGTGATGGGACGGGAACCGCTAACCGTCCTCGATGGGGCGCACAACCCCGGTGGCTGCGAGCGAGTCGCAGAGACGCTCGGGGAGTTCGAATACGACGACCTCCATCTGGTGGTCGGTGCGATGATCGAGAAAGACCACGAAGGTATCGCTGCTGCCCTGCCCGAGCCTGATCACGTCGTCGCCTGCCAGGCAGACGTCGACCGAGCCGACGACGAGACGGTGGTCGCGGCCGCGTTCGAGCGGACCTATCCGGACGCCACCGTCGAGACGCGCTCGGACGTGGCGGGCGCACTGGAGTTGGCCCTGTCGGCTGCCGACCCGGACGACGCCGTCCTCGTGTCCGGGTCGCTGTACACCGTCCGAGAGGCCCGGACGCGCTGGACACGAGCAGTCATCCCCAAGCAGATCGAGGAGGTTGCCGATGCAAGCGAGGCCCTCTCAGGTGCACACGTCACCGACGCGGGCGTGTGGCGAATGCGCGGCAAAGGCGTCCACCGTGTCCTCAAGACGCGTGTCCAGCCCCGCCAGGCCCAGTATCTCAAAGAAGAGATGCTCTCGCTTGGTGGGGAGTGTGCAGTCTCGGGCCTGAACAACCAAGACGAGGAGCCGCTGGATGTCGTGCTGATGGCGACGATGGCGCAGTACAAACGACTGATCGAGAAACTCGACGGACAGCCCTACGGCCTCTCGCCGTTCGCAGACCGGCTGCGCGAGCACCTCGAAATCGGCATCGAACCCGATCGCCGGGGGTACCCCTGGGAGGACGGGACCGCGATTATGGGCATCCTCAACGTCACGCCGGACTCGTTTCACGACGGCGGCGAGTACAACGCTGTCGACGACGCCGTTTCCCGTGCCGAATCGATGGTCGAAGCCGGCGTGGACATCATCGATATCGGTGGCGAATCGACCCGGCCGGGCGCAGAGCCAGTCCCAGTCGAAACGGAGATTGGGCGTGTCGTACCGGTAATCGAGCAAGTCGCCGACCTAGACGTGTCTATTTCGATCGACACGCGCAAAGCCCCAGTCGCCGAAGCCGCACTGACGGCGGGTGCGGACATCCTCAACGACGTCTCAGGGCTCGAAGATCCCGAGATGCGGCATCTCGCTGCCGAACACGACGTGCCGGTCGTCGTGATGCACAGCATCGACACCCCGGTCGATCCCGACCGAGAAGTCCACTACGACGACGTCGTCGAGGACGCCATCGACCAGCTAAAAGAGCGGGTGCTGCTCGCGGAAAAGGCCGGACTGGACCGATCGCAGATCCTCGTCGATCCCGGTATCGGGTTCGGAAAGACACCCGCCGAGGACTTCGAGTTACTCGGCCGACTCGAGGAGTTCGAAGCGCTGGGCTGTCCGGTACTGGTCGGGCATTCACACAAGTCGCTGTTCGGCCATATCGGGCGCGATGACGACGAGCGACTGGCGCCGACGGTCGCAGGGACGGCACTGGCAGCCGAACACGGTGCCGACGTGATCCGCGTGCACGACGTCGCCGAGAACGTCGCCGCCAGAGACGTGGTGGCCGCCGCCGACAACCCCGAATCGTTCGATCAATAAGCCCCTACAGGAGTCCGTATTCGCTCTGCAAGTCACGATACAGTTGCAGATACGAGCTGATAACGGGGTCGTGGTCGTACTCGGCCCAGGCGTCGTCGATCGTCAGGTGCTCGAACGCGCTGGCGTCGGCGATCGCGTCGGCGAGTTGTTGGGGAGTGGTGACCCGAAAGCCTCGGTTGTAGTTTTCGACCAGTTCGTGAGCGCTAGATTCGGCTTGATACTCGACGATGCCAACACAGCCGGCCGCGAGCGCCCACAGGAGTTCGGTCGCGAACTGCTCGCGGTAGGCAGTCTGGACGAAGACGTGCGCGCCACGGTAGACCGCCAGCCGCTCGGAAAGGGACCGCTCGCCGACAAACTCGACGCGGTCGTCGATCCGCAAGTCTTCGGCTTCGGATTCGTAGGCCCCGCGGGCGGGCCCGTCACCGATGATCGTCGCTGACCAGTCGCGGTCGCGCAGTTCAGCGAGTCCGAGCAGGAGGCTCTTGATATTGGCCGTCTCGTCGAGTGGGTGGGCAAAGACGATATCGACCTCATCGGCGGGATCGACGTCACGAATCCGGTCCATATCAATACTCTCCGGAATCGTCCGCAGACGGTCGTCCGAGACGCCCGACTCACGGAGTTCCGTCCGGACCATCGCGGAGGGAGCGACGATTCGGGCCGGCGTCGAGAGAGCACGGCCGGCCCACCGCGATCCTGACGGGTCGGTGTCGCCGAAAAACTCGAGCAACAGCGGCGCACGCGAGAGCGTGCCGCCGACGTTCGCGGCGACGACCTGCGAGGCGGGCGTGGGGAGCGCGTGGATCACGTCAGGGTCAAACTGGGCCAACTGCCAGGGGAGCCCAAGCGCGAACGAGGTGGGTGCAGGCGAGTCGGTCACACCGTGATAGACAACGCCGGACTCGGTGGCCGTTTCGGAGCCGCCGTCCCATAATCGGGCACAGAAGACAGTCACGTCGTGGCCGCGTTCGGCGAGCAGGCGGGCAAGTCGTTCGACCCGTCGGGTGCCCGGCCTGTCGTCGTGATGGGTCGTCTCCATCGAGACGAACGCGACACGCATATGTTCGTCGTTGGCACCAACCGATAAAAAGCGGGCGGTTTCCCGTGGTGGAGCGAAAGCACGTTACTCGGTATCGACATCCCGGATCTCAAAGCGCGCGCCACCTGCACGGCTCTCAGTGACCGAAATCGACCAGTCGTGGGCGGCGACGATTTCGCTGACAATCGCCAGCCCAAACCCGGTGCCGTGAGTCGCCGTCGAGTAGCCCCGCTCGAAGACCTCAGTCCGTTCGTCCTCGGGGATCCCCTGCCCGTCGTCCTCGACATAGAACCCTGCCTCCGAGAGCGGGCCGACCCGAATGGTAACTGGCGTGTCTGGGTCGGCCTGACCGTGCTCTACTGCGTTGCGAAACAGGTTTTCGAACAACTGCTGGAGTCGGTCAGCATCGGCGACGAGCAGACAGGTCGCCTCAATCTCGAGGTCGGCATCGGGTGCGTCGACCATCGTCCAGGCAGACTCGGCGATCGTCGAGAGGTCCACCGTCGTCGGTTCGTCGATCGGCTGGCCCTGACGGGCTAGGGCGAGGACGTCATCGATCAGCGTTTCCATCCGATCGAGCGCCTCCGCAGCAGTCTCCAGGTGTTCGTCGTCGCGGTCGGCACGAGCCAGTTCGAGGCGGGCCAGCGCAACACTCAGGGGGTTGCGCAAGTCGTGGCTGACCATACTCGCGAACGATTCCAGCCGGTCGTTCTGGCGTTCGAGTTCCCGGCGGTACTGCTCACGGTCGGTGATGTCTTCCAGGACGACGAGACGGCCGAGTTGCGGCTGGTCGACGGCGAAGTCCCGCTCGGAGACGTAATAGTACTCGACGCCGTCCGGCCGATCCAACGCGACCGTAGACGCGTCCGCAGCGAGCGCGTCGGCCACGTCGGGCAAGGCCGACCACAGCGGCTCGCCGAGTGCCGCGCCGGCCCGCAGATGCGGGAACAATCTCGTCGCACTGTCGTTGTACTCGCGGATCCGGTCGCGCTGATCAAGCAGGATCGTTGGCTCGTCGCGGTCGCCGGTCGCTTGGACGGCCTGAAACCGGTAGAAGTACACAGACAGCAACCCGACGGCGAAGACTGCTACGCCGATCGGTTCGTACGTGATGTCGATGAGATAGGGCGTGGCAAAGCCAACAACATCGAGTACGATCGGGAGAATCGCCACGCTGAGCAACGCCAGCAGTGGCCGAGTGTCGTAGCTGACCTGTCGGAACCGCTCGAACAGCATAAAGTAGCCGATCATCGCTAATCCGTAGGACAGCCCCAGCACTAGCCAGTGAAGCAACTGGTGTCGAATCGCGATGTGCGGGAACGGCTGGGCGGCAAGGGTGGGCGCGTAGTAGAAGTGGTGGTACGGGTTCGTCACCTTCACGGCGACAATTACTAGAAAGACCGCGAGCAGACCAGCGCGGAGCCGCCGATCGTGATGGAGTGTCCGGCCAGTGTACGCCGAGGTGAAGTACAGCCACGGCCCGACTGTCGCCAGTCCGACGATCAAACCGACGGTGTAAAATCCCAGGGTCAGTTCGACTGTCGGCGCGAGCAGGAATCCGACGTGTGCAGTGGCCCACCCACCGGTCGTGAGCAACAATACCGCAAGCCCACGGCGCGTATCGGGATCTTCGATCCACGATGTCGCGCCGACGCTGGCGAAGCTGGCGACGGCGGCCGCCGCAAAGACGAGGACGTAGGCGACAAATAACGGATCGAGCGTCGGCGCGAGTGGTGACACCACAGCGAGAATACGTGATGAGATACTAAAGGTGTAGTCCCTAGACGTTTGCACTATTGCCTTGGAGTCAGGCTGGACACCGTCGCCGTCGGTCAGCCGAGCGTCTTCTCGGCCCACGTCAGCGCGTAGTCGGGACCGTGCTCACGGTAGGCGTCGGTGTTCAACGCGCCGAACGGCGTCGGCAATTCGAGGTCGTGTTTGATGGCGCTGCACGCCAGTTCAGCGCCGTCACCGAAGGCAGTCTGGCCGCGTGCGATATCCGAAGCCAGCGAGGATAGCCGTGGCTGCAGGCGCTGTCCGGCGTCGACCCAGGCGTCGTGCAGCTGTGGCCGATCGTCGGCCCAGTCGACGAACACGGGGCGCGTGTGCAACCCGAGATACCCTTCGTAGAGTGCGGCCGCAAGCTGGTATGTGTCGGCGGGATCGAGACGGTCGGAAACGGCCCCGGCGAACTCCCGATAGCGATCCTCGAAAAAGCCGAGGAACTGTTCGGGGACGCCGAGCCCGATCTGCACCAGCGCCTCCGCGAGGAGAAACTGGACGAACGAATCGGGCGAGCTCGACAGTCGCGGTTTGACGAGCACGACAGGCGGGTCCGTCTGGCGCGTCCAGGCGACACCGCCGTCTCCGGGTGCGCCCACGGTGAACGTGTCGCTGGCGTATTCGACGAGGAGGTCCGGGGCGTCAGCCGGGAGCCACGACCGGGGATAGCTCGCTGGCTCCAGCGAGGCGGCGACGAGCCCGAGCTGTTCGGCACTTGCGGGCGGCAGCGTCTCGAAGTCCCGTTCGACGTCGAGCACGATTGCGTCCGGTGCGTGCACTGCTCGGACCTGCTCGACGGCGTCGGGCAGTGATCGTTCGGTGAACATCAGGCTGCCAGGGCCGTGTTGACGATCAACGCGACGGCCGCCACCGCCGAGAGGCCGACCGTTGCAAGGACGATCTTCGTCGCTGTACTCATATGGCGGTCTTCCAGTCCAGGCGAGTTAAACGCACCGCAGGTTCGAGACGAATTCACCGGAGCCGGTGGTAGGTCTCTCGAAGTGTCGCCGGGGCCACGCCGGCGACGTCGGCAGCTTCGCGCTGGGTGAGCGGAAAGTCGGCCTCGTTTGCTGCCGTGTACAGGCAGCCACCGGCTACACCAGCCGGATTGCGCCCGGCCGCAATACCCTCGTCCGTGGCGCGGGCGGCCAACTGGCGTGCGCGTCGCTCGATATCGGTGTCAACGTTGAGTTCGGTCGCGAACCGCGGCAAGTACTCCGCGGGGTCGATCGGACCCGTCTCGAGTTCGAACGCCCGGTTGAGCACCCCATAGCAGTTCTTGAGCCGACCGCGGTCAACTCGCGAGACGGCAGCGACCTCCACCAGCGTCCGGGAGATGCTTGCGATGCGACAGATCGCGTACACCGCCGCCGTCGCGATTCCCTCGATCGACCGTCCCCGAAGGAGGTCGTCCTCTTGCGCGTTTGTGAAGAGGACACACGCCCGATCCCGAATTGTGTCCGGAAGCGAGAGACGACCGGTCATTCGCCAGATTTCGCCGAACCCCTCGCGCCGGTTGCGAGCGACTTTCGATGGCGCGCTCGCTCGGCGGTGCTGGGTGCGCATCCGTGTGAGTCTGCGCCGTTTCCCGGCCGAGACGCTGGCGTCGTGACCGATCTGAGTCGACAGCCCCAGATCGTGACGGGCCGGCGTCAACGGCGCACCGGTCCGCTCGCGGGCCTCTGCATCGAAGGTGCGCCACTCCGGGCCGCGATCGATTCGGTCAGCCCTGACGACGAGACCACAGTCAGTACAGACCGTTTCCTGTTCACCCGTCCGGAGTATTCCCCCACACTCCGGGCACGTCTGTTTGCCGCTGACTTGCATCACCACACGTCGGTCGAAGGGTCGACTTAACTGTCGGGGTCAATCAGAGGCGGTCGGCGACCGCATCGGCCACGTCAGCAAGTTCCGAATCCGAGGGGTCTGGCCGGCTGTCGAACAGCGCGTGGATCGGACCGGTGCCGTCGTCGTCCGAGCGTGGAATCACGTGGGCGTGGACGTGTGGGACTTCCTGACCGGCGGCTTCGCCGTTGTTGAACGCGACAGTCGTGGCGGGCGCGTCGAGAGCGTCCTCGACCGCGGGGACGACCGTATGGAGTGCCTCATAGAAGTCAGTCGCTGCCTCGGCTGGGATGTCATCGAGGCGTTCGTAGTGGTCTTTCGGGACGACTAGCGTGTGGCCCATCGTCAGCGGGTTGGCGTCGAGAAACGCCAGCGCGGCGTCGTCCTCGTAGACGGTTCTGCTGGGGATGTCGCCAGCAACGATGCGACAGAAGATGCAATCATCGCTCATAGACGGTTTTGGGTCGGCCACCGAAATAACGTCTTGGGCGTGTGGCGTATAACGCGGGCAGTATCGAGCCTGGTCAGGACGACAGCGACGACGCGAAGAACAGTTCGAAGACCGACCACGGTAGCCACCGAGTGGCGGCCAGGTCACAGTGAAGCCGAAGACAGTCAGTTGTATCGGATGTCTTCGAGGACGATACGGGTCGCCTCGTAGTCCTCGATGACGGCCCCCCATCCACCGACATCGATAGGGCCGTCGTCGGTATCGATCGTGATCGTGGCCTGGCCACCGAGATATGAAAACAGGGGATCGCGGCCGGCGTTTTCGAGGCTCGGGTAATCGATGTCGACGATTTCGCCTTCGAGAGTTACCTCAGAGCCCGAATCGACGTCGAGACCTTCCACAGTTGCGGTGATCGTCGCCCCGTCTTCGAGCAGGGGTACGATATCGCCAATACAGTTTCGGATATTCACGTACGTTCGCGGGAGCGAATCGTCGTCGTCGGTGAACAGCGGTGTTGTCGACTCCCAGAGACCGGCCATAAAAAACCAGTGGAAGATGTATGCGTGAGTCCGGTCCTCGACGATGATCCCATAGCGGTTCGTCGAAAGGTCGTGTGGGGCGAAACAGGTTGCAGTCCGGTCGACAAGTGCGATCAGCGGCATCGGGATCGATCGGTACCTGGCTTCCGTCGCGACCGACCTGAGTTCCGCTTCATCGGGAACTGAATGGGTCGAGTCCTCCTCGACGTACATCGCCAGTCGAACGTGTACACCACGTTCGCGTGCGTCTTTCAGGGCGTCCCGAAGTCGGATATACTGATTCTGGCTGACGGCGACTAAAACCTGGTTTTCCGCCTCCCGGATCTTCGCTTCCGCCTTGTCGAGAACCGTATCAATTCGCTTGACAAAGCTCACCGTATGGGAATCCATCGTTGGTGCTTCCCATCGGTCCTGGATCTCCTCGGCCGCTTCCTCGAACCGGCCGGCGCGCTCGCGGAGGTCTTCGAGAACTGATTCGGGGCTGTACGCTCTGGCGTGAAGGCTGTCCTGTTCGTAAGTCTCAACGTAGCCACGTTGTTCTAGATCCCGGAGGACGTCGTAGATCCGAGGATCGGGAACGTCACTCTCCTCGGCGACGTCAGTTGCCGACGCGGACCCTAACTCCAGTACCGTCACGTACGCCTCCGCCTGGTACGGCGAGAGGCCGGCGTCTTCGAGTACTGTTGTAAGTGTCGATTTGTTCATTATTGGTGTCGTTGTGTGGTCAACGTTGTAAACTGTCTGCTTTCGTATCACTCCGCTCGGGGATATGCTATGAGGAGGTTATCTGTCTTTGCCTGCCTGTGGCCATTGCGGGAACTTCGGTTCGGCGATTCGTTCGAGTTCCTCGTCAGTCAGCGAGATGTCGACGGCTGCGACGTTCTCTTCGAGATGGCTGATCCGCCGGGGGCCGATGATTGGGGCGGTAACGACGTCCTGCTCCAGCAGCCAGGCGAGGCTGATCTGTGCCGGGGTAGCGTCGCGGTCTTCGGCGATCGACTGGATCTCTTCGAGCACCGCCCAGTTCTCGTCGGTAAATCGATTCGACGTGTACTCGTCGGTCGCGGCCCGGGTGTCCTCGGGCGGGTCGTCGTCAGGGTCGTACTTGCCGGTGAGAAAGCCACCCGCAAGTGGCGACCACGGGATAACACCGATGTCTTCGTCGGCACAGATAGGCAGGAGGTTTGCCTCTTCGTGGCGGTCGACGGCGTTGTATTCCGGCTGCATCGAGACGAACCGCTCGTAGCCCTCGATATCGGCAGTGTACAGGGCTTTCGAAAACTGCCAGCCCGCCATCGTCGAGGCACCGATATACCGGACCAGCCCCTCGTCGACGAGATGGGTCAGCGCCGACAGTGTCTCCTCGATCGGCGTATTGTCGTCCCAGCGGTGGATCTGGTAGAGGTCGATGTAATCCGTCCCGAGCCGGTCGAGGCTGGCGTGTGCCTGATCGATGATGTGTTTGCGCGAGAGCCCTTGTCCGTTCGGCCCGTCGTGCATCTCGCCGAAGACCTTGGTTGCGACCACTAGCTCGTCTCGGCGGTAGTTCTCGATTGCCTCGCCGACAATTTCCTCACTTTCGCCCCTGGAGTAGACGTTCGCGGTATCCAGGAAGTTAATCCCGAGGTCGATCGCCCGATGGATGATCTCCCGGCTTTGCTCGCGGTCGTTGATCATCCACTCGGCTTCGCTTCCGAAATTCATACACCCAAGCGCCAGTTCGGAGACCTCAAGCCCGGTCGATCCGAGTGTTGTATGAGGTACTATATCACCCGACATACTACTATGTTTTAATTCCCGTTGTAAAAAGACTGGCGTCGAGGGCGATCCGAACGTGAGAGGGGGCTTGGGGCGACATAACGGGAGACGAGACCGGCCCCAGCGACCGGTCCATCACGGTCGGCGGATCCAGACGACGGCCTGACCGTTGTCAAGCGAGAGTGAATCGAGGTCGGGTGTCGTTCCCGGGGCGGCAAGTGCCAGTTCCCAGCCACTGTCCGGGATCGAGGGGTCGAGACTGGTGGGTTCGACGGTCACCTCGGGGCCTTCCATATTCCCCACGAACAGCACCTGCTCGTCTCCGTCCGGAGACTCCCTGAAACCGTAGTAGACGACCGTCCCATCGACGGGATGGACGTAATCGAAGACCTCCGACCCGTCGACGTCGATGTCGTCGAGCAGCCACGGCCGGTCCTGACGGAACGCACGGACACGCTGGGTGAACTCGGCGCGGTCCGGATCGAGAGTATCTAGCCAGTTCGCAAGGTTGGCGAACTCGTTGACGTCAGCCATCCAGTGTTCGCTGAACCGTTCAAGATCCGCAGGTGTGACCGTCTCGCCCTCCAGTGGTGACCCCAGTGCCTCGATGGTCGAAGCCATCGCGGGCAGTTCCCAGTCGGTCGCCTCGCCGATGTCCCGCAAGACGTGCATAAAGTGATCGAGGTCGTCCCGGTCGTCGATGCCCATCGACTTCAGCCGCCCGAAGAACCGATCGTCGTCGTACAACTCGGCAGGGACGTGCCAGTCGAGGAAATTGTCTTCCTCGGCGACGACTTTGACGTTCCATTCGTCGTCGGTATCCCGCATAAACGACCACGGCGCGTGGGCGTTAGCGTTGAGAAAATCCATTGGAACGCCGGGCAACAGACAGTGCAACAGCATATTCGTCGAGGGCTGGTCGTAGGCCTCGTCGATGATCTCGGGGCCGTCGTCGCCCAGATAGGGGTTAATCGGGTCCTCCTCCCAGCCCTTCGGGAGTGGCTGTTGCGTTCCGCGCCGGAGCGTGTCGTGGTTGGCGACGCCGGTGATCCAGTTGCTGCCGAAGTCCGCGACCTCGAAGACGCGCCACCATTTGCTCGCCCAGAAGGTAAGCAAGGCGGGCTTGTTGTGTGCGAAGGTGATCGGTGACCACTGGAAGCTGTGTGGATGCTGTTTGATCAGCTCCCGATAAGTCGAGGCCAACTCCCAGTCCCCGCGGGGCCACGGGCGGCCGTCCTCGTAGATCATCCAGGGTCGGTACTCGGTGCCGCCGACCTCCTGTGTAATGTCGTCCATCTCCGCGAGGAACTCGTCGTCGTGGAACAGTTCGTCCGGGCCGGGATCGTAGTACGTGAAGTCCTGTGCGCCGTCGACCCGAATCCCGTCAGCACCGAAGTCCATCTTCCGGCGTTGCAGGTCCAGCACGATCGCCCGGACGACCGGATGCAGATAATCGAGTTCCAGGCCGTACATTCCCGGTCCCTCGATGAACTCCAGGTCGAGCAGTTCGTCGGCCCGACCTTCGGCGTGGCCCAGCGCGATGTCGAAGACGACTCGGATCGGTTCGGACAGGTTGTGACAGGCAGCGATAAAATCGACCAGTTCGTGTGGCCGTCCGGTCTCCAGGATCGCGGGATTGGGGGCCGAAAACGCCCGGATGACGATGTCATAGCCCCAGTTGATCAACTCCGGCTGTTCGGCGACGAGTTCGGCCGTCTCGCCGCCTTGTGGTGCGACACGGTCGCCTTCGACCGACCAGAAGTCGTGGTGCTCGCGGTGTTCAGTTATCGGCTCGATCGGCATCAGTTGGATCCCGTCATAGCCGACGTGGATCCGCTCGCCAGCACTCAGTTCCTCACCCTGGCGAAGCTTCTCGTTGATCCGGTTGTATCGCCGTGCTAACCCACCCAGCGATCCGTTCTCGGTAGCGGTCCCGGGGTGGATCTCGAGCATACTCGTTGCGGGCTCGATCCGCGGTAGGCCGTCGTCCTCGCTGGTCGCAATCGGCTCGGCGTCGGTGCCGAGTTGCTGGAAGTACTCGCGGTCGTCACGCTCGGCGTCGAGCGTGTCGAGGTCGATCAGCTCGGCGGGTCCGAACGCGCCGAACGGGACCGAATACGCGAGCGGATCCTGAACCGTGTGCCACTCGTCGTCCTCGCGGTAGACCAGCTGATACAGCGATCCGAACTGCTCGCGTGTGCCCGGGCGCATCCCTTCGACGACTGCCCAGTGGTACTCGCCCTCGCGATGGATCGGGAGTCGATCGCGCCGGACCTCGATCGTCTGGGTGTCAACCTCGTCGTCGAAGACTCGGATGTCCTCCATCGGAGTCAACACTTCGAGATAAACGTCGTCGTGCGGGACGCCAGCGTCGACGATCTCAGGCGTCCAGAAGCCGATCTCGGTTATCCCGTCCTCGTAGTGTGCGCCCAGTCGAGTGACGATCTCTTTGGCCGCTTCGAAGTCGTCGTCGTGGCGTTCCCGACACTCCCGATGCCACGCTCGCAGGTCTTCGGTGGGTTCGTTCAGCAGCCTGACGTTTGCTGTCACGGTAGTACAACTCCTGTGGTAACAAAGATCCGCAATCATCTTAAAAACATACCCCGCACAGAATGCTGCCAGTCTGAAACCACACCTGTTGTAAAGAATTTTGATGCCCGAGGTACAACAACTCACTATGACCGAAATCGCTCGTATAGCGTGCTACAGGAGGGGACAATGAGCGAGGTCAGCGACGACCACGAGCTCCCGATGGCGGAGTGGCCGCCGGCGGATCCCGTCGAGAGCCTTCGAGCATTGCTGAATGATCGCTACGCGGACCATCCCGAGAGTGACGTGTTGCTCGATCGTATCGAGGAACACATACCGGAGCTGTGGACGGCGTTTACCGCGGTGTACGGTGACGATCGTGAGAGCGTGACCTGGTTGCTCCAGGCGGTCGATGCGGCCGTCGATGCCTTCGAAGCCCGACCCGAACGGCTCCGCTCGCTCGACCGATCTCGCGGGGGTGTCGAGGACTGGTTCCAGCAGCCGGAGGCAGTCGGCTATATGTGTTATGTCGACCTGTTCGCGGGGGACCTCCAGGGCGTCCGTGAGAAGATCCCCTATCTGAAGGAGCTTGGCGTGACCTACGTGCACCTGATGCCGCTGTTGGAGCCTCGTGAGGGGCAAAACGACGGCGGCTACGCCGTCAAAGACTACCGCTCGGTCGATCCCGATCTGGGGACGATGGACGACCTGCGGGAACTGGCCGCGGACCTCCAGAAAGAGGGCATTCACCTCGCGCTGGATTTCGTAATGAACCACACGGCCCGCGAACACGAGTGGGCACAGGCCGCGATGGACGGCGACGAGCGGTTCGAGGAGTTCTATCTCACCTACGAGGACCGGGAGTTACCCGACCAGTACGAACAGACCGTCCCTGAGGTATTCCCGGATTTCGCGCCGGGGAATTTTACCTACGTCGAGGACCTAAAGCGGTGGGTCTGGACGAGTTTCTACGACTTCCAGTGGGACCTCGATTACTCGAATCCGGACGTGTTCGTCCAGATGTTCCGCGAGATGGCGTTTCTCGCGAACGTCGGGGCCGACGTCCTCCGACTCGACGCCGTCCCATTTCTCTGGAAGGAACTGGGGACCGATTGCCGGAACTTAGACGAAGCCCACTGGCTCTTGCGGGCCTACCGGGCGCTGATGCGCATCACTGCCCCGGGCGTGCTGTTCAAAGCCGAGGCGATCGTCTCTCCCGAGGAGACGATCAGGTATCTCGGGACCGACGGCTACGAGAGCGAAGAGTGTGACATCGCGTACAACGCGCCGCTGATGGCGCACCTCTGGCACGCGCTGGCCAGCGAGAACACACAGTTGCTGGAACAGGCCCTCGAATCGCTCCCGCCGACGCCCGACGAGGCGTCCTGGCTCAACTACGTCCGGTGTCACGACGACATCGGCTGGGGGCTAGACGACGAGGACGTCCGCGCGGTCGGCCAGGATCCGACCAGCACGCGCAAGTTCTGCTCGGACTTCTACGCGGGCGATCATCCCGACAGCTACGCCGAGGGGTATCGCTTCCAGGAGGAACCGACCGGGGTCGCCCGAACGTCCGGGACCGCGGCGGCGTTGACGGGCCTGCAGAAGGCTCGTGTCGCCGGCGATCAAGAAGCCATTGACGCGGCCGTGCAGCGCTTCTTGGTTATGCACGCGACGGTCTTCGCGATGCAGGGGATGCCACTGCTGTACAGCGGCGACGAGATCGGCCAACTCAACGACTTCTCGTATCTGAACAACCCGATCAAAGCCGAGGATAACCGCTGGGTCCACCGCTCACCGATGGACTGGGACGCTGCCGAGCGCCGCACATTAGAGGGATCTGTCGAGCAGCGAATCTTCGACGGGATCAGTCGGCTCTCGGATGTCCGGGAGGGCCGTGAACCGCTCCATCATCGGGCCGAAGAGAACGTCCTGGATGTCGACATCGATCAGGTATTTGCCGTCGAACGGGTCCGAGACGGGGAACGCTTGCTCGCACTCTCGAATTTCTCCGGCGAAACACAGGCGATAGAGCTGTCGGCGCTCCCGGACCGGTGGGACGCCGACGGGTATCACGAGATACTCCGAGGCGAATCGGCGTTGTACCCGGACGGTCGGATCTGCCTGGAGCCGTACGGCTACCGGTGGCTCGAACCGGACCCTGACGCGACACCCGGCGAGTCCCGCCCGACACACGTCGCGATCGACGTCGAAGCCGAGTACGGCGAGGAGGTGTTCCTGACCGGCGACCACGAGGCACTTGGCAACTGGGACGTTGAGCAGGCGGTGCCGCTGTCAGGCGAGGACTATCCGACCTGGCAGGGCGAGGTCGACCTGCCGGAAGGGACCTACGTCGAATTCGAGTGGCTGAAAAAGCGCGACGGCGAGCCAGTTGAGTGGTCCGGCCACCGCTATGTCACGAAAGCCGGCTGGGACACCGCCTGGCTGCTGGAGTGACTGTTCTCAGGGCTGTCCGAGCGGGACGCGCTCGCTCTCGCTGTCGCCACGGACCCAGATGTAGTCATAGCCGTCCAGATAGAACGTCATCGGGCCGCCCTCTTCGAACTCGTAGTGGCCGGGGCCGAGCAGGTCAGCGGTCGCGCCCCACGGCAGGCCGGGGTCGATCGTCACCTCGCGGTACTCTCCCGAGAGGTTGTGCACCGTGATCAACACGGTGTCCTCGTACTCGGCGCGGAACACCCAGACGTCATCAGCGTCGACCGGGACCTGTCCGAACTCACCCTGCCAGAGTTCCGAGCAGACCGAGCGCGTGTGCGCGATGGCAGCAATCCGGTTGTACAGCGAGTAGGGTTCGCCCAGTTGGTCGGCGACGTTGATCTCCCGGTAGCTGAACTCACCGTCGTCGATGACTGGGAGGATCAAGTCGTCTGCGTCAGCCGTCGAGAAGCCGGCGTTGCGGTCGTCGGACCACTGCATCGGCGTCCGGACGGGGTCTCGTTCGTCCAGCGAGAGGTCTTCACCCATCCCGATCTCGTCGCCGGCGAGGATGACCGGAGAGCCCGGCAACGAGAACAACAGGCTATGGGCCATCGCGATCCGTTTGGGATTGTTGCCGAGGATGCCGGCCGTCCGGCGGGCGTGACCCCGTTCGAAGATCCAGGCGTCCTCGTCGTCGGGATTGAACAGTTCTTTGGCGTGCCAGAAAGCGTCGTCGGGCAGTTTGAGCAGGTTCAACTCGTCGAAGTTCCGCAGGAAGTTCGCCCACTGGCCGTTCTCGAAGACGTCGTATGGCAGGATATCGAACAGTCGCTCTAAGGGCCACGTCTCCTCGATTCCGAGCGCATAGACCAGATGTGCGTTGCCGACGAAGTTGAGCTGCAGGTCGAACTCGTCGCCGTCACCGAAGTAGTCATCGAGCAGTTCGGGCTGGTCGTCGGCCTCTGCCAGCAGAACCGCGTCTTCCTTCTGCTCGCGGACAGTCTGGTTGAGCCGCCGGAAAAAGGCGTGGGGGTCCTCGAGTTCGTGGCCGTCTTCGCCCTTCTGGAAGGTCATCGGCGCGACGGCGTCGACCCGAAACCCGTCGACGCCCTGTTCGAGCCAGAACTCCAGGATGTCCTCGACCTCGGACTGGAGTTGTGGATTGGCGATGTCCAGATCGGGCTGGTAGTGATAGAACTGATGGAAATAATGGGCGTCGGCGACCTCGTCGTAGCTCCAGACACCGTCTTCGTGTTCGGGGAAGATGTTGACCGTCGAGTAGGCTGACTCGGGATCGTCCGTCCAGCAGTAATACTCCCGATACTTCGAGTCGGGATCTTCGCGGGCACGCTGGAACCACTCGTGCTGATCGGAGGTGTGGTTGAATATCATATCGATCAGCACGCGGATGTCCCGGTCGTGGGCTTCCTCGACGACCGCCCGGAAGTCCGCCAGCGTTCCGAGTCGGTCGTCGACGTCGTAGTGATCGGCCACGTCGTACCCGTTGTCCCGCATCGGACTCGGATAGAACGGCAGCAGCCAGATCGCGTCGACGCCCAACCGGTCGAGGTAATCCAACCGCTGGCGAAGCCCTTCGAAGTCGCCCCAGCCGTCACCGTCGCTGTCATAGAACCGTTTGACATCGAGTTCGTACAGTACGGCGTCCCGGAACCACGCTGGCTGTTCGATCATACTGAATCTAGTCACCTATTTACTATGGGCGTTGTTAAATATTCGGGGCGATGGGCTGCGGAGAGCGAGACGGAACTAGAGTCGGTAGATGCGTGCTTCGTAGGGTCGAAGTGTCGTCCCGTCACGGTCGGACCGGTCGTCGTAATTCGAGAGCAGCAGCCTCCCGTCGTCAATTGACAACGAGGACGGCGATGCGAACGACTCGTCTTCGTCGCTCCAGTTCAGCACGACCAGGACACGCTCTGGGCCGAGCGTGCGAGTGAACATATACAGCGGGTCCGGCGTCTCGATGCGATCGTACTCACCGTAGACGAGTACGTCCGAATTCGAACGCAACTCGATCAACTCGCGGTAGTACTGCCAGACCGACGACTCCGCCGTGCGGGCGGTCGCGACGTTGATCTCGGGGTACCGTTCGTTGACCTTGATCCAGGGTTCGCCGTCGGTGAACCCGGCGTTTGCCTCGCCAGACCACTGCATCGGCGTTCGGGCGTGGTCGCGCGAGCGGTAGTTCACGGCCTCACGGATCTCCTCGTAGCTGTCAATCTCGCCGTTTTCGAGCAGTAACTCGACTGGCTGGCGCGTATCGACGTCTCTGACCTCCGAGAGGGACTCGAAATCCGCGTTGGTCATCCCAATCTCCTGGCCCTGGTAGACGTACGGCGTCCCCTTGAGGGTGAACAGGAGCGTGCCGAGCATCGTTGCGGACTCATATCGGTACGTCTCGTCGTCGCCAAAGCGGGAGACGACTCGGGGCTGATCGTGATTTTCCCAGTAGAGGCCGTCCCAGCTGGTCTCATCCAGGCCGGTCTGCCACTCACTGAAGATGTCTTTGAACTCCGAGACCGACCACTCGCCGATGTCCCAGCGACCCTCCGGGCCGAAATCCAGGAACATATGGTCGAAGTGAAAGGCCATATTCAGCCCGTCGCCGTCCTCGCCGAGGTACTCGTTGGCCGCCTCGACATCGAGATCAACCATCTCGGCGACGGTCATCACGTCGTAGTTTGCGAACGTCTCCTCGTACAGTTCCCGCAGATACTCGTGGATCCGCGGCCCGTTCACGAAATGCTCGCTACCGGTCGGATACGTATCGACCTCGCCGTCGGGATACCCCTCTGGCTTGGAGGGGAGATTGATCACGTCCAGTCGGAAACCATCAATGCCGCGGTCGAGCCACCAGTTGACCGTCTCGTAGAGGGACTCACGGACAGCAGGATTGCGCCAGTTGAGGTCGGGCTGTTTCTCGTCGAACAGGTGAAGATACCACGCCTCCCGTGTGTCGTCGTAGCTCCAGGCCGGGCCGCCGAAAAACGACTCCCAGTTGTTCGGCGGTTCCGACGGATCGCCCGCGACCCAGTGGTAGTAATCCTCGTATCCGTCCGTTTCGTGACGCGAACGCTGGAACCACTCGTGCTCGTCTGACGTGTGGTTCAACACCATATCCATAACGAGTTTGATATTTCGGTCGTGGAGAGCGTCCAGCAGTCGCTCCCAGTCGTCCATCGTTCCCATCTCGTCCATAATGGAGCGGTACTCCCGGATGTCGTAGCCGTTGTCGGCGTTCGGTGAATCATACACCGGGCAGAGCCAGACCACGTCGATACCCAGCTCGTCGAGATAATCGGCCTTCTCGATTATGCCGGGAATGTCCCCGACACCGTCGCCGTCGCTGTCGTTGAAACTGCGCGGGTAGATCTGGTAGACGACAGCCTCTTTCCACCAAGTGCGGTCGATCTCGTCGCTGGCGATCATAGCGGAACGTAGAGATTTACAATACTTGTAGTTTACTCCGCGGGCAGCAAACAACTGATTGGCTGTCGGGGCCGAAATACCGACGGCGAAGGCGTCTCGGAGACGAAGAGGTGGCTGTCGGGGACGGACGTACTGAAAGTCAACAGTGTGTCGCCGACAGCACCATCGAGACGACAGTGTTGATACAACGTATGTTGTATATCAATGCGATTTATGTAGGAGTGTCTACTAGTTAGAATACAATGGGATCCACGACGGGCTGGCACAAGGACGCGGTCATCTATTCGCTGGACGTAAAGACATTCAACGACAGCGACGGTGACGGTTGGGGCGACTTCCAGGGGTTGATCGGCCAGTTGGGCTATCTCGACGAACTCGGAGCCGATTGTCTGTGGGTGCGGCCGTTCTTCCCGAGTCCACTCCGGGACAACGGCTACGACGTCGCTGACTACTACGGTGTGGACTCACGGCTCGGGACGCTCGGGGACGTCCGGGAGTTCATCAGGCGTGCCCACGACCGTGGGATCCGCGTGCTGACAGACATGGTCTTCAATCACACGTCAGACGACCACGAGTGGTTCCAGCGCGCCCGCCGGGACCCACATTCGAAGTACCACGACTACTATCTCTGGACCGAACATCCCGAGGAAGCGTATTCCCATCCCAACATTTTCCCCGACCACGAAGACGGGGTCTGGAGCTACGACGAAGTCGCCGGAAAGTATTATTATCATCAGTTCTATCATCACCAGCCCGATCTCAACATTGCTAATCCGGCTGTCCGCGAGGAGATCCACGACGTTCTGCGGTTCTGGCTCGACATCGGCGTCGATGGCTTTCGGATCGACGCCGCCCATCCGATGATGCATCCGAAAGGGCACGACGCCGTCTCCGTCCCGGAGGGGATGGGCATCTTCGAGGAGATGAAACAGGTCGTCCGCGAGCAGAAAGACGACGCAATCTTGCTTGCGGAAGCAGACGACCAGCCCGACCAACTCGACGAGTACTTCGCCGGCGGCGACGGCTTCGATATGCTCTTTGATTTCGTGACGAACCAGCACCTCGTGTACGCCGTCGCTGTCAAGGATATGTGGCCGCTCTACCGTGCCAACGAGCTCCTGCCGGACGTTTCAGGCGTCGGTCAGTGGGCGAACTTCCTGCGCAACCACGACGAGTTCAACCTCCTGAAGCTCCCACACGAGGCGTTCGAACACGCCCGGGAGTTCTTCGGCGACGACGAGGGTGATTCCTGGATCTTCGGCAGAGGCCATCGGCTACGGTTGGCCGATCTGTACGCGGGCGATCACGACCGCATCGCGATGGCTCACAGCCTGCTGTTCTCGCTGCGCGGGTCGCCGGTCATCCTCGCCGGCGACGAGATCGGGATGGGATCGGACCTGTCGCTAGAAGAGCGCGAGGCGGTCAGAACGCCGATGCAGTGGTCGAATGGAACGAACGGGGGGTTCTCGACGGCCGACCCGGAGGCCTGTTACAATCCGGTCATCGACGACGGGAAGTTCGGTTACCGAGAGATCAACGTCGCCGATCAGCTGAACGACCCGGACTCGTTGCTGGAGCGAATCAAGCGTCTGGTCGACGCCCGGGCGATGTGTCCGGAGATCGGCCACGGCGACTACCGGATCGTCGACGTCGATCCCAAGGAAGTGTTCGTCCACCGAATGGACTACCGCAACACCGTGTTGATCGCCGCGCACAACAGCGCAACGGAGTCACGGACAGTCACGGCGAGTTTCGACGTGCCAGCAGCGACTGCAACGGACATCGTCGGCCCAGGCGAATACGAGATAGCCGACGGGCGAATCACCTTCGAACTCGACGCCTGTGAGTACGTGTGGGTGCGGGGCGACAAACGCGGTGAACGTGTCCCGCTGGGCGAGCCGTGAACCCACCGTTTTTATTGTGAGTATCCGAACACGTCTCGTATGTCGGGGGAAAATGCGGTTCCACTCGAATCGATCGCCAGCCTGCCGGAGTTCTACCACCAGACCGTCTCGCCGGACGGCTCACAGGTCGCTTTCTACTACGACGAGAGCGGCCGTAACGAGCTGTATCTGCTCGATCGGGAGACCGGAGCGTACCGTCGGGTGACCGACGGGGGTGTCCCTCGTGACGCGACGTGGTGGATCCGCTGGGGCGACGACGGCGACGAAGTGCTGTTCCATCGCGACGAAGCCGGCAACGAGCAAAACGACATCCACGCGAGCACACTCGACGGCGAAACCGAGGCAGTCGTCTCCGTCGACGGCCAGGGGATGCTAGTGGACGTCGACGGCGACACCGTCCTCTATCAGAGCGATGCGGGACGCCAGATGAACCTCTATCGGTTCGATCGGGAGACTGGCGAGCACGCCCAACTGACGGAGTACAGCCAGCCAGTCCGAAGCGCCGTGTTCGCACCCGGCGGCGACCGGATCGCCTACGTCACAAACGAGTCCGACAGCCTGGAGAACACCGATGTCTACGTGATGGGCGCGGACGGGAGCGATCCCGAGAGACTCGACATCGGCATCGACGGCTCGGAAACGAGTGTCAGCGACTGGTTCCCGGACGGCCAGCGGTTGCTCGTCAGCGACAACGCGGGGGACCTCCGGCGGGTCGGGATCTACGATCTCTCGACCGAGTCAGTGAGGTGGCTCGGCCCGCACGAGGCCGAGGAAGCGGCCGTCGCGGTCAGCCCGGACGGCGAACGGGTGCTCGCGACCCGAACGCGCCGAGCCGCGACGGTTCCCGTGCTCTACGACGTCGAGTCCGGAGACGGACGGGAGCTGGACGTGCCGGAAGGGGTCGCCTCGTTCCACATCGTCGGCGGGCAGACGTTTGCCGACGAGTCGACGATCGTGTTCGCCCACTCGCGGACGGACCGACGAAAGCGTCTACTGGAGTACGATTTGGAGTCCGACGACTATCGCGTCCTGCTGGAAGGCGCGTACGGCGAGGTCGATCCCGCGGCCTTCGTGGCGGCCGAGTACGTCAGCTACGAAAGTCCGGGTGCGCGGGAAGACAGCGAGACCTACGAGATCGGCGCGCTACTGTACGACCCGCGTGACGGTCCGGCCCGTGACGAGGATACGAACGTCCCCGTGGTCGTATTCCCCCACGGCGGCCCGCAAGCACAGACGAAACGCGGATTCGACGTCTACACGCAGTTTCTGGTCTCACAGGGGTACGCCGTGCTCCGTCCGAACTACCGGGGATCGACCGGCCGCGGCCGGACGTTCAAACACGCCATCCACGGCGACTGGGGCGGGGACGAACAGGCCGACATCGCCAACGGCGGGCGCTGGCTGATGGATCGCGACTGGATCGACGCCGGTCGGGTGGCGGTGTTCGGGGGCTCGTTCGGCGGATACAGCGCCTATATGCAGCTTACCCGGTATCCCGACCTCTGGACGACTGGGGTGGCCTGGATCGGCATCACGGACCTCCATCGGCTCTACGAGGAAGATATGCCGCACTTCCAGCACCAGTTGCGGGTGCAGATGGGCGATCCCGAGGAGAACGAGGAGCTGTGGCGCGAGCGCAGTCCGATCGAACACGTCGAGGATATGGAACGGCCGATCCTCATACTCCACGGCGTCAACGATCCGCGGTGTCCGATCGAACAGGCCCGACTGTTCCGTGACGCACTAGCGGATCGGGGCTGGGTCGACGGCGACGAGTACGAGTACGTGGAACTCGGCCAAGAAGGCCACGGATCGACGGACATCCAGCAGAAGATCCGTGCGTTCGAGCATCTAAGCGACTACCTGCGTCGGCGGTTGTAGGCGGATCACGTCCCGCGGAAAACGACGGTGACCGGAAGTTCAGAACTGTTCAGACGAGTTTGTGCGTGATCGCCTCGCCGCTGTCCGTATCGAAGAGGTGGACGTTCTGCTGATCGAAGACGACTTCGATGTGTTCGCCTTCCTGGATGTCGGTCCGTGGATCGAGATTGAGGAGGAGTTGCCCTTCCCCACGCCCCTCGACGTTGGCTTCGACGTCCTCGCCCAGCAGTAGATAGGCGAAGACCTCATCGCCCATCGGTTCGAGGACATCGACTTTCGCCTCGATCGTGCGGGTGGGCTCGTTGGCCTCCTCGCGGTCCCGGGCGAGATAGACGTCCTCGGGCCGGACACCGAGCGTCAGGTTCTGTCCACGTGTGACATCGTTGGCGGCTGGATCGAACGAAATGTCGATGAACTCCGAGTCGAAGCCGTCCGCGACGGCCTCTCCCTCGAAGAAGTTCATCGCGGGCGAGCCGATGAAGCTGGCAACGAACAGCCTGTCCGGTTCGTTGTAACAAGTCAGCGGCGGGTCGACCTGCTGAAGGTGACCGTTGTCGATGACTGCAATGCGGTCGGACATCGTCATCGCCTGGGCCTGGTCGTGGGTGACGTAGATGATCGTCGTGTCGAGTTCCCGGTGGAGTCGCTGGAGCTGCGTGCGCATGTGGATACGCAACTCGGCGTCCAGGTTCGCCAGCGGTTCGTCCATCAGGAACACGTCGGGTTCCCGGACGATCGCGCGTGCGATGGCGACGCGCTGGCGCTGGCCACCGGACATCTCCGCCGGCATCCGGTCCATCATCCCTTCCAACTGGACGACCTCTGCCGCCTGTTGGACGCGCTTTTCGATCTCGTCTTGGTCGTACTTCCGGAGCCGAAGCCCAAAGGAGATGTTATCGTAGACATCCATATGCGGGAACAGCGCGATGTTCTGGAACACCATCGCGACGCCGCGGTCCTTCGGGGGGAGATCTGTCACCTCACGGCCGCCGATGTACACCGACCCCTCAGTCGGCTGGGTGAGGCCGGCAATCGTCTCCATCGTCGTCGACTTGCCACAGCCCGACGGCCCGACGAGCGTGAGGAACTCGCCGTCCCTGATCTCCAGGTTCATATCTTCGACTGCGATCTCGTTCCCGTACGCCTTCGTGATATTTTCTAATGTTACTGAAGCCATAGCATCA
>Ga0207850_100252_pt1 | contig 44092 bp, 44 predicted proteins | sample 23E2SouthBayCA_FD_187746 | JGI IMG/M metagenome (GOLD analysis project Ga0207850, IMG submission 187746) | Aerobic enrichment media microbial communities from Eden Landing Ponds, California, USA - A23 E3 (3) (SPAdes) | ecosystem: Environmental > Aquatic > Marine > Unclassified | place...
TGAGACAAGCCGATCGGCGTCTTCGACGACGCGAGCGCGATCCGATTTCCGGTCGGGGTTGTCCATCCGAACCGGCCCGTCCTCGTCGAAGCCGTAGACGCCATACGAGAGATCGGCCGAGAGACCGCGTTCGATCTCGTGGGGGCGGACGTCCAGATACGAGCGGGTGCCGCCCTGGCCGTCGTCGGCCTGGCCAGTCACCAGCGATCCGACCAGGGTTGATTTCCCGTGGTCGACGTGGCCCGCAGTCCCGACGACGATGTGCTCGTCGTCGGCCAGTCGCATCCCTTCCCGGATCGTGGCGACGCCGACAATGCCGCCACGCTCGACGCTCCAGGTCTGGACGTCCGCGATGTGTGCGCCAGCCTCCTCGGCCAAAAGCGAGAGGACGTCCATCGATTCGGAGAACGTCTCGGGTTCGATGCCGGCGAGGCCGCCGTCGTCAGTGACGCCGACGACGTAGGTCGCCTCGCCGTCACCGCTCAACACGCGGTGGCGCAACTGCGCCGCAAGGCTCTCGAAGCGGCCCTCCGTCGCGTGGAGGTCCTCGCTGAGTCGCTCCTTGAACTCGACGTTGCCCCCTTCCTGTTCCCCACGTTCGAGTGCGCGCTCGAGGACCGCCCGGTCCGCGCTCATGGGCGTTGGTAACGTGGGGTCTGACATAAGCCTTCCCCGCATATCGGACGGTACAGGTCTGTATTGCTATATATCCGTAATCAGCCCCATCGCTGGAGCAGTGGACTTGGAGACTGTTACTATATCGGCGAGTCGAACGATCGATCGCCATCGGTCCAAGTCAGCGGGAATCGGCACCGATCGCTTCGAGGAACCCGTCGGCGTAGCTACTGTCTGTCACCCAGTCGGCCGCCGCGAGCGCGGCGTCGTCGGCGTTGGCAACTGCGACGGACTCGCCAGCGATAGCGAACGTCGAGACGTCGTTCTCGGAATCGCCGACCGCCAGAAACGACGCCGGGTCGATGTCAAGTTCGTCGGCGACGACTTCGAGCCCTCGGCCTTTGTTCACGTCCGGGGATTTCACGTGATAGGCATAGCCAGTGTCGACGACTTCGAGACCGTGCTCGGCAGCGATCGACTCGAGTGGGGCCAGCGGCTGCTCGCGGGCGGCGGCGATTTCGGTCTCTCGCCACCGGTTGACGAAAGCAACCTCGCTCCACCCCAGGCTGTATCCGGCATCGACGTACGCGTCGACGACGGCTGCTGCGGCCTCGCGATCTCCCTCGAAGCGGAGCGTATCGGTTTCGGCAACGGCAACGACACCACCGTTCTCGGCGATCACTCGACCCTCGATTCCGGCGAACTGACAGAGTGCGATCGGATACGGCAGGGACTTGCCCGTCGCGACGACGACTGGCGCGGGCCACTCCCGCAACACTGGCAGCGTTCGATGATCGATCGAACCCTGGCCGTCGGTCAACGTGCCGTCGATATCGACCGCGAGCGGCGGTGCGTCGGTCATATCCGTTCGTTGCTGTGGAGCACTATCGGCCTTGCGTGTCAGCGCTGGTCCCTATTCGTCTGCGAGTCGCTCGTATGCAGCCTTGACACGCTTGAACTGTGCCTCGTCGCCGTCTTCGGTGTCCGGATGGACGGTCTTGACTTTCTGCCGGTAGGCCTGTTTGATCGTCGCCTGATCGGCGTCGGGTGCAACGCCGAGCGTGCGGGAGGCCTCGGCAGCCGTCGGACCGTCACTGCCAGACGGGGCACGGGTCCGGCGACCGCGAGAAGCGCGCTGACTGGGGTCGGCCCGGCGGCGCTGACCCGAATCGCCGGTCTGGCGCCACCGACCGCGACCGCCCGGAGGCTCCCAGTCCTCGCGAGGTCCGGCCCCGAATCCGCCACGCTCTCCAGTTCGACGGCGGTCGCGACCCGCGTTCCGTTCGGCTTGGCGCTGGACACGCGCGTAAAGGCGAGTGGCAAGCCGGCCCGTGCCGTGCAGCCAAAGGAGGTAGGCCACGACGCCAAACACAGCCGCGACCGCAAGCACGAGCGGGTTGTAGACGACCCCGAGCAGCGCAAGCAGGACCGTCATCCCGCTGAACGCCGCGGCGAGACCGACCAGGAGGCGTGATTCGTCCACGGCGGGAATTCGTCGTGGCGACGCCTAAACGTCCCGGCAACGGCAGAGTGTGTGGGTGTTCCGGCGTCTGCTGGGGGACAGTAGCCGCGTCGCACAGACACAGCGCGAAAGCCTCCGACTAACACTTCCAGCTGTCCGTTCGTGAAGATATGCGACCCATCAGCGGTCGAACTCGTTCAAGATGGTACAGTCGGCAGTATGAGTTGATAGCTGACCACCAGGGTAAAGCGTTCGTGGGTGGGATAGTCTTATATGAACGCTTCTGGGCTCTGTGGCATCTGTGAGAAGCCGGACGTCGACCACGTCTGTGACCGATGTGGACGGTTGGTTTGTGAGCGCCATTACGACAAAGCACACGGGATTTGTACCGAGTGTGCGTCCGAACTCGGTCTCGGGGACGAGCACGTCGATCCGGATGATCTCCCGGATGACGTCGATATATATCGGTTCTAGAAGCCGTGAAGCGCTTTGGGACTTGTCCTCGAGGTACTCGCTCCACTCCGCCTGTAGAATGGATGAAGGCGTACAAACACGACCCCGACGGCTAACAGTTTCCTTCGCCAAATATATAATGTTTTATTATTACATATGTATAAATACACATAATAGATCCTAACATCTGGGAAGAGTGACACAGACCTACCGTGCTAGAGAGGGAATCTAATCGTGAAGGACAATGGCTACTACTAGCCGCTCCGACGCTGCACAAACCAGTGAAACCCAGACTGGCCTCGACGAGGACATCGCGTCCGCCCTCGCGTACGTGCTGGGGTGGGTGACGGGCCTCGCAATATATGTCCTCGAACCCGACAACGAGACTGTCCGGTTTCACGCCGCACAGAGTATCATCGTCTTCGGCGGGGTGACTGTCGCGTCGATAGCAGTGAACTTCGCTCAGGCGTTGACCCAGCCTATCGGCTTCGTGGACGTACTACTGGGCCCGGTCTTTGGGCTCTTCGGTCTTGCCGTCTGGCTCGGAGCACTGGCTGCTTGGGTCTACTTGATCGTCAAAGCCTATCAGGGGGCAGATCCACGGATCCCAGTTGCGGCAGGGATTGCAGAAGACTTCGTCTGATATCGCCGGCCACGACGTTCTGAAACCGTTCAGCGCGGTGTGCAGACGAAGACTGTTCGGTCGTCACCCGGACCGTACCCATCGACCGGCTCGATGTCGAGACCGTGTCCTGACAGCGCCGCCGCGATGTCGATATCTGCAAAGGGGGTCATCAGCCGCGTGTCGGCATAGATCTGGCCGTCGGGCGTGACGACGATCTGGTCCCAGGCAAGCCGGCCGTCGCCGTCGGGGTTCATCTGAACGAGTCGGGCATATGTCCCGTCATCGGTTGCACCGGTGTCGATCGCGACGTCGTTGCCCTCCGGTGGCAGCGGCGAGTTGTCGAACACGAGAACGCCGTCCTCGGAGAGGTGTGCAACCAAGTCTCCGATCGCCGGCCCCAGTTGCTCCGGCGGGAGATGATTGATCACACCACGGATCGCGACGATGAGATCGAACTCCCGGTCGACCGGAATACCGGGGACCCCGTCCGCGTGATACTCGACATCAACCTTGTCGCTGGCACGAGAAAGCATCCCTTCGTTGGGATCGATCGCAGTCACGTCATAACCAGCCTCGGCGAACCGCCGGGTGTGCTCGCCGGTGCCACAGCCGACCTCCAACAGAGTCAGATCGGCAGGATCCCGATCGTGTAGCTCCCGGACGAACGCGCAGTCGCGATCGTAGTCCCACTCCGACTGGATCGCGTCATAGAGGTCAGGATGGTCGGTGTACAACCGCTCCATACACCCCACAATCGTACTCGAGCGGATAACCGTTACCGAAACTCGTTGAGTCGCTGGGCGAGTTGTCGGGCCGCCTGTCCGGCCGCGCCGAAGTAGGCGTCTGCGCCGCCGCGGGCCTCCTCACCGGCGAAGATGATACCGCGAGAGGAGTTGACCAGTCCGACACCCAAAGCGTCGTCCGCGTCGGACCAGCCTGCCGTCAGCCCGTGTTCGACGGCCGCCTGGGCGTCACCACCCTGTGCGCCGACACCGGGCACGAGAAACGGGATGTCGGGAACGATCTCGCGGATCGATTCGAGTTCGTCGGGATTGGTCGCACCGACGACCAGACCGACGTTGCCGTTGGCGTTCCACAGATCCGCGAGCGCGGCGACGCGCTCGTACAGGGGCTCACCCGAAGACAGCTCCAAGTCCTGCAAGTCCGCGCCGCCAGGGTTGGAAGTCCGACAGAGGACGAACACGCCCTTGTCCTGACGCTGGAGGAACGGCTCCAGAGAGTCCCGACCCATATAGGGGTTGACCGTGATCGCGTCGGCGTCCAAACCGTCCGGGTCGAGCGTGCTGGCATATTGGCGAGCCGTGTTCCCGATATCGCCACGTTTCGCGTCTAGCAGGACTGGGACATCCTTGCCGTGGGCGTAAGCGATTGTCTCCTCGAGTGCAGCCCAGCCGTCCGCTCCCTCGTAGAAAGCCGCGTTGGGCTTGTAACAGGCAGCGTACTCGTGGGTCGCATCGATAATCCGACGGTTAAACTGGAAACGCGGCAGATCAGCGTCGGCGACGTACTCTGGGAGGCGATCCGGATCCGGGTCGAGTCCGACCGAGACGACACTATCGACGGTCGCGATACGCTCGGCCAGGCTGTCGAAAAACGTCATTGCAGGCATTCGGACGGACGGTCACTCAAAGATTGCCATCGGCTTCGGCCCAGAGCCTCGCACCGTCAACGCCGGAATCACTCGTCGTTGGTAGTCTGTCGATGGAGCGTCGTCGCGAGCTGTCGGTAAGCCTCGGCGAGGTCGGTGTCGGACGCCTCCATCACGACCGGTTCGACCGTACTGGCCGCTGGGTCGTTTGGCAGCAACTCCAGGAGCGGCAGGTCGATCTGTTCGCGAACGCGGTCAAGGTCAGTGTCGTCGGTTACGCGCGTGACGACGACGCCTAACAGCGTTCCGTCGACCTTCTCGACGACCTCGGCAGTCTTGCGCGTGTCGACAATTGAGGTGTCTTTCGGTGTCGAGACGAGGGCGACGCCGTCCGCGAGTCCGAACGGGACCAAGACCTCGTGGCTCAGGCCGGTCCCAGTGTCGACGAGTATGGTGTCGTACTCCGGCGAAAGCGTATCGATCACCGTCCGGAGTGCAGCCGGATCGGCCTCGGTCAGATACGCGATCGAGTCACCACCTGATAAGACGTCCAGACCGGTATCAGTCGTCACGATTGCGTCCTCGATATCCGCCTCCCCGGCCAACACCTCGTGGATCGACGTCTCAATCTCGACTCCGAGCACGTCGGCGACGTTCGTCGTGCCGAGATCAGCGTCGACGAGCGCGACCGAGAAGCCAGCCGATCGCAGCGCTGACGCGACGTTGATCGCAGTGACCGTCTTGCCAGCGCCGCCTTTCGCACCACCGATCGTCAGTACAGTTGCCTCGGTCACAGCGAAACGATTCACCCCAACGATCAAAAGCGTTCTGACCCCACCCCTCAGGAATCAGCCACGCCTACAACTCGATCCGCTCGACGAGCCGGTCGCCTTCCTGGTGGGTGTTGACCGCGACGATCCGAATGTCGTCCTCCAGCCCCGAGCCACGGAGCTTCGCCTTGAGAAGGTTATCGACCTGATAGACGCCGGCTGCGTTGTTCATCTCGATCTCGACGAGTACCGGACTCTCGGCGCCGTCCTGGAGGCGGACCGTCTCGATCGCCTGGCTGGAGACCGTGTTGATCCCACGGCCACCGTGTTCGTACGGGATCCGTGATCGACCACTCTCCATATCGAGCGCGTCAGCGACTCGAACGACGCCCGCTTCCGTCGTCAGCGGCTCCTCGTCGGTATCGTGACAGAGAATTGCGTGCAGGATTTCGCCCTTGAGTCGAACCCGCTGTTCGATATCGTAGTCGGGGATCTCCGGGAGAAACCGATCGAGTACGTCCGCAGCCAGCGGAATCGAGTAATACGGATGCTCGTCGCGATGGCCGACGTGGCCGATGTCGTGTAACGTTGCCGCGAGCGCGATGATGACCGCCCCATCGGCCGCTTCGAGGTCGTGATCGGCCGCGCCGTTGAACGGAACGCCACCGCGTTTGAGCAAGTCATAGAGACACAGCGCGCGATTGCGAACGATCGAGATGTGCTTGTGTCCGTGGTCGTTGTATCGCTTGCGCGCTACGGGGTTGACGTTCTGTGCCGCCAACAGCGCCTGTATCTCGCGGTCGTCTTCGATCCGTTCGAGCACGTCGTTGACCCGCTCGTCCGGGAACGCGTGCTCAGCGTCAGGATCGTAAACGCGTCCGGCGGTGGCGTTAGAGTCCTGATCGTCCATACGACGGCATCGGTCGCCAGCGGAAAAACGCTTGCCGGTCGATTCGTGCTCGGCTGTCGGACGGATACCCCGGTGTCGACCGATTTTTGTACTCGCATCGAGAGGGTATGACTGATGCGGGGCGATTCAGGACAGCGGGCAGCTGGGAGCCTGCGCGAGCAGTTACGGACGGCGATGGTCAGTGGGCTGGCGATCACCGTCCCGATACTGGTGACGCTGTTCGTGCTCAACTTCGCGATGAACCTGCTGCTCAATTCGGTGGGTCCACTCGCCAGACTGCTGCGGTGGTTGGGGATGGACAACGACATCGCCTCGGAGTTCGCGGCACTGGTGACGCTACTCGCGATCATCTTCGTCGTCGGGTTTGCGACCGAACGGAGCAGCGCTTCTCGACGGATCGAACAAGCGTTCGACCGTGCCGTCACGTCGATACCCGGGATCGGGGCCGTCTACAACAGCTTCAACGAAATGAGTGATCTGTTGCTCGACAGTGAAGTCCAGAGCTTCCGGGAGGTCAAACTCGTCGAGTATCCGGTCGAGGGATCGTATTGCGTGGCCTTTGTTACTGCCGAAACCTCCCAGAATATCCGGACTGCGGCAGGTATCGACGGGATGACGACGCTGTATCTCCCGATGGCCCCGAACCCCGTGATGGGCGGGTTCGTCATTCACGTCGACAACGAGAAAGTCTACGATGTCGATATGAGCGTCGAAGCAGGGATGCGGTCGCTAGTGACCAGCGGTGTCGCGATAAACAACACCAAAGACGTGTCAGTCGAGGACCTTCCGGGTACGGCCGACCCGGGTATGGTCGAACAGATTTCAAAGGACAGTGCGGATACGGAAGCTGAGACAGACTGATCGGCCACGATACGGGGAAAGAGTGGCGAAGCGACCGGGTAGACGGCTCGGGGTACCGAGGATTCGTGGCTGCGATGGGCGACGGGCCGCTTAAAGAAGGCGATCGAGTCAACGTGAAGTGAAAGCCGCAACCGACTCGGAAATCCAACGGGAGTCGGTGACAGACAGCTGGCGAGCGTTGTTCTAAAGAAGCGTTGACGCGATTTCTGGATCGACGAGTAGGGATGGGCTCTATGGAGCCGACGGTATCAGGCTTGTTTGGCAGTCTGTTCGTAGGCGGCTTCGAGTCGGTCGATCGCTCGGTGGAGGGGAACGGTGATCCCCACCTGACGTGCGAGGAGTGCGATCGGCAGTGTGACGAGGCCGACCAGTACGGTCAGTTGGTACAGTGCGAACAGCGTAACGCGGTACAGCCGTGATTCCATCGGTTTGTCCTCGCTCAGACGTGGGCTACTCACAGTATATAACCATTTCTGACTGATAGGTGATAGTTTGATAGATGATTATAGACAGGGGCGCCGCAGTACGGTGATTCAGGTAGAGTTGGACGATACTCAAGTAAATGTGATTTTCTCCGGTGCAACGGGTAGTTGAACGGTTGGAGACTGCCGACGTAGCCATAAGTTATGGCCATAATCAGGATGACGTGCGCACCCACAGCCGTGCCGAATCATAAAACACCAAGAGGCTCGGGCCGGAAGGGAGGAGTATGAATTACCTCGTCGCAATGGAAGCAGCCTGGTTGGTCCGAGACGTCGAAGACATCGACGACGCGATTGGTGTAGCGGTCAGCGAAGCAGGGAAGCGACTGAACGATCAGGAGATGGACTACGTGGAAGTCGAGGTCGGTGCGACGGGCTGTCCGGCCTGTGGCGAGCCGTTCGACTCCGCGTTTATCGCCGCCGACACGGCTCTGGTCGGTCTCGTGTTGGAGATGAAGGTGTTCAACGCCGAGAGTCAAGAGCACGCCCAGCGCATCGCCAAAAGTGAGGTCGGCGGTGCACTGCGGGACGTCCCGCTGAAAGTTATCGAAACCGTCGAGTTCGAAGACGAGGAAGAAGAGGCCGAAGCCTGACGGCTGTCTGTAGTCCGACGACTGCCGGTACCTTTTTGTATTACCTCTGGTTATACAGAGATATGAAACTGCCAACGCCGGAGGATCTGCGCGAACGGCGGACGGAGCTCGATCTCACGCAGAGCGAGCTCGCCGAGCGGGCCGAGGTGTCCCAGCCACTGATTGCCCGGATCGAAGGGGGAGACGTCGATCCCCGGCTCTCCACGTTGCGGCGGATCGTCAACGCGCTTGAAGAGGCAGAGGGGAGTATTCTCCGTGCAGGCGATTTGATGAACAAGGCGGTCGTGAGCGTTGCACCGGACGATTCGGTTCACCACGCGAAAGACGTGATGGACGAGAAAGGCTACTCACAGGTGCCAGTGATTCGTGACGGCTCCCCGATCGGACTGATCGGTAACACCGACATTCGACAGCGCTCCGAGGAAAATGTCGGCGACTTGCCGGTCGCGGAGGTGATGCACGAATCGATCGCACAGGTCGAACCCGACGCGACGATCGACGAAATCGATACCTATCTCGATCATAAAGACGCCATCCTCGTCGTCGAAAACGGCCAGACGAGGGGAATCATCACCGACGCCGACATCGCTGCCCACGTCTCCTAGTCCTGACAACAGCTCCCTGCCTGTTCGCCGAAATCTACCGCGAGCGGCTGTGATATCAAGTCATCGAGTTCCTGTAGCCGGTTTTCGAGTGCGGCCTGCTTTCGGAGATACGTCTTCATCACGGGAAGCGCGTGAAGTCGACGTTTGGCGTCGGTCAGCGCTTGCTTGTCGCTGTCGGCAGCCTGGTTGGTCTGTCGAGCGACGAGATACTCCTCACGTACCTGCTCGAACTCCTCGATTCGCTCCTGTGCCTGTTGGTCGGCTTCGACCGCGGCTTTGGCGTCGAGGTATGCCTGATACTCCGGGAGATCGATGATCGCATCGCCGAGTTCCCTCGCAAGCCGGTCGGCGTCTCCGTCAGTCGTCGGTGTCTCGGTATCGATACTCATAGCTCATTGCTGTGGCTGTGGTGGTTTGAACGTCCGGGAACCCACCGTCGGTTGCTGATACTCGTTGCTCGGATGGCCGGTGTCGCGGTCGGGTCGCTATCGGAGCGGACAACGCCAGTGACGTTGGGCGATAGCGTGAGTTTAATCGGTCTCGGGTCGTAGCCAATCTGTATGGGAACTAGCGACCGGGTTGAGCCAGCGGTTCCACAACCGGACCCTGCGAGTGACGACCGGGCGAACTACGATTATACCGCCGGCGAGGTGGAGCGGCCGGGGCTTGTATCGGATCTGCGTTCGCGCGTCTCGGGGGACGTGCGCTTTGACGAGTACACGCGCCAGCTCTATGCGACCGACGCCAGCGCCTACGAGGTGACACCGATCGGTGTCGTCTTTCCCACCGGCGTCGACGACGTCGCCGCTGTCACGGAGTACTGTGGACAACGGGACATCCCGGTGTTGCCACGCGGAGGCGGGACGAGTCTCGCCGGCCAGACAGTCAACGAGGCTGTCGTCCTCGATTTCTCGCGGTATATGACTGATATCGTCGGCGTCGACACCGACGCCGAGACCGCACGAGTGGAGGCGGGGACCTACCTTGAGGATCTGAACGAACACCTCGCCGAGGACGGGTTGAAGTTCGGCCCCGACCCGGCCTGGCGGGACAAGAGTGCCGTCGGTGGGGCGATCGGCAACAACTCCTCGGGGTCGCATTCGCTGGTCTACGGGATGACCGCCGCCTACATCGAAAGCGCGGAAGTCGTCCTCGCGGACGGAACGGTCACGGAACTGGGGGAGATGACCCTCGAAGAACTCGACGAGCGGGCCGACCCCGACGGCGACATTGAGTCGCAAGTCTGTGCGACCGTCCAGCGGATGATCGAAGAAGAGGGTGACGAGATCCTGGATACGTTCCCGGATCTGAAGCGCAACGTCTCGGGGTACGACATCGATCGGATGGTCGAGCAGGCTCGCGAGGACGGGACGGTCAACCTCGCACGGCTGTTAGCCGGTAGTGAGGGAACGCTGGCGACGATCACCGAGGCGACGCTCGGCCTGGAGACAGTCCCGGAGACCAAAGCAGTCGCGTTGCTGTTCTACGAGGATCTCGTCGAGGCGATGGAAGACGTCTCGATCATCCTCGAACACGACCCCGCCGCAGTGGAAGTTCTCGACGACGTCCTGCTGGACCTGGCGGCCGACACCGAAGAGTTCGGTGACCTCGTCGATGAGATCCTGCCTGAGGGCGCGAAAGCGACGCTGCTGGTGGAGTTTTACGCTGACAGCGACAGTGACGGCGAGCGCAAGGTCGCGAACCTGCTGGCCGATCGCGTCCCTGGCGTCGAGACGGTTGCTGACCCCGATGCAGGGGCCGCCGACATCACCGACGCCGACCCGATCGCCTTCGATGCGAGCGAAGCCCACGACGACAAGCGCCGCAGTCAGTTCTGGAAGCTCCGCAAGTCCGGCCAGCCGACGCTGTTGGGGCGGACGACCGACGAAAAGCACATCTCCTTTATCGAGGATATGGCCGTCCCACCGGCAAACCTCCCGGAGTTCGTCACCGACTTCCGGGAACTGCTCGCCGAGAACGACACGTATGCGAGCTTCTACGCACACGCGGGCCCGGGGTGTCTGCACGTCCGGCCGCTGGTCAACACGAAGACGCCCGACGGCGTCGCACAGATGCGGTCGATCGCCGAGGGCGCGACCGATCTGGCAGTCAAATACGGCGGCAGCGTCTCCGGAGAGCACGGTGACGGCCGCGCTCGCAGCGAGTGGAACCGGAAACTGTACGGCCAACACGTCTGGGAACTGTTGCGCGAGTTGAAGGCGGCATTCGACCCGGACTGGCTGCTCAACCCCAGCCAGGTTTGTGGGTACGCGCCCGGCGAGGAGCTGCCCGAAGGCACGCCCGAGCGGGCCCGGGTTGCCTCGATGACCGAGCAGCTTCGGTTTGACCCCGAGTACGAACTGGACATCCCCTTCGAGCCGACATTCAACTGGGACAACGACAACGGAATGCAGGGGATGGTCGAGCTCTGTCACGGCTGTGGCGGCTGTCGAGGCCCCCAGGAAACGACGGGCGGGGTGATGTGTCCGACCTACCGTGCGGCCAACGAAGAGATTCAGGCCACGCGCGGTCGGGCGAATATGCTCCGTCAGGCAATGAGCGGCGACTTGCCCGACGATCCGCGTGACGAGCAGTTTATGGACGAAGTGCTGGACCTGTGTGTCGGTTGTAAGGGCTGTGCCAAAGACTGCCCGAGTGAGGTGGATATGGCCAAACTCAAAGCCGAGGTCAAACACGCCCACCACGAGGAACACGGACCAGGGCTACGCGACCGGATGTTCGCCAACGTCGACACGCTGTACCCGCTTGCCAGCGCGCTCGCACCGCTGTCGAACTGGGTGCAGGAGATCCCGGGGACAGGCATCGTCCAGGAGAAACTGCTGGGGATCGCCCGCGACCGGGAGTTCCCCCCGTTTTACCGAAACACCTTCGTCGATCGGTTCGCCGATCACGAACGAACCGTCAGTGAGGACGAAGCCGACCGGAAGGTGTTGTTGTTCCCCGACACCTACACGAACTACAATCGACCGATGGCAGGGATGGCCGCCGTCGAAGTGCTGGAGGCCGCAGGCGTCTACGTCGAGGTGCCGACGGACGTCGTCGATAGCGGCCGTGCGGCTCACTCGAAGGGCTTTCTAGATAAGGCCCGCGAACACGCCGAGCACAACGTCGAGTACTTCGCGCCGAAAGTCGAGGACGGCTGGGACATCGTGGCGGTCGAGCCATCCGAGGCGGTGATGTTCCAACTTGACTATCTGGATCTGCTCTCCGGGCACGACGTCGAGCGCGTCGCGACGAACACCTACGGCGTCGCGGAGTATCTGGACACCTACCGACTCGACGAGCGCATCGAATTCGACGCGCCCGAGGAGACGCTGACCTACCACGGCCACTGCCACCAGAAATCGACGAAGAAAGACCACCACACGGCGAACGTCCTCCGGCGGGCCGGCTACGCAGTCGACGCGCTGGACTCAACCTGCTGTGGGATGGCCGGCTCGTTCGGCTACGAGGCCGAACACTACTCGATGAGCAAAGCGATCGGTTCGATGCTGTTCGACCAGATCGATCGTAGCGATGGCGACTCCGTGGTCGCCCCTGGGGCGTCCTGTCGCGGACAACTCAAAGATCACGAGGAGAGCGAGCCCCCGCATCCGATCGAACGGCTCGCAGACGCATTCGAAGAAACCGCGTGACGGCGCCGCTACGCCCCGATCGTAACACAGTACTTAACTATCGGCCACGGGTCTATACGTATAGATGGTACGCTGGTCGGGCGGTCTCGCGCTCGTGCTCGTGCTAACGCTCGCCGCGGGCGGTGCGTTCGGTCTGCCAGCGGGTGTCGACGCAGACGCCTCTCACGGCGGTGACGGGCGACTCGCAGAAACGACGAGTACAGACGTAGTCACGGAAACAGAATTGATAGCGGCTCCGGCGGATTTCGTCAGGACGACCCACGAGCTGACCGTCTACCAGAACGGCAGTGTGCGCTGGACGGACCGTCACGTAAAGCCACTGGAAAACGAAAGCGAGATCGACGCCTACCGGAACTATTCCGAGCGGTTCAACGCCCAACAGACGGACATCTACACACAGTTTCGGGAAACCGCTAGCCAGCTGACAGCGCGGGGCACGGAGGCAACCGAGAGGCAGATGAACGCGACCGACTTTGCCCGTCGGGCATACGTCTCCGAACCCGGCGAACGTGGCGTGACACTCGACCACCAGGGCGTCGTCGAGATGTCGTTCCTGTGGACGAATTTGACCGAACAGTCGGGCCAGCGGCTGCGCATCGGGGACGTGTTCACGAACGGCCTCGCGCTCGGGCCGAATGTACGGTTCGTGATCACCAGATCCGACGCGCTGCGATTTACAGTCGTCAAACCGACCCCGGAGACGATGTCCGGTCCGAACCTCACCGCCAGTCGGGCTGTCACCTGGACAGGCGAACGCGAGTTTAACCCGTATCGCCCGTTGCTCAGGCTCGCACCGCCCTCCACGAATGGGGCGGCGAGTACGACGACAACTCCGGGCGGTGAATCCGGATTACCGATGTGGATGCCGATCGTGACGATCGTATTCGTCATCGCAGGCGGCGCAGGCACGACCTGGTATCTCGCCCAACGTCGTCCGGACACAGCGACTGGATCTGGGGAGTCGGGCGCCACTGAGCAGACGGGGACCAAATCAGCAACAGTCGAACCCCAAGAGGTGCTGTCCGATTCCGAGCGGGTCAAGTCTCTGCTAGACGAGCACGGGGGACGGATGCGCCAATCCGAGATCGTCGACGCGACTGATTGGTCGAAATCGAAAGTGAGTATGTTGCTCTCTGATATGGAAGACGACGACGAGATTACCAAGCTCCGTGTCGGGCGCGAGAATATCGTTAGCTTGCCGGGTCACGAGCCGGATGCAGCCGGTTCGCCGTTCGAAGACGAGAAATGAGTCTGGGAGACATCGGCATACGGCGATCGGAAACGGAACGGTTTTACGTACTTCCCCCATCATAATCGAGTGCACGCTCTGGTGGTGTAGTCCGGCCAATCATATTGCCCTCTCACGGCAATGACCAGGGTTCAAATCCCTGCCGGAGCACTCTTCTGCGGGACGAAGTGACTAATGCGAGTCACAGGTGTGGCCTGATAGGTGAAGACAGCACGACGGTGGTCGGCAAAGACGGCGATCAAATAGCAGACAGACACGCAGTCTCACGGCAGACGGCTGTGGCGTGTCGTCACGACTCCTCGGCTCGGGCCGTCACGACGGGTACGTCCGCCATCCGGACAACTTTCTCGGTGACGCTCCCGAGCACATATCGTTCGAGGCCAGAGAGGCCGTGTGTCCCCATCACGATGAGGTCCGCGTGCTCGTCTGCATACTCGAGGATGACCTCGTGCGGAACGCCCGTTTCCACGACAGATTGAGTCGGTACTGACTCAAGCCGACTCTCGACTTCGTCGACGACCATTTCGGCACGTTCGTTCTCGTGTTCGTGCACCTCTTCGCTCGTTTCGCGGTGGCCGGTCATACCTTCAGTCCCACCGGCCGGATGACCGATCATACCGGGCTCTTTGTCTTTGTCTGGGTCGTCGCCAAGCCCCAATATCGGATGTGTGGTGTCAACTACGCTCAACACGTGTACGTTCGCATCGTACTTCTCGGCCAAATCCCGGACGTGCTCTAGCGCGGCTGTCGCCGCGTGGCTCCCATCCGTCGGGTAGAGGATGTCATTGTACATTGTATCACCCCGGTCGTCCGGGGTTAAATATACAAACGCAATGAACATATCACTATCTTATAATATTTGTCACGTTGGTACGATCTTGTTCGGCACCGGCACGACTAGATCTGAGACCGAGCCCGGTTCCTTAAATAGTCTCGGAGGCCAACCGTCAGTAGGTAGCTCAAATGTCGAACGTAGAAATCGACCTCAGTCAGGTGAAAGTGTTAGATCTTTTTTGTGGCGGTGGTGGTCTTTCTGAGGGGTTCATCCAGGCTGGGTATGATGTCGTCGCCGGCGTGGACGTTCGAGATGCGTTTCTCGAGACGTACGACCGAAACCACGAAGACGCTCTGGCAATTCGCGCTGATCTCTCTGAGACATCTGCCGCGGAGTTGTTCGACGAGCATCTACTGCACCCCGACGACATCGACGTGATCATCGGGGGCCCTCCCTGCAAGGGATTCAGTATCGCTGGCCACCGAGATCCGGACGACGAACGGAACTACTTGATGGGCAATTTCATCGATTACGTGGAATACGTCCAGCCGGACGCGTTCGTAATGGAGAACGTGCCGGGCATCAAATCGATGGAAGACGGCGACACCCTACGGTCAATTTTGGAAGGGTTCGAACGCGCGGGTTACGAAAAAACACGTTATGAAACGCTAAATGCGGCCGATTACGGAGTCCCGCAAGAACGACGGAGAGTTATATTTATCGGGCGCCGGGACGGTGAAGCCCCGACGTATCCTGATCGGACTCACAGTCCCGCTCGGCAAACGACCTTAACGGGTGCCCAACTGGAGTCATACGTCACCGTCGAAGACGCATTGTTAGACAAAGACGTCGAGGGACTACCCAATCACGAGAAGACCGATCACTCCGATGAGATGGTCGACCGGATATCGGAGGTAGAGGAGGGAGACAGTCTGTATGAAAGTTATGGAGACAGTTGGCGCCGACTGGAGCGCGATCAGCCAGCGATAACAATCAAGGAAAACCACAACGCGCCGTTCATTCACCCGGACGAAGACCGAGTCGGGACCGTTCGCGAGTGTGCGATTCTACAGTCGTTCCCTGACGACTACGTCTTTGAAGGGCCCAAGAGTACACAGCTCAAAGTTGTGGGGAATGCAGTGCCACCACAGCTAGCGAACGCGATTGCGGAGTCGTTATCGACTGATCTCGCCGAAATGAAGCAAAAGCAGGCTGTATGAGAGCTATCACGCGATAAATCGTTACCACAGCGATCAGTTCGTCGTCGTGATCTCGATCACGTCGCGATGATCAAGCTCGGTGTCAGCACCGACCTGCCGGCCCGACCGGACATCGTGAGCGTGAAGGAATCCGTCACCGATGTCCGAATGGAGGAAATATGCGAAGTCCTCGGCGGTCGAACCGTCCGGGAGGACGAAACAGTCCTGCAGAAACGTCCCGTCGTCCTGGGGACTGCTCGCGCCCGGGAAGACGGCAACCGCCTCGAGTTCTTCGAACAGTGCCGTCTCAAGGACCTCCTGAACCCCCGTGCCGCCGTAGGCGGTGACGAACTCCCGGATCTGTTCGAGGCCGGCGGCTTTCTCCTCGGGGAGGTCCGCGGTCACCTCGAAGTCCTCGTCGCCGGGCCGATACTCGAGAACACCCTGCTCGTCGCCCTGTTTCAACGCCTTCTCGGCGTGGGCCGAAACCGGAACGAACGTGAGGTGCTCGTAGTCGGGATCGGACGTGACCCGCTCCCAGTTGTTCTGTGCGGCCTCGGTGTCCATCTTGTTGGCCGCGATCACCATCGGTTTGGTCCGGATCCGGATCTCCCGGGCCAGCGTCTCCCGGTCGGCCGCGTCCCAGGTGTCGGGGTCGAGTGCTAAATCGAGCGCGAGAATGACCTGTTTGACCTCGTCCTCGGTGATCCCGAACGCCGACAGTTGCTCGGCCAGGTCGGCTTCGATGTCCCGTTCTGCGCCGTGATAGCCCGTGTGGTAGCGGTCGATACCCTTCTCCAGAACGTCGAGATACCACATGTCGAGTTCGTTTTCCAGGAAGTCGATGTCTTCGCGAGGGTCGTGATCGTCGGTCGGCTCACCTTCGAGGTCCGTTTCGCCGGTGAAATCGACGACGTGGACGAGCACGTCCGTCTCGTTCAGATCCGAGAGGAACTGATTGCCCAGCCCCTTCCCTTCGTGGGCACCGGGGACGAGTCCGGCGACGTCGACCAGTTTCGTCGGGACGAACCGGACGCCGTCGGCACAGTAACCGTGGTTGGGGGTGCAAGTGTGGCCGAACTCCGGGGCGGCACACTCGACGCGGACGTACGCCTCGCCCATCGAGGGGTCGATCGTGGTAAACGGATAGGCCCCTTCCGGGACATCGTTCATCGTCGCGGCATTGAAGAACGTGGACTTCCCCACCGAGGGCTTGCCCACGAGACCGATTTTGTAACTCATTGGAACACACCAGTCGAATCACGGGCTAAAACGTTCGGAAACGAGCGCTCAGCGCGTGTAACTCCCACACACACAGCAGGGACCGAAATCCACGGGTATCCGAAACGAGGTGTCCGAAGTCGAAGACTGTTTCAAGTCACACACCCACGTGATAGCTATATGAGCACGGACACCTCCCACGAAAATGCAGCACAGGACGTCATCGCCGTCGACGCCGACGACAACGCCGAAGGGCTAGTCAATCGCCTGGATGCCCACACTGGAGACGGGATCCGCCACCGCGCGTTTACCGCGCTGTTGTTCGACCAAGACGGGAACGTCCTCCTTGCACAGCGTGCGCCCGAAAAACGCCTGTGGGGGACCCACTGGGACGGGACAGTCGCCTCGCACCCCCGAGAGGGACAAAGCCAGAAAGAAGCGACCCGGATCCGCCTAGAGGAGGAACTCGGGATCACACCCGACCAGTATGAGAACCTCCGGGTCACCGACCGCTTCGAATACAAGCGGTTCTTCGAGAACGCTGGCGTCGAACACGAGGTCTGTGCAGTCCTACAGGCGACGCTCACAGACACGACGCTCGATCCCGACCCTGAAGAAGTCGCAGGGCTACTGTGGGCACCCTACGAGCGTCTGCAGGAACAGCCCGAGCAGTACCGTCAACTCCGGCTGTGTCCGTGGTTCGAGATCGCGATGCGCCGAGACGGGGAATAGCAAACGCCGGGCTGTGTCCACGTCGGCCGAAATGCGCTTGGTGACCCTGTACGGTGCCAGGATAGACGCGACGGGGCGGGCCTCACGGCGGAACCACCCGTCGGCAGCCGTGGAGAAGGCGTCTCGCGGGCTCGGTGCGGCGAAACGGCGCTTCGGCCGGTCGGCAGTATTTCAGTACGTTTTCGCGAAGTACGCCGTCTCCTCGGCGTCCTCGCCGCAGATGGCGCACTCGTCGTGAATCGGCTCGTCGTCTTCCTCCAGGGGTACCATCACGATTTCGGCGGCAATGGCGTCTTTGATCGGCTCTTCGCAAGCCTCGTCGCCACACCAGCCACACTTGACGTAGCCGCCGTGCTGGCCGATGGTGCCGAGGATCTCCTCGCGGGACTCGGCCTCCCGGATTTCGCCTTCCAGGGTCTGCTCGGCCTCGGCGTACAGTTTCGCGTAGATCGTATCGAGGTGGTCCTCGACAGTCTCGACGGCCCCGTCACGGTCGACAGTCGCCTCCTCGCCGTCGGGGCGGTGGACGAGTGTCAGTTCGTCGTCTTCGACCTCGTAGGAGCCAATCTCGATCCGCAGGGGGACACCCTCCAGTTCGTGTTCGTTGTATTTGAAGCCGGGATTGCGGTTGTCGCGGTCGTCGAGTTCGACGCGTACGCCGGCGTCTTCCAGGTCGACCGCCACGTCCGCGGCGTACTCGAGGACCTCTTCCTTGCTGTTTTCGTCCCAGATCGGGACGATCACGACCTGCGTGGGCGCGAGCGTGGGCGGAAGCACGAGCCCCTGATCGTCGCTGTGGGTCATAAACAGCGCCCCGAGCGCCCGCCAGGACAGTCCCCAGGACGTCGTGTGCGCGAGTTGTTCGTCCTCGTCTTCGTCGACGTAGGTCACGTCGTAGGCTTCCGCGAAGGAGGTCCCGAGATAGTGGGAGGTAGCGGCCTGGACGGACTTGCCATCGGGCATCAGCGTCTCGACGGTCGTGGTCGTGTCGGCGCCGGGGAACTTGTCGTGGTCGGGCTTGCGACCTGTCAGCGCGGGCATCGCGAGGACGTCCTCGTAGAGGCGCTCGTACTGATCGAGACGGGTCATCGTCTCCTCGTAGGCGTCCTCGGCGTCGTGATGGGCGGTATGGCCCTCCTGCCAGAGGAACTCCTTGGTACGGAAGAACGGCTTGGTCTCAGTGGCCTCCCACCGGACGACCGAACACCACTGGTTGACCCGCATCGGCAGGTCGCGGTGGCTGCGCACCCACTGGGCGATGAAGGGTGTGATGATGCTCTCGCTGGTCGGCCGGACGGCTAGCCGCTCTTCGAGTTCGTCGTAGCCGCCGTGGGTTACCCAGGCGACCTCGGGATCGAACCCCTCGACGACGTCTTTCTCCTTTTCCAGGTAGCTCTCGGGGATGAACATCGGGAAGTACGCGTTCTGGACACCGGTGTCTTTGAACCACGAGTCGAGGTGGTTCTGCAGACGCTCCCAGATGGCGTAGCCCCGCGGCCGAGTGACGATGAACCCGCCCATCGGCGCGTAATCGGCCAGGCCCGCTTTCTGGACTAGTTCAGCGTACCACTCGCCTGTTTCGTGTTCTTTGCTCGTCGTGATACCGAGTTCTTGCTCTGACATAGTTGCGAAGACGCGACCGGATCGCTCGTCGTTGTTCGAGATGTCACCGAGCGCACCCCTAAACGTATCGAAAGGCTGGGAACGTGTGTCAATACATAGCGACCACAAGGCACTTTTCGGTCACTTGCGAGGGGAACGTATGGTCGCCCGTTCCGCACGAGACGTGTTCGGTTACGGTATTCGGTTGTTCGGCTACCTCCTCGTATCGATCCTGCTGGGCGGGGGGTTGATCGCCGGCGGTATCGGAACCGTAGTCACACTTGAGCCCGGTGTCGTCTTCGGGAGCGAGTCGCCAGGCAGCTACGTACCGGTCGCAGCCGGGGGCGCACTCGCGGTGGTCGGCGGTCTCGTCCTCGTTGCGGGCGTGTTCGCGACACTGTTCGCACTGATCTCGGACGCGGTCGCGGCCGGGCTCGAAGCCGCCACAAGGACGGACAGCCAGACAGAACCCGCGGACGGCAGCGAGGGGTCGCCACAGCCGACAAACGAACCCGACACCGACGCTGACGACAGCTCGTCCCCCGAGACGCAGACGAAACGCGAGTCCTCGTCGGCGGGCTTCGGCGAGCGCGACGGTGACCCACTCGCCGGAAACGGGGCCGGTGATCCACTCTCAGGGACGACAGCCGACAATCAATCGCCGGACAGGGCACACTCCGACGACCCGCTAGCGAGTGACACAGACACCGACGAGCCACGTGTGAGTGGGTCAGACGAGACGGAGACGGTGGGCGACCCAGCCGCCTGGAAGCGAGAGATTGAGTCAGAGTTAGACGAGGAAGCGACAGACAAGTAGTCTCAGATGTCGTCGGCGACCCGCACTGTTTTTAACGGCAGGCGTACAAGAGAGTGATAACCGAGCAGACGGCCGCACAAGTTGCGGCCGAGGGACGCGTCGAAGCGTCGTGCGGAGACGATTCGGTTCGGCGGCGACGGCCCGCGCGGGCACGCCCATCCGGACCCCGCCGGTCATCAACGCGAGCGGCTGTCGGACGACACCGCTCCAGTGGCCGTGTCGGTCCTTCAGGCCCCTCTTGTGGCCGTTCTCGGAGGGTAAACTATGGAAATCGAAATCGCAACAATCGGTGGCTACGAGGAAGTCGGCCGCCAGATGACCGCTGTTCGCGCCGGAGACGACGTCGTCGTATTCGACATGGGGCTGAACCTTTCGAAGGTCCTCATCCACGATAACGTCGAAACCGAGCGGATGCACAGTCTCGACCTGATCGATATGGGCGCAATCCCGGACGACCGGGTGATGTCCGAACTCGAAGGTGACGTGAAAGCCATCGTACCGACGCACGGTCACCTCGACCACATCGGCGCCATCTCGAAGTTGGCCCACCGCTACGACGCCCCAATCGTCGCGACGCCGTTCACGATCGAACTCGTCAAACAGCAGATCAAAGGCGAAGAGAAGTTCGGCGTCCAGAACGATCTCGTGAAGATGGAGGCCGGTGGGACGATGGCGATCGGCGACGAGAACGAACTCGAGTTCGTCAACGTCACCCACTCGATCATCGACGCGATCAATCCCGTCCTGCATACGCCTGAGGGTGCAATCGTCTACGGGCTCGACAAGCGGATGGACCACGACCCGGTGCTGGGCGACCCGATCGATATGGAACGGTTCCGCGAGATCGGCCGCGATGGCGTCCTCTGTTACATCGAAGACTGTACGAACGCCGGCAAGAAGGGGCGGACACCCTCTGAGTCAGTAGCACGGCGCCATCTCAAAGACGTGATGTACAGTATGGAGGACTACGACGGTGGGATCGTCGCGACGACGTTCTCCAGTCATATCGCACGCGTCAAGTCGCTCGTGGAGTTCGCCGACGACATCGGTCGCCAGCCCGTCCTGCTGGGCCGGTCGATGGAGAAATACTCCGGGACTGCCGAGCGACTTGATTTCGTCGACTTCCCGGACGACCTGGGGATGTATGGGCATCGCAAGTCCGTCGACCGGACGTTCAAGCGGATTATGAACGAGGGCAAGGAGAACTTCCTGCCGATCGTTACCGGCCATCAGGGCGAGCCGCGTGCGATGCTCACGCGTATGGGCCGTGGCGAGACACCCTACGAACTAGAGGAGGGAGACAAAGTCATCTTCTCGGCGCGGGTCATTCCTGAGCCGACCAACGAGGGACAGCGCTACCAGTCCGAGAAGCTGCTGCGGATGCAGGGCGCGCGCATCTACGACGACATCCACGTCTCGGGCCACCTCCGCGAGGAGGGTCACTACGAGATGCTAGACGCCCTCCAGCCCGAGAACGTCATCCCTGCCCACCAGGATATGAAAGGGTTCGCCCCGTACGTCGATCTCGTGGAAAGCTTCGGGCTCACGCACGGAGAAGACCTACACGTCACGCGCAACGGTAATATGATCCAGCTGGTCGAGTGAGATCAGTATGAGCGAGGGCACCGACACCGCACAGGCGGTCACGCAAGCGATCGCAGCCCGGCGGGAACTCGTCAACGAGGCGATTCCCCAGGAGCTCCCGGTGCAGGAACCCACACGACTCTACGAGGCCTCGCGGTACCTGCTCGATGCCGGCGGGAAGCGGTTGCGACCGACAGTGCTGTTGCTCGCTGCGGAATCGATTGCCGACGTCCCACCGTTGAGCGAAGACTACCGGGCGTTTCCCGCACCGGAACGTACGGTGGATATGATAGCCGCAGCGGTCAGTATCGAGACGATCCAGTCGTTCACGCTGATCCACGACGACATAATGGACGACGACGATATGCGTCGTGGTGTCCCGTCAGTCCACCGGGAGTTCGACCTCTCGACAGCGATTCTCGCCGGCGACACCCTCTACGCGAAAGCCTTCGAGCAGATGCTCGAGACGGGGGCCGACGCCGAGCGGTCGGTGCGAGCGCTATCGGAGCTAGCGACGACGTGCACGAAGATCTGTGAGGGGCAATCGTGTGACATCGCTTTCGAGAGTCAGACCGACGTGACGACCGACGAGTACCTCGAGATGGTGGAGTTGAAGACCGCCGTGTTGTACGCAGCGGCGGCGTCGATCCCAGCGATCCTGCTCGGCGAAGACGAGGCGGTCGACCCGCTCTATCAGTACGGACTCAACGTCGGCCGGGCGTTCCAGATCCAGGACGACTTGCTGGACCTGACGATCCCCTCCGAGCAACTGGGGAAACAGCGTGGCTCGGACCTTGTCGAGAACAAACAGACGATCATCACGCTACACGCCCGCCAACAGGGCGTCGACGTCGATGCCCTCGTCCCGGAAGACGACGTCGAGGCCGTCGAAGAGGCGACGATCGAAGAAGCCGTCGAGCGCCTCGAAGCGGCCGGCAGTATCGAGTTCGCCCGCGAGTTGGCTCACGATTTGATCCGCGAAGGGAAAGACCATCTGCGAGTCTTGCCCGACAACCAGGCCCGCGATCGCCTGGACGACATCGCGGATTTCCTTGTCGAACGGGACTACTAGCTACCGGTCCCGCAGGGTAGCTTCTGTCTCGAACATCGGCGGGAGTTTGCCCGTCTGTGTCGGTTCGAACGTCCGTGGTGCTGTACTCGACGCTGGGCGCCGCTGTCTCGGTCCAGTCGGCGTGCGTTCGGTTCGATACTGAGGTGGCTGTGGATTCGTACTCATTATGACGTGGTGTGACGCGCAGATTCGACAGCGATACTGACCGATCAAGACGAGCGTCCAGCACGTACCAGAAGTAGCAACATCGTATCACCCACGATGACTCCAAGGATAATAAATATAATGGTCCTTCAGGCCTGGAGCGACTCGATGCGAAGCGACACGGGGTAGTCAGTGAGGTTATCGTAACCGTCCTCGGTGACGACGACCATATCCTCGATGCGGACGCCCCCAACTGTAGGGTCATAGAGGCCGGGTTCGATCGTGATGACGTGTCCCGGCTCCAGTTCCGTGCCCCCCGGAGCCACGCTCGGGAGTTCGTGGACGTCTAGCCCGACGCCGTGGCCAGTGCTGTGGATGAACCCCGTCTCGGTTCCGGGATCGCTTCGCAGGGTCGGCTCGCCGGCGTCTTCGTAGACATCACAGGCCGCATCGTGAACGTCCGAACCCGTTGCGCCCGGTTCGACCGCCTCTAGCGCCGCCCGGTAGGCACGCTCGGTCAGGTCGTACCACTCACGGATCTGCGCGTCGGGCTCGCCGACACAGAACGACCGGGTCATATCGCCGTGGTACTTCGTGGCCTTGTCCTGTGGGAAGATATCGACGATGATCGGCTCGTGGGGAGCGAGCGGCCCACTACCCCGGTCGTGTGGATCGGCCGCGTCAGCCCCGCAGGCGACGATCGTTTCATCGAGCGCACAGCCGTGGCGCAACAGCGTCACTTCAATCTCCTCTTTGAGTCGCTCGCTGGTCAAGACCTCGCCGTCGACCAACAGCCGGTCACCGTCGATCGTAGCTCGACCGAGAAGTTCCTCGGCGGCCGCCATCGCAGCCTCGTTGGCTTGCTGGGCCGCTCGGATATGGTCGATCTCCGCGTCAGTCTTTCGCGCGCGGATGCCAGTGACTGTTTCCCCGTCGTCGACGACGACATCGATGCCCTGGTTGCGAAGACCGTCAGCAGTCGACAGTGGGAATCGTGACGGAACGGCGACTGACTCGATACCGTACGCGTCCAGAAACGCCGCGCGACTCCGGTGGGCGGCTTCGGTTCGGCCGTGGTCTTCGAGGTAGTCGTCGTATCCGTAGTCGGTAAATCGCTCGACGGTTTCGGCACGGCTCTCGCGCTTGGCGCGGCCAAACTCCAGGCTCCGCACGAACAGCAGCCGAACTGAACCGTCGTACAGCGTGAGGAACGGGTCGGGCGCGTCGAACCCCGAAAGGTAGTACTGATCGGCGTTCGTCGAATCAGCGTCGATCAAGTAGCCGTCGACGTCCAGTTCGGTGAGCGTCTCGTCCAGTCGTGAAAGGTCAGGATCCATACCCCGGAATGGGGGCGACGCGAGTAAAGGGCTACCGACAGCAACCAGTCCCAAGCGATAACCGTCAGTGGTGTGTCGGGAAGAACGAGATAATACTACAAATGGGTGTACTCGATTCGTTCGGTGTGTTAGTGAGTAGTGTCATCGCGGCGCTAGTTATGCTGTTGTTCGCGATTCTCAGTTTCTTCGTGACGGTGTTTATCGTCGAGGCCGGTGCGGGAATCGCCGGCTATTCGCCCAGTGGGGACTTCGTCGTGCTGTCGGCAGCGCTTTTAGCGACGGGCGCGATCGTCGCCGGCGCGACACCAATGGCCAGTCTCGGGGACGTCGAGTCGTAATTCCGTCCGCCACGTACAAGCGACCGGATTAGGGGGTGTGTTTTTATTCTCAGACAGCATACCATTGGATATGCCAGAAAAAGTGCTGTTCAAATCCGAGAGCGACCAGAGCCGAGCGGAGATCGCGTCGTATCTTCGGACTGTAGCGGAGAACCTCGAAAACGGGAACGAAATTAACCTGAAGTCCGGCACCGAGTCCGTAACGCTCGACCCGCCGGCGCGGCCGACCTTCGAGGTCAAGGCCGAACGCGAGGGACCGACCGACCGGCCGGGTGAGTTGAGCATCGAATTCGAACTCGAATGGGACGAAAACGGTGGCGAGGGTGGCGAGAGCGGGCAATTAGAGATCGAGTGACCAGATATCGCGACGAGGACTACTCGGCCAGCAGTCGCGCCTCGACGTAGGCATCGAGTTCAGCACGGACGTCCGCGACGTGGGGGTCGTCGTTCGTGACTCGTTCGGCCATAACGCCGCCCGCGAGCACGTGGATCGTCGACGCGACCTGCTGAGGATCGACATCACGGAAGACACCCTCGTCGATTCCCTCGGCGATGATATCGGCGAGCCATCCCCGAAAAAGTTGATCACTTCGCGTGAACTGCTCACGGTAGCGGTGATCGTGGGCCGCCTGCGCGCGGAGTTCGACCAAGGCACGAACGAACCCCAGTTCTTCACCAGCGAGTTCAGGTGTGACCGCCGCATCGAGCCACCGATCGAGCCGATCACGAGCATCGCCAGCCATCTCGTGGTCGATCGAGGCCTCGCGGTTGTCGATCATCCGCGAGAGGAAATCCAACAGGAGCTCGTCCTTGCCGTCGTAGTGGTGATAGAGCAGCGACTTACTCTTGGGAAAGAACTCGTCGATCCGGTCGATCGTCAGTCCAGCGTAGCCGTACTCGACGAGCGCGTCAAACGTCGCCCGCATAATCGTAGTCTGGGTGTCTTCGGTGTCCTCGGGAAATGGGTTTCCGGCCGACATAGCTGTATATTCTCATCTACTCCCGTTAAGACTGTTATTTTCCGATGTATCGTTGCCGTCGGTGTTGTCCACGCCAGAGGCGAACGTGTCGGCGTTCTGTTCGGCCCACTCGCGAACCGACAGTGGAGGTCGATCCAATACCTGTTGGACATCATCGGTCACTCGCCCCGCGAGACCGAGACGTGCAGTCGTATACAGTGCCGCCATCATAAGCAGGAACGACCAGCTACGGCCGAGTCGGCGTGAATGGCGGGCGAACCGGACCAGGGAAGGCGCCTCGTAGCTGACAGATCGGTCAAGAGCGTCCGACAGCGTGTTGGCCACGTCATAATACGTCATTGCCTGCGGCCCTGTCACGTCGTAAGCGCGATACTCGTGGCCGGACCCGGTCAGTGCCGCGACGGCCATAGCAGCGACGTCGCTGGCAGCGACGAAACTAGTTTCACCGTCACCTGCTGGAACGACGATCTCGCCCTGTTCGGTGATTTCCTGTCGGTGAACTTCAAGCAGGTTCTCTATGAAAAATGACGCCCGCAGAAACGTCCAGGCGACATCGACCGACGTGAGGTGTTTTTCGATCTTCCGGTGGGGCAACAGCGGGTTTTTCTCGGCACCTAACACCGACAGTAAGACAATCCGTTCGACGCCGACCCGCGCGGCAGCGTCGATCGCCGGGAGAATCGAGTCACCGACCCGCGCGATTGCGGGCGGTCTAACGAGGAACATCGCATCGACGCCGTCGAAAGCATTCCCCCACGTCTCGGGTTTTTCGAAATCGAAGACGACAGGATCGACATCGTCCTGAAAACGCTCGTCGACAGGATTGCGCGTGGCTGCCCTGACCGTGACGGCTCGGTCTGTGAGTGTGTCCACGACCCGGGAACCGACCGTCCCTGTGGCTCCCGTGACGAGTACAGTGTCCATACGGGAGACATATACGGCTATGTATAAAGTAATACTGAATGAATGTTCAATCAAGGATTTTATACTGCAGGGTCGCATACTGATCGTGTATGACAGACACGGACGGGATCGCACGGAGAGACCACGCCATCGAGACGGACGGGTTGGAGGTGACCTACAGCGACGGGACCCAAGCGGTGCGCGGCGTGTCCCTATCGGTGCCACGGGGAGAGTTCTTCGGATTTCTGGGGCCGAACGGTGCGGGAAAGACGACGACGATCAAGACGCTGGCAACCCTGTTGCGGCCGACATCTGGATCGGTTCGAGTCAACGGCTTCGACGTCGAGAGCGAGCCACGGAAGGTCCGGGAGTCGATCGGGTATATGGCCCAGGAGACCAGCGTCATCGGGGAAATGACGGCGCGTGAGAATCTACGGTTCGCCTGTGATGCCTACGGCGTGCGCAAAAGCGATCGGAGCGGTCGTATCGAGGAGCTGCTCGATCTGGTTGATCTGGCCGACGTTGCGGACAAACGGGCCGAAGGGTTCTCCGGCGGGATGAAAAAACGACTCGACGCCGCGATGGCGCTGGTCCATCGGCCGCCGCTGGTCTTCCTGGACGAACCGACGACGGGGCTGGATCCGAAAGCCCGCAACCGCCTGTGGGAGTACTTCGAAGCGATCAACGACGAGGGGACGACGATCTTTCTGACGACCCAGTACCTCGAAGAGGCCGACCACCTCTGTGACCGGCTCTCGGTCATCCTCGACGGGGAGATCGTCGCGGAAGGGTCGCCTTCGGACCTCAAACGCGAGGTCGGCGGAGAGATACTCGATGTCGAGCTCGAAGACGGTTCAGACGCACGCGAGCAAGCCGCTGACATCGTCCGCGGAGACGACCTGTTTTCGGACGATCCAGCCGTCGACGTCACCGATAGCGGGATCTCGGTCACCTCGCGGGACGCCCGTCAGCACGGACCCGATCTGCTCGTCGCGCTCCGTGACGCCGGGATCGCCGTCACCGGGTTCAACGTCCGCTCGCCGACCCTCGATGACGTGTTCCTCGCGATCACGGGCGAACACATCGAGGACGACCTGCCCGACGACTCCGGGGTAGAACAGACGGCCAGTGGCAAGCCTGCGGCTGCCGCGCCCGATGGAGGTGAACGATGAGTGCCGAGACCGAAGAAGTCACTCGGACCTCGAACACGTTCGCCAGTGACGTCTGGACGAACTTTATGCGCTGGAACATCAACGCCGTTCGCAACCCGTTCGTGGTGATCTCCTCACTGCTGCAGCCGATTATCTTCCTGTTTCTGTTCACGCAGGTGTTCGGCAACGTCGCCGGTCAGGCGCTATCCGGCCCGATCAGCTACGAGACCTACCTCGTGCCGGCGATTGTTATCCAGATCGCGCTGATCGTGGCCTCATCGTCGGGAATCGGACTAGTTGATGATATCGAGAGTGGCGTCTTCCAGAAGACGCTGGTCACACCGATGAGCCGGACGGCGATCTTCCTGGGAAAGACACTCTCGGAGCTGGTCAGGATCGTCATCCAGATCGTCATCGTGCTGGCGCTGGGCGTACTCCTGGGCGCGGAGATCAAGTCGGGACTCACCGGGGCAGTAGCGATCATCGGCGTGGCGATACTGTTCTCGCTGTGGTTCCTGGCGTTCTCGAATGTCGTCGCACTCGTCACACGAGACCAGGAATCGACGATCATCGCCGCGAATATGATTCAGTTGCCGCTGTTGTTCGTCTCTAGTGCCTTCCTGCCGGTGAAATCGATGCCGGACTGGATCCAGGTCGTTGCGACGTACAACCCGATCACCTACGGCGTTGACGCCGCACGCGCCATTATGGTTGACGCTGACGTGATGGAAGTCTGGAATGTCACCGCCTTCGGCGGGATCTGGAACACGCTCGTCCCTGCAATCGGTGTGTTGGTCGTGCTCGATCTGGTCTTTGGGGGCATTGCCGTCTACGCTATCACGCGGGCGACCAGCGCCGACGTGCAGTGACGAACGCCGGGGATCACGCCTCGAACGCGTGGTAGTAGAGGATGCCCAGGGCTGCACGCCCGTCTCGCAGTTCGCCCGTCTGGACAGCGTTCAGGAGTTTCTCGAAGTCGGTCGTCGAAACGGCAATCGTCTCGTCGTGATCGAGGTCTTGCTCGGTGGTGGGCGTACAGCCGTCGGCAAGGAAGTAATGGAAGACCGTGTCAGCGAAGCCGTTGCTCGGCTCGACAGTGGTGAGGTGTTCGACCCGTCGAGCTTCATAACCCGTTTCCTCGGCGAGTTCACGTTCGACAGCGGCTGCTGGCTCCGGATCGTCCGGCTCCAGACCACCGGCCGGCAGTCCGTAGTTAATCCGTTGGACCGGCTCGCGCCACTCTTCGATGACGACGACCTCGTCATCGGTCGTAAACGGGAGGATGACGACGCTCTCTCCCTCTGAGACGTAATCGAAGTCCGTCTCGGTGCCGTCGGGCAACCGGACAGTCTCGTTAATCACATCGAATCCCGGGCAGGTGTAGACGGTCGTGGACTCGAGACCGTCCCACGCTAGATCGTGATCGGTCATATCGCTACTGTCGGCCCGGACGACAAACTGGTTGTGGATCCGGCCTGCAGTATCCCGCGAGTCGAACCCGGGAGCGTTTTGACCCACGACCCGCAACCCGACACTATGGACGAGGACATTCGCGAGCGCGTCGAGCAAGCCGCCGAAGTCGACGCGCTGTTCAACGCGCTCAAACACGATAGCGACGCACAGGTCGGGGCAATACTGGGACCGCTGATGGGCGAAAACCCCGACTTCCGCGAGTACGGTGACGAAATCGCCGGCGTCGTCGCCCCCGTAGTCCAGCGGGTCAACGATATGAACGCCGAGCAAAAGCGTGAGCGTCTCGGACAACTCGCGCCGGAGCGTCTCGAAGAACTCGAACGCGAGGACGTCGAGGACGAACACGACCTACCTGACCTGCCGAACGTCGACGACTACGACGAGGTTCGGATGCGTGCTGCCCCCAACCCGAACGGTCCCTGGCACATCGGTCACGCCCGGATGCCCTCCGTGATCGGTACCTACGCCGACCACTATGACGGCTCGTTTATCGTCCGGTTCGACGACACTGATCCCGAGACCAAGCGTCCTGATCTGGAGGCATACGACGCGATCCTCGATGATATCGACTACCTCGGGTTCGAGCCGGACGACGTCCTGCGAGCGAGCGATCGACTGGAAACCTACTACGACCACGCCCGAGAGCTGATCGAACAGGGCGGTGCCTACACCTGTACGTGCCCCCAGGAAGAGTTCTCAGACCGCAAGAACAGCGGCGAAGCCTGCCCCCATCGCGAGAAGGACCCCGAACAGACCCGCGAGGAGTTCGAGGCGATGATCGACGGCGAGTACAGCTCGGGTGAGATAGTCCTGCGGGTGAAAACCGACATCGAGCACAAGAACCCCGCCCTGCGCGATTGGGTGGCCTTTCGAATGATCGACACCCCGCACCCGCGTGAGGCAGCCAGCGAATACCGCTGCTGGCCGATGCTCGATTTCCAGAGCGGGATCGACGACCACCTCACGGGTGTGACCCACATCATCCGCGGGATCGATCTGCAGGATTCAGCCAAACGCCAGCAGTTCGTCTACGACTACTTCGGCTGGGACTATCCGGAGGTCATCCACTGGGGGCACGTCCAGGTGGAGGCCTACGACGTCTCGATGAGCACGTCGACGATCAAAGAACAGATCGAAGCGGGCGAGCTCGACGGCTGGGACGACCCCCGGGCACCCACGCTCAAGAGTCTCAAGCGCCGCGGGATCAGGGGCGAGGCGATCGTCGACGCGATGGTCGAACTCGGAACGTCCACCTCGAACGTCGACCTGTCGATGTCGGCGGTCTACGCGAACAACCGTGAACTAATCGACGACGGGGCCGATCGGGCCTTCTTCGTCCGGGACGGCCACGATGGCGAGGACGCGGTCGGGCCCGCCGTCGAACTGCCGGTCGTCAACGGACCTGACGCCGCCACGCCGCCAGTCCACCCCAACGAGGATCGGGGCCGTCGGGAGATTCCCGTCGACGACGCAGTGCTGGTCGAAGCCCAAGACGTACCAGCCGAGGGCGATCGAATCTGGTTGAAAGGCTATGGCTGCGTGCGATACACTGGAACAGCCTTCGAGTACACCGACGACGACATCGAGGTCGTCCGAAACGGTGACGTCGAGGTCGTCCACTGGGTGCCGGCCGAGAGTGCAGTTCCGACGCGGATGCGGACGATGGACGGCGACGTGACGGGCTACGCCGAGCCCGGCCTCACGGACTACGAGCCCGGTGATATGCTGCAGTTCGTCCGGATCGGGTTCATCAGAGTCGATACACGCCGGGGCGGGGACGACGAACTGGTGACGTACTTCGCCCATCCCTGACGTGACCAAGGTAGCTCACTCTCAGCCCAATCAACGAACCATCACCCCTGCGGGGCGGTCAGGATGCCAGCGCGCGGTGTCAGCCGCGCGCCTGGGGAGGGACGGGGCGCGGTCGCAAAAGCAGTGCTGCCGCGGTGCGGTTCGTCGCGGCCGCGACTGCGAAAAGCGTCGGCATACCCCAGGCGGGTGCCGCGCCGATCGGCGCGGCACCGCAAGGCGGTCCTGGCGGACATGAAAAGGGCGAGGCGGGTGCGCCAGCACTCGCCGAGGGCTTTCAGGAGAAAGCCTTTCGGGTGCTGAAATCGTACATACAGATACAATGAGCGGAGAGCCAAGCGACGACGAACTCGACGAGCTTCGTCAGAAGAAAATGGAACAGCTTCGCGACCAGGCCGAAGGCGGTGGTGGTGGCGACAGTGAGGGGAGACAGGCAGCCAAAGAGCAAGCCGAGGCCCAGCGGAAGGCCCTACTTCGCCAGCACCTCACTGACGGGGCGCGAAAGCGGCTGAACACAGTCAAGATGTCCAAACCGGATATCGCCGAGCAGGTCGAACAACAGGTCGTCGCGCTGGCACAGAGCGGCCGACTGGGCGGCGAGCAGATCGACGAAGACCAGATGCGGGATCTGCTGAAGGAACTCACCCCCGACTCGAAGAGCTTCAACATCCGCCATCGCTGATGAACGTGGCCGTCTGTTTTAGCGGTGGCAAAGACTCGTCGTTGGCGGCACTGCTGCTCGAGCCGTTCGTTGAGGTGACACTCGTCTGTGCGACTGCTGGCGTTGCCGACGGCGCGGCCCACGCGCGGGAAGCCGCTGAGGCTCTCGACCTCCCGTTCGCACGAGTCGAACTCGAGGAGTCAGTCGTGCGCGAGGCGGCCGAACAAGTCGTCGACGATGGGTTCCCACGAAACGGGATTCAGGCGATCCACGAGCACGCACTCGAAGTAGTTGCCGGACTCGGGTATGACGCTGTGGCTGACGGCACGCGCCGGGACGACCGCGTCCCGACGATCTCTCGACCGGTCGCCCAGAGTCTCGAAGACCGGCACGGAATCGATTACCTCTCGCCGTTGACCGGGTTCGGTCGCGGGGCCGTCGATGAACTCGTCGCGACCAGCCTCAAAGTGGAGTCCGGACCCAGCGAGCAAGTCCCGAAAGGCGACTACGAGACGGAAATCCGGTCGATCATCACCGAGGAATACGGTCAGCAGACCGTCGAGGAGTGTTTTCCCGAGCACACGCAGACACGCGTTCGCGGTCGACAGTGAACGGCCGCGTTGCGACCACACCCACACGATTGTGGTCGGGGAAGTGAAAAGGTGTAAGTCACCGTGGCCGGAACTAGCGCGCAAATGGCCACGGACGTCAAACCAACCCGGAAGAACCTGATGGCGATCGAGGACCGGATCGAGCTCTCCGAGCGAGGCCACGACACCCTCGAAAAGAAACGCGACGGCCTTATTATGGAGTTTATGGACATCCTGGATCAGGCACAGGACGTCCGGTCGGATCTAGAAGACACCTACGACACGGCCCAACAGCGTCTTGATATGGCGCGAGCGATGGACGGCGACGTTGCGGTTCGCGGGGCTGCGGCCGCCCTGAAAGAGCACCCCGAGATAACGGCCCAGTCGAAGAACATTATGGGTGTGGTCGTCCCACAGATCGAGTCGACGAGCGTTCGCAAGAGCCTCGATCAGCGCGGGTACGGTGTGCTCGGCACGTCAGGCCGAATCGACGCCGCCGCGGAGGCCTACGAGGAATTGCTCGAACAGATCATCCTCGCGGCGGAAGTCGAGACCGCGATGAAGGAACTGCTTGACGAGATCGAGACGACGAAACGCCGGGTCAACGCGCTGGAATTCAAGCTGTTGCCCGAACTCAACGAAAACAAGGAGTACATCGAGCAAAAGCTCGAAGAACAGGAGCGCGAAGAGATCTTCCGAATGAAAAAGATCAAGGACAAAAAGGAAGCTCAGGAACGGGCCGAACGCGAGGCCTCCGAAGCCGAGTCAGCCGCGGCCGACAACTAATCGCTGTTACTGTTTCGCGAGCGCGTCAACTAGCACACGGCAATAGTCCGGGATGTCGGCGACGACACGTCCCCAGACGAGGTTTCCGTCCCGGAACGCCGACTCGTCGGCCCAGTTCGCGCCGGCGTTTTCAAGGTCGTCTTTGATCCCGCGTGAACCCGTCGCGTCCGAGCCCTCGACGATACCCGCGGAGATACCGACCAGCCCGGCGTGACAGATCATACCAACGATCTTGTGGTCCTCGTAGACCGCGCGGACGAGTTCGAGCACGGACTCGTCACGTCGGATCTTATCCGGCGTCCAGCCGCCCGGGATGAGCACGGCATCGACGGCATCCGGATCGACGTCCGCAGCCGCGAAATCAGTCTCGGCGGTGAGTCCGCCGCTCTTGCTTGTGTACTCGACGTCGGCTTCCATCCCGACGACGTCGACCTGTGCGCCCTCCTCTTGCATCCGCATATAGACGGCCCAAAACTCCAGGTCCTCGTATCCCGGGCCGACTAACATAGCGATGCGTTTGTCCTCTAGTTTCATACGAATCACCGCTGGGAGCGAAGACGACTGGTGTCGCGTTGGGCCCGCCGGCACCGCTCCCAACAACGTATCGATATACTCACTGGTATGAGATAATTTTTTATGCACTATTAGCCGTCCCGAGATTGAAATACGCCCGTCGCCAGCACCCAGTATGGACTGTCCCGAATGTGACTCATCAGTCGTCGAGTTTGCGGTCCCCGAACAGTTCCAGGAGTTGCTGCCCGGCGACGAACCCGGTGTCGCCGTCTGCACGCACTGTCTGACACTCCATCCGGCAGATGGGAAAGCGAGCGATCCTGACCTCCAGCGGATCAGCGATGCGTTCCCGTCGGATCCCGATGCGGCCGTTCCGATGGCGCTGGCAGTCGGGTTACTCGATCAGTTCGCACTGTACCGTTCGGAGATTGGGACTCTGTTCGAAGCGGTCGAACGTGCGGGGGCAGATCCACTGCTCGTCATCGACCGACTGGCCGCTGACCCGACCGTCGACAGCCACATCGATCTCGCGGGGAGACGCCGACAACTCGAGCAACTGTTGTGAGAGCGCTCGACAGCAGGATACCGACTATGTTGGGCCCATAGCATTTCCGCGCGAGTCAGGAATGTTCTACTGGGTGCTCGACCCACCCAGCAGGTCCGCTACAGGTGTCCCATCACGACTGACATAGTACTGACGGCCACGCACCGGCAAATCGTGACTAATTCTGTGGCGGATGCGTGCCGGTTCCGGCACGCACCTTCGGAAGGAAACGACCGCAGGCGAGGTATCCCATAGACACCCCACTACATTAGATGCCGGTCGAATAGCGAAGAATACCGGCGACACCGCCGAATGCCGTCAGCAACTGTTCGCCCTTCTCGAAGTCCGTCGAGATGAAAACGGTCTCTGTGCCACGCTGGTCTGCGAGCGACATCAGATGGTCGATAGCGTCCTCGCGTTGGGCGTTTTCGGCGGAGACAGTCTCGCCACAGGTCGAACAGGTGTGAGAGTCGGTATCGGTGCCGGTATCGATCAGCTCGTAGTCCGTGTGGCCGTTTGCACACTCGTAGGTGAGAACGTCTTTGCGAAGGTCCTCGCTGATGAGCAACTGCTCGACGGCCCCCATATTGAGATTCTGGCGGGTCTGGTCGAACCCGTAGGTCGCCTTCTCGCCGTCGTGTAACTGCTTGAAGAACTGCTCCATAACCTCCTTGTCCTGGAGGATTTCGTGCTCGGCAAGCACCTCATCGGCAGCATCAACGAGATCGTACAACCCCGACTCGTCAGTGTAGGAGACGTCGAATTTCCCCAACACCATATCTTGGAGTTCGTGATGCAGGTAATCGCCATCGAGGAACTCGTCTTTGGTCGGCGAGGGGCCGCCAACGAGGATGCCGTCGATATCGTGGCGGTCGGGGACGAACAGATCGTTTGCCATCTCGGCGACTTCCTGATAGAAGTTGTCGATCGCTTCCAGGCGAAGTCTGGCGAACCGCTGGGCAGACTGGCCACCTTTCCGCTGTTTGCCCGGGACGAGCGAGGAAGCGGACTTGACGGGTTCGACCCGCTTGCCTTTGAGCCAGCCGACGTTCGCTTCGCGGCGGTCGAGCACAACCAGGCCAAAAAGCCCCTTGTCCAGGAGCATATTCTCCAAGGGCTCGGTCAAAAACTCCGCATCACAGTGATACCGGAACGACTCGATCGGATCCGGCGGGCTCTCCAGAACTCGCGTAATCATATCGGTCTGGCCACCGCCGGCATCGACTGCCCCGGAGAACAGAACAACTCCGTTTTCAGGTGGATAAACGTCGAAATATCGAAGACGGTCTTTGATAGATTTCAGGGCGTCCTGGACGTTCGTCCGGGTCTCTTTGGATTTGATGTTGCTCGCTTCGCTGTGTTCCTGGGTGACGTGGGCGACGACGTCGCTGATCTGCTTGTCTTCGGGAATGTAGATGGTGACCAGTTGTGTCCCGGACCCACGGTAGTCCTGGAGTTCCTCGATGACTTTCTGGAACTCATATTTTTGCCGGTCGGATTGTTCGGCTTCCTGTTCGCTCATTGGCTGCTACTAGTCCGATGACGGATAAGTATGCTTTGACCGCACATCGGGCCGAAAACGTCAATTTCTGCTGACATAGGACGGACGGCTTTATATGCTTGGCACACGCTCTTTCGAAACAGGCCAAATGACGGGACACGTCTTTACGATCGCTGGCGGCAAGGGCGGTGTCGGGAAGACGACGACCGCCGTCAACGTCGGCGTCGCGATGGAAGACGCCGGGTATGACGTGGTTATCGTCGACGCGGACCTGGGGATGGCGAATCTCGCTGCTATGCTCGGGATCGACCCCGACACGAGTCTACACGAAGTACTTGCCGAACAGGCTGCTGTCAGCGACACGCTGACGGAAGGACCGGGCGGGGTCACGCTTGTCCCTGGCGAACAGAGTCTCGAGGCGTTCGCCGATGCCGATCCCGCGAAGCTCAGGAAGGTCATCAAGACGCTGGCGAACGCCTACGACATCGTGCTGATCGACACCGGTGCGGGGCTGAGCCACGAGGCGACTGTCCCGCTGGGACTCGCCGACAGCGTCTTGCTCGTGACCACGCCTGACAGCGTCGCGATCGGCGACGCCGGCAAGACCGCACAGCTCGCCCGGCGAGTCGACGGCGAGGTCATCGGTGCGATCTTGACCAGAGCAGAAGAACAATCCGAAATCGACGAAGTCGAACGGGAAGTCGATCACCCATTGCTCGCGGTCATCCCGGAGGATTCGGAAGCGACAACCGACGAACCGCTGGTGTTGAACTTCCCGGACAGCGACGCCGCTCACGCGTATCGGCGTCTGTCGACTGCGCTCGAACGGCTGCTCAAGGGAGAAGCCGTCGAAACGATCGTCGAGGAGGAAACTGACTGGGTCCCCTCCGGCGAGGAGACCGAAGAATCGACCGACGACGAGGAAGACGAAAGCAGTGGTGGCGTGCTCGGTCTGTTCGGCGGTTGATGCGGACGTGTCCCGGAGCGTGTTCTGCTGTTTGTGGTCGTATTCGAGGGTTACATCGACTCGGGCGCGGCGATCCCGATAGCATCGAGTGCGTTTGCGATCGCGTTCTGAGCGGCGGCGACAATAGCTAGCCGGGCTGCACGGGTGCGTTGATTCTGGGCAGTCAGCACCGGACACTCCCGGTAGAAGGTGTTGAACGACTCCGCGAGATCCCGCGTGTATGTCGCGACGATATGCGGGCGCAACTCCTCGGCGGCGTCTTCGATCACGGCCGGGAGGCGCGCGATTTCCCGGACGAGATCGCGCGCTGGATCGGTTTCGAGCACGCTGATATCGATATCAGCGGGCACTTCGTGGCCAGCAGACTCCGCCTCCGAGAGAATCCCACAACAGCGCGCGTGGACGTACTGGACGTACGGGGCCGACTGGGCCTCGAAATCCAGCGCTCGGTCCCACTCGAAGGTGATCCCTTTCGTGGGCTGTTTGGCGACGATATCGTAGCGGACAGCACCGATCCCGACCTGGTGGGCGATCCGTTCGACGTCTTCGGCGTCGAGGTCGTCGTCGCGCAAGCGGTCGTCCAGCCGGTCTTCGACTTCCTCGCGAGCGCGATCGATCGCCTCATCCAGCAGGTCATCGAGGTCGACGCCCGTCCCCTCACGGGTGCTCATACCGCCCTCCGGGAGGTTCACCCACGAGTAAAAGACCTGCTCGAGCTGGTCGGTGTCGTGGCCCAGCAGCTGTAGTGTGGTCTCAAGCTGCTCAGCCTGGAGTTTGTGATCTTCCCCGAGCACTGTCACTGCGCGATCGAAGTTGTCGAACTTCCACTCGTGGTGAGCCAGGTCACGCGTCGTGTACAGCGACGTGTCGTCCGCACGCAGAAAGACGAGGTTTTTGTCGATGTCAGGCAGTTCCAACTGCCAGGCGTCTTCTTCGTAGACGGCCGCATCGAGGTCCTGCAGGCGCTCGACAACGTCGTCGGTGGCCCCATCGCGCATAAACTGTGTCTCCTTGACGAACTCGTCGAACTCGGCGGGGAGTCGTTCGAGCGTCTCGGTCATCCCGGACAGGACGGTGTCGACGACCTCTGAGACGCGTTCGTACGTTCGTTCGTCGCCGTCCTCCAGCCCTTGCAGGATAGCTTGTATTTCGGCCTCGGCGTCTTCGACGGCATCGTCGTCGGCCGTTTCGAGGAACGTATTGGCCTTGCGGTAGTATCGGACCATCTCGTACTCCGGCGAGTCGCGTTCGGGATCGGGCAGGTCCGACTCGTCGAACGTCTCGTAAGCCCAGGTGAACACGGCGATCTGCCGACCAGCGTCGTTGACGTAGTAGTGGCGTTCGACGTCGTAGCCAGCGTAGTCAAGCACACGAGCGAGCGCGTCGCCGATGATCGGGTTGCGGGCGCGACCAACGTGGACCGGGCCGGTCGGGTTCGCGGAGGTGTGTTCGATGACGAGGCTCGTCTCTCGATCGGGTAAGGTTCCGAACACGTCGTCTTGGCCGGCTTCGATTGTCGCCTCAAGGTACCGGTCGCTCGGCAGAACGTTGACGTACGGGCCCTGGGGACGGACCGCGTCGATGTACTCGTACTCTGCGACCCCGATCTCGGCAGCGATGTCGGCGGCAATTTCAGGTGGCGGGGCGCCGGCTTCGCTGGCCAGTCGGTACGCTGCGCTTGAAGCAAGGACGGCCGGCACGTCCTCGGGTGGCGTCTCGATACCCAGGTCGTCCGTCGGGAGATCGAGCACCTCAAGGGCGTCTCTGAGGGCGTCTTCGACCTCCGCGCGAAGGGAGAGTAACATATCTCCCCGTTTTTCGGGGGCAGGTATTAGCGTGACGGGTTCGACTCGAAGCCGGTCGGCTGCTACCGGACGATCGTCACCGGGATCGGCGAGCGCCTGGCGACGGTCTCGGCGACACTCCCCAGTAGGATCCGGGAGACACCCGAACGGCCGTGACTCCCCATCACGATCGCGTCGGCGTCGTTGTCTTCGGCGAACTCGACGATGGTGTTCGTCGGCTTGCCGACCTCGGTCGCTTTGGTTATCGTGCCATCGCCGCGTTCCAGGTCCGGTTCGACCTCCTCGAAGATTTCCTCAGCACGCTCTTTCTGTCGCTCGTACCATTCCTCGGAGAACGTCGGGAGTCCCGCCTGGACGCTGTAGCCTGCCTCCGCCGGGTTGATGACGTGCAACAGCGTCACGTCCGCATCGGGGGAGTCGTCGGCAACGAACTCGCACGCCTCGTGGGCCTGGTCGGACCCGTCGACCGGGATCAGAATGTGCTTGCCCATAGTTGGGTATTCACACGGAGGGGTCGTCAACGTTCGGGGTTACTATCAATTCAGTATCAAAATGTCGGGGTCGAAGCCGGATCGAACGATCGGGACCGGTTCAGTAGAACGCGACCGGCGTGCCAACGCTCTCGTCGTCGGCGGCCTCGACCTTTTCGAGGGCGTCCGCGAAGTCCGCCGCGGTGACGTCGGTGCGGCCGTCCCGGATCGCAAACATACCGGCTTCGGTCGCGAGACTGGCCAGTTCTGCGCCGGTGAAACCGTCGGTCTCGTCGGCCCATTCGGCGAGGTCGACCTTCTCGTCAAGGCTCATCTCTTGGGTGTGGATCTCCAGAATCCGCTCGCGGCCGTCACGATCGGGTTCGGGCACCTCGATGAGACGGTCGAAGCGGCCGGGACGAAGAATGGCTCGATCGAGCATATCGAAGCGGTTGGTCGCGGCAATAATCCGGATCTCTCCGCGGTCCTCGAAGCCGTCCATCTCGCTGAGCAGTTGCATCATCGTCCGCTGGACCTCCGCGTCGCCGGACGTCTTGGATTCGGTGCGCTTGCTTGCGATCGCGTCGATCTCGTCGATGAAGACGATTGCCGGCTCGCGCTCGCTGGCAAGTTCAAACAGGTCACGGACGAGTTTCGCGCCCTCGCCGATGAACTTCTGGACCAGTTCCGAGCCGGCCATCTTGATGAAGGTGGCGTCAGTCTCGTTGGCGACGGCTTTCGCGAGCATCGTCTTACCTGTACCGGGCGGGCCGTGCAGTAGGACGCCACTTGGCGGGTCGATCCCGACCTCGCGGAACTGCTCGGCGTTGAGCAGCGGTTCCTCGACGGCCTCGCGCACTTCCCGAGTCTGGCTTTCCAGCCCGCCGATATCGTCGTAGGTCACGTCCGGCGAGCCGTCGATCTGCATCGCCTGTGTTCGGGCGTCTTTCTCGCTGTCGAGAGTCTGTTTGACGGTAAACGAGTCGTTGATTGCCACGCGATCGCCGGCCTCGATGTCCGATCGGAGTTGCGGTGAGACCTCAGTCAGGACTTCCTGGTTGTTCCCGTGTTGCTTGATGACGACGCCGTCGTCGAGCAACTCTTCGGTCGTCGCGATGTACAGCGACGAGGTCTTGAGCGTCTCGTTTTGGCGTTCGAGCGTGTCGACTTGTTCGACCAGGTCATCCTGGCGCTGTTCGGCCGCGGCCAGTTGCTGTTGCAATTCGCGGTTTACCCGCTCGACCTCGAGGAAGTGTTCTTGGAGCGCCGCCAGGCGTTCGGACGGCGACATATCGGGGTCGAGGTCGAGAGTGGGTCGGTCCGGAAGCGAAGGGCTGCGAGACATCTGATATCGGTAGTAGTCGATACAGGGAAAAGTGCCTTTGGGTCGCAGTTGCAGGTTCGATATCGAGCCTACAGCAGTGATTCCATCTCCGCGAGGTACTCGCTGTAGACGTCGGTCGCAGCCTCGATGGGGTCAGGTGCGGCCATATCAACGCCAGCGTCTCGGAGCAGTTCAAGCGGGTACGCACGTGACCCACGCGAGAGGAAGTCGTTGACGTATCGGTCGGCCGCATCGGGGTCGTCATCGTCGAGAATCGACTCGACCAGCGCGACCGCCGCCGAGATGCCCGTGGCGTACTGGTAGACGTAAAACGCCCGGTAGAAATGTGGGATGCGCATCCACTCGCGGGCGATCCGGTCGTCCAGTTCAGCAGGCTCGTAGTACTCGCCTTTCAGTTCGGCATACAGTCCGTCTAGCCGCTCGGCAGTCAGTGCCTCGCCGGCCTCGGCGAGTTCGTGAGTCTGCTGCTCGAACTCGGCGAACATCGTCTGTCGGAACAGCGTCGAGCGGAACCGCTCGAGGTACTCGTTGAGAATATGTCGGCGCAGGCGGTCGTCGTCGACGGTCTCGAGCAGGTGGTGAGTCAACAGCGTCTCGTTGACTGTCGAGGCGACCTCGGCGGTGAAAATCTCGTAGTCGGCGTAGACATAGGGCTGGTGCTCGCTGGTGTATTCGCTGTGCATCGAGTGACCCAGTTCGTGGGCGAGCGTATACATCGACTCGACGTCGTCCTGGTAGTTCATCAGAATATACGGCTGGGACTCGTAGGTCCCGCCGGAGTAGGCACCGGACTGCTTGCCGGTGGTCTCGTAGACGTCGACCCACCGCGAATCTAGCCCCTCCGCCAGGCGGGACTGGTAGTCTTCCCCCAGCGGCGCGACGGCTTCCGTGACGTACTCGCAGGCCTGCTCGTACTCAATTTCGGGACTTTCGGTTTCGGTCAGTGGTACATACAGGTCCCACATCCGCAACTCGTCAGCGTCGATGACCTGTCGTTTCAGGTCGGCGTGGTGATGCAGCGCATCGAGGTTGTCTCGAACGGTCTCGACGAGCGTGTCATAGACTTCGGTCGGGACGTTCGGCCCGTCTAGTGCGGCCTCCCGGGCAGTCTCGTAGTTCCGAGCGCGGGCAGTCTTGACGTCAGTCTTGACGCTGTTTTTGTGTGCCGCACCGACGGCGTTGCGAACGGACTCCCACTCGTCGTAGAACGCTTCATACACCGTTTGACGGAACTGTCGGTCCTGGCGTTTTTGCAGAGTGGTGAAGTTGTTGAGCGTGATCTCGACCGGTTCGCCCTCGGGGTCTTCCACACTGGGGAACGTGATATCCGCGTTCGTCAGCATATTGTACACCTCCGAGGGGGCACCGAGGACCTCACCGATGTCGGCGAGTAGTTCTTCGACCTCTGCCGAGCGAGTGTGGTCTTTCATCCGGAGGACGTCGTCGAAGTAGTGTTCGTACTCGGCCAGGTCCGGCTCGTCCGCGACCATCGCCTCGATCTCCTCACGGGTGCACGACTGGATCTCCGGGTCGAGGTAACTTGCGGCACTGCTGGCTTCGGAGTGCAGTGACTGCGCACGGGCAAACAGCGCCTGGTAGTCGCTGTCGCGGGTGTCCTCGTCGCGGCGCATCCTGGCGTAGCCGACGACGTTCTCGACCTGGCGCATTACCGTCTCGAAGGTCTCCAGGGTTTCGAGCAGCGTCGCGGCGTCCTCGGTGGCTCGCCCCTCGTAGGCCGCGAGCTCTCCGATCCGTTCTTGCGCCTCCTCGAAGGCGGCTTCCCACTGGTCGTCGTCAGCGTACAACGCTTCCAGTTCCCAGGTGTACTCAGTCTCGATGTCGCTCCGTTCAGGCACCGAACTCATAGCCCGGCGTTAGGGCGGTGGGGTCCTAAGACTGCCGGCTATGCCCTCCGAAAGACGTGGACGCTACGAGGTCTGACTGTCGAGCGTCGCCACCGCCGCGACGGCCGCGACGAGCGCCAGCACGATCGCCACGACCGCCCGATCGGGCCCGACCGAAAGCGGCCCGAGCAGGTAGCCGACGCCACTCGCCACTGCGACCCCGACGACTCCGACGGCGACGGCCGCGACTGCGTGGACTGTCTCGACCACGTCGTCGGTGTCGTCGCCGACGGTCACACCGAGATACGTCGCCTGTTCGCCGAACTCCCAGGCCAGCACGGCGACTGCAACGCCGACGAACACGACGACTGCCGGAGCGCCCTGTTCGGCCGCGACAATCGACCCGAGCAGGACGAGCGCGCTCCCGATTAAAAAGCCGCTCGTCCGTTCTGCGGCCAGGCCGGCCACGACGGCAGTTTGGGTGAGGATGAACACGACGAGAGGCACCACGATGCCGACGAGGGCCAACAGCCCGACCAGGACGGCCGCCGGACCAACCAACGACGATAGGTCCGTCGCAGCCCCGCTCGGTAGCACCGACGTGAGGGCGTCAGGAACGAGCAACGACAGCAATCCGATTCCCACGACGACGAGAACGGCACCGGTCACATCAGTTCCGGTGGCCATCGGATCCTGCAGCGGCCGAAAAACGGTATCATGAACGAACGCACCGATGCGGACTGACAGGGCGACGGCGACGAGGATGCCAACCAGGGCGTGTGCAAGGCCGGACGCGAACAGTACAACGACGAGCGGACCGGCCGGCTCGGCCGACAGCAGGACCGCCTCGACAGTCCCGCCCAGCAAGAACACGCCGACCACCTGCACGCCCGCGACGATCCAGTGGTCACGAACCCAGGTGTGGACGGCTCGAAGCGTTCCATGGACGGACCGCCCGCCGACGGTCACAGCCACCGTCTGTCGGACACGCTCGGTGGCAAGTCGCTCGTCGAGTTCGCGCTGGGCCCACAGTAGCGAGACCACGAGCGCGTACACCACCAGCTCGAAGGCGACCAGCGCGATGCCGAACCGCCAGGAGAACAGTGCTGGGAGCCAGGCCACGCCACGCGCGACCGTCGTCGAAAGGAGCACGACGAACGCAAAGAAGAGAGCAGCAACCACGAAAGTGGCCCGGGATCGCCGGTAGACGCTGGTAAACGCGCCGGCGTGCGGTCCGTAGATCGCGCCGTGGCCGGCGAATCCGATGAGGACGAATCCGGCGATCGGCAGACCGACAAGTGCCCGAGCGATCGGGTCGAGATGCGCCAGTGCCAAAACCACAACCAGCGCACCGAGCACGAACCCGATCGTCGAGACCGCGCGTTCGGTTCTCGCCACGTCCGAGCGGTCGGCAGCAAGCGATCGCGCGACTCTGACGAGCGCGAGCGCTCCAAGTAGCGCGAGGAACGCGACGACCGGCACGCCGGCGACGAAGCCGTGGACGACCACGAGCGCGGAAACGAGCGCAGCGGCCAGTCGGCTAGTGAGCCAGGCCGGCTGTCGATCGGGGCCGGTCATCGTGACCACCTGTGCTGGGCACGTTCGAGCGTCGCGGACAGCGGTTCGTCGGTCGACCAGTCGACGACGCGCAACCCCCGGCGCCGCAACGCCCTGAGTCGCTCGTGGCGTTCGATCCGGGCGATCGCCCGCCCGGGCGAGCCGCCGGACGTGACATCCGGACTGAGAACCGTCACATCGGTGCCATCGGCCTGCAGCGTCCGGACGAGCCGACGAGGAGCGTCATCGAGCAGCGGCGACACGAACACCACTTGTTCCTGGCCCGACAGACGTTTTCGAAGCCATTCGAGCGGGATGCCACCGCCGTCGGTCGCGAGTAGGGGACTCCAGACGCTGTCGTCGTCCGCGTCCCGCTGTGATCGGCGATCGGAGTCGTCGTCCATCCCGCCGAAGAACTGCTTGTCGATGTCCATCAGCGACTTCGAGTCGCCGCTGCCGGTCGACTCGGACTGGCTCGGCGG
>Ga0207850_100254_pt1 | contig 43856 bp, 52 predicted proteins | sample 23E2SouthBayCA_FD_187746 | JGI IMG/M metagenome (GOLD analysis project Ga0207850, IMG submission 187746) | Aerobic enrichment media microbial communities from Eden Landing Ponds, California, USA - A23 E3 (3) (SPAdes) | ecosystem: Environmental > Aquatic > Marine > Unclassified | place...
GAAAGAGTCCATTCTGAAGGGAATCGATGCGATCGATGAACCGAACATCTGGAACTATCTCTGTTCAACTGAGGGGTAAAGATTCATCACTGACCCTATCATTCCCACCCGATTCGACTGGTTGGACAGTCTGAGCGGGTGGGAATGAAAGGGGCCGGTCGCTCGTCGCCGCCCCGACGACGCAAGCACCGCAGGAGCGAGTGCAACGAGCAACGAGGCGCGCAGCGAGGCGCGGCGGTACGAGCGACCGGGGGGCTTTCAGGCTGTTTGCGATGGCGGTTCGAGGGTTTCATCGCGAGGATTTCAGGCTGTTGGCGGTGGCGGTCCGATCCGTTGCTGCAGGGGCTTTCACGCTGTTGGCGCTGGCGGTCACAGTCGATCACGAGGCACCAGCGTTTTGGCGCGGCCGGGGGAACGGAGGGGCAATGGCTCGGGCGCGGCGGTACAAGCTCGCCGACACCGCACAGCAGGTCGTGGGGGGATTCCTGCTCGCGGGGCCGTTCGTCGTCACCGAGGAGGTCTGGGTGCTGGCCGAGAACATGACCTGGTGGCACGCGCTGGTGACCGTGGTCGTCGTCTTCGGCATCGGCTACGGCGCGCTCTACGAGGCCGACGACGACCGCGACCCCGACCGCGAGGCCGAGTTCGGCGGCGTTCCCGTCCGCTTTCTCTCCCTCATCGCCGTCTCCTACGGTTCGGTCGCCATCCTCGCGCTGACGCTGACCGCCCCGGACGTTTTCGTCCAGGAGGAAGCGACGACCGCCTACCGCGCCGCCGTCACCGTCCGCATGGTCTGTGTCGGCGCTATCTTCAGCGTCGTCGGCGCCGCGACCGCGGATAGCGTCTTCTAGACCACCTTTTCCCGCCCGGGTTTCCTCGGTCGCGAAGGCGACCTGCGGGAACCCCCCGGCGAAAAACATGGGTGAAAAAGGCCGCGAGTCGTGTCCGACGCGCTCGCGGTGTTCACACGAGTGAGCACCGCGAACGAGTGTGGGATCGGACGTCGCACGCCCGCGCAACGACGCGAGCAGGACTGTCTTGCGCTGAACCGCGCGCCGATGCCGTGCGGCTGTTCTGTACAGGCTGTGCAGTTAGCACGCCAGCATCCGCCGAGCGACCGACGGGAGCGAGGCGGTTCGCCGTCAGAGCGAGCTCTGACGAGCCTCGCGGCGATACACGCCGCGAGACACCGGACGGAAGCGAACGGAGTGAGCGCGCCGTCCGGCCTTTTTCCCCACGTTTTTCCGGCGGAGGATCCCCGCAGCGGCCCTGCGGGGACCCCCCGCCGGAAAAACGTGGGACGACACCCGCATTCTTAAGGCGGTTCCGACCCCCTCGTCGGGTATGGATTATCGCCTCGCCATCGACTCGACGCCGGAGACGGTCCCCGGGGGGACCGGGATCCTGTTGCTCCACCCGAGCACCGGCGAAACCGACCGGATCGACACGGACTTCCTGAGCACCGACACCGACCGGATGCTCGTCGTCTCGACCCGGACGACCGCCCGCGAGGTGCGACAGAAACTCGAACACTACGAGGTCGACGAGTCGAAAGCGACCATCCTCGACGCGCTCTCGGTCGACCGGGGTTACACCCGCCGCCAGTCCGAGAACGTCCGGTACGTCTCCGCGCCCGACGACCTCGACGGCATCGTCGACGAGATCCGCGTCTTCCTCGAATCCACCGACGGGAAACGGCGCGTCAGCCTCGACTCCGTCACCGAGATGATCTACTACACCGACGTCGAACGCGCGAGCGAGGCCGTCGAGGCCATCCTCGAACTGCTCGGTGAACACGACGCCGTCGGGCTGTTCCACCTCGCGAAGGGCGTCCACGACGCGGAGACGCGCGACGGCTTCGCCGACCGGTTCGACGGCGTCGTCGACCTCGACGAGGACGGCTCCGTCTCCAGCGAGTTCTGAGCGGGGGCTCTCCGGTCGAGAAGTGACCAGTAGCAGCGACGCGATTCGATCGAGTAGCGTGCCCTCGGGCCAGTCGCGGTCAGTCCTCGTCGGCGCCGTCCGCGTCGCTCGCCGTAGCGTCGGCCGACTCAGTGGCTCCACCGGCACCGTCTGACCGGAGGTTCCGGCGCAGTCGCGGATGTAGCGACCGGGCCCGGTCGGCGATCCGGCGGCGCCGGACGACGAGTTCCGCGCCGCCCCAGCCCAGCAGGAGCAGGACGGCCGTCGCCGCCGACACGAACGCCCAGGGCGACATCCAGACGGGCCGGATCCACGGGACGATGTGCGACCAGCGGGTCGCGAACCAGTCGACCTCCGCCGAGATGGGGGTCCCGGCGAACGTGTCCGAGAGCACGTCCGCGAAGGTCGGCCGGTCGCTCGCACCGGCCGTCTTCTGGGCGCTTCCGCTCACCTCGTAGGACCCGCTCGCGCCCTGCTGGCGGATCGTGGGGCCGCCCGGCTCTTCACCGATGGCGACGCGTTCGGCGTCGTAGGTCCCCCAGGAGACGTACGCCTCCCAGACGACCTGTCCCTCGGGCGTGACCTCGATGACGCGGTGGTTCAGCGAGTCGATGACGAGCGTGTTGCCGTTTGGCAGGCGGTCGGCGTCGCGCGGCCAGTTGAGCTTTCCGCCGGTGCCGAGCGTCCACGTGCGCTCCCAGGTGCCGTCAGTGCGGGCGTACTCGACGACGCGGTCGTTCTCGCTGTCGGCGACGAGGATGGTCGGCGTGCCGTTCGGCCCCTCGAAGTACTGGGGGTTGTGCTGCTCGTGCATCACGTCGTGGTCGCCGTCGCTGCCCAGGCGCATCTCGACTTCCTTGGTCGAGCGGTTGATGACGACGACCTGGTCCATGTTGCGCGGCGAGGCCATGTAGAGGCCGTCGCCGATCTTGTCGACGTCGTTGACGTGGGTCCAGTCGTCCTCGTAGTCGCCGCCGTCGCTCTCGTTGTAGATGCGCTCGAAGCGGAACTCCCAGACGATTTCGTCGCGGGTGCGATTGTAGACGAAGATCCGGTCGTCGTTCCGGTCGGCCGATCCGTTGTAGTTGCGCATGTCCGCGACGAGCAGTTCGTCGCCGTTGATCAGGTCCACGTCGTGGGTGTCGTCAGTGTCCAGTCGCTCGGTCCAGACCCGCTCGCCGGCGCCCGGATCGTACCGGATGAAACTGGAGTTGGGGTGGCCGGCGGAGATGAGCACGTCGCCGTTCGCCAGCGGGTCGATGTCGTAGAAGTATCGGACGCCGCTCGACCGCCGGAAGGTCCACTGCGGGAGGCCGCCGGGGCTCACCGAGACGACGCGCGTCACCTTCTGCGAGGAGGTGGCCGTGCGCTCTTCGAATCCCTGTGCGGAGATGAGCGTCCTGCCGTCGGGACGCTCTTCGATCGTTCCCGGCTGGATCCCGACCGGCGTGTGAGTAAACGCCGAGACGACCGTCGGGATCAACAACGCGACCACGAGGACGAGCACGGCGAGTCGGATCACGTTACCGCGCGTGCGGGAGGGGAGTGAGAGGTTCACCATAGCCAGGACTCGATGGGTTCGAGTTGTCGGTTCTGTGCCGTCTCCGGTAATAACCGTACCGCTCTCGAACGGTGGCGGTGTCGGCGGCTCGCATCCGCCAGATCGGACAGATCCGTCCGGAGAGCGGGAGAAAAACCCGTTCGTCGGGTCGTGTGGGCTACTACCAAATCATCAACCATTAAGGGATAGTACTCGAAGGATCCGGACGTATGCCGGAATGCCAGAACTGTGGCGCCTTCGTCACAGCGGATTACGCACGGGTGTTCACGCCGAACGGGGTCGAGTCGCCGCGGGTCTGTCCGCAGTGCGAGGACAAGATCCGCGACGGCGCCGACGTCCGCGAAGCGCGCTCGACTCGCCGCGGGTAACGCCCTGGTCCCTGCATCGCCTACGAACTCTCGGGGGGAGACGGCCCGGCGGGTCGGGCACCGACGCCCGGCTCCTGGGGGAGCACGCCACCGCCGGACGCCTCTCCTGTGATCGAACTCGCCAGCCACTGCTGGGTCGCCGCCCGAGGGCGGACTCTCAGTCCGCCTCGACCGCTGCAATGGCCGCGTCGAGGTGCTCGCGCGCCTCCGCGAGGACGGCCTCGGTGCGTTCCTCGTCGCGGGCTTCCGCCGTGATCCGAACGATCGGCTGGGTGCCGCTCGCCCGGAGGAGGAACCACGCGTCGCCCAGACTCACGCGGACGCCGTCGAGCGTCGTCACGTCGTCGTATGCGTCGGTGACCCGCTCGCGGACGCGGTCCATGACACGGCCCTTGTGTGCGGTCTCGACGCTCCCCCGGCGGATCGGGTAGGTCTCGATGTCGGCGAGGCGGTCGGCCAGCGGTCGCTCGCTCGCGAGCGCGACGATCTTGCAGGCCGCGAGCGGGCCGTCGGGACAGAGCGTTTCCGCGGGCCAGATCCACGCGCCGCTGGGCTCGCCGCCGAAGGCGACGCCGGGCTCGCTGGCTCGCTCGGCCACGTAGACGTCGCCGACTTTCGTCCGCACGAGGTCGATGCCGCCGGCCGCGAGGTGGTCGTCGACCGCGAGGCTTGTGTCGACCGGCGCGGCGACGCTGTCGCCCTCGCTCGCGGCCGCCCGCGCCAGCAAGGCGAGGGTCACATCGCCCGAGAGATAGGTGCCGTCGGCCGCGACTGCGCGCATCCGGTCGGCGTCGCCGTCGTGGGCGATCCCCACGTCCGCGTCAGTCACTGCGACCGTCGCCGCCAGCGTCTCGCAGTGCTCGGGGGTCGGCTCGCTCGGCCGTCCCGGAAAGGAGCCGTCGGGCTGGGCGTTCAGCGTCTCGACGTGACAGCCCAGTTCCTGCAGGGCGTCGACCGTGATCCCCCCGGCGCCGTTGCCCAGGTCGACGACGACCGAGAGCGACTCCTCGAGGTCGACGGCGTCGACGAGTGCGGCGAGGTGGCGCTCGTGGGCGTCGGTCGGGCGGTCCGTGGCGTCGCGACGGTCGCGCTCGCCGAGAGCGTCCCACGGCTGGAGGTCGGTGGCCCCCTCACGGACGCGCGCGGAGATGGTGTCCTGGAGCGCGCTGTCGAACGCCTGGCCGGAGGGCTGCCAGAGCTTGATCCCGTTGTCCTCGGGCGGGTTGTGCGAGGCGGTGACGACGGCGCCGGCGTCGGCGCCCTCGTGGGCGACGCTCCGGGCGACCGTCGGCGTCGCGGCGAAGCCCAGGTCCACGGCGTCGGTCCCGGACTCGCGGAGGCCGGCGGTCAGCGCGTCGGCGAGCAGGCGACCGCTCTCGCGGGCGTCGCGGCCGACGACGACCCTGTCGGCGTCGACGCCGAGCGCGCGCCCGAGCGAGAGCGCCAGCTCAGCCGTGACCTCCTCGCCGACCGGTCCCCGGATGCCGCTGGTTCCGAACATACTCGGGAGTCGACCGTGACCACCAAAAAACTCCGTTTCGCGGCCAGCGTGCGCGCCGACCGCGAGCTGTTCGCCCGGTCTGCGCGCCCCCGGTTGACGCCGCGGACTCTCATACGGATTGCTCTAAGTCGTTTCCACATCGACCGCCCGCTGCGGGCGCTCGTCGTGGTAAACAGTTCGAGCAATCCGTATCAGTCCGCGCCGTGTCGCGGCGCGTACGCGCAGTCGGGGCACTGCCACGACCCCGCCTCGAACTCGATCGATCCGCCACAGTCCGGACAGCCGTACACCGCCACGCTCGTCCCGTGTTTCGTTGCCATTACGTCATTTCACCCGTCCGACCGTCTTAACCGTACCTATTATATTCAATCCAGAATATTAGGATTGCGTACCGGGACAGATCAGTGGTCGGTTCGAATCGAAACCGGGGGAGCGGCGGGTTCGCGGGCATACAAACGGAGTGAGTGACGGTCGAGCGCGAGCGACGTGAAGTCGGAACCGGATTCGTGACTCCGGCCGATGAGGCAGTTAGACCGTGGCAATCGACCGGATCGTATGCGGAGTCATCGACGGAGTCACCAGTACCTCGTTCATGGCATATTAACACGTAGTACACGTCCTAGTTGTTTTCCGGAAACGTTGAAGTGAGTGTTCGCTGGATGGTTTCGACATGGCAACGACAGGTACCTGGAGCGACCCCGACCGATGTCCGTTCTGTGGCGACCGCCTCGCCTCGCCCGGTGCGGGCTTCGTGGACCACATCGACGAGGCGCCCGACTGCGAAGCGACCTTCGAACTGTGGCGCGAGCGCGTCACCGACGACGTGGCCGGCGGCTGGGTCGGCTGACCCCGCTCTGTCGACGCTGGCTTGTGCCCGGACGCGCTCGCGGTTCGGTACCTCGACAGGGAGCAGTGGCAGCCACGAGCGACGCGAGCGGGGAAGCCCGACACTGAAAAAGGCGGCCCAGTAGCGTTTTGCCGCGGGGCGGCGATGGGGGCGACATGAACCAGAGCGAGCGCGAGGCGGCCAAGCGACGCGCGGGCGACAGCGCCGCCGAGGCGGTCGAGGGCGGCATGACCGTCGGCCTCGGCAGCGGCTCGACGGCCGCCCACGCCATCCGGGCGCTGGGCCGGGCAGTCGATGCGGGCCTCGACATCGAGGGCGTTCCCACCTCGTTCCAGGCGCGCGAACTCGCCATCGAGACGGGGATCGAACTGACGACGCTGGACGAACGGAGTGTGGACCTGGCCATCGACGGCGCCGACCAGTTCGCCGGCCCGCACCTCGTCAAGGGCGGCGGCGGCGCCCACGCCCGCGAGAAAATCGTCGACACCGCCGCCGACCGCCTGCTCGTCGTCGCCGACCCGACCAAGGAGGCCGACGTGCTCGACCACCCCGTTCCAGTCGAAGTGCTCCCCGACGCCCGCGCGCCGGTCACCGACGCAGTCCGGCGACTGGGCGGCCAGCCCGACCTCCGCCGGGCCGAGCGCAAGAGCGGGCCCGTCGTCACCGACAACGGGAACCTCGTGCTGGACTGCGACTTCGGCGCGGTCCCCGACCCCGCGGGACTGGCAGCCGACCTCGCGGCCCTGCCCGGCGTGGTCGAGCACGGCCTGTTCGTCGACGCCGCCGACGAAATTCACGTCGGCACGGAGACGGACGTCACCGTCTTCGAGCCGTAGGGTCGCCACAAGCGACAGAGCCGGGGCTCGCGGACGGTGACGCCATTCCCCAAAAAATCGAGTCGGGTTACCGACTTACAGGTCGCGCGGCTGAACCGTCTTCCGGTCGTTGGACTCCGCGCGTCGCGCGGCGTCGTCGAGCAACTCCTCGACTTCCGCGTCGAGAGCGTCGTAGAAGTCGCGGGAGACATTCATGTCGTCGAGCGCTTCCTTCACCGAATTCTTGACAATGAGGTCTGCCATACAGGATACGTCTTCAGATGGGTACTTTATAAGCTTTCCCCATCTCACGCGTTCTCGACGCCACTGACGGCCGTTTGAGCGCCGCTCTCGCCCGGTCGGTGGCCTCGAAATTCCTGTGCTTAAGTATCTTGTGGGTCCGTTCGGCCCGATGCGCGCCGGAGAGGGGCCGAACCGCCGGGTTTCGGCGCTTGCGTGCGCCTCGCGCGCGGTCGATCGTGTTGTCTCGGCGATGAGACTCTGGTGCCTCGACGACTAGGTCTCGGAGCGCGACCGGTCGCAGACGCGCGCGACCCGGGCGGGAACGCCAGTGACCAAGTGCGTCGAGCACGGACGGGGGGTATGCGCGATCTACTGGAGGCCGTCGCGGCGGGGGAGCTCTCGCCCGCCGAGGCCGAAGCCCGACTCGCGGGCTACGCGACGGGCGAGACCGGCCGGTTCGACGCCGCGCGCACGACCCGCAGCGGCGTCCCCGAGGCCGTCCTCGCGACCGGGAAGACACCGACCGAGGTGGCCGACCTCGCCGCGACGTCGGTCGAGACCACCGGGCGAGCTATCGTGACGCGAGCCGACGACGACACCGAGCGGGCCGTCCGCGACCGAGTGACGAGCGACCATCCCGAGATTGAGTGGACTGGCGACGAGCGAGCGGGCGTCCTCGTGGCCCGGACGCCGGCGTTCGACCCGGCGGACCTGGACGCCGCAGTCGGGGTCGTCACCGCGGGCACGTCCGACGCCGTCCCTGCGGGCGAGGCGGCCGCGATCGCCCGCGAGATGGGCGCGACCGTCGAGCGCGTCGACGACGTCGGTGTCGCGTCGCTCGCCCGCTCGATCGACGCGCTCCCGACGCTGCGCGACCAGGACGTGCTCGTCGTCGCCGCGGGCCGCGAGGGGGCGCTCCCGACCGTCCTCGCCGGCCTCGTCGACGTCCCCATCGTCGGGCTCCCCGTCTCGACGGGCTACGGCCACGGGGGCGCGGGCGAGGCCGCGCTCTCGGGGATGCTCCAGTCCTGCACCGCGCTCAGCGTCGTTAACGTCGACGCCGGCTTTACTGCGGGAGCGCAGGCCGGTCTGATCGCCCGCCGGATCGACGAGGCCCGCTCGTGAGGCCGCATCGCCCGCCCGCATGGCCTCACCCGGCGGGGCCACCTCGCCCGACCGCACCGCCTCGAACCCCACCCACGGCCCGGGACACGCAACCGGCGATATACCGTCGCTGTCCCGGAATTTCGCGGCCGTGCGGTTACCTGGGAGTGAGTACCAAACCATGTTGGTATGTTCGTTTTATCCGGGGCACGTCAAGAGACGGGTACCGGCGCACAGCCGGCAGACACGAATGCCAACTTGTGACCACTGTGGCGCGCACGTCTCGGACCAGTTCGCCCGCGTCTTCGCGGACGAAACGGGTGGGATCCACGCCTGTCCGAGCTGCTCCGCGAACGCCGGCATCGCCGAAGTCGCGAGAGAGCGCGCCCACGAAGCGTAGTCCCCGCACAGACACGTGACCGACCCGCGGCCCCCGGACCCCGACCACTTCGTGTACGTCCTGCGGTGCCGGGACGACACGTTCTACACCGGCTACACCACCGACGTCGAGCGCCGCGTCCACGAGCACGACGCCGGCGAGGGCGCAAAGTACACCCGCGGGCGCACCCCCGTCGAACTCGTCCACGTCGAGTGCTTCGCCTCCCGATCGGCCGCGATGTCCCGCGAGTACGAACTCAAGCAGTTCTCCCGCGGGCGCAAGGACCGCGTCGTCGCCGCGGGCGGGGTCCCCGAGAGCGTCGACCTCCCGCCGACGCTGGTGGCCGACGACAGCGAGGCCGAACGGTAATCGGGCAGCGACGCGCTAGCACACCACGCAGGCACCTTTTTCGGGGTCGCGGCGGTGTCTGTGGATATGGGAACCGACGCCGACGTTGACGCTATCGAGTTCGGGACCGACGGGTGGCGCGCGACGCTTGACGTCTTCACGGCCGAGCGCGTCCGCATGGTCGGGCAAGCCGTCGCGACGTACCTGCACGACGAGGGAAGTGAGGCCGGCGAAGGCAGCGGGGCCGGCGAGGGCACTGAAGCCGGCGAAGGCAGCGGGGCCGGCGAGGGCACTGAAGCCGGCGAAGGCAGCGGAGCGGAATCGGCGACCGTCGCCATCGGCTACGACGCCCGGGAGAGCTCTCGCGGGTTCGCAGAGGAACTCTCGCGCGTGCTCGCGGCCAACGGCTTCGACGTGCTCGTCCCCGAGCGCGACGTGCCGACGCCGGTCGTCGGCTGGACGGTCACCGACCGCGACCTGACGGGCGCGCTGATGGTCACCGCCTCGCACAACCCGCCCGAGTACAACGGCGTGAAGTTCCTCCCGAGCGACGGCGCGCCGGCGATGCCCGACGTGACCGACGCGCTCGAATCGCGGCTGGCCGAGCCCGAGACCCTGCCCGACGACGAGTGGGGCGACGTCAGTGAGGTGGACTTCCTCGGCCCCTTCTACGAGCACGCGCTCGCCACCGTCGACGCCGACCTCTCGGGCGTCACGGTCGCCTACGACGCAATGTACGGCAGCGGCCGCGGCGTCACCGACGACCTCTTGGAGCGGGCCGGCGCCGAGGTCGAACGCTTGCGCTGCGAGCAAGACCCCGACTTCGGGGGCACCTCTCCCGAACCCGAGGCCGGACGCCTCGGCGAGTTGATCGAGCGGGTCGGCGAGGGGAGCGCGGCGTTCGGCATCGCCAACGACGGTGACGCCGACCGCATCACGGTCGTCACGCCCGAGCGGGGCGCGCTCGACCCCAACCTCTTTTTCGCCGCGACCTACGAGGCGCTGCTCGACGGCGACGCGCTCGCCGACCCCGCCAGTTTCGCCCGCAGTGGCGATGTGGTCCGAACCGTCTCGACGAGCAGCATCGTCGACCGCGTCGCCGAGAGCCACGATCAGACTGTGCACGAGACCGCGGTCGGCTTCAAGTGGGTCGCCGACGCGATGCGCGAACACGACGCGCTCATGGGCGGCGAGGAGTCGGGCGGGTTCGGTCTCACGAGCCATCTGCGCAACAAGGACGGTGTCCTGCTCGCTCTGCTCGCGACCGCAATCGACGCCGAGGAGTCCTACGACGAGCGGATCGCGGCGCTGCTGGACCGCTTCGGCGGTATCGTTCAGGACCGGATCAGCGTCGACTGCCCGGACGACCGCAAGGAACCGGTCCTCCGCGAACTGGACGACGCGCTGCCCGACGAGGTGGCCGGCGCGAGCGTCGAGCGCGTCAGTTCGGTGGACGGGTTCAAGATCTTCCTCGACGACGGCACCTGGCTCCTCGTGCGCCCGAGCGGTACCGAGCCCAAACTCCGGGTGTACGCCGAGGCCGGATCCCAGGGCCGGGCCGACGAACTCCTCGCGGCCGGCCGCGAGATCGTCGAACCGCTCGTGTAGCGCGGCCGCCGAACCAGACGCCGCCGGGGGGCCGTGACCCGTCGTCCAGGCCCCGGGAAGCGCCACCACGTCGAACGGACGCCGCGCGAGGGACCGGTGTCCACAACTATCACTGAAATATAAGTGACTGTCAATCGTTCGCACACTCATGTGGTCCGACAGCAGGGAGGGGGTCCACTGGGCCGCGTTCGGGTGTGCAGTGCTCGTCGTGCTGACGCTGGTGCCGGCCGGTGCGGTCGCGAGTCCCGACGACGGGGCCGTCCGGCCGTCCGCCGAAGCGGACGGCAGCGAACGGGCGACACCCGCCGAGCGGACCGACCCCGCCACGGGTGACCGGACATCCACGGTAGTCGCAGCGGCCAACGAGAGCGACTGCGTCGTCGAGGACACGGTGACCGGCAGCGCGTACCCGGACCACTTCAGGATCGGGTGCTCGACCGCCGGTCCGGACAACTCCACGCTGCACGTCACCGGGCTGAGCGCCTTGAACGGCGGCCCCTGGGCGTTCGTTGTCTACGTCACGCTGCCCGATGAGATACGGGGGCGAAACGAGATACCCGGCGGGAGCACGGTCACCGACAACATCGTGGCCGGCAAGGCCGTCGAGGAGATAGCGAACATGTGGCGGACCCATCTGTCCGTCCCCGACGACCAGATAGCCGTCGTCGCCGACAGCGGGGCTAGTTTCGCCGCCCCTCACGGCGCGGACGGTCCGACGTACTGGTACACGCTGTCTTCCCCGGAGGTGCCGATGAACCCGGTACTCCACCCGGGCGTCTACGAGATCCGGACCGTGGCGTACAACATCTGGAAGGACGGCCCGGCCCCGACCGCACTGCCGGAGGACCTCGACCCGTACGAGATGCGTCCGGACGTCATCTCCGGGGCTCCCACGGAGTCGTCGACGATGACCGTCGAGATGGGAGGCTGTCGCGCCGACTTCGACGCCGCGGCGGAGTTGAACGCGCTCGACCGGCAGAAGCTCAACTCCATCTCGCGGTACTTCGCCGCGCGCCGTGACTTCGAGGCCAACAAGCTACAAGGAACCCGAGATGCGTTCCTCTGGGGAAGCTCCGAGATACTGCTGGAGGGCCTGAAACTGGACGACGCGGTGGAGAACCTGGCGGGCCTCGCGCTCCCCAGTCCCCTCGATCTCAAGGACGCGATAGACGAGGGGAACGAACTCGGCGACGAGATGGCGAGGGCAGTCCAGCGACTCAACGAAATCGAGGAGGACCGGCAGGCCATCTACCACGATATCGAGCGGTGTTACGGGGACAACTACCGCGACCCCGAAGTGTACGGGTACGAACGCCTCAGCCGCGCGGACATCAACGAGGCCAAGCGGGCCGACGGGGACATAGAGAAGGATGAGTCGTAACCGCACACCCAGTCGGCGTGCGGCGGCCGCGCTCTGTCTCGCGGCGCTCGTCCTCCTGGCGGGGTGTAGCTTCGGCGGCGGCGACGGCGGCGCGGACGGCGACCCGACCGCAAACGGAGGCGACGCCGACGACGCCACCCCGACGGCCGCGCCGACGCCCTCGCCCGCCGGGAGCGACCCGTCGGGGGCCTCCGGCGCGGACGGGACGGCGAGCGACGCGACGACGGCGACGCCGTCGGCGGCCGCAACGCCAACTCCGACGCCGACCGCCACTTCGACCGCGACGGCGACCCCGACGCCAACTCCGACCGCCACTCCGACCGCGACGCCAACTCCGACTCCGACGCCCCGCCCCACGCTCGCGAGCCTCACGACGGACCAGGCGACTGCCCTGCGGGAGGCGGGGTCGTACACGCTCCGGCTCGACTCACGGGTGAGCAACGCGACGACGACGGTGGTCTCGGAGCAGACCCACGCCGTCGATGTCGAGGCAGGCAGTGCGCACCTGCGCCAGCGCCAACGCCTCGTCGGCCGCTCGAACGTGACGCTCGTGACCGAGACGTATCGCGCCGACGACGTGATCTTCGTCCGGTCGCCGCTGCCTGGCACGAACACGACTATCTACGAGCGACGGTCTCCCTCGGAGTCCGGAGTGGGGACCGGGGCGGACACGGGGAACCTGTCGCGGCCCGGCGACCTCGCCGCGCGATTCGACTTCGACCACGAGCGCACGAGCGATGGCGACCACCGCTTCACCGTCGACTCGCCCGACCAGATAGAGGGGAACGTCACCGACGGGACGGTCGAGTCCGTCTCGGTGACGGTCGTCGTCGACGACGGGACCGGCCTCGTCACCAGCGTCGACTACCGGCTGACGGCCACCGTCGACGGCGACCGGGTGACCGTCGAACTGGAGCGGACGCTATCGGGGCTCGGCACGACGACCGTTCCCGGACCCGACTGGCTGGACGAGGCGCGCGAGCGAACAGGGGGCGAAGACGACGGGAACGGGGGCGAGAGTTAGCCGCCCGTCCGGACGCCCCGATACCGCTCGGCGTCGCCGTTCGCGTCGTCGCCCGCGTCGCCGTCCGCGCCGACAGGTTCGATTGCGAACCCCAGTTGCTCGTAGAACGGGCGCACGCTCGCGTCGAACTCGGCGACCAGTCGGTCCCGGCGGTCGGCCGCCGCGGCGACGAGCGCCCGGCCGATACCCTGGTCGCGACGACGGCGTCGGACGGCGACGGCGTCGATTTCGTCGTCGACGAGCACGAGCGCGCCGAGGACGAGGCGGTCGGGGAAGTCCGGTTCGACTGCTGAGCCGACACGCACGGCGACGAGCGTCTCGCCGCGGTCGATGCTCGCGCGCACGCGATCGGAGTCGGTCTCCAGCGCGGCGGCGTCGAGGACGCCGAGCACGTTCGCGAGGTCCGCCGGGCGCGCCTCGCGGACGGCGACGTCGTCGGTCATCGGCGTGTCGAGTCCGGCGCGGTCGACGCGGTCGCTGGGGTCGGTGCGGTCGACGCGGTCGTTTGGGTCAGTGCGGGCGTCATCGCTCGTCGGCCACCTCGTCGACGGCGTCGAGGATCGCGGCGGTCTTCGGCCGGTCGGAGACCCAGTTGCTCCGGTAGGTCCAGGCGATCTCGGGGTCGAGACCGCGTGCGTCGACGACGGCGACGAGCGGCATCCGCCCGAAGAAGTCGCTCCAGTCGTCGATGGCGTCGAGTCGGATCGACTGACCGTACTCCGGCCCGGCCGTCCCCTCTGGGTCCGCGAGCAGCGGAAACGGCGGGTCGATGCGCTCCCGCCACCGTTCGACCTGTTCGCGCGGTTCCGGGACGACGGCGGCGACGGCGGCGTTTCGCGCGAGGAAGCCGTCGATGCGCTTGCCGACGCGCGTGACCTGCTCGCGACAGGGCGTGCTGCGGTACCCTCGCTGGAAGAAGAGGACGACGAACTCACCCTCGACTGTCAGGTCCGAGAGGGCGATCGGGTCCGGCCCGGGACCGACGTTGGGGAGTTCGAACGCGGGGGCGCGGGCGCCGCTCATTGCCCGCCGGTACGCGACCGGCCGTGAAAACGGCTGTGTCCTGGACCCAGGCCCGGGACCGCGAACCGGGGGTCACCCGCCCTTGACGAGTCGGAGGACTTCGACACGGTCGGTCTCGACCGGGGCGTCCTCGGGGACGGGACGACCGTCGACCAGCACCGACACCTCGTGGGAACTGTACGGGAGCGGGGCCAGCAGGTCCGCGTAGGTCGCGTCGGCGTCGACGTCGAGTTCGTGGGTGTCCTCGCCCGCCACGGCGACCGTCACGCGCATACTCGGTTCGGGGGGTGCCGCGCTCTTGAGCGTGTCGCCCGGCGGTCGCGTGTCCGTGCGGCGTCTCGGTCGCCCGTCGCGTATCCGTGTCGTTTTCACCGTCTCGCCCGTAGTCGGGGTATGCGCCGGATCACGCGCAACGCCGTCCTGGTCCTCGTGGCGGTGGTCGTACTCCTGCTCGCGCTCGGGGCGCTCCCCGGCCTGCTGAAAACCGGCGACCCCTACCGCGTGACCGCGGTCGAGGTCTCGCCCGGCGACACGAGCGCCGACCCCGCCGCGGCGATCAACGGCTCCACGCTCTCCGAGCGACGGTTCCCCTACACCACGACTGCGCTCGACGAGGGCCGGTCGGACGCCTACTGGAAGGGCTACGTCGGCGTCAAGGAGGCGTTTACTCACTCGCCATTCGACGAGGTGAGCGCGCTGAAAGGCCGCAACGCCTCCGCGCGAACCGACGAGGGTGTGCTGGTCCGGTACGACAACACCCTCTTCGACGTCTCCGTCGGGAAAGAGTGAGCGCCGGTCGGTAACCGGGCCAGAACTGTGTGACCGCTCGCCGTGCTGCGACCGAACCGAGTATACCTGCTGGAGCATCCACTGGGCACCGACCGCCAACAGTCTGAAAGCCCCGACTGGAGTCACTGCGGCAGCCACTGCCAACAGCCTGAAAGCCTCGACCGGAATCACTGCGGCAGCCACCGCAAACAGCCTGAAAGCCCCCGTCGTCTGCGCTCCCGCGGACCACGCTGCGCTCCTCGCTCGTGCTCGCGGCAGAGCCGCTCGCATTCGAGGCGCTTCGCGCCTCGCACCCCTCGCTGTGGTGCTTACGGGCCCGGGGTTCGCGCAGACGACGGCCCCTTTGATTCCCACCCGTGTCAGTTGCTTCGGCAGTCTATGCGGGTGGGAATGAAAGGGGCCGCGCGCTCGTCGCCGCCCCGACGAAGTAAGCACTGCAGCGAACGGAGTGAGCGAAGCGCGCAGCGAGGCGCGGCGGTACGAGCGTGCGGGGGCTTTCAGGCTGTTTGCGGTCGCGGTCACGCTCATTCCTGCAGGGACTTTCAGGCTGTTTGCGGTCGCGGTCACGCTCATTCCTGCAGGGACTTTCACGCCGTCTACGGTCGCTGTTCCAGCGGCTCCGAGCGGCACGCTTTACAGCCTGCCGTCCCGACGGCGTGTATGACCGACAGTGACCCGAACGACGGGACAGAGGGTCCGGTGCCGACCGACGATTCCGCCGGTGAGACCGCCCGTGAACTCGACCACGAGTGGCCGGTCGTCGACTCCGTCACCGAGTACGAGACCGGGTGGTTCGACGCCGGCTACGACCGCGTCACCCAACCGGACGGCTCCGAGAAAGACTACTACTGGGCCGAACTCCCGGCCGCCGTGGTCGTCGTCGCGCGCACCGACGACAGCATCGTCATGGTCGACCAGTATCGCCCGGTGATCCGCGAGCAGTGCCTCGAACTCCCCGCCGGCCTCGTCGAGGACGGCGAATCCTACTCCGAGGCCGGCGCCCGCGAACTGCGCGAGGAGACCGGCTTCGACCCCGCCGGCGTCTCCTTGCTGGAGGACTTCTGGTGTACGACCGGTGCCCTGCGTCACCGACGGGGCATCGTCTTCGCCGAGGGACTGGAACCCGTCGGCCGCGACCTCGACAGCAACGAGTTTCTCACTGTGACCACGGTCCCCATCGAGGACGCCCTCGACGTCGCGCGGCGCGAACCCGCCAACGACGCCACCATCGAGGGGGTCCTGCTCGCCCGCGCGGAGGGGCTGCTGTGAGCGGGGACGGCGCGAGCGACGACACTGAACTCGACTCACCCAGCCCGCTCTCCGAGCGGCCCGCCGAGGCCGACGTCGCCGAGGAGTGGTCGGTCGTCGACTCCGAAACCGTCTGGGAGAACCCCTACTTTTCGGCGGGGTACGACGCCGTCGAGGGGCCCCACGGCGAGATTCAGCGCTGGTACTGGATCGACCCGGCGGACGTGGTCGCGGTCGTCGCCGAGACCGACGCCGGCGAGGTGGTCGTCGTCGAGCAGTACGACGGCCGACTCGGCCGGCCCCTTCTGACCTGTCCCGGTGGCGGCGTCGACAGCGGCGAGTCGTTCGTCGACGCGGGCGTCCGCGAGTTGCGCGAGGAGACCGGCTATCGCGCCGGCGAGGCCGAACTCGTCTCGACCTACTACCCGACCGCGTGGGCGCGGATGCAGCAGGCGGTCGTCTACGCGACCGACCTCGAAATGGATGAACCGGACCGCGACGACGGCGAACACCTCGACGTCTACACCGCCTCACCTGCGGCGGTCCTCGACGCGCTCGAATCGCGCTCGCCCGCCTTCGGCGTCGGACTGACCGCGCTGCTGGCCGCTCGCGAGGCCGGCCTGCTGTCGTTCGAGCGCTCCTGACCGCGGCCGGCGCGGGACCGGCGCGGGACCGGCGCGGGACTGGCGCGGGACCGACACGGGACCGACGCGGGACCGACGCGTCTTTCTCCCGCGGCGGCGTCGGCCCCGCCAATGGACGAGTACCCCACCGTGCCGGCGAGCGTCGAGGCGGCCGACTGGCCGGTGCTGGACGTCGAGACGGTCTGGGAGAACGCCTTCTTCGCGGCGGGCTACGACGCCGTCGAGCGGCCGACCGGCGAGCGAGCGGAGTACTACTGGATCGAACCCGCCGACGCGGTGATGGTCGTCGCGCTCGACGGCGACGACGTCGTCATGGTCGAGCAGTACCGCCCGCGGGCCCGCCGCCGGACGCTCGAACTTCCCGCCGGCGGGATCGATTCCGGTGAAGTCCCCGAGACAGCGGCCCGCCGGGAACTGCGCGAGGAGACCGGCTACGTCGCCGACGAGTTGGCCCACGTCGAGACGTACTTCCCGTCGGGATGGGTCCGGTACGTCCGGCACGTCTTCGTCGCCGAGGACCCGAACCCCGGCGAGCAGGCTCTCGACGACGGCGAGTTCGTCGACGTGACCAGGGTGCCCGCCGACGAGGCCATCGACCGAGTGCGCGACCAGCCTGGCCCGACCGACGGCGGCGCGCTCACCCCGCTGTCTCTCGCTCGTGACGCCGGCTATCTCTGAGAAAACTGGTACCGATCTACCGGGACGACCGCCCGTGAAGCGGTCGCTACGACGGTGAACTGCAGCGATCCGCCGTCCTCGCTATCAGTCGTCGGCCGGGTCCTCGCGCTCCTCGTCCTCACCCGGCGGCGCCGAGTACAGCAGCCCGCGACTCGAACTCACGCGTGTCATTACCCGACAGTGACACAGTCTCACACATAACCGTACCCCTCAAACAGATCAATCATACATCAGGTATATAAGGGGATATTAATGTTCGGCAGGGTGCGGAACTGTGGGGTGAGACGACGGAATCGCTGGGTGAGACGACGGAATCGCTGGGTGAGACGACGGAACTGTTAGGTGTCGCGGGTCGCAGGTGACGGGTATGTCGGACGGTCGGGACCCGGTCGCAGTGCGAGCGAACGGCGAGAACGACCTCTACGAGGTGTCGGAGTGGGAGGTCCGGTCGCGGATCGACGCGCTGTCGGTGTGGCTCTACGGCGCGCTCGTCCGCGGCGGGCGACTGTTCGTGGTCGTGTTCGCGGTGTTGATCCTCGCGCTCCAGGGCGCGCTCGGCGGACTCAGTGCGCTGACCGAAAACCCCGTGATCGCCGTCTTCACCCTCTTTTCGGTCGTCCCGGCGGCGCTGCTCGCGGGGTACGTCTGGCAGGCGGACGTGACCACGCAGGAACCGCTCAGGCTCCTCGTCGCCACCTTCCTCCTCGGCTTGCTGTTCGCCGGCTTCGCGGGCGTGCTCAACTCCGTCGTCGCCATCGGCACCGAGGAACTCGCGCTCACCACCGGCGCCGTCGGCTTCGCGGTTCAGATCGCGACGTTCTACGTCGTCGTCGGCCCCGTCGAGGAGACGGTGAAACTGCTCGCGGTGCGGCTCTATCCCTACCGGAGCCGCCACTTCGACGCCGTCGTCGACGGCGCGGTGTACGGCGCCGTCGCGGGACTGGGCTTCGCGACCATCGAGAACGTGGTCTACGTCTCCGGGATCACCCAGGGTATCGCGGACCCCCTGGACCTGATCGCGACGGGGTCGGCCATCGCCGCCGTCCGCGCGCTCGCGGGACCGGGCCACGTCATCTACTCCGCCTTCGCCGGCTACTACCTCGGTCTCGCGAAGTTCAACCCCGACCGTGCCGGGCCGATCATCGTCAAGGGACTGCTGATCGCCGCGCTCATCCACGCCACGTACAACGCGCTGGCGGGGGTCGTCCCCGCGCTCGTCGCCGACCAGCTGGGGGTCCCGTGGTTCGTCGCCTTCGTCGGCTTTGTCGTCGGCTACGACGGAATCTTCGGGCTCGTCCTCCTCGCGAAACTCACCCGCTATCGCCGCGTCTATCGGGACGTCCACGGCGACGGCCGCGACCGCGGCCCGGCGTCGACAGCGGGACCGGCGCCCGAACGCACCGAGTTCGACCCGTGACCCGCGTCCGCCCCGTGACCCGCGTCCGCCCCGTCGTGTGTCAGCGATACTCGCCCAGTGCCTCGCGGACGGCGTCGGCGTCGGCCGCGTCGCGGTCGGCCATCCCGAGCATCCGCTCGACGTACTTCGCGAAGACGTCGACCTCGACGTGGACCCGGTCGCCCACCTCGTACTCCGAGACCGTCGTCTCGTGGTAGGTGGTCGGCACGATGGCGATCGAGAACGTCCCGCCGGCGTCGTCGAGCGAGGCGACGGTGAGGCTGATCCCGTCCAGCGCGATGGACCCTTTCTCGACGACGTACTGTTCCAGCCCCGCGGGCAGGTCGAAGGTGTACGCCCAGTCCTCGCCGATCCGCTCGATACCCTCGACCGTCGTCGTCCCGTCGACGTGGCCCTGGACGACGTGGCCGTCGAAGCGCTCGTCCGCGGCCAGCGCCCGCTCCAGGTTGACCGACTCGCCCTCGGCGACCGAATCGAAGGTCGTCCGGTCGAGCGTCTCCGCCGCGAGGAACACCTCGAACCACTCCCCGTCCGCGTGGTCTTCGACGGTGAGACACGCGCCGTCGACCGCGATGCTCTGTCCCGCAGTCAGGTCCTCGAACGTGGTCGCGATCCGCAGCCGGCGACCCGCGTCGTCGTCCGTAACGCGCTCGACGCGTCCCGTCTCCTCGACGATGCCCGTGAACATACTCCGGCTTGGCACAAGTTCGACAAGAGTGTTATCGTTCTCAGATGCGTGACGCGCGTGGTCGGTCGCTGACGGCGGCCGCCACTGACGGCGGTCGGTCGGCCGGCGGCAGTCACTCCTCGTCGTCGGTCTTCGCGACGCGGCCGACGGTGTGTTTCGCGACCAGTGAGGGGATATCGCCGGGCGTCGTGAGCAGTTCCTCGACGGCGATCATCAGGCCGGCGACGGCGAGCAGGCCCGCACCCATGACGGTATCGCCGCCGACGAGGAACTCGAGGCCCAGCAGCGCCACTGGCAGGGCGAGGACGAGCGTCGCGGCGAGTCCGACCAGCCCGAGGATGCCCCGTGCCATACAGTCGGTATCGGGCGCGACGACAAAAGAAACGCGCTTGTCGAACGGGCGGTCGAACGCGTGGTGCGACGGGGGGAAACTGCGGCGACCGTCAGTCGGCGGCGGTCGGCGCGGCGTCCTGGGCGTCGGCGAGCAGTTCGTCCACAGAGCTACCAGTCGGTTCGTTGTTGAGGAGGACGTCGATGGGCAGCGTCGGGGCGCCGTCGACGAGGTTCTCGAGGATGATCAGGCGTTCGCGAGCGCGGGACATCCCGACGTAGAAGACGCGGCGCTCGTTGTCGGTCAGGGTGGGGACGGGCGAGGTGTGTTTGGTGAACTCCTCGTCGCCGGGCACCTCACGTCCCGATTGCTCGACGGTCGCCGCCATCTGCTCGACGACTTTCTCGGTGAGGTCGGTCGCGACGAAGACGTGGTCGGCCTCGCGACCCTTCGCGCTGTGGATGGTGCCGACACGGACGCGCTCGGGGTCGAACCCCTCGTAGTCGCCGCCGAAGTACGACTCGACGGTCCGCTCCTGGAAGCTCGTCACCTTGCGGAGCATGTCCGCGGCCGCTCGCGGGTCGGGCGCGAAGGGAGCGAAGTCACGGATGGTGTCGGGTTCGATCGACAGCTCTTCGAGGTCCTCGACGTCCGCCGCTTCCTCGCGCTCGTCGAGTTCGTCGAACAGGTCGTCGCGCTCGCCGGTGCCGAAGGCCGAATCGGCGAGCATGTCCGCCAGGCGGCGGGCCTGCAGGCCGTCGACCGGCTCCTCGGCGTCGAGCGCCTCGATGGCGCGGACGTACTGGGTGAGCCGGTCGGTCCACATCCGCTGGTCGGTCAGACAGGTGAAGGGGATCCCCTCGCCGATGAACTCATCGATGAACTGGAACATCTGATAGCGCGCGCGAAAGAGGATCATCGCGGTGCCCTCCTCGTCCTCTTCGACCGTGTTGCGGACGTTCCGGACGAGGTCGATCATCGAGGGGTTCTGGACGCCCTCGACGCGGCCGCCCTCCTTGCGGGGGTTGAGGTCTTTCTCCTGGCGCTTCTCGATGTGGCGGACCTCCTCGTTGACGACGTTCAGGATGCGCGAGGGGAGCCGATAGGAGTTGGGCAGGACGTTGTCGTCGGTGACGTCCTCTTCGAGCAGGAGGTCGGGGTCGGCGCCCTGCCAGGCGTAGACGACCTGGTCGTCGTCGCCGGCGATGAGGACCGTCTCCATGTGCGGGCGCCACTCCTCGTAGACGTCGTACTGCAGGGTCGTGATGTCCTGGAACTCGTCGATGACGAGGTAGTCGACGTTCGGGAGCAGGGAGCGCTGGCGGACCCGTTCGAGCATGTCGGCGAAGCCGACGACGTCGTGTTCGCCCTTGTACTGGCGCCAGGCGCGGATGGTCTCGGGGACGCTCGTCCGGTCGTCGTCGGAGGGCCAGGTCGGGGTGTACTTGTTGCCGGTCTGGGCGTTGTCGTCGATCTCGGGCGGCAGGCGGACGGTCTCGTCGTCCCACTTGAACGGGACGTCGTACCAGTCGGAGACGTCGCGGCGGGTCCGCTGGAGCCACTGGCTGGTGGCGATGATCTTGTTGCCCAGCGTCGTCGACCGGGCGGTCCGGCGACGCGACCCCTCGTACTCGTCCTCGTACTCGACGCCGTACTGCTCGCAGAACTCCTGCTTGTCGGACTCGCCGACGACGTCGCCCCGCGAGAGGTTGAGCAGTTCGTAGGCCTTGGCGTGCATCGTACAGACATTGCCTTTGAGCGCGCGCGGCGACTCGTCGAGTCGCTCGGCGAGGCGTTCGCGGATCTCGGCGGCCGCGGCACGGGTGTAAGACACCACCAGCACGTCGCGGAACTCCACGTCATCCTCTTCGTCCAACAGCCGTTCGACCCGGTCGAGCAGTGCCGTCGTCTTCCCGCTTCCGGGACCACCAAACAGGCGCGTCACCTGGGTGGACGGTTCAGTCATTGGACCACGTAACGGGCCGCTCACCAATAAACGACGTGGCTTGGACCGAGCGTCCTGGAGATGGCGATACCCGGCCGGAGAGTCTCGGTCCGTCCCGTCCGCCTCTGCCACACCGGAGCCGAGAGGTCCTACCGATACAGCGAGACGTACAGCATGCTGAAGCCGATGATGAATGGGATAGCCTCCGCGATCTGGAAGAACAGTCGCGCGACTTCGCCCGCCTGGCGGATGCCGACCTGGACGATCACGTCGCCGGCGACGCCCATGCTGATGAACGCAAATCCCATGAAGGCGTACTGCAGGCGCTCCGAGGGGCGCTTCCGGTAGGCCTGGAAACTGATCAGTGTGATCCCGAGCGAGAGTCCGAACACCGTCATCCGCATGAGTGCCAGCACGCCGCTCAGGATCGGTGCCAACTCGACCATCGTCCGTTATCTGTTCGCCACCCCGTGACGGCTTAAAAGTTCGCCGGTCGCTCCCTACCGACGCGAGTGGCGGCCCTTACCGGCGAGAATGGCAGCCCTTACTCGGGGTTGAGGTCGTCCCAGAGCTGGCTGAACCGGTCGGGGAGGTTCTCTTCGCGGTAGATACGCACGCGATACTCGTCTTCCTCGAGGGAGATGACGGTCGATTCGAAGTTCGACTCGTAGATCTTGTAGTGGTTCCCGTCGTCGGCGACGAGCGTCTGGTCTTTCACGAGGTCGTACTCGCTGAGCATCTCGATGCGTCGATAGACGGTCGGCAGCGACATGTCACACTCCTCGCTCAGTTCCTTGGCCGACCGGGGTTCCCGGCTGATGGCGGCCAGAACGCGACGGGCGTGCTCGTCGCCGATTGTATCGAGGATCTCCTCGATGCTCCGTTCGTCGTCGTCCACTACTGTACAGTTCTCGTGACGCGCTACAAAGACCTTTCGAGGGGACGGCTCTTTCAGGCTCAGAAAACGCGCCGCCCCCATTATAGTCGTCCCCCCGCTACCATCGAGTGCGGACCGAGTGCGGGCACGGGCGACCGTCGCCGTGCGCATCCGTGTGTGCCAGTGGTGGGACGTGGGAGACCCGCCCGCCCGGGCTGACGTCCGAACATCCCCCCGTTCGGACGTCCCCGACGGGCGGGGCTTCACGCCCGTCTCCGCACGCCGGTCCTCGCCGGCACGAGCGCGCAACGAAGGGGTCGTTCCCGACGCCATTCCCCCCAACTCCGGCCGCGTTGTCCCCCCGACGCGGCCGCCGGGAACGACCACCGGTCCGGCACCGCATCCCCTTCGGACGCCGCTCCCGGCGTGACTCTCTTTCCCCCTTTGTTCCGACCGGATAGCCGCTGCACTCCGCGTCCGCTGTCTGCCCGCATATCGTTCGAGTCCCGGAACCGACGTCTCTCGAGTCCCGAGATCGAGTACAGACCGCTCAGGGGCGTCGAAACCGCGAAAAAGCGTCGTCAGTCGTTCGCTCTCACACCGGTGACCAGCCGCATACCGAGCACTCCGCCGCCGCTGTCTCGTGGAGGCCGCCACAGTCGGGACACTGCTTCTTGTTGTAGCTGTCCTCCCAGCCCGCCGATTCCACGTCATGGCCGCGCTGGGTGAGGAACTCGTCGAGCAAATCGTCAGTGTCGCTGCTCGGTGCGGACGCCATACATGCTATGGTATACCACATCACTATATAGGTCTAATGGTACGCGCAACGGTACCACGAACCGTGTGTGTTATATACTGGCATAGGCCGGTTCCCCATATCCGTCTCTGAGGGGCGTCAGCGAGTCTGAGGGGGAAGCCGACACCGCGACCGCAGCGCGGTCAGGCGACGGATCCGGCCACGACCGACCCGGCGGTGACGGCGAGGACGGCGGCGACGAGCGTCCCCGCGGCGTTGACGAGGGCGCGCCGCCGGTGGCCGGTCTCGAACAGTCGCACCGTCTCGAAGGCGAAAGTGGAGAAGGTCGTGAAGGCGCCACAGAACCCGGTGCCGAGCGCGAGCAGGAGGGCGTCGTCGACCGGCGCGGCGAGGACGACACCGAGCGCGAAACTGCCACAGACGTTGACCACGAGGGTCCCGGCGAAGCGGTCGGGGACCCGCTCGCCGACGAGGTGGCGCGCGATGGCGCCACAGACCCCGCCGACGCCGACGAGAGCCACGGGGTTCACGACAGCCACCTCACGAGCCGGCGCCCACAGAGCACCGCGACGATCGCGAGCCCGTAGTTCGCGGCCACGTTCGCGGCCGCGAGCGGCGGCGCGAGTTCGACCGTCTCGGCGGCGAACGTGCTGTAGGTGGTAAACGAGGAGAGGAAGCCGGTGCCGACGACCAGGCGCGTCTCCGGGCTCAGCGCGCCGGCGAACTGTGCCTCGTAGAGGAGCAGTCCGAGCGCGAAACTCCCGAGGACGTTCGCCGCGAGCGTCCCCCACGGGAACGACGCCGGCAGCGCCACCGCGAGCGCGTACCTGCACGCCGCGCCGGCGAACCCGCCGACCGCGACGAGCGCGAGCGGTTCCGCCCGCGCCAGCGCGTGTGACGATTCGCTCATCGGGGCGACTCCCCGCGCAGCGACGCCTCGGTCATCGCTTCGAGAAGGCACACGCAGGTATTCGAGCGTTTCCGTTCGGTCGTGCCGGCGACAGCGGAGTCTCCGGGCATCGCGCCCGCGGCGCTACAGCACCCACACGGCGGCGAGGAGGAGCACCACGCCGACGAGGACCAGCAGCGGGATCAGCTCCGTGACTCTCTCCAGCGTCGAGGGGGCCCTCGCGGCCGCGTCGCTCCCGCCGGTGCCCTCACCGCTGTCGATGTATCCCATCTCTTCGAGGGCCGTTCCCCCGGAGACGTCCCGGATGTCTTCCCCCTCGGCCTCGTCCACCTGTGACGGTCCGTATCCGCCGCCTCCGCCACCGTCTTCGGCTTCCATGGTCCGTGTTTGTATCTCGTCCGTTGTTAAGTATTCTCACAGACAGTTCGGGCGGCCGAGCCTTTTTATCATAGTCCGCGACCAGGCCGGCCCATGCGACCCGCACTCGGCGGAGACGAACGCGCGATCGAAGGCCTCCCGATCCGGCTGGTCATCGCCCTCGTGGTGGGCGTCGCCAGCCTGGGAGTGATGATGAACACGCTCGGCGGGATCCAGACGCTGGGCGTGAGCGAACTCGATACGAAACCGTCCCCGGAGGTGGTCAACACCTCGGCGCAGAACCTCACCGTCGCCGCGGTCGGTCCGGAGGGCGACCGGATCGCCAACGCGACCATTGTGGCCAAAAGCGGCACCGCGACGCTGGAGTCGGTCAGGACCGCACAGACGAACGCGAGCGGGTACGCGACGCTCCGGATCGACCCGTCGCTCGGTCCGAACCAGGAGGAAGGGCGGATCGAACTGGGGGTGAAACCGCCGTCGAGCGGCGGCTACGAGGACGACCGCGACAACACGGCGGTGCTGGTGGTCGCGGAGTGAGCGCGACCGCGGGCGGCGGGGCGTTCGGTCAGCCGTCCCAGTCGATCCAGTCCTGTTCCCAGCCGGTGCGGCCCTCGGCCTGCCGGCGGGCGAATTCGCGGTCCTCGCGGCGTGTGCGGTTGCGCTCGACCGTGTCGGCCTGTTCGCCCTCGACGAGCATCGGCTGGAAGGCGACGCCGCCGAGGCGCTCGGCGATTTCACCGTCCTCGACGGCGACGAGCGTCTGCTCGCCCGCGCCGTGGGGCATCACCAGGCGCCCGTCGTCGGCGAGCTGGTCGACCAGCGCGCTCGGCGGACTAACCGCGGCGGCTTCGAGGAGGATCCGGTCGTAGGGGGCGTACTCGGGGAGGCCGTCGGCGCCGTTGCGGCGGTCGACGAGCACGCCGTCGTAGCCGGCGTCGGCGAGGTTTCCCCGTGCCTCGATCACGAGTCGGCGGGTGATGTCGACGGCGTGGACGTTGCGCGCGCCGGCGACCTCCGCGAGGACGGCGGCGGTGTAGCCGACGCCCGCACCGACGACCAGCACCGAGTCGCCCTCGCGGGCGTCGAGCGCTTCTAGGAGTCGCCCGACGGTGCTGGGCGAGAGCACGCGCGTGCCGAGGTGTTCGAACGGGCGGTCGGCGTAGGCCCCGCGTTCGTCCGCGACGAAGGCGTGACGTGGGACGGCCCGCATCGCGACCGACACGCGCTCGCTGTGGACACAGCCTTTGCTCTCGTGTTCCAGGCTGTCGACCATGTCGTCGCGCAACACCGCGGGCTCCATGCCCGCGGGTCCGCTCTCGACGGTAATGAATGGCGCGACTGGACGCCGACCGGCGTCCCCTCTGTCACCGCATCTCGACGAACCGCACCGCGCCGTGGTCCTCGCGCTCGACGCTCCCGTCCGCGCGGCGGCGCGCCCGGACGAGCGTCTGTCGCCCGGTGCCGACGGGGGCGATGACGTACCCGCCAGGACGGAGCTGTTCGACGACCGCGGCGGGAATCTCGCCGGCGGCGCAGGTGAGATACGCGCGGTCGTAGGGGGCGTGTTCGGGCCACCCCTCGCGCCCGTCGCCCGCGCGGACGGACACGTCCCCGTACCCGAGGTCAGCCAGTCGGTCGCGCGCCTCGGCGGCCAGTTCGTCGTGATACTCGACGGAGTGGACGTACTCGGCCCCGACGAGTTCCGCCGTCACCGCCGCGTGATACCCGCAGCCGGTCCCGATCTCGAGGACGGCGTCGCCGGGGCGCAGTTCGAGCAGGTCGGCCATGATCGCGACCATGTGCGGCGCGCTGATCGTCTGTCCGGCGCCGATTGGCAACGGCGTGTCGCGATACGCCGACCGCTGGCGATCTTCGGGAACGAACTCGTGGCGCGGGACGGCACCGATGGCGTCGAGGACGCGCTCGTCGTCGACGCGGCCCTGCCGGCGGAGTCGGTCGACGAGCCGAGCGCGCTCTTCCCGGCGGTCGTCGTTCTCGCATCGGTCGTCGTCCTCGCGGCGGTCGTCGTCTCCGCGACCGTTGTCGACCCCGTCCGCGGTCATCCTACCAGGCCGACCACGCGCTGCTCGACTGGTCGCGGGCGTAGACGCGGTTGACGTCTTTCGCGACTGCGCTGTCGCCGTCGTAGTCGAGTTTCGCCATGTCGTAGCCGTGGGCGTCGTCGCGGAGGTGTATCCCCTCGACGGTGAACTCCTCGCCGCCCAGTTCCTCGGTCGCGCCGACGACGAACTCGTAGTCGCCAGGCACCTGAACGGTCACGCTACGGGTCTCGTCGTGACTGCCGTCTTTCGGGTGCAGCGTCAGGTCGACGCTGACGTTCCCCACCGCGCGAGACCAGATGGTCTCGACGTCTTCGACCGGTGCGTCGTCGACACGGCCGCCCTCGTCGAGTTCGAGTCGGGTGATGCGAAGGGTCATGATCGCTTCGTCGGTGTCGAGGAGGAACTCCTCGCCCGTCGCCAACTGTTCGCCCTCGGGCACGTCCACCGTCGCAGTGAACGATTCGCCGTCCTGGGAGACGACCACGTCGCGCTGGAGTTCCGTCTCCGACTCGAGCTGGTGTTTGCGGGTGTGGTGGCACTCCGTACACCGGATCGTCGCCTGCCCGCCCCCCGTCGTCAGCACCTCGTGGACCGTCTCGAGGTCCGGCGAACACGAGGGACACGCCACCGCAACCCGCTCGCCCGCCGTCACGTCTGTCATGCCCGGCGGTACTCGACGCGAACGTAAATGCGCGTCGTCTGGGAGGTGAACAGGTCTGATTCGGCGGCTGTGTCGGTTTCGGTGATGGTCGGTAGCTGTTCGACGTGGAACCCCAGACACCACCGCGACCGTAGCCATCACTGCGACCGCAGTCGGCACCACCGCAACCGCGATTGATCCTGAGAGATGAAAGCCCTCGACCCGCTCGCGGTCGCTGAGCGAGATATACTCGCTCTCCGCACCGCCCGCTCACGGCAAAGCCGTTCGCTCCGAGGCGCAAGCGCCTCGCACTGCGAGAATAGTGCCCGCTCAGGCGACTGAATTGCACGCGAGCGCGCCTCACGGCAGAGCCGTTCGGCATCGAGGCGCAAGCGCCTCGCACGCCTCGCCCTTTCAGTCCGCCAGAAGAATTCTGTAGAGAGGGTCTAGAAACGGCGGCTGGTGAGTGAGTCGTGAGCCTCACGCCTCCCCAGCCTCCTGCGATGTCGTCGGGCGACCGTGTCGCCCGACTGCCAGCGAGACCTTCGGTCTCGCCCTGCTCGCAAGCTGCGCTTCTCGTCCCTCGCGCGGTACGTCGCGCCACGTCGTGCTCGCGGCAAGCCCGCTCGCTTCGCGGCGCACAGCGCCGCGCTCGGCGCGACGGCGCGCGCCGACGTGGTTGCCCTGGAAAGTCCGCGCTCAGTCGGCCATCGAGGGGAGCGTGATCTCCTCGCCGTCGGCGTAGACGGTGGGGCCGGTGATGATCCCGTCGAGGTGGATGGGCGCGTGGGTGTCGCCGCCGATGCCGTGGTCGTCGCCGATGGCGATGTGGACGGTGCCCGCGGCCTTCTCGTCGAGCAGGACCGACCCGACGAGTTCCTCGACGGCGAGGTTGCTCCCGATGCCGAGTTCGGCGAGGTTGTACGCGGCATCGCCGACCTCCGCGGCGGCTTCCTCGACCTGCTCGCGGACCGCGTCGTCGGAGATGTGCGTGACGTAGCCGTCCTCGACTTCGAATTCGAGGGTCTGGCCGTCGTCGAGTCGCCCGTGGGGCATCATCGTGCCGTCGACGACGTAGGTGCCGTTCGCGTCCTCGGGGCTGACGAAGATTTCGCCGGCCGGGAGGTTCGACATCTCGCCGGGCTGATGGACGATGCCGGTGTCGAGTTTCCACTCGCGGTCGCCGGGCTCGAACGTGATGTCGGTGCCGAGCTCGGTCGTCACCCTGATCTCGCTGGCGCCGGCGACCTGTTCGAGCAGGTGCTCGGACTCGGCACGGATCGACTCGTAGTCGGCGTCGAGCCCCATGAGGAAGACGGCGTCTGTGATCCCCGGGAGGGTGGCGACGCGGGCGCCGGCCTCGTTGGCGGCGGTGCGGGCCTCGGTGTGGCTCAGGCTCTTGGTCGTGGGCGCGAGGACGACGTCGGCGCCGGCCATCGCCGCGGCGACGGGTTCGGGTGGTTCCGCGCCGTGTTGCTCGCCGGGCGGATAGCGCACGAGGACGGCGTCGTCGGTGATCTCGCTCGCGACGGTGTAGAGGATCTCGCCGATGGCCTGGCGCTCGTCGTCGGTGACGACACAGCAGGACTCCGACGAACGGAGCCCCATGCACTGTTCGACCGCCGTCTCGGCCGGCGCTCGCAACGAGGCGTTGCTCATGGCCGAACCGAGGGCCGGCCGGCGGTTAGCTCTTGTCCCGCTCGGGAGCAGGTGGCGAGGCGACGACGGCGAGAGTGGCTTCAACGGCCGTTTGAGCCTCGCGAAGGCGTTTATCCCGTTCGGGCGTAGACCGGACCGATGTCACTGTCAGACGCCCCGCCCGAGGCCGGCCGCCTCCTCGATTCGCTCGCGACGCTGGTCCCGTTCGTCCGCAGAGACGTCGTCCTCCACAACTACGACGACGAACGCGCTTACGACGTGACCCTCCGCGTGCGAGAGGGCGCGCCGGACGGAGGAGGCGACGGCGCCCCCGCCTTCCGGCGCCGATACCGCCTCGACCCCGGCGAATCGGTGACCGAACGGGCGGTGCTCGACCCCGGCGCCTACGAGGTGACGGTCGCCCTCGCGGACGGCCGCGAGGACAGCGCTCGCTGTCGCGTCGGGGGCGGCCGCGCCCGGACGATCCGCGTCGAGACCGGCAACTCGGTCGTCACCGTCTCCGACGGCGTCTCCTGACGTCACCAGCGGCGTGACCGCACGCCGCCGACGGCGTCTCCGAACGCCGACGGTGTGTCCGCACGCTGTCCCGAACGCGGCGGTGCGGTCAGCTCTCGCCGTCGAGTCCCGCGTCCGCGGCGAGGCCGTCGAGGAGGTACTCGGCGCTGGACCGGGTCGTCGCGAGAGGGACGTCGTGGACGTCACAGATCCGGAGGAGCGCGGAGATGTCGGGCTCGTGCGGCTGTGCGGTCAGCGGGTCACGGAGGAAGATCACGCCGTCGATTTGCTCTTCGGTGACCTCGGCGGCGATCTGGGCGTCGCCGCCGAGCGGGCCCGAGGCCTTGCGTTCGATCGGGAGCCCGGTCTCCTCGGCGATGCGCTTGCCGGTCGTCCCGGTGCCGACGAGGTCGAACGCCGCGAGGATCGGCTCGTAGTCCCCGACGAGGTCGACCATCTCCGGTTTCTCGTCGTCGTGGGCGATGAGGGCGAGACGCGTCATACCGGTCGGTGGGTCCCCGACGAGTTAGGTGCTTGGTCGGGCGGCGGGCGCCGCCGACGAACGCGCCGTGTACGGTGGTCGACTCACCCGGGGCTGATTCACCCGGACTCGACTCACTCGGGGTCGACGCGGATCTGTCCGCCGGCGTCGACGACCACGTCGTGGTCCTCAACGGTAAACGACAGCGTCTCGTCGTTGGAGTCCCCGTCGAGCAGCGCCGCGATAGCCGAGACTTCGACGTACTCGTCGACGTCGTCGGCCGCGAGGTCCGTCGCGTCCGTGACCGCCTCGACGACGGCCTCGTCTATCGGTCGCGGGCTGACCCAGCCCGATTCTCCCCCCTCGCCCTCCCCTGGAGCGAGCACGTACAGGTCCTCGTTCGCTGGCATACCCGGAGGTCGGTCCAGCGATATATAGATCCCCGAGAGCGGTTTCAGGCTCTGAAAGAACTGCCCGCTACCGTCTGTCGACTGCGACCGCTCGCGGCCGCCGCTCATCCTCCTCTTATGTATCAGTCGGGCGCGCTGCCGGGCGACACCCGCGACGGGGCGCGGCATCGACGCTGGCAGCGTCGTAACTCGCCGACACGGCCACACGAAATCGGGGATCAGTCCCCGAGAAACGGTGTTGGAGGTGTCGTCCGGGTGTCAGATGTCAGAGGCACGGTCCGGTTCGGTCTCCCCGCAACACCATGCGAACGTTTCACGACTAGCTCGTTTAATCTTACGACTTGGTGTTTCAGGGTCGTTTTACGTCGCGACAGAGGAAACCCAGTTACGTCACTCGTTCCGGTCGACCCCCTCGCCCTGATAGTTCCCATCGTAGGTGTCCGCGTGGTCCGCCTCGGCGAGGACGAGCTGTGCGATCCGGGCACCGCGTTCGAGTGCGACCGGGTGATACACCTCGAGCAGCCCCTCGCCGCGACCCTCGTAGCCGGCGTCCCACACCGCGGTATCGAGCATACAGGAGTTGCGAAGGAGCGACGAGCGGGGGTAGAGAAAGCCGACGTGGCCCTCGGGGATCCGGACGGTGTCGGCGTACTGGACGACGTAGCCGCCGGGGTCGAGGTGGTAGACGGCGGTGTCGTCGGCCGTGTCTCCCCCGGCGGACGAGTCCGTGTCGGGCGTCAGTTCCCGTCGGTCGCCGACGGTCTTCCCGCCGATACCGACCCGGCCGGGCGAGACCTGCTCGAACACCGCGCCGAGGCGCAGATCGACGCCGTTGGGCTGTACCTGCTCGGGATCGACGCCGCCGAGCGCGTCGGCGACGAACCGTCCGCTCTCGAACATACCTGGGGTGGGTGCCACCGCGGCAAAGCGGTTACGACCCGCCCGAATTGCGACCCGCTCGACGGCGTCGTGCTCGCGCCCCCACAATTCATGACACTGGGGAGAAATTTTTTTCGGGTATGGTCGCCCACACAGTCCTCGTCGCGGTACTCGCCGGGTCGGGCGCGCTGACCGCGTTCCTCGCGGTCTTCGGCTGGCGCCACCGCGGAGAGGTCGGCGCGGACTGGTTCGCGGCGACGATGGCCGTCACCACGGCCTGGATCGCGGGCGACCTCGCCAGCGTGGCGGCCGAGTCGCGCGCCGCCGTCGTCGCGCTGGACCACGTGGTGACGGTCGCGGTCACGGTCGTCCCGGTCTGCTGGTTCGGGTTCGTCCTCGCGTACACCGGTCGGGACGGCTGGCTCGACCGGCGCGGGCTGGCGGCGCTGTGAGCGGTCCCGGCCGTCGTCGTCGCCGGTATCCTCACCTCGTCGTTTCACACCTTCTATCACACCGATATCACGGTGATGACCGGGGCGGTCGGTCCGTACGTCGAGTCGGCACCGGGACCGCTGGCGTGGCTGAACCTCGCATATTTCGCCGTGCTGGTCGGGGTCGGCCTGTGGCTGGTCGCGGGGATGCTCTGGAACCACGACCGTCTCTACGCCGGCCAGGCCGTCTGGCTGCTCGTCGGGACGCTCGCGCCCGTCTCGATGCTCGCGCTCACGTTTCTCGTCGAGACGCCCGACGGCGTCCCGGTGATCGCGATGGGGTTTCCGCTGCTCGGCCTGGCCTACGCCCACGGGCTGTTCTCCCATCGCCTGCTCGACCTCTCGCCGGCACCGCGGCGGATCGGGATCCCGGAGGCCTTCGACGACCTCGGCGAACCCCTCGCCGCCGTGTCGCCGGCGCTGGCGGACGTCGATCCGGACCAGCGCGCCGAGGGCGGCGACGGGCCGCGCGGCGGTCGACCCGGGGCCCGGAGCACGGACGTCACGGTCGACGGGCGCGTGCTCTCGGTGTCGGTATCGGTCGTTCGGGACGCGCGCGAGCGCCCCACAGGGCACGCGCTGGTCGTCCGCGACGTGACCGCCGACCGCCGCCGCCAGGAGCGACTCGACGTTCTCAACTGGGTGTTCCGGCACAACATCCGCAACAGGATGAACGCTGTCGTCGGACCGACAGACATCCTCGTCGACCGCCTCGACGGCGAGGACCGCGACCTGGTCGAGACAGCCTACGAGGCCAGCGAGATGGTGCTGGCCCTCAGCGAGTCGGTCCGGGAGGTCGAGCGGGTGATGACCGGTCCGGTCGAGCCACGGACCGTCTCGGTCGCCGACGCGGTCGACGGCGCGGTCCAGTCGATTCGCGAGCACGCCGCGTTCGCCGTCGAGACCGACGTGCCGGCGGCCCTGACGCTGTCGACGGACCCGCAGGTACTCGCGCTCGTCCTCGAAGAGGTCGTCGAGAACGCCGTCGTTCACGCCGAGACGGACCATCCGACGGTTTCGATCAGCGCCCAGTCCCGCGACGACGGCTGTCTCGTCCGCGTCACCGACGGGGGCCCAGAGATCCCCGACTCGGAACTCGCCGCGCTCCGCGAGGGTGCGGAGACGCAACTCTCTCACGGGAGCGGGATCGGTCTCTGGGCGATCCACTGGGGAGTCGCGCGCGTCGGTGGCGGCGTCCGGTTCCAGCGCCGCGCGGACGGCACGCGCGTCACGCTCTGGTTCCCCGGGATCGACGGGGGAACGCCACAGACCGACGACGGACCACCGAAGACCGACGACGGATCACCGAAGACCGACGACGAAACAGGCTCGACGACGTAGCGAAGCGCCAAGAGTAAACTCTGTTCTGAAAAAATAAATCTATTGCGAGTGAAACTGATCGTCCGTTTCAGTGTCACCTGCCAGCGGCGGATTCGTGCCCGTTCGGTCGGAATTGGGGGACGGCGTCCGGACGTCGTTCGTCAAGATTCGCGCTAACTCGCGGGTTTTATATCCGCTCGCGTTCGACCTTTCGGTGTTATGGGACAGACACTCACGGAAAAGATTCTCGACGAACACCTCGTCGAGGGCGAACTCGAACCCGGTGAGGAGATCGGGATCGAGATCGACCAGGTGCTGACACAGGACACGACGGGAACCTTGGTGTGGCTCCAGTTCGACGCGCTCGACCTGGACGAGGTCCAGACCGAGATCGCCGCCCAGTACTGCGACCACCAGACATACCAGTTCGACTTCAAGAACACGGACGACCACCGCTTCCTGCGCTCTGCGGCTGGCACGTTCGGCGCGCACTTCTCGCGCCCGGGCAACGGTATCTGTCACAACGTCCACAAGGAGAACTTCGCCGCGCCGGGCAAGACGATGCTCGGCTCGGACTCCCACACGCCGACCCCCGGCGGGATGGGCGAACTCGCCATCGGCGCCGGCGGCCTCGACGTCGCCGTCGCGATGGGCGGGGGCGCCTACTACATCGATATGCCCGAGGTCGTCAACGTCCGGCTCGAAGGTGAGCTCCCCGAGTGGGCCACCGCGAAGGACGTCATCCTCGAGCTCCTGCGTCGCCTCTCGGTCAAGGGCGGCGTCGGCAAGATCTTCGAGTACACCGGCCCCGGCGTCGAGACCCTCTCGGTGCCCGAGCGGACGACGATCACCAACATGGGCACGGAACTCGGTGCGACCTCCTCCATCTTCCCGACCGACGAGAAGACCGAGGAGTACCTCGAGGCGGTCGGTCGCCCCGAGGACTTCGAGGCGGTCGAACCCGACGAGGACGCCGAGTACCACGACTCCATTACTGTGGACCTCTCGGAGCTCGAACCGCTCATCGCCGAACCGTCGATGCCCGACAACGTCGTCCCCGTCCGCGAGGTCGAGGGCGTCGACGTCGACCAGGTCATGATCGGCTCCTGTACGAACGGCGCCTACGAGGACATCCTCCCGGCCGCGAAGATGCTCGAGGATCGCGAGATATCGAAGACGACCGAGATGATCGTCGCGCCCGGTTCGAAGCAGGCCTCCGAGATGCTCGCCCGCGAGGGCTGGACGGCCGAGATGATGGCCGCCGGCGTCAACTTCTCCGAGGCGACCTGCGGCGCGTGTATCGGCAACGGGCACGTGCCCGCCTCCGACTCGGTCTCGCTGCGGACGTTCAACCGCAACTTCGAGGGCCGCTCGGGCATCGAGGACGACTCGGTGTACCTCTGTAGCCCCGAGGTCGCGACCGCGGCCGCGCTCAAAGGCGAGATCGTCGACCCGCGCGACCTGGCCGACGAACTCGGCGACCTGGAAGACCCCGGCTTCGAACTCGGCGACAACTACGTCGGCGTGAGCGGGTCGGACCTCATCACGCCCGACGAGGCCGTCGACGACGAACTCATCAAGGGGCCGAACATCGGCGACGTGCCCCTGAAGGACCCGCTCCCGGCCGATCTGGCGGGCGAGGTCCTGCTGAAGATGCCCGACAACATCACGACCGACCACATCAGCCCCGCGAACGCCGACGTGCTGATGTACCGGTCGAACATCCCGAAGCTGTCGGAGTTCACGCTGACCCGCGTCGACGAGACGTTCCCCGAGCGCGCGCTGGAGGCCGACGGCGGCGTCCTGCTCGCCGGCGAGAACTACGGTCAGGGCTCCTCGCGCGAGCACGCCGCGCTGTGTCCGATGTACCTCGGCATCGACGCCGTCCTCGCACAGAGCTTCGCCCGCATCCACAAGGCGAACCTGTTCAACTTCGGCATCGTCCCCCTCACCGTGGACGCCGAGACCTACGAGGAGATCGACCAGGGCGACTCCGTCGAGATCGTCGACGACGTGAGCGAGGCCGTCCGCTCCGGCAAAGAGGAGTTCACCGTCCGCGTCAACGACGACTGGGAGGCCACCGCCAACCTCGACGCTTCCGCGCGCGAACGCGAGATTCTCGCCGACGGCGGCAAGCTGAGCCACGTCAAACAGCAGTACGAGTCCGGCGACGACGCCGCCCCTGCCGACGACTGATACGGATTGCTGTAACTGGGTACCGCGACGACGGCCCGACTGCGGGCGGTCGCTGCGGCAATGACTTACAGCAGTCCGTATGAGTCGCGTCCCGGCGGCGTCCCCCCTCGATCGACTTCGCATTTTTTCGCGTCCCGACGCCTGCCGAGCGACCGCCCCCGAGTGACGACACGGCCCGCTGTGCGGCGCCCTGGCTCACGAGGTGGTTGAAAAACCCTGAGAGGGTGGGAAAGGGTTGGGGTGGGGTGGGATGGCACCCGAAACGGGTGCATTCGGAACTGGGCCGGTGGTCGTTATGAACCTTGTGTATCCGGCTACTGTCACGTGGTTTTTCGTGACGCGCTCGCGTCGTTTTCGGCGGGAGTACGGCCGAAACGACGCGATTTTCCGGTCCGAACGGGCGGAGTGGGCGGTGTCGCTCGCGGGCCACAGGACCGTGGACAGCAAACATATGTGCCGGGCGGTCCAATCGGGAGGTAGTGACGACAGTCCCAGTCGACGGCGAGTCGGGACCGGGCGTTCGGGTGCGCCAGGCCGAGCGCGCGGACCTGCTCGCGGTGTTTCACATCGAGCAGGAGGCGTTCCCGCAGCCGTGGCCGTTCTCGGCGTTCGAGCGCTTTCTCGGTGAGCCCGCCTTCCTGGTCGCGCAGGTCGGCGACGCCGAGACGGGGCGGTCGACGGCGACTGTGGGCGACGACGGCCGCGTCGTCGGCTACGTCGTCGCCGACCGGATCCCCAATCACGGCGAGCCGATCGGCCACGTCAAGGACATCGCCGTCGCGGACGAGCGCCGCGGCGAGGGCGTCGGGACGAAACTGCTCCAGCAGGCGCTGACGCGACTCGCTCAGGCGGGTGTCGCGTCGGTGAAACTCGAAGTCCGCGAGGGCAACGACGGCGCCCAGTCGCTGTATCGCCGGTTCGGCTTCGACTCTCAGGGCCGCGTTCCGCGGTACTACTCCAACGGCGAGGACGCGATCGTGATGATCCGCGAGTTCTGAATCGGCTGTTCGTCGCGAATCGTCCGCGAACCGGGCCGCCAGGCCGCACCACGTTCTGAAACGCATATCCGCGTCGACGCGAAAAGGTGGGTATGGGCTACGCCTGTCCCGTCTGCGAGGACCCCCAGTCCGACGCGGAACACCTCGCCAACCACCTGGCGTTCACGGCGATGCTCGGCGACGACGGCCACGAGGCGTGGCTGGACGACCACGCCCCCGACTGGGCCGACGCGAACCCCGCGGAACTCGCCCCGCGCGTCGCCGAGCACGCCGACGAGACCGACTTCCCGCAGGTCTTCGAGGACACGACCGAGGAGGAGGGCAGCCACGACTACCAGCACGGGCACGACCACGACCATCAGCACGGGCACGACCACGACCATCAGCACGGGCACGGTGGCGGTCATCAGCACGGCCATGGCGGCGGTGTCGCACGCGGGGATATCGACGGCGCGCCAGGTGGCGTCGCGGACCCGAACGACGCGTTCCCGGACGACGGCGCGGTCGACCCCGAGGACGTGCTCGCCGAGGCCCGCGAACTCACCCGCAAGCGTCGGGCCAACGCCGAAGACGACGCGGACGGGAACGAGGGCGACGCGGACGCTGCCGACGACGAGTGAGCGACGAGACGGAGCAGCGGTGGGTAGTTTCGCAGTTCCTCGCGCGAATACCGGGGCGGATGGCGTGAAAGCCCCGACAGGAATGAGCGTGACCACGACCGCAGACAGCCTGAAAGCCCCTGCAGGAATGAGCGTGACCACGACCGCAGACAGCCTGAAAGCCCCAACGCGTTCGACCGTCCGGGCCTCGCTGCGCTCCTCACTCGCTCCGCTCGTTGCGGTGCTTACGTCGTCCGGGACGGGCCGAACGCGTCGCCCCTTTCATTCCCACCCGCGTAGACTGACCGGCCAGCCGATGCGGGTGGGAATGAAAGGGGCCGGTCGCTCGTCGCCGCCCCGACGACGCAAGCACTGCAGCGAACGCAGTGAGCGAAGCGCGCAGCGAGACGCGGCGGTACGAGCGACCGGGGGCTATCACGCTGTTGGCGGCGGGCGCGGTGGTTGTCGCAGAGGCTATCACGCTGTTGGCGGCGGGCGCGGTGGTTGTCGCAGAGGCTTTCACGCTGATCACAGTCGACAGTCACGATCCAGTTTCACAACCAACAATATCGACGGGACGGCCCCGAGGCTGATACGCCGGGCCGACGAACAGTGACGCATGACCGACGCCGACCTCGACGAAACCCGCGTCGTAACGGTCTTTCTGCGCCACGACGCCGACGTGCTCCTCCTGCGCCGGAGCGCCGCCGTCGGTTCCTACGCTGGGAAGTGGGGCGCGGTCGCGGGCCACGCCGAGGGCGATCCCGCTGGCGCCGCGCGGACCGAGATCCGCGAGGAGACTGGTTTCGACCCCGCTACCGATACGACGCTCGTCCGCCGCGGGGATCCCTTCGACGTGGTCGACGCCGACCGCGGCACGCGGTGGGTCGTCCACCCCTTCCTCTTCGACTGCGAGCGCCGCGCCGTCGAACCCAATTACGAGACCAGCGCGTTCGAGTGGGTCGCCCCTACGGAAATCCTGCGTCGCGAGACCGTGCCGGATCTCTGGAAATCGTACGACCGCGTCCGTCCCTGTCCCGAGTCGGTCCGCGACGACCGCGAACACGGCTCGGCCTGGCTCTCGGTCCGGGCGCTCGAAGTCCTCCGCGACGAGGCCGCCCTCGCCGTCGAGCGCGGCGGGTCGTGGACCGCACTCGAAGAGACCGCCCGCGAACTGGTCGGCGCTCGCCCGGCGATGAGCGTCGTCGTGACGCGGGTCGACCGCGCGATGGCGGCGGCCAGTGAGGGTGGCGGCGACGCGAGCGACGAGCGGTCGGCCGCCGGGACACCGGCAGCGCTCGAAGCCACAGCAACGGAGGGAATCGAGCGCGCGCTCACGGTCGACGCCGCGGCCGCCGAGACAGCGGCCGCGGTCCTGCCGTCGCGCGTCGCCACGCTCTCGCGGTCGGGCACCGTCGCGGCGGCGCTCGAACGCGCCGAACTCGAAACGGTCCTCGTCGCCGAGTCCCGGCCCGGACGGGAGGGCGCCGGGACCGCCGAGCGCCTCGCCGCGGCGACCGACGCGAGGGTGACGCTGACGACCGACGCGGCCCTCGCCGACCGACTGGCCGCCGAGGGCGTCGCGGCGCTGGTCGTCGGTGCCGACGCGGTGCTCCCGGACGGCTGCGTCGTCAACAAGGTCGGCACGCGCGGCGCCGCCCTCGCCGCGGCACGCGAGGGGATCGACTGCTACGCCGTCGCCGCCAGCGACAAGATCGCCGCGACCGGCGGCCGCGGGGACGGCACCGGCGACACCGACTCCAGCGACACCCACTCCGGCCACGCCGGTTTCGACCCCGAAGAGCGCGACCCGGCCGAGGTCTACGACGGTGATGCCGATATCGCCGTCGCGAACCCGACGTTCGACGCGACGCCGGCCGACTGCGTGACGGCCGTCGTGACCGAGCGCGGGCGCCTCGACGCCGAGGGCGTGCGCGCCGTCGCGGCCGACCATCGCGACCTCGCGGCGTGGCGACGGTGACCGCTCGAGTGCGGCGACGATGACCGCGCGACGGACGACGCCTGACCGCGGTGGTCGCCACACCGCCCACCGTTTTTACGCGGCGGTCGCCACGCTCCGGGTGTGACAGCAGTCGAGACCGGCGAAGGGACCGCCGACCGCGTCACGCTCGCGTACGCACCGGTTACCGACACCGTTCGCGAGGAGGTCGAGACCGACCGGTACGGGGCGTATCTCCGGCGGACGCGGGCCGGCGCGGCCGCGGTCGGCGACGAGTGGACCGAGTTCGTCAACTGCGGCTGTGGCACGACCGAGGACGTGACGCTCGTCGTGACCGGCGTCGAGGGCGGCGAGGCGGTCGGCGACGGGACCGAATTCGCGTTCGTGCCGGCCGACGGTTGATACGGTCGGTTGTAAGTCATTTCCGGGTTTCGCCGGATCGGTCGACGAAATACCGGTAAAGCGTTACAACCGACCGTATGAGGCCGCGCCTCGCGGTCAGGACTCGTCGAGCGCGACGGGCACGCCGGCTTCGGCCACGTCGGCGGCGAAGGCTCGCGAATCCGTCTCCAGCGTCGAGAAGGTGTTGTAGTGGACCGGAACCACCAGGTCCGGGCGCATCCGCGCGGCGACGGCGGCGGCCTCGTGGCGGTCCATCGTGAACCGCGGGCCGATCGGCGGGCAGAACACTTCCACGTCGACGTGGTCGTGGGCCGGCAGCGCGTCGGTGTCGCCGGGCCAGTAGACGCGCACGCCGTCGACGTCGGCGAGGAAGCCACAGCCGAAGCCCTTCGGGTGGTAGGGCGTGCCGTCGGGGCGGGTGTGTGGGCCGTCGGGGAGGTTGTACGCCGGCGTCGTCCAGAGGGGCGTCCCGTCGACGGTCGTGGCGGCTTTGTCGCCGACGCGGACGACGTCGACGGGCAACTCGTCCAGCGGCGGGAGGTCGCGGTCGCGAACGCCGTCGTCGATGCCCTCGTAGGCGACGAGGGTGGCGTCGGTCGCGGCGACGCGCTCGATCGCCTCGGGGTCGTAGTGGTGGACGTGGCTGAGACAGACCAGGTCGCCGTCTTCGGGGCGGTAGTCGCGGGCGGGCGGGTGGCCGACACCCTCGGTGTCGGGTTCCCACTCGCCGGTGAGGACGCCGTAGCGTCCGGGGTCGGTGTAGACGACGGTCTCCGCGCCCGCGAACCGGAGGGTGGCGTAGCCGAGCCACTCGACGTCGATCCCGGCGTGGTGGACCGTCATTGGCCTCGATACGGTCGCGGGCGCACATAAGTCGGGCGTTCGGAGGCGAGACCGGAGGACCGCTGCGGGAGCGCGTGACTTTTCACGCGTGCCGGAGTAGCGACTCGCGGTGGCAATGACGAGCAGTTACCCCCACTGAGCCCCTTCTGACGAGAACCTCTCCCGAGCCACCCTCTCAGCGCCCGACAGCCGCGCCACCCGTGGCTGACCCCGACCACTGCCATCGAACGTGCGGAGTACTGACTGGTACCTAACTGTGTAGGTGACGGATTCAGAGAGACGGGGCTGGACAACTGCATGTGATATCGACCGGTGGGCTCTGGCTCGCACTCGGCGCGATCAGCGCCGGTGTCGGGACGGTTGCGCTCGTGGTGCATCTGCGTTCCCACCGCGGGAAGCCCGGTGCGGACTGGTTTCTCGCGGCGCTTTCGGCGCAGGCGGTCTTCTGTCTCGCCCACGGCGTCTCGCTGTTCGTCCACTGGTTGCCGCTCCGGGTGGCGCTCGAAGTGACGGCGTGGCTCGGCTTCTGCTGGGTCGGCCCGCTTTTCGTCCTCTTCGCGCTGGAGTACACCGGGCGAAAGACGCCCGGGAAAGACCGCTTCGCCGCCGCGCTCGCCGTCGCCATGGCGCTGGTGACCGTCGCGGTCGTGACCGCACCCCTCCAAGACCTCGTCTGGCGTGACGTGGCGCTGGAACCCACCGCCGGGCTGGCGACCCTCTCGTACGGCTTTGGTCCGCTCGGCCACGCCGTGATACTGTTCGGGACGACGCTCGCGACGGTCGGCGGACTCCTGCTCGTCGACACGGTCGTCAGCTACGGCCCGCTCTACCGCCGGGAGGCCGCCGCGGTCACGCTCAGCATCCTCCCGCCCAGCGTCGGCCTCGTCGCGTGGCTCACCGGTCTCCTCCCGACGCTCGGCCCGACCGCCGTCGCCCTCGGATTCATCCCGCACGTCCTGCTCGACGCCTACGCGTTCGTCGGCTCGAACATGTTCGAGACCAATCCGACGACCAGACGCGCCGCCGAGCAGACGGCCATCGACGACATCGCGACACCGGTGCTCGTCCTCGACCCTGCCGACCGGGTCGTCGACTTCAACGCCGCGGCGCGACCGCTGCTCGCTGCGGGAGCCGACGACGAGCGCGACCGCAGCACCGCCGCGGACGGCCTTGCGACCGACTCGGCGGACGTCGACCCGCTGGGCACGCCGGTCGACCGACTCGTCGACGTGGGGCCGGAACTACTGGTCGACGGCGGGGTCGCCGAGTCGGTCGAGCGCTCGGTCACCGCCGAGGTCGGCGGGCGTCACCGGGAGTACGTCGTCTCGCGCTCGTCGCTGACCGACCCCGCCGGGACGCGCGTCGGGACGACGCTCGTCTTCCAGGACGTGACCCGCGAGCGCCGCCACGAGCAGCGTCTCGACGTACTCAACCGCGTCCTCCGACACAACCTCCGCAACACGATGACGGTCGTCGTCGGCCACGCGCGCATGCTCCAGCAGGACGCCCAGGCCGACGCCGTCACCGACGCCGCCGAGACCATCGACCGCTCGGCGTCCGAACTCATCGACGTCGGCGAGAAGGCCCGCGAGTTCGAGACGCTCCGCGAGAGGGGGCCCCAGTATCGCTCCGTCTCGGTCGGCGAGACGGTCGAGCGGGCCGTGGCCGAGGGCCGCCCCGACGAGTCGGACCAGGGCGACGCCGACGCCACGGGTCGGGTCGACGTGACTGTCGACGACGCTACCGTCCGGACCGACCCGAAGCTCTGCTCGCTGGTCGTCGAGAACCTCGTCGAGAACGCCGTGGAGCATAGCTCCACGAGCCCTCCCTCGTCTTCGACTCGCGAGAACGCACTCGAACACGTCGACGACCCGACCGTGGTCGTCACGGCGACCGTCGGCGACGACGAACTCTGTCTCACTGTCGAAGACGACGGACCGGGTATCCCACCGGGCGAACTCGCGCCCCTGGAGTCGGGCGGCGAGACGTCGCTCGAACACGGCGGCGGGATCGGCCTCTGGATCGTCGAGTGGTGTGTCACCTCGCTGGGCGGGTCCTGGTCGGTCGAAACCGACGACGGGACGACCGTCACCGTCCGACTCCCGGACGGGCGCACCGAAACCGTCTGATCGCGCGTGACCGCACCGTGACCGCGCCGTGACCGGGTCCTTTCAGAAGGGCGCCGTTTCGTCGGCGTCACCGCTATCGCCCGCTCCGTCCGCGGTGTCGGCCGCCTCCGGCCGCTCGACCGGTCCCTCCCAGGCTTCGAGGCCGCCGTGGAGGCTCTCGACGGGACCGTCGACGCCCTCGTAGGAGCCGACCAGACGGGCAGCCTGGACGCTCGCTTTCCCGTGGGGGCAGACCGTCACGACGCGGTCCGCGCCGTCCAGTTCGGTGACCCGGTCGGTCAGTTCCGGCGCCGGGATGTTCTCGCTTCCGGGGATGTGCCCGCGCTCGAACGCGCCTGGGTTTCGAATGTCCACGATCCGCGGGTCCGCGCCGTCGTCCAGCAGCGATTCGAGTTCCGAGACCGATATCTCGCCGTCCATTGGCGGACCGAAGGGGGTCGCGACTGAAACCGCTACCGCTCTCCGTATTCCGGCCGGTCCCGGCCCCATCACAGGTTCGGGGCTGCCACTGGGTGCGAAGTCAGCGCCGACTGGCGGGAACTGCGGCAAGCGAGGGGCTTTTGCGCGTCGGCGCGAACGCACAGATATGACACTCAGAGCGGGCGTCGTCGCAGTCCAGGGCGACGTCAGCGAACACGCGACCGCCATCGAGCGGGCCGCCGAACGCCACGGCGAGCGCGCCGAGGTGGTGGAGATCCGTCAGTCGGGACTGGTGCCCGACTGCGACCTCCTGTTGTTGCCCGGCGGCGAGTCGACGACCATCTCGCGGTCGCTCCGTCGGGAGGGTATCGCGACGGAGATCCAGGACCACGTCGCCGCCGGCAAGCCGGTGCTGGCGACGTGTGCGGGGCTGATCGTCGCCTCGACCGACCCCAACGACGACCGCGTCGAGAACCTCGACCTCGTTGACGTGACCGTCGAGCGCAACGCCTTCGGCCGGCAGAAAGACAGCTTCGAGGCGCCGCTGGACGTTGCGGGGCTGGACGAGCCGTTCCCGGCGGTGTTCATCCGCGCGCCCGTCATCGACTCGGTCGGTGACGCCGACGTGCTCGCCGAGTGGGACGGCAATCCTGTCGCCGTCCGCGACGGCCCCGTGCTGGGGACCTCCTTCCATCCCGAGCTGACCGACGACGACCGCATCCACGAACTCGCTTTCTTTCGCGAGGCGGTCGCGAGCGGCGAGTGACGGAGTCGGGTGTACTGTGAGACGGTGACGTAACGACTCTGACCGCCACCGCAAACAGCCTGAAAGCCCCCACCGACGGAGCGACCCCAACAGCAACCGCCAACAGCCTGAAAGCCCCCGGTCGCTCGTACCGCCGCGCCTCGCTGCGCGCTTCGCTCACTGCGTTCGCTGCAGTGCTTGCGTCGTCGGGGCAGCGACGAGCGACCGGCCCTTTTTATTCCCACCCGTGTCGGCTGATTCGACAGTCTGAGCGGGTGGGAATGAAAGGGGCGACGCGTTCGACCCGTCCCGGACGACGTAAGCACCGCAACGAGCGGA
>Ga0207850_100274_pt1 | contig 41938 bp, 39 predicted proteins | sample 23E2SouthBayCA_FD_187746 | JGI IMG/M metagenome (GOLD analysis project Ga0207850, IMG submission 187746) | Aerobic enrichment media microbial communities from Eden Landing Ponds, California, USA - A23 E3 (3) (SPAdes) | ecosystem: Environmental > Aquatic > Marine > Unclassified | place...
CCGTCGGCGGCTCGGTGTTTCTGGCCGCCGCGGCGGCCCACTCCCTCACCGACACCCTCGGCGGCGATCTCGAACTCCGGCCGTGGGAGCAGCGCGGCGACCGCGCGGTGTACAGCCACTACCACCGCCGGTGGTGGCGGCCGCGGCGGTGGGTCCGGTACGACGGCGCGCCCGAGGACGCCGTCGCGACGGTCGGACTGGGCCTCCTCGCGCTGCTGGCCTACGACGGCGTGTTCGACGCGGTCGTCGCCGGGACCGTCGCCGTCGGGCTGGTCTACGCCGTCCTCCGGCGCCGCATCGTCGACTGGGGCGAGCACGTAGTCGACGCGCTCCCCGACGAGGCGGTCGACCGGATGCCGGACTCGCTGACCGAGGACCTGCGCTGACGCCGACGACGCGCTTTTCGCTCCGGCGTCCCCGCGATCGGCCATGGAGACCGTCGACATCGACGAGGCGTTCGACGCGTTCGAGGAGCGGTGGGCGCCGCGGCTGCTCGCGTCGCTCAACGGACAGGAGCTGAAAGCCGCCAAGCTCGAGGGGGCGTTCGTCTGGCACAGCCACCCCGACGCCGACGAGCTGTTCTGGGTGATCGACGGCGACCTGACGCTCGAACTCGACGGCGAGCCCGACCAACAGCTCACGGACGGCGAGCTCGGGGTCGTCCCGGCGGGCGTCGAACACCGCCCGGTCGCCGACGGGCTCGCGAAGGTCGTGCTCTTCGAGCCCGCCGGCACGGAGAACACGGGCGACGCCGACGCCGAGGACCGGGAACGGGAGGTTCAGACCCTGGAGGAGGATTAAGGCCTGATAGCGCCGCCCTCGCCGGGCAGTCGATCCAGCACGAGCGCGCCGGCGAGCACGACCGCGGCGACGACGATCCCGCCGACCGCCTCGCCGACGGTGTGGGCACCGGTCGCGATCCGACTCCAGACGAGCAGCGGCGCCACGAGCAGCAGCGGCGCGAACCGCCGGTCGGCGGCGATCAGCGCACCTGCGGGCAGGGCCGCGTAGATGACGTGGCTTGACGTGTCCCAGAGGGGGACGACGACGAGGTGAAGCAGGGAGGTGACGATCAGCAGGACGGCGTACGGCGGGACCAGCGCGCCCCAGTCGAACTGCCGCCACGCGAGCGCGATGCCGGCGAAGGCGACGATCAGGCCGAGTGCGGCGAAGAAGTCGTCGCCGCCGGGGACCGCGGTACCGACGATCGCCGGACCGCCCTGATAGACGCCGAACGCGAGCACCCACGCGCCGACGACGACGCCGAGCCGCGGGGCGAGCGACTTCGGGGTGAGGTCGTCACGACCCTCGTAGACGACGAGCAACAGGGTCGCGAGGAGGACGAACAGTTCGGGAGCGAAGACGGTGGAGACGGTGTCGGCGACGGCCATACGCGTGGGGGTGGGTCGGTGCGAAAAAGGCGTTTCGTCACGGGGTCACCGTCGCTCGTTGGTTGGTGTTTCGAAGAAAGCCTAGGCCGGGACATGATCCAAAGGTTCAAAGTCCCAAATAATAAAGATGGGGTATTCAGAGAATGGCAGATATCAGAAAGCAAATCAAGAATCTGAGAGACAGAATCGAGACATCTAGTGACATCAGCGAAGAAGATAAGCAGAAACTGCTCGCTTTCAGCGACCAGCTCGATCTTCTGAAGTCTGAGTACACTGACCACCGACACAACAAGCTTCTGCGCCACTGCACCATCATGGCGGAAGGCCCTGGAGGGCTTGCCGAGGCACTGGAGCAGCGAAACGCAGCTGAAGCTATCGTTCGTTGGATCAACCGTAATCACGATAACGAATACACCAATCACGACTACCGGACTGCTCTGCGAGTTTTCGGTAAGCGCGTTACTGACGGGGAAGATCCGCCGGAGAGCATAGAATGGGTCCCCTCGGGAACCTCTAACAGTCACAACCCTGTACCGGACCCCTCTCAGATGCTTGACTGGGAGGACGATGTTCTTCCGATGATCGGGGAAACTCGTAACAGCCGTGACGCCGCGCTCATCGCGGTCGCGTTCGACTCGGGGGCTCGCAGCGGGGAACTGCAGGATTTGACTGTGGGGGATGTGAGCGACCACGAGCACGGGCTCATGATGCTTGTAGACGGCAAGACCGGACAGAGATCCGTAACCCTCGTTCCGAGTGTTCCATATCTCCAACGTTGGTTGACCGATCACCCGGCTCCCGACGACCCGGATGCACCTCTTTGGTCGAAGCTTACGAAGGCCGAGGAACTCAGTTATCGGCAGTTCAAAAACTGTTTCGAGGACTCGGCAGAGCGGGCAGGCGTTACAAAGCCTGTCACCCCCACTAACTTCCGAAAATCCAATGCTACGTATCTGGCCCGTCGAGGAATGGGTCAGGCTCAAATCGAAGACCGTCAAGGAAGGAAGCGCGGGAGTGATGCGACCGCTCACTACATCGCTCGATTCGGAGGAGAGGCCGACGATGAATACGCCCGGCTTCACGGAATGGATGTTGAGGAGGAGGAGGCGGAGCCGATTGGCCCTCTCGAGTGTCCTCGATGCGATAAGAAGACTCCCAGGGATCGAGAAACCTGTGTCTGGTGTAATCAGCCGCTTGATTACGGTGCTATCGACTCTATCGAGGAGGATGAGCGCGACGTCCGAGATGCAGTCTTCCGATTTGCGAAGGAGAACCCGGAACTCCTCGAGGACTTGGAACGATCCCGAGAGCTTTCGGAGCTCATCGATAGCGATCCCGAGCTCGTTGAAGACGCTCGGAGCTTCATCGAAGCGCTCTCTAACGAATAGACTCACCGCCGAATTTCTCGACGAATCTCGTCTAGTTCCCGCTGCACCTCGTCAATTGCTTCGACGGACTCTGCGTTCGCAAGGAGGGCTAGTGCGTACCCTCTGGCCTCCTCATCACCGTATGCGAGGACCCGGGAGAGGAACTCGGTGTTTCGGTCGGCATATTGGCCTAACTTTGTGCTGGGCTGTTCCCTGCTCATAGCGTTTGAGTCGAATGCGCCCTGTTCTCGAAGTCGGACGTTCGGTTCACATTCGATGGTGGGGTGCAGAAGGTAAATGGATTAGAGAAGCCAATTATTTGACTGACCTGAGAATATATTGAAAACACAGCAAACCATGTCTGACTTCGACCCTACGCCGGAATTGAGTTCCCTATCGGAGGCCTGTGAACATTGGAAAGAACAGGAAGACACGTTCGGACGTGTCTACTATGCCTTACTAGGAACAGCTGATTTCACCTACTACTCGGAGATTGCAGAAGAAGCGAATTGCTCCCGTAATTCGGCGAGAAAACATCTTGACCGGTTAGTCGAGATGGGGATCGCCCGTAAGCAACCAGGAAAGGAGGTACCGAGATATCGGCGAAACGATGCATACTTCCAATGGCGTGATGCGTTCCGAATAGCCACTGAGTTGGAGGGGCAAGATATCGCCGAACGGGTCCGTCAGCTCGAGAAGGAGGCGACCGAGTACGAGAAGAAATATTCCAGTTCGGATCCGGCCGCTATCTCGACATCTGGCGAAGATCACGAAACAGCCCATGAACGACTGAAGTCCATCTCAGAATGGCGGAGTATTCAGAGGGAGCTCGAACTGTATGAGTTCGCTTTCCGGCTCTGTATGAACGATGGGACCATAATTGGCCGGTAGATGGTGAACATTGTTCCGGAGGTACGGGGGTTTCCGGGGGGTAGTGATCTTTATCCTGACCGGGAAGCACTTCGATTGGCCGACCAATTCCTTTCGGGGGCCGGCGTCGCTAGCCATGTCGAGTTATTCCCTGACGCATATCAGCCCCGGGCTGTACGGGCGGAATTAGTCGCGAAATACAACCCCACACGGGAAGGAAGCCCTGAGCTTCTAGTTCGTTGGTTCTCGAATGGAGACTTCTCTATACGTTTCTTGAACGAAGAATCCGACTGGCGATGTCGTTGGGAGCAACATCTGAATCCAGACGAACAACAAGTACACTTCCACCCGCCCCCGGATCAGGGGGATCCAGAGCCAATCGAGTTTGACGCAGTCCATCCGATACCGGTAATCGAAACCGTACTTGAAGCCCTAGGTTAGCTCGCGAAAACGGTCCGGTGTCTACGTATAGCTCAAAATAGTGATAGCGTATCCGAAAGTACCGCATCAATCTCATTCCCTTACGGCCGAGGATACCTACCCCGACCAATTGTGTGGTCCCGATGATATACATGACAGTCAGTGGCCTTTGGCCCAACGGCGGAGACCACCTTATGATGAAGTCATGGAGGGCTCGGAGCCTGCTAGGCCCGACCAATTTGGAGCCACCGAGGGCCTTGAAGCGTGCTAGGCCCGACTAATGATGAAGCCGTGGAGGCCTTGAAGCCTATCAGGGCCGATCAATGATGAAGCCATGGAGGCCTTGAAGCGTGCTAGGGCCGACCAATTATGGAGCCACGGGACCCTCGAAGCGTGCTAGGGCCGACCAATTATGGAGCCACGGGAGCCCCGAAGCGTGCTAGGGCCGACCAATTATGGAGCCACGGGAGCCCCGAAGCGTGCTAGGGCCGACTAATCATGAAGCCATGGAGGCCTTGAAGCGTGCTAGGGCCGATCAATTATGGAGCCACGGGAGTCTCGAAGCGTGCTAGGCCCACTAATCACAGCCCCTCAAACAGGGAGCGGTACTGTTAATCGATCTCCTATGGTTATTACCTACCATCGGACTTGTCGTTGAGCTGCCCAGCAAGTGCCACATCGGCGTTGGTGACCTTCTCCGGGCTGACCAATTCAATCTCTTCTGTGAGTTTGTGATGAATTCGCTGAATAGTTCCCGAAGTTCCGTATCGACGGCGGCGACGGTGAATAGTTCTGAGCTGATTCTCTGCCCAGTCACTCATCTCACGTTCGTTGAGTAGGTTAAGGATAGTCTCTGCCTCGTTGCTAACCTCTTCGTCGCTATTGACTAATTGCCGGCATAGCTGTTTGATATCCGTTATGACGTCGCTGTCGCCTGACTGGCGACTGAGAATTTCATCCTGCCATGTACCGGGAGACTGCAGTTCATTCGCGAACTGCTCTAGATGTTCGTAGTCCTCTTCCGGAATTGAGTGGCGCGTTTCATCCGGAGAAGAGAAGGACTCGAAGATTCGAACCTCGTCAGTATCTAGGCGAGGGAATCGCGTGAACATCGTTTGTCCGCCAATCGTGGTGCTCTGCAGTCGTTCGGGGTCAAATACCGTTGTCCTCCACTCAGACCGGCCGCTACTATGTTCTAGATGAGTTAGAGTTACATACTCGTCGTCGTCGTTCGGGGCGATGAAGTACTGGGGATCGGACCGGCCGGAAACCGCATCGCGCATCTTCTGGAGCTCGTCGATAGTAACCTCGTTCTCTTCACAGAAGGCACGTACCGAGTTCCGGAGGTCGTCGTATTTCGAGCCGATTCCCTCAAGTCTCTCGTCGCCGAACTCTGCACCGTCCTCGTTCAAGCGCTCGTAGGTCATGAGCGTCTTGTGTACTTGTTCCTCTGCACTATCGAGAATCGGTGCGGCGTGGCCGAACGTGTTGGCGATGTCCTCGATCTTCTCCTCGATGCGCTCAATGAGCCCCAGCTGTTTCCGGAGATCCCCTGTTGGGGCGAAGTTGTATATCCAGAGCTCATCGTGTTTGGTCGTAATACGGTCGATTCTCCCGATACGCTGTTCCATCTTCATCGGGTTCCAGTGCAGGTCGTAGTTCACCAGAACACGGGCATCTTGGAGATTTTGCCCGACGCCTAGTACGTCTGTCGCGAGCAGGATATCGATTTCTTCGCTCGCACCGACATCGGCGTTCTGTGCTTCGGGAGCAAACCGTTCCACGATCCGCTCGTCGAACCCGCTACCACCGTGAACGAACCCGACAGTCGGTTTCTCCGGGTCCCGGTCGAGCTTCCCCGTACTCGTTGTGGCCGGGTTCTCGCCCGTTAGCTGCTCGAAGAGGTGCGTGACCGTCGGGACGTACTGGCTGAAAATCAGGACCTTCTGGTCTGAGAGTTCACGATCAATCAGCGCTTTCAGACGTTCAGCCTTCGCGTCCTTCGTCCTTCCGTCCTCCTCCGTCTGGAGGGCCTCCTGTGCCCGCTGCTTGAGCCCCTCAAGTGCTTCGAGGTCTTCGTCGATGTCCTGAACGATCTCTTCCCTCTTCCCTGGACTCACCCGGGTAATCGCGTTTGCGACCTCGTCGAAGTCGACATCTTTCGCGAACCCATCTTCGAAAGTGTCGCTGATCTGTTCGACGGCACTGCTACGGGCTTCGGCGTCTTCCAAGTCGCCCGTCGCGATGCTCCGAGTGATTCTCTCGCGCTTCATGAGCCGTTCGACGGAGTTCTCGAAGGCGGCAAGACTGCTTTCGAGCCGTTTGAGGAGGTTGATGAGCATCAAGACGCTCGCATTCTGATACTCAATGATCAGTTCCTCCTGCTCGTCACCGTCGGTGTCATAACGATCGGCGCTAACGTATGGGATGTTCAGGCCGGAATCCTCCTCCTCATCGCTACCAATCACGGCATCGACGATCTCGCTGTAGAGCTCGTCTAGCCGTGGGTCGTCGGGCGTAATGAGCCTGGGTCGGCGTTCCGGCACGCTGATCGACCGACCACCTATCGTGATGTCGTCGTAGTTTTCGAGGATGTACTTCCGATCGCGCGAGATGATGACCTCGCGCATGATCGACTCGATGAGCTTCTCGTATTCGTCGAGTCGGTTTTGCTCCTGTACGGTCTTCTCCTCCTCGCTCGAGAGTTTGTCGTACTGCTTGAAGATCTCGCTGGGGGAGAGATCCTTCAGTTCGATGTCGAAGTCGTCATCGTCGGCGAATACCTTGATGAGGTTGTCGACGTCCCTGACGGAGTTGTGGATCGGCGTCGCCGTGAGCATCACGAACTTCTTGCCCTCCCGGCCGATGGACTGGAGCTTATCGTACCGCTGTGTCCCCGTATTGCGGAGGTTGTGGGCCTCATCGATGAGCACCATATCCACCCCACGTAGTCGCTGTATCTCCTTCTCGGAGAGTCGTGAGAGCTTGTTGAAGCTCATGAAGGTCTTCTCGGCAGTGGTGGGGAACTCTCCCGTCTCTGCGTCGAGCAGGTCCTGCATCCACATCCGCTCGAGGCGGTTCGGTGCAATGATGAGGACTTCGTCGGGTGAGGTTGTGTAGTCCTGCACCAGTGGTGCGCCGATGTAGGACTTCCCGAGGCCGACGCTGTCTGCGAGGATGACGCCGTTATACTTCTCAAGCGGGCGGCGGGCAGCGCGGAACGCGTCTTGTTGGAACGCCGTCAGTTGTTCCTCGTAGTCCCCGGAGATGTCCTCCAGCAGTGTTCCCTCCCTAACGTCGCGGTCGAATTGCTCGACGATGAACCGCTTGGTCGCCTCGTAGGGGGAGATCGTCTCGACCTCCTCGACCGACGGCCCCTCGCCGCCGATGTCGGGCAGGCCGTCACCGAACTGGGAGTCCTCGATACCAGCGGACATCAGCTCTGTGTCGAACTCGCTGGCCTCGCTCCAGATCTCCTCGAACCACTGGCTGAGGTAGCGGATCGTGTTCTGGTCTTTCTTCTCGACGTTGAGTTCGACGTTCCCCCGCAGCCCGCTCGCGGAGAGGTTCGAGGAGCCGATGATCGCCCGCCCGAGGTCGGCCGACCCGGCGGGGTGCTCGAACAGGTAGAGTTTCGGGTGGAACCGCGCGTCGTCGTACACTCGGACGTCGACTTTCTCCTCCTGGATCAGTTCGTACAGGCGGTTGATCCCCTCTTGGGCCTCGGACTTCTCGTACGACTCCAGATCGTCGGCGAAGCCGCGTTCGAGTTCGTCGATCGTGCGCTGGTCGCTGTCGGTGCCGATCAGCAGTTCGACGCGCTTGGCGTTCCGGAGGTTCTCCTTCAGCAGGTCGAACCCCCCGAGGTAGAAGTAGCCGACGGCGATGCGGACCGTCTCGGCATCGGGTGCGAGCGCGTTCGCGCGGTCGGCGACGTCGTACTCGCGGTTGTCGAGGACGTCGGAGTATTCCGACCAGTCGGGATCCGAACCGCTCATTGCGGTAGCTCGTAGATGTCTCGTGTCTTTTCGTCGATCTCATCCTCCACAGCAGAGAGATCACGTCCCGATTCGCCGCTCTGGATCTGTATCGCCTCGTCGACTAACTCCTCAAGTGCTGACCGTTCCTCCCCGGTCGGGATCACGATCGGGAGTAGCCGCACGTCAGTCACTTCCATGCCCGACGCGTTGATGAACGTCTCGGCCAGCTTTTGGATGATTTCGGAGTTGAGCAGCGCAGTCAGGTATTTCGCACTCACTTTGTCAGTAACTGGGCTGAAAAACGTCGTCGCTCCCTCGATTACTCGGTTGTTCGTGTATCTCGCTGCCAACGTCGCGAACCCGCCTTGGGAGGTCAGAATCCCCTCCTCGAAGTAGTAGCGTTTGTTCCGTATGTACGCGCCCGAACTCTCCCGCAAGCTCTCCAGAGACTCCTCACTCCAATTGATGTACTCGGGATCCGGGTTGTAGTACACGTCCGACTTCCGGAACCCCTTCTCGATCGGGACCCAGACACGATCGTTGTCCGATGGGATACCCTCCCGTTTCTCCGTCTCACTGAGTGACTCGACATCGGCAGTGAGATCCTCCGGGATAACCCGGCTCATGTAGTTGTACGTCTCCTCGTTTCTCTCGACATACTGGAACTCCTCGTTCCGCTCCCGAACTTCCTCGGCCCCTTGTGTTCCCGCCAAGTACGCCAGATAATCGTCGTTTTTTCCGGTGGTTAGTCCCTTCCCACCGAACGTGAGTAGTCCGAGCAGCGAGGCGTCACCCGCCGAGAGAGTGGCGTGGTGTTTGGATTCGATAGTTTCGATGTGTTTTTCGAGTGTTTTCGAATCTCGAATCTCGTCGCGCCACGTCTGTCGGAGATCCGCGATGTTCCGAATGAACTTCTCGAACAGCCGGAGGTTCTCCGCTGTCGGCTCGAAAAACGAGTTTCGGATACTCTCCCGATAGTACCGAATCGGGACCGAGTACGAACGGACATCGTTTGTGGTGTCGAGCGACCGCACTTCGTCGTGGTCGCTCGTCGCCTCCCGCAGCAAATTTCGATAACTCTCGATCGACGCGTCCGAGCCGTCCGCGTAGATCGTGTTGTACTCCCGGGGTTCGGCTGTTTTCGTCGCAGTGAAAACGGCCGGTCGGACCGACGCGTCGAACGTGTTCTCGTTCGCTATCAACAGGTCGTGTAGCTGATTCGCCTGTAACAGTTTCCTCGTGGAGACTTTCGATCCTGTGGTGATGAAGGTCCGATTCGTGATATAGGAGAACACTCCGCCCTCACGGGTCAGCTCGTGGGCTCGGTAGATGAATACCTCGTAGAGGTCGTACTGCATTCGAGGAATGATCTCGAACACGTCCGGATACCGCTCGCTGTACTCCCGGCAGATGTCGTTCACGTACTCCTCGGTTTGTCGCTCTCCCCCGCGATACGGCGGGTTCCCGATCACGATGTCGAACCCCCCGTTGAGGATGACTTCCGGAATGTTCAGCGTCCACGCGAACGTCTCCCCGGCCTTTTCAGCGATCTCGGTCATCCAGTCGCCCTGCTCGACCGCCAACTGAGTGTCGAGATCGTCCGTGAGCTGTTCGAGACGCTCGGTGAGGCGGTCTTTCTCCTCACCGTGAGCGGTCTGGTAGGCGCTCCGAACCTCGTGGATCTCCTCGAGCGTCTCGTCGAGGCCGCCCGTCAGCGTCTCCTGCTGTGCGTCGACGTTGGTGGGGTCGTGCTCGCCGACGAGGCTGTTCCCGACGAAGAACTTGAAGCCGAGGTTCGGGAGGGCGAACTCCTCGTTCTGGTCGAGGAACTCCTCGTGGTCGGCGTCGAGGTCCTGCATCAGGTGGAGCCAGACGCGGAACTTACAGAGCTCGATCCCGCCGGCGTCGATGTCGACGCCGTACAGCGTGTCCGCGATGAACTCCTCCTTGAGCTGGAACCGGCTCCGATCGTCGCCGACGCTCTCGTCCAGCGCCTCCGAGACCGCGACGAGCTCCTCCAGCATCGCGATGATGAACGCCCCGCTGCCCACCGCGGGGTCCAGCACAGTCGCCGAGCGGAGGGCGTCGTCGACCGCCTCGATCTGGTCGTCCGTGAGTGAGTCGGGTGCGGTGTGGTCGCTGACCAGCGACACCGCCTCGTCGTGGGTGAGGTCCGTCTCCCCGAGGAGGTGCTGTTTGAGCGCGTTCTTGGTCATGTAGCCGGTGATCGGCTTCGGCGTGTAGAACGTCCCCAATTCCTCCTTGTCACCTTTCTGCATGAACATCTCGAAGATCCGGCCGATGAACTCGGGGTCGACGACGAGCTCTTGCTCGCTGGGGTTGGACTCACGCAGCGAGATCTTGTAGCGACGGAGGAACCCCTCCGGCTCGCCGTCCTCGCCCGTCTCCGGACTGAGGAGCGTGTCGAAGAACGCCGCGTCGATATCGACGTCCTCCTCGATGTCTTTGCGCTCGAATAGGCCGCCGTTCAGGAAGGGAATCCGACCGAGTACCTCCGACTCCGTTGTTCCCCTCTCCGAGAGCGCCTCGAAGAACAGCGGCTCGAAGAGGTCATCGTACACGTGCTTCTCGTCGTCGCCGGCTACCTCCTCGTACCTGTTCTCAACGTAGTCGAGGTCGTCGTCGAGCCACCCCTTCTCCTCGATGAACAGCAGGAACAACACTCGGTTGACGACCGTCCGCGTGTAGGCGTTGAGGTTTTCGTCGGGGTGTTTGAGCCCGTGTATCGCGTCCTGTAGATCCTCGCGAAATATCTCGCCGAAGTCCTTGTAGAAGCTCTTGGTGACCTCACGGATCGAGAAGACTTCCTCGACATTGCCCGCGAGGCTTGTCCGTCCCTGTCCAGAGTTGACTGTGAGCGAGTCGAGGTAGTCGAGGTACGCCGCTTCGACGCCACCCCGTTTGAGAGTGAAGTAGTTGAAGTCGAACGTGACTTCGACGTCTTCGGAGGAGAACTGCTGTTCGAGACGGAGGAATGTCAGCTCGTCGTCTAACGGGCTGGTCAACGGCCCCTCATCGGATTCGTGGCGGGCGACAACCGTGAAGAGCTCGTCTATCGGGCTTCCGTGGCGCTTGAGATGCTGTTTTAGCTCGCTGAAGGAGGCACTGTCGCCGGAGTTTTCTAGTTCGATATACCGGATAATTCCCTCCCCGTCTTCGTCTACGAGGTGGACCTCGTGCCAGTCGTTCTGACCGCGGCCTCGAAGAATCCCGTTCGGAACGTCGACGAAGGCGTCGTAACCTAACCCTTCGTCGCCGAGCAGATAGTCGAGGATATCGCCCCCATCCTCGGCGGAGGCGAGTCCCTCAACGCGGGTACGAACAGACATATTTCGCTTGTGCGTTCTTCGACCGCTCATAAATACTCTTGGCAAGAACCCCGCGCTTGATCGTTGGCCACCGGCGGGATTCCTGCTTTATCATACATCAGTTCTTGCGAGCGGCCGGGTTGGCGAGACAACTTCGTTTGCCAGCGTTTCATCGGGCGGTTCAAGAACAGAGGCTGTGACGTGCTAGATCCCGTGTAGGGATGTTCGTCGTGTTTGTTTACAATTGCAACTAGTACTTGAGGTATCAATAGAAACGACGAGAATAGAGTCTGGTTAGACCCTGGTTCTACTCGTCAATCGGTGGGCGGAGATCTCGGCGTCGAAAATCGTGAACGGTGGCAGAGTCGTCGAACTCTACACGGTATATCTGAGAATCTTGACTTTGTCCGGTTTCAATGTCGGCGTCGTCATCGATGACGTCGACGATATTTCCGTGGGTTCCGTGGAATCGGTGGTTAGGATCGATTTCGTCCGGGATGTCGATTCGCACCCGGTCCCCGACACCAAACTCCTTCATACAGTACTGTACAGGATCTTCGATGTAAAAGCGATACTGGAAATCATTTATTGACGATTTTTTCGGCTTTGTTGAAGCCTTTGGGAGTGATACAGCCGGTGTGCTGAATACTGAGAATAGGTTCAGTACGTATGAATTCTCTGTTTCGGTCAGGGTTCCTTGAATAGATAATGGGTAGTATGCCCACTTAGCAAAGTTTCGTTCTTAGGAGTCAGCACAGGTAGAGAAACGATATTACTACTACTCAGCTAACTCTTGAGTTTCTCATATTCTCTATTGAATATCGACCTTATTTACGATTTCTGAGACTGTCTATCTAGCAGCCATTAGCTGGTCCTACTTCTTTATCTCCGATCCCGATTCTCCAATACCGATTCGATACAGAAATGAAAGACATTCTCCAAAAGATATCACAGAATATATTATAAGGAATATAAGGGCAGATTTCGAAAATATACTAACATAGTTTGCTAGCTCTGGTGAGATATATGCCTTCAAATTGATGGTTACGAACTCTAGCAGAAAGATGTAAATCACACCTAAAATTGAGATAAGCATGGGAAAATAAAACACTCTCTTGATAATTTTCGCCATGTTGTTCTCTTTAGATCGTTCAATAACCTTCCCATGTTTTTGATATCTCATCATGAGAATACCAATGCTAGTCAATATCCCTACGAATAGGGTTAGAGATAGGGCAAACGGGATCTCTGACAAAGAGATCAAGTCGGTTATTGCTAGATAACAGATGACAATCGTAGCACTCAGAGACCAGAAAAAACCTCTGTGGCGCCGGAATATAGAGATATCAGACATAACCAGATTTTTAATTAGTAAAGACTGATTGCTATCGTATATGCCCCGGTTCACCTTCAGATTTGGGGAGTTCACCGGAGATGAGAGGCTCCCTCCTCTTGCACAACTTGATGATGTCGCAGAAAGGAATGGTATCTATGGGCCATCGGGGGAGCAACGGGGAGCATATAGACACTTCCTTGGAGATGATTATCTATTTGTAGAGTTCGTTAAGGAGATTTCTGAGGATTTCATGACTCTTGAGGAAGGTTCTTTCAGCAAAGCCGAAGTATCAAGAGCAAGAACAATGCGATTCGTTCTCTTTGAGGATGGGACTTACGGCTTCGAATCTCGGCGGGGAGTACGTGACTCCGATATATTTGATTATCTATTGGAAGATTATGACTTTGAGTACACTCTTGAACGGTATAACCACCTTTCCCTAGATACTATGAGAGAATTTTATAAAGATAGTTCTAGAGTAAAGAAAATCAAAGCAGAGGATTTGGGGGAGTATGAACCAAATCCTCATGTAACAGACGAAGAAATCCGTGAACTAACGGAGGAATTCGGCCAGCATTCAAAAAGCGTAGTGGCAAGCGTTGGACACATGAAGGAGGACTTGAAAGGTGCCTCTCTAATTGACGACGGATTCGCGAAATATTCCGATCTATCTATGATAAAGGCCGTTACCCCCAATGGGGCACTTAGGAAACTTCGAGATAGCGGTCGATTTGACTTCGGCGTGGACTCAGATAAAGATGAATCTGAGCAGGCTGAAGCCGTGAGAGATACTGTTTCCTCCTTCATACGCCGGACAGTTTCTGACGAATCTCCCGATGATGATGATGATGATTGAACCGCTCAAGCAATAGAACATTCACCCTCCATCTCTTACCTGCTGGTTCTCTCTAAATTGTGTATAATGAATAGGATTTCAACAGTTCCTAATCGTTAACAGCCACTTCCAGAGTGTGGGGACACGTCAGATGTCGTATTGAGGTCTTTCAATCGCTCAACTTCGTCTAAGCACTCGTCCAGTACGTTCTTTTGCTCATCGAGTTGGTTAACGAGCTGTTGCGCAGTATCCTCACCAAATTTCTTCATCCGAATGTACCTAGGGGAGTCAGAAACCTCCGATAGAGGTATCGCATCCTCAAACTGAACGAGATGCGTAGGACCTTGAGCTGCCCAGTGGTCTCCCATGTCAAGTTTCTGTTTTTTCTCAATGTAGCCAACGATATATCGCGTATCGTAGAATTCCTCAAGATCTCTATTCTCGCACTTTGTGAAGAGGAAGAGATACCGACGATTACTATTTTTCAGGAAACCACGAATGTTAGGTTGGTAACACTCATTACAGTAATTTTCTGCCTGTTCTTCGATATGTGGTTCTGTCTTTCCCCTACCGACAATATCCCGAACGGGAAGTTTAGATTCCGGTGCATGGTAGAAGAATTGAACTTGCCCCGCGTGTCCAAGATCATCACTGTTCAACTCCGTGCTTGAGACTACGGTTGGAGCATCCGCAGTATCAGCATGATATTCCCTCTGAGCTTCTAATACTGCCCGAGTCCCCTCACGATCGAATTTGAGAGGACGTCGGTACCAAGGTCCTCCGCCCGAGTCTTGCGAGTACTCGGTGACGAAGGCATTTGCATCAACACCGGATTCCCCGCTTAGGGGTACTGGTGTCTTGTACAAACGGGATTCGTCGGGATTCCCCAGAACAAGATATTCCGCGTCAAATTCATCGCGACGGACGTGTGCATTGCTATCGAATTGACTTTTAACGTCTTTTGGGAGTGAATAATATTCCTCCCCGGAGATGGGGTCGTATTCTAATGTAAAATGTCCTATGATATACGCACCCCAGCCTTGGTTTATCCAATCATAACTGGGTGTTTCGTTACCGACGTAATCTAGTGTGGCATAGAAGAACAGGACATCGCCTTCTTCCAGTTCGGCGATTCGCGTTGTCTTCGGGGGGTGACGGTCTCCGTAGGTGTAATGATCGCTAAAATCCAATTCGGGAAATTCTGGGTCAAAGTGTGCTACTGTATCATGCTCACTTTCGGGTCGAATGTCTTCCAGACTAAGTTCTTGATAAGTCGGCTGATGCACAGTCTCATCGGATTCAGCGATTGGGACGTATGCGAACGATCCATCAGAGTAAATCGGTCCTCGGCCACCGGGCGTGTTACTATTCGCCCCGATATTGATTGCTACTGACTTCATTCAATAACTTCTGACAGAGATACATAATAAATTCTTTGGCTGGTCTATCAGAATTGAAAATAGCTTATTCTAAGCACAGACAATGAAACCTCTCACAGTCTGTGAATTTCAATAGATCCGATTTTGACAAAAAGGAATGAGATATTTGAGTAAGGCTCTCCCCCACCGTTTCGAGTGCATCAACTGGAACCTCCTCAGCGGAGGCGGGGGTATTTTTTCTTGCAAGTGCCCTTAGGCACACTCCCTAAGGGGGGCTTCCCGCTGAACGGGAACCACCCAGCGTGAACCCGCCAAGGATACCTCTAGAGTATTCTCACAGGACTAGCTAAGAAGGGTGCTGTACCACTCGCGCGACGAAAATCAGCCGAATACCCGATGCTTCGGCAGTGTTGCCACTAGCCAGTCGGGTTCTAGTCGACGGCGACAGACACCTTCGAAATGCGTTGTTCGCCGAAGCGATCTTCCCATCTCACGCGGGCTTCGCGAAGCTCGAGCACGTCGCGTCCTTCGTGTCTCCACGCTTGGATAGCCTCGCTTAGTACATCGGACAGATACGGCTCGGTAGCACTCTTCAGTTCAGAGAGGACTGTATCGATGCGTAGCTGCAAGTTCCCACGAGGGGTTTCTCCAGTGATCTTGGCCCCGTACTTGCTACACCACTTCTGCCACGCGCTACTCGCTGCGTGCCGAGTCTCTAGATTATACAGGTTCGCTACTCGATCTGCAGCGTTTTTCAGCTGCGACTCGGTTCGTTCGACGATGCCCGAGATCTCTTGTTCCAGCTTCTTACTAACGAAGCTCACCTTCCCGTTCTCGTTCTGTAGAATCCCTTCGAGCCGGTTCAGTGCGCGGTAGATAGTGCTGATGCCGCGTCCCGTTTTCTCACCGAGTTCAGTAGTCTGTTGACGCCCACCATCCGTAACGAGTGTCTTGAGGACCTCCATGTCGCTCTCGCAGAGGTCACGGAGTTGCGTCACGAGTAGCGCCTCTTGGTTTGCTTCTATCTCTGGAGTCGGATCTGTCCGTAAGGAGATAGACTCACTCGCTTCACGCGCGTCGAAGTGGTCATCCGCAATGTACGTAGTCGCGTCGACCTTGACGGGAATGTCTCCCCAGTAGAGGGTGTTGATGAGAGCTTCATCTATTTCCCGTCGGATCGACTTGCGCTCGGACCACTCAAACGAGTGGCCAGTGAGCGACTTCTTCAACAGTACACCGAGCTTAGGATGGTAGAGAGGGTCACTCTCGTCCTCTGCCCGGACGTGTTTCGGGTGGTAGTGCTTAATCTGCTTCCCGTATTGGTGACCCGAGAAAACCTGCCTCGCGTCTTTCTTCGGCAGTAGAACCCGATGGTTGTAGCCAACGATATCCTCGTTGTTTGCCTTGTACTGGACTTTGCTCCCCTCTTCGTCAGCACAGAGCGTAAACAAGCGCTGCATGATGCCCGTCCGGCCGACGATTTTCGAGCTCTTCTCACGATGGATACGAACATAGCGTTCATACGTCGTGATGTTGCTCATCTCGTGAACTGAGCCGGTGAAATAGCTGGGGTTGACCCTCACATCTCCCTCGGCTGCGAGTGCTTGGAGGAAGCGCGGAAGCAGCGCACGGTAGTCATCGGGTTCGAGGTTCGACCCAGCAAACCGTACGTTGATTCCCTCGTTCTCGGAGATGTTGTCGAATGGCGTCGAAATCGGTTCTCCTGTCTCATAGTGACGCATATCGGCGAACCTGGGCTGAATCAGGAAGTTTGCCTTCCGTTCACCACGTCCCTTAGCACCGACACGGAACTCATAGAGACGCTCGCCGCCGACTTCGTCCTGTAGTCGCGGAGCGATACCACTTTCCTGGTAGGCTAGGTCGACCGTCCAGGTTTCCCCGTCAACATCAACGGGAACGTCCTCGGAGTATCCGTCGAACCCCTTCGTGAGTAGTTTCGCTATCGTCCAGTAGGGGCTTAGACCGTGCTCGGTGAATATGAGATTGCCCTCGCACTCGTGCGGAGCCGTCGCAACGTGGCTCACGCGCAACACCCCAATTTATGGAGGTTGCGACTAGTAGTATGAGGCGCCTCTCCCCCTTTACGCGGGGAGATTGAAGGAATCGTCCGAAGCCTAGGCCGGGATTTGAACCCGGGCTCTCGTCCTTACCAAGGACGCGCTTTACCGCTAAGCTACCCAGGCGCGCACCTCCTCGTACTGCGGTTCCGGGTATAGGGATTTCGGTTCGACCCGGCTCAGGGATCCGTTCCCGCACTCCGCGTCGCCGAGCCGACGTAGCCATCGGAGAAGCCGGCGAGTCGATCCCGCGTCGGCTCGGCGAGCAGCTCCGGCGCCGCCGGGAGCGCCCCGTCGTAGGAGTGGGCTAACTCCGCCGCGAATCCGAGTAGGTCCTCGGAGGCGGTGCCGTCGACGGCCGCCACGCCGGCGACGACCGCGAGTTCGAACACGTCCGCTTCGAGGTTGCGGTCGATCGCCGCGGGGTTGTCGGTCCGCTCGCGGTCGGTCTGGTCGCGGCCGAACGCCCGGACGGTCTCGACCGCGCGGTCGGCCGCTGGCGTCCGGGCGAGCAGCGAGAACCCCCGGGAGACGAGCACGTCGGCGGCGACGACCGAGAGATCCGCCTCGATATCGTTCTCGGGATCGCGCGCCCACGGCTCGTCGTGAGCCAGCTGGCGGGTGAGCGAGAGCCCCTCGTAGATCAACTGCACGCCGGCGGCGAGTTCGCCCAGCGCAGTCACGTCGACGCTCTCGTCGAACGCCCGGGCGGTCGACAGCGTCAACGCCCCCGGAACCATCGACGCCGCTGCCAGTCGCTGGTCGAGCGTCTCCCGGAGCGGCTCGGGCTCGATCTCCCCCAGCGCATCCCGGGCCGAACGGCGGGCCACGGCGGCGTCGTCCATCGTCTAGGGTAAGTCGCGGCGGACGCAAATGCCTTTGGAAAGCCCCCGAAAGCGCCACGAGCGCCGGCCAGCAGCGGCGGTTCGTCGATCCGCTTGCGACCACCCGATAGCGAAGGGTTATGGGCGCCGGGGGCGGTGGTGGTGGTATGGTCGAGTGTGAGTACTGCGGGGCGGCCTTCGACGACGAGGAGGCCCACCTCGAACATCTCGGCGACGAGCACGCCGAGGAGCTCGGACCGATAGACCAGCGCCGCGTCGACGCGGCAAGCGACGACGAGGGGGGGCTCCCGATCGTCGGCCTCCTCTCGGGCGCCGCGGTGCTCGTGGTGCTGGTCGTCGCGATCTGGTTTTTCTTCCTGAGCGGCGCGGGCGGCGGCACGGATCTCGACGCCGAGCCGGCGGGCATGGAGGACGAACCGCTGCCGAACCGCGGCGCCGACGAGTGGATCTCGCAGGTCGAGACGTTCGAGAGCCAGGGGCGTGAGCACCGCTCGGGCAACATCGACTACGACACCGTCCCGCCGCTTTCGGGGACCCACTCCGGCGACTGGGCATCGGCGGGCTACTACACCGAGACGCCGCGGCTGGAGGAGGTCGTCCACTCGCTCGAACACGGCGCGGTCGTGATCTACTACGACGAAGGGAACCTCTCCGACGAGGCGGAGGCCAGCCTGCGGGCGTGGGCCGCGAACAAGGACGGCCAGTGGCAGAGCGTCATCGTCGCGCCGAACCCCAACGAGAACCCCCGCGGCGACTACGTGCTGACGGCGTGGACCCACCGGCTCGTGATCGACGACTACGACGCCGAGGCGGTACAGGCGTTCGCCGCGGAGTACCTCGGCCGCGGGCCGGAGAACCCGGTGCGGTAGCTCGACCCTCGCAGTTCCCGTTCTACTCCCGCACGGAGAGCCCCGGTGCCGGCGGCATCGAGCGCTTGTGTGCGCTCCCTTCGACCAGTTCCACAACGCGCTCGACGTGGTCCTCGGTGACGCCGTCGACGTAGCGAACCGTTGCGGCCTTCGACAGCGGGCCGTCGACGTGCAGCGCGAGCACGGCGTCGAGGTGGTCGTAGTTCAGCCCCATCTCCGCCTCGTCGGTCTGTCCCGCCCACATCTCGGCGGTCGGGGTCTGCATCACCAGTTCGTGCGGGACGCCGATGTGGGCGGCGAGCTGCCGAACCTGCTGTTTGTACAGGTCGCCGATGGGGTTGCAGTCGACGGCTTGATCGCCGTACTTCGTGAAGTAGCCCGTCATCGCCTCGCTGCGGTTGCCCGTGCCGAGGACCACGCGGTTCTCGGTGTTCGCGACGTAGTAGTTCAGCACCGCCCGCGTCCGGACGCGGACGTTCCCCGCGGCGGTTTTGTCCTCGATGCCCTCGGGGTACGCCTCGTCGAACGTCTCGGCGATCGGCTCGATCTCGATCACGTCGTAGGGGATGCCGAGCGACTCGGCGACCGCCTCGGCGTCGCTCATCAGTTCCTCGTCGCTGACGCGGGCGGGCATCGTCAGGCCGTGGAGCCCCTCCTCGCCCAGCGCCTCGACGGCGAGGTAGGCGGTCAGCGTCGAGTCGATGCCGCCGGACATCCCCAGCACGGCGCCCTCGGCACCGGCGGCGTCGACGGTGTCCCGGATGAACGAGACGATCTCCTCGCGGACGGTTTCGAGCTCTGCCTCCGAGAAGCGGATGTCCAGCGGCGCGTTCTCCGTCAGGACGTCTTCGGGCATGGGCGACCGTTCTGCCGCGGGCGACAAATAGGCACTCCCCGACTCGGGGAGGTGGACGCGTGTCCGGTTCCGGCGTCGACGGGGGTGGCGGAATCCGAAACCGACTTACCGGACGCGGGCGTTCCGTCGAGTGCGAGCACTGCAGGCCTCGCGAACGAACGACCACTCAGGCGGATGTGGTCCAGTGGTAGGACAGTAGCTTCCCAAGCTACCGGCCCGGGTTCAATTCCCGGCATCCGCACTTTTCTGCCTTCTTGCGCCTCTAGCCGTAGGGGACGCTATTTCCGGAGGATAGGGTGGTTCAGAACGTCTTGAACCACGAGTGAGCCAGAACCGCATATTCATATTTCGAATTGATAGAGGGGAGAAATATAAGTAACCGTCAGTTCACAGTGAAGCCGTGGTAGACAACTACGTGCGTCGGACAGCAATCACTCGTCTCGTGGTGACGGACGAGCAACGCGAACTTCTCGAAGAGACGATTTCCGCGTGGAAGCGTGGTTGCCAGATCGCCACGGACATGGCGTGGGGGAAGTGCAACGCAAAGAGCGACGTACAGCCACTCGCCTACGAAACTGTGCGCGAACAGACCGACCTCGGGAGTCAGCACACGGTTTTCGCCACCCACCAAGCCGCTCAAGCCATCACCGGCTGTATCGAACGCCAGTCCAAGGGCAAGAAGGTCAGTAAGCCCACCTTCACTGCACCGACAGTGAAGTACGATACCCGGACCATGACGTTGTTTGACGACGATACGGTGTCGCTCTCTACGACGGAGAGTCGCGTCCGGTGTGAACTCGCTCTTCCCGATGCCGACGACGGCTATCAACGGCAGTATCTCGATTCCGACGAGTGGAGCGTCACGGAAAGCACGCTCACCGCCCGCGACGGCGACTACTTTCTGCATATTGGCTTCCGACGACACAAGAACGATACCGAACGGAACACCGCCGAGGACGGAACGGTTCTCGGGGTCGACCTCGGTATCGAAAACCTCGCGGTCACCAGCACTGCCTACTTCTTCAGCGGACGGGAGTTGGCCCACAACCTCCGCGAGTTCGAGAAGGTGCGTGCTGGTCTCCAGCAGACCGGGACGCGGAGCGCCCATCGCACGCTCGAACGATCGAGCGGCCGTGAACTTCGCTATGTCCGTGACGTGCTTCACCGGGCATCGAACGATATCGTCGCGGAAGCGGTTCGGTACAACTGTGACGTGATCGCGTTCGAGGACTTGACCCATATTCGCGACCGAACAGGGGCGTCGTGGGGGCACAAGTGGGCGTTCCGAACGCTCTACGAGCAAGTGGAGTACAAAGCTGAAGCGGAAGGTATCGCGGTGAAGCAAGTGGGCTCGGCGCACACCTCCACACGGTGTGCCGAGTGTGGATTCACGGCGAGTGAGAACCGCCCGGATCGCAACGACTTCCGGTGTGTGAACTGCGGGTCGGAAGCCAATGCGGACTACAACGCGGCGAAGAACATCGGAATGCGGTACGTCCGTCGGGGCCAACAGTCGTCCCGGCGGACGGGCAACAGTCGGCTTGCCCTGAAGTCTGGAACAGTGACGCCGAGCGGCGGATTTACCGCCCACCCGAACGGGTTCGAGGCCGAGTTCACGGACAAACCTAACCCTCCACGAGCGAACCCACCCGGGTGAGCGAAGTAGGGTGCGGTAGCTGATTTCCCGGACGGCGCATTTCTGCCGAGTGAGGCACTCAACTGCCGAAGAACGTCGAGTCTCTCCAGCCCTAGCGACCGTCTCCGCCCGGCGGCTGCAGGTCGCGCTCGAACTCGTCGAACACGTCCAGATCCTCCGGCAGTTCGGACTCGATCCGTCGCTGCTCCTTGTTGCGCTCCAGTCGGTCCTCGACCGGGTCGGCGACCTCTTCCCAGCCCGGCTTCACGCGGACGGACTTCGCGGGCTGCCCGACCGCGACGTGGTGGGCGGGCACGTCGCCGTCGACGACGGCTTTCGCGCCGACGACGGAGTTCTCGCCGAGCTTGGAGCCGGCGCGGACCATCGTGTCGTAGGTGAGGCGGGCGTCGTCCTCGATGATCGTCCGGTAGTTCGTCACCTCCGTCTGGTCGACGATGTCGTGGTCGTGGGAGAGGACGTGTGCGGAGTCCGAGATCGACACGCGGTCGCCGATCTCCAGCGCGCCGCGGTCGTCCAAGTGGACGTCGTCGTGGACGACCACGTTGTCGCCCATGGTGATGTTGTGGCCGTAGGTGAACGTTATCCCCTTGAAGAAGCGACAGTTCTCGCCGACCTCGTCGAACAGGTGTTCCGCGAGCATCTGCCGGAACCGCAGCGCGAACTCGATGTTGTCGGCCATCGGCGTCGCGTCGAACTGCCGCCAGAGCCACTGGAGGTGTTTCGAGCGCTGGAAGCGGTCCTCGTCTTTCTCGGCGTAGTACTCCGACTCCAGCGTCGCGTTACACGGGTCGTACCCCTGCAGCCGCACGCGCTCCGCGGGCGTCACGTCGCCGCCGTCCTGCCAGCGCTCGTAGGCGTCGCGGTCGCCGAACAGGTCGACCAGCGTGTCCTGCACCACGTCGCAGGTGTCCTCGTCGGAAGAGAGCCGCTCATCGACCTCCTCGATGAAGGCGTCCACCCCGGCCTCGGCGTCCGGGGGGAGCGAGGCGTGCCGTTTGGTCATGCCCGGAGGGTGGAGTGGCCCGGCCAAATGGGTTCGGGTGTCCACACAGCGTGCACGTCCGGTCGATGAGGGCTGTTTCGGACACGGAGTATGACGGGACGCCGGTCACGGGGACGTTCCGGAGCGTACCGCGAGCAGCGCCAGCGTCGAAACCGCGAAACGCCTCGGTTTACGCCCCGGACCGCGACCCGACGACCCACTTCTCGGAGTACGACTCCCCGCAGGCACACTTCGCGTAGGCGTGGATCACGTCGCCGTCGGCGTACAGCCCGCCGACTTCGGGGTTCTCGGCCTCGACGAACGCGAACACGTACTGGACCTCGTGGTCGTCGCCGTCGCCCGCCGGGCACTCGCCACCGGCCAAATCGGCGTCGACGCTGCCGCCCTCGCCCATCGCTTCCTTCGCGAACTGCATCGCGTCCTGCCCGGTGCCGGCGTCGAACAGCTTCCGCCCCTGCTCGCCGGGGCGGACGAGCACGACCCCGCCGTCGACTTCCTCGCCGGCGTCGGCCAGCTTGCCCGCCTCGTCCAGCTGATCCTCGGCGAGAAACAGCGCCACGTCCTCCAGCCGCTCGCCCGCGAGGAACTCCGAGAGCTTGCTCATACCCCGACGAGGCGCCTGAACGGGAAAAAGCGACCGCGTTCCGGTCGGCTCAGTCGAGATCGAACGGATCCGCATCGTCGCCACCGCCGTCCAGATCGCTCGCAATGTCTTGTAGCGACCCGCCCGGGCCGCTGGTGTCGCGGTAGAACGTCCGCTCGCCCGGCAGCCTGATCCCGTAGCGCTCGCCGGGCTCGATCTCGTCGATCTCCACGGGATCGCCGGGCTCGCGCTCCCGTTCGCGCAGCCACTCGACCAGCCGGTTCTCCGCCCGGCCCGGGTCCCGGGCCTCGCTTTTGAGGTCGTACGCGCCGCGGAGCAGATACCCCGAGCGGTCCTCGCGGATCTCGGCGTGGCGTTCCGCCCCGTCGATCACGACGCGGACGAACGAGCCCGCTTCGAGGTCGAGGTCGGCCGGCAGCCGCAGGCATGGGCGGCGGGTGCCGCCGCTGCGGGTGACTTCCGCCCGCTCCGTGCGGACGCTAGCGTGGTCGCTGGGGATGCGATCGGGCATCGAGAGGTGAGAGAAAGCTTACTCCTCGGACTCGTCGTCGCCCTCGCCGAAGGCGGCCGCGACGTCCTCGTCGCCGACGACCTTGGCGTTGACCTGCGCACTCTCCTCGCTGAACTCGGCGCCGCGAACCGTGACGCGGCGTCGCTCGCCGTCCTTCTCGGGGTGGTAGCCGACGCCGCCTTCGAGCAGGAGCTGCTTGAGGTTCGAGCCGGCGACGTCCTCGCGCATCGGTCGGCCGGCGGCGTCCGAGCCGCCGGTGAGCTGCAGCGTGGACTCCGAGAGCCCGACGACGTCGCCGTCGACCTCCTCGCCCAGCGAGCGCCCGATGAAGCGGTTGGCGTCCTGTCCGTCGACCTCCGTCTGGTACGTGTTGCCCGTGTCGGGATCCGACACGACGAGCTTGAGTTCGGCCATACCCGAAAATCTCGGCCGCGGCTGAAAAACACGTCGAAACCGCCCGTTCCGGCAGGGGTGGGCCGAACGCGCCCGCTACGCCTCGGCGGGGAGCAGCGCCTCGGGCTGTTGCTGGACGAACAGCACGCGCTCGCTGTCGTCCAGCGGCCGGACGTACAGCCGGCTCTCGCCCTCGGCCTCGATCCGTCGGGCCGTCTCCTCGGCGTCCTCGACCTCGTAGTAGATCGGGATCAGCACCGCCCGGCCGGCGTCGGCGGCCTTCATCACGACGACGGCGAACACGACGCCGTTGGTCTGGGCGTTGTACGCCTCGTACTCGTCGAACTCGGCGCCGTCGACGGCGTCCTGTACCGCCTCGAACTCGTTGCCCGGCACGAGCACGTCGAACCCCGTGCGGTCGTCCTCGTACCCCTCGTCGGTCTCCAGCCGGGGGAGCGGCGTCACCGCGCCGGGCCGGAGTTCGACGGTCTCCCAGCCCGCCTCCCGGAGCTCGGCTGCGGTGGTCTGCATGTCGTCGATGGTGTCGTCCCAGAGGTTGGTCATACCCTGCAGCGGATGTCCGGGGTCCATGCCCGGGTAACGGCCCGTCACGGGTGAAAAGGGTTCGCTTGCGGGACGCCAGCGCTAAACCCCCGCCGGCCCGAGTCGGGGCCATGACCGACGACGCCAGCCTCACCGACTTCGCCGGGCGTGAGGACGGCGCGGACGACGCCGGAGACGGCGGATCGAACGATCCCGACGACGGGACGAGCAGCCCCGAGAACGACGCGCCCGGGCCGGACGACGGCCCAGAGTCCGACGACGCCACCGACGCCGAGCCCGAAACGCCGACGTTCACCTACACGTCGACGCCCGACGGCGCCGAGTGTGCGGCCTGCGGAGCGACCGTGGAGAAGCGCTGGCACGCCGGCGAGGGCGGAACCGCCGAGAAGCCGGATCTCGACCCGGACGCGCTCGTCTGCTCGGACTGTAAAGAGTGGTAGCGGCGGCTACTCCCGCTCGAACCCGGCGGCCAGCGTCTCCTCGTTCACGCTGAGCACCGTCGGCCGGCCGTGCGGGCAGGAAAAGGGCTGCTCGCACTGCCCGAGTCGTTCGACGAGCGCCTGCGCCGCCTCGGTCTCCAGCGCGTCGCCGGCTTTCAGCGACGGGTGACACGCGAGGTCGGCCAGCGCGTCTTCGCGGGCATCTTCCGGATCGCCACCGCTCGCGAGCGCCGCGAGCGTCTCCCGGAACGCGCCCGCGTCGGCGGGCCGCCCCAGCGGTGCGGGCACCGCCGAGAGCTTCACGGTCGTTCCGCCGAACGGCGCGGCGTCGAACCCCAGCGCCGCGAGCTCGTCGGCGCGCTGCTCGACGACCGCGGTCTCCGCGGGCGACAGCGAGATCGTCTCCGGCGGCGAGAGCTCGGCGCGTTCGATCGCTTCGCCCGCGACGGCCGCCTGCAGGCGCTCGAAGTTCACCCGCTCGTGGGCGGCGTGCTGGTCGATCACGAGCAGGTCGTCGTCCTCGGCACAGAGCAGGTACGTTTCCCGGAACTGCCCGAGCACCTCGGCCTCGGCGAGCGCCGAGTCACTCTCTTTCGGCGCGAGCGACTCCTCCAGCCCCATCGCGACCTCGCCCGAGCGCCGGAGATCCGCTGTGGTGAGCGCGTCGTTCACACCGGTCTCGACGGCCGCCTCCACCGCCTCCCGTGCCGAGAGCGCGACCGCCGCCTTCGCCGGGTGGACGTTCGCGTCGACGGTTTCCGGCGGCAGCGACACCGAGACGACCGCGATGGAGTGGCGGCCGTCGGGCAGCAGCGTGCCGTAGCCGCGCTCGACCGCGCGGCGGAGCCCCTCGTCGACGACCGGGCGGTCGTTGATCGCGGTCCGGAGGTGCGAGCGGTCGGCGCGGGTCGTCGAAGGGTACACGAGGACGCCCTCGACGTGGATCGTCTGCCCCTCCGAGAGGGACGTCTCGTGGGCGAACGTCGTCGACCGCGCGGCGACGTGGCGGTCGTAGACGGCTGCGAGCGCGTCTTCGAAGGCGCCGCTCCCGGGCGTCTCGAACACCTCGCGCCCGTCGTGGGAGAGCGAGAACGACACGCCCGGCCGCGTCAGCGCGTAGCGTGCGACCAGTTCGGAGATCTTCGCGAACTCCGTGCCCTCGCCGCCCAGCGACGCCCGACGTGCGGGGCGGTCCGCGAACAGCTCCCGGACGGTCACGGTCGTCCCGCGGGCGCGCCCGGCGTCGGTGATCTGAATAGCTCCCTCGTCGTCCACTACGATCCGGGTTCCGGGCTCGCTGCCGTCGCTGGTGACGAGTTCGAGCCGACCGGCATCGGCGATACTCGGGAGCGCCTCGCCACGGAAGCCGAGGCTCGTCGTCGCCGGGAGCGTCGCGGCGTCCCGGAGCTTGCTCGTCGCGTGGCGCTCGATTGCGCGGGCGGCGTCCGCCCGGCGCATTCCGTGCCCGTCGTCGGCGACCCTGATCCGCTCGGTGCCGTCGCCGTCGATCTCGACCCGGATCGAGTCAGCGCCGGCGTCGAGTGCGTTGTCCAGCAGTTCGCCGACGACCCGCGCGGGCCGGGTGATCACTTCGCCGGCCGCGATGCGGTCGACCGTCTCCTCGTCGAGATGCTCGACCGCCGGCGGGTCGGCCTCATCGCTCATTCGTCCGTAAGGCGGTCCTGAAGCTCCTGCAAGCGGTTCAGCGCCTCGATCGGGGTGGTTCGAGCGAGGTCGATCTCGCGGAGTTCGGCCGCGACTTCGTCGGTCTCGGTGTTTCCGGGTTCGGTTCCGGGGAGGGTCTGCTGGCCCGGCGGCGGGGAGGGTTCGGAGCCCGCCGCGGGCCCGACACTATCGACGCCGGCACCGTCGGTTGCGGCCTGTGTCGCCGCCGCCTCGGTCGTCTCCGTCGCCGAGCCCTCCGTCCCGTCGTCCTCCACGAGCTCCCGCGATCGGTCGACGACTGCCTCCGGAACGCCCGCCATCCGCGCGACCTCGACGCCGTAGGAGGAGGAGGAGGGACCCTCGTCGACGCGGTGGAGGAACGTCACGTCGTCGCCGTCCCGGATCGCGGTGAAGTGGAGATTGAACACCCCCTCGCGCTCGTCGGCCAGCGCGGTCAGATCGTGGTAGTGTGTCGCAAACAGCGTCCGGGCGCCAACCTCGTCGTGGAGGAACTCCGTGGCCGCGCGGGCGATCGCGAGCCCGTCGGCAGTCGATGTACCGCGCCCGACCTCGTCCAGCAGCACCAGCGAGTCCGCGGTCGCGTCGTGGAGGATGTCAGTGAGCTCGCTCATCTCGCGCATGAACGTCGACTGCCCGCCCGCGATGTCGTCGCTGGCGCTGACGCGGGTGAACACGCGGTCGAGGACGGGAAGGCTCGCGGACTCGGCGGGCACGAACCCGCCGGCCTGCGCGAGCACGCAGATCAGGCCGACCTGCCGCATGTACGTCGACTTCCCGCTCATGTTGGGGCCGGTGATCAGCGCGACACTACCCGCGGGCAGGTCGGCGTCGTTGGGGACGAACTCGTCCTGGGCCTGCGCGACGACGGGGTGGCGGCCGGCCTCGATCTGCAGGGAATCGTCGCCGTCGTGGAACGTCGGTCGGCAGAACTCCGGCCCGACGGCGACCGTCGACAGCGAGAGGAGCGCGTCGAGATCGGCGAGATCGTCCGCGAGCGCCTGCAGGCGGTCGGCCGCGTCGGCGACCGCCGCCCGGACCTCACAGAAGATGTCGTACTCCAGCGCGTCCGCGCGCTCGGCGGCGCCGAGGATCTCGTCCTCGCGGCGGCGGAGTTCGGGCGTGACGAACCGCTCGGAGTTCTTCAGCGTCTGCCGCCGGCGGTACTCCTCGGGCACCGAATCGAGGTGGCTGTCGGTCACCTCGATGTAGTAGCCGTGGACCTGATTGTGGCCGACTTCGAGGTTGTCGATCCCCGTGCGCTCGCGCTCCGTCGCTTCGAGGTCGGCGACCCACTCACGGCCCTCGCGTTCGGTCGCGCGCACCTCGTCGAGTTCGTCGTCGAAGCCGTCGGCGATGACGCCGCCTTCGGTGATCTCCTGTGGCGGGTCCTCGGCGATCGCGCTTTCGATCAGTTCCCGCGTCTCGGCGAGGTCGCCGAGGTCGTCGCGGAGCCGCTGCAGGCGGTCGGATTCGGCGTCGTCGAGCGCCGCTTTCAGCTCCGGCACGATCGCGAGCGTCCCGGCGACCGAGCGCAGGTCCCGCGCGTTCGCTCGCTCGCGGGAGACCCGCGAGACGAGGCGTTCGAGGTCGTAGGCAGCACTGAGTTCGTCACGCAGTTCCTCACGTAGCAGCGTCCGCGTCGAGAGCTCCTCGACGGCGTCGAGGCGGGCCTCGATCGCGCGGCGGTCGACCAGCGGCCGGCGGAGCCACGACGCCAGCCGACGACGGCCCAAGGCACACACCGTCTCGTTCACCGTCTCGAACAGCGTGTCGCCGTCGCGGTCGCCGCCGGCCCGGTTCTCGAACAGTTCGAGGCTGCGCAGTGCGGCGGCGTCCAGCCGCAGGCAGTCGGCGGGGTCGTAGCGCTGGATTCGGGAGACGTAGTCGAGGGGGCCATCGTCGCCCTGCGTGTACTCGGCGTACGCCAGGAGGCCGCCGACGGCGCGGCTCTCGACGCCGGTGAAGCGCTCCGGGTCGGCGTAGCTTTCGAGCGTCTCGCGGGCCGCGTCGGGGGCGAAGGCGTCGTCGTCCCAGTCGGTCGTCGGACAGGGGGGATCCACGTCGGGCGCACCCGGCCCCGAGAGCAGTTCCGCGGGGCCGACGCGGGCGACCTCCTCGCGAGCACCCGCGCGGTCAGACGCCGGAGAGACCCGACACTCGCCCGTGGATACGTCGACGCTCGCGACCGCGAACGCCTCGTCGTCGCCGACGACCGCGGCGACGTAGGTGGAGTCCGGCGACAGCAGTTCGTCGTCGACGACGGTGCCGGGAGTGATGATCTGGGTGACCGCGCGTTCGACGATCCCGTTGGTCTCGCTGGGGTCCTCGATCTGATCGGCGATCGCGACGCGGTGGCCGGCGTCGAGCAGGCGTTCGATGTACTCCGCGGCGTTGTCGACGGGGATCCCGGCCGCGTCGTAGGTGCCGGTGGAGTCCTCCCGCTCGATCATCGTGAGCTCGCAGAGCCGGGCGACCTCTTCGGCGACCGAACAGAACGTCTTGTAGAAATCCCCCACCCGGAACAGCACGAGCGCGTCGTCGTGCTCCCGGCAGCGATCCACGTACTGCTGGAGCATCGGCGTGAGCTCGTCCCGGCGCTCGTCGAGCTCCGAGGGAGGTCCGGTGACCGCAGACATGCCCGAAGGAGGGAGGTCGAGGCGGAAGAGCGTTACGCGAACCGGCGCGTCCGCCCGGCTCAGCTGACGAACTGCAGGAGCTCCTCGCGCTTGGCCTCGCGGAACCGCTGGCCCAGCGCCTCCTCCAGCGAGTCGATGCTGCCGGTCTTCGCGGTGATCGGACAGATCGTCTCCTGGTACTGCTGCCACGGCGGGAACAGGCCGAGCCGGTCACAGAGGTCGTCGAGCCGCTCGTCGCGGTCGTCGACCTTGTCCATCTTGTTGACCGCGACGATCGGGTCGACGTCGACGTCCTGCAGGAAGTGGAACATCTCCACGTCGTGGGGGATGTCGCCGTTCCCGCGGTGGCGATCGATGATGTCGATCACCGCCTTCCCGTCGACGACCAACACGCCCGCGAGGATGTCGTCGGCGTTCTCCTCGACGTAGCGCACCACGTCGGTCTTGATCTGTTCGCGCTGCTCCTCGTGGACGCCGGACATGAAGCCGAAGCCCGGGAGATCGGTGAACATGAAGTCCTGGCCCGCCCAGTCGTAGTGGTTGGGCTGGCGGGTCACCCCCGGCTTCCCCCCAGTGTCGAAGCTGTGGCCCGTCAGCTCCCGCATCAGCGTCGACTTCCCCACGTTCGACCGACCGACGAGGACGACCTCGTCCCCGCGGTTCGGGCGGTTCTCGAAAGGCATGGCCGTCGGTAGCCGCCTGCCGGGGTTAACGCTCACGGGTCGGGGAGTCCACATAGATAAAGTATATAGCGCGATATCGAATAATCGGACGCGTTCGACGACCCGCTCGACGTACGCTGCTGTGGTGCGCTACGGACACCTGACTTTCGGCCGGCCTAAAATTCGGAAGCGTTTTAGTTATTTAGGCTAGCCAAAACAGCATGGCGAGTCAATCCAACGGCGGTCCGACGCGCAGAGAGTGTGTGAAGTACGGCGGCGCAGTCGTCGGGAGCGGACTCCTCACAGGCTGTACGGGTGGGGATGGGACAGAGACCGACGGCTCGACCGAGAGCGCAACGCCGGATACGGACAGCGGAACACCCACCGATCACTCGGTGACGATGGCGCCGATGGGCGAGGTTACCTTCAACTCCGTTCCCGAGACATGGGTGCCCTACGGCGGCGACTACGCCGACATGGGGGTCGCGCTCGGGCAGGCCGACGGGATGCGCGGCATCGGACAGGCTGGAGAGTACTACACCTACGTCTACGACGAGCTGCCGGACGTGAGCGTCGACGACGAGCGCATCGCGAAGAACGACCTGGTACAGGCGGACATGTCCAAGGAACTGTTCTACGAAATCGGCGCCGACGCCCACGTCATCGACACCGGGATGTTGCGCAACTGGTTCGACTGGAGCGACTCGGACATCGCGGAGATACGCGGGAACGTGGCGCCGTTCGTGGGAAACATGATTTTCCGACGTTCGGACAGCTGGCACGACTACCGCTACTACACGCTGTACCAAGCGTTCGAGAAGATGGCCGAACTGTTCGACGAGCGCAAGCGCTACGAGGCGTTCAAGACGCTCCACGACGAATTCATCGCCGACATCCAGTCGCGGATGCCGCCCGCCGACGAGCGTCCGAACGCCTTCCTCACCTTTGAGAGCACGAACGAACCGGAGACATTCTCACCGTACCGGCTCTCGGATAAGGGGACCAGCAAGAAGCAGTGGAACGACCTAGGCATCGGCGATGCGCTCGCCGGCACAGGTATCGAGAACCTCAGCACCACGAACCGGAACGAACTCGACTACGAGAACCTCCTCGAAATCGACCCCGACGTACTGCTCATCCGCGGCCATGAAGATAAGTCCGCGACCGAGTTCCGCGACACCGTGCTCGCGTACATGCAGGACCACCCGGTCGGGAGCGAACTCACGGCAGTCGAGAACGGTCGCGTCTACCGCGGTGGCTACCTCCGTCAGGGGCCAATTCACAATCTCTTCCTGACCGAACGGGCGGCACAGCAGCTCTACCCCGACGAGTTCGGAGAGGTCACTGGCGACAACCAACTGTTCGACCGGGAGCGGGTCGCCGACATCGTCGCCGGCGAGTTCTGAGCGGTCGCAGCCTATTTCCCGAACCCCCCCGAGCACCACCCGTGCGACTCGTACAGGTGATGATCCCCGCCGGGAAGCGGGAGGCCGTGCTCTCGGTGCTGGACGAGAACGGGATCGACTACGCGCTGTCGGACGAGACGAGCGGCCGGCGCTACACCGGCGTCGTCTCGTTCCCGCTGCCGACCAACGCCGTCGAACCGATCCTCGACCAGCTCAGGGAGGAGACGGGCATCGACCGCGACGCCTACACGGTGGTGCTCGACGCCGAGACCGTCGTCTCCGAGCGCTACGACCAGCTGGAGAAGGAGTGGACCGAGGGCGAGGAGGGCGAACGCATCGCCCGCGACGAGCTGATCACGCGTGCCGCCGATCTCGCGCCGGACTGGGTGCCGTTCCTGGTGATGACCGCGATCAGTGCCGTCGTCGCGACCTCGGGGCTGTTGCTCGACTCGGCGGCGGTCGTCGTCGGCTCGATGGTGATCGCGCCGCTGATCGGGCCAGCGATGGCCACGAGCGTCGGGTCGGTCGTCGACGACCGCGACCTGTTCGTGCGCGGGATCAAGCTGCAGGCGGCGGGCGCGCTGCTCGCGGTCGCGAGCGCGGCGGCGTTCGCGGGGCTGTTGCGCTTCGGGAACATCGTCCCGCTGGGGACGAACGAGGTGCTCGCGATCGGCGAGGTCCGGGAACGACTCTCGCCGGGCGTTCCGTCGCTGGTGGTCGCGCTCGCGGCCGGGATCGCGGGCGCGCTCTCGCTGTCCTCGGGGGTCTCCTCGGCGCTGGTCGGCGTGATGATCGCCGCGGCGCTGGTGCCGCCGACCGCGGTTGTCGGCATCGGGGTCGCGTGGGGACGGCCGGGCGCCGTCGTCGGCTCGGCGGTGCTGGTCGCGGTGAACTTCCTCTCGATCAACCTCGTCGCGCTGGCGGTGTTCTGGTACCAGGGGTACCAGCCCGAGCAGTGGTTCCGGGTGGGCGAGGCCCGACAGGACACGATCAAGCGTATCGGCGCGCTGGCGGTGACGGTGCTGATCCTCTCGTCGGTGCTCGCGGGCGCGACGTACGCCTCCACCCAGCGTGCGGCGTTCGCGGACGACGCCCGGGCGGAGACCGAGTCACTGTTAGCGGGCGAGCCGTCGCTGTCGCTGATCGACTTCGAGGTGGAGCACGGCGCCGCGTTCCCGTTCCGTAGCCCCGAGCGGGTGGTGGTGACCGTCGGCTACCCGCCGGGCGAGGAGCCGCCGGCGCTGGCCGAGCGGCTCGCCGAGCGGATCGACAGTATCGGCGGCGGCCCGTTCGGCCTCAGTAGCGGCGAGAACGTCGCGGTTGCGGTGCGGTACACTGCCGTGGAGACAGCGGGCGGCGACGACTCTTCGACAGCTCAGGCGTTGCGCGAGGGCGGGATGTCGGGCTCCCAGTCGACGGCCGCGACGATCGTGTCGAGCACGCCCTCGACGTTCTCGCCCTCGGCCACGCTCATGTAGGCGTCGGCCTCGACGTCGGTCGACACGTCGGACTTGTTACAGACGGTGACGACCGGCGCGTCGAAGCGCTCGTCGAGCTCGTTCCGGAGTTCGAGCTGGGCGTCGAGCGGGTAGCCGCAGTTGCCCGAGGCGTCGACGACGAACAGCACGGCGTCGGCGAGGTGGCGCAGCGCGGAGACCGCCTGCGCCTCGATGTCGTTGCGCTCCTCCTCGGGACGGTCGAGCAGCCCCGGCGTGTCGACGATCTGGTAGCGGATGTGGTCGCGCTCGAAGTGGCCGACGTGGACCGCCGTCGTGGTGAACGGGTAGGACTCGATCGCGTTGCTCGCGTTGGTGACCTCGTTGACGAAGGAGGACTTCCCCACGTTGGGGTAGCCCGCGACGACGATCGCGGGCTCGTCGGGCCGGATGTCCGGCAGCGTCTTGAGCTCGTCCCGGGCCTCGCCGACGACCAGCAGGTCGTCCTCGATCTCCTCGACGATGTCGGCCATTCGGGCGAACGCCTGTTTGCGGTGCTTGCGGGCGGTGTCGGTGTCGCTATTGCGGATCTTCGAGGCGTACTCGTCCCGGAGCTGTTCGATCTGGTTGCCGGCCCACGTCACCTCGCTGAGCGCCTGTCGCAGGCGGTCCACGTCGACGATCGCGTCGGCGAGCTCGTAGTAGAACGGGTCGACGTAGTCGAAGTCGGGCCACGCGCCCGCGACGTTCTGGAGGTTGTCCGAGAGGATGTTGCCGGCGGTCCGCAGCATCGCTTCCTGTGCCTCGTAGGGGTCTTTCGCCCGCCCCGTCCGCGACGCCCGGGAGAACGCCTTGTCGAGGAGCTCCTCCGACCGGGGCGTGGTCGGTAGATCTTCGAAAGTCATCGATTACGGGAGTGTAGCCGGCCAGCGCGTAAAAACGCGTCCGTCCGGCTCCCCCGACCCGTCGACGCCACGGGCCGATAATCGAACCGACACCCTACCTCCGAATATCCAATCTATAACGAATTATAACGTATATTGTCCCAAGTAAAGAGAAATTACTTTACAAAATGTATTTATTTCACCAATTATCTTCTGTTCTGGAAGCGAGGTATTAGGTGCCACGGATCGCAGAGGTTCGACTGCACATGGAACCGACGAACGTCACAGTTTTACCCATCGACTCCAACATTTATGGGGTCAAACTGAGTTTCGGTACGCTATCGACGAACGAGAGCCGCCGTTCGGGAGGGGGTGTCCCCTGATGCCCGTCGAGCCGGCGGTCGCGAACGGGATCAACACGGTGTGGGCGCTCGTGGTCGCCTTCCTGATCTTCTTCATGCAGCCGGGGTTCGCGCTGCTGGAGGCCGGGCAGGTCCGGGCGAAGAACGCGGGCAACGTGCTGATGAAGAACATGACCGACTGGACGCTGGGCGTGCTGGCGTACTTCCTCGTCGGCTTCGGGCTCTCGGTGATCGTCGCCGCGCTGACGAGCACCTCGCCCCTCGACATCGTCGGCGCGTTCGCGTACGTCTCCGACTCGGGCCAGTGGATCGGCTGGCTCGTCGGCGCGGTGTTCGCGATGACCGCGGCGACGATCGTCTCCGGCGCGGTCGCCGAGCGGATGTCCTTCGGCGCGTACGTGTTCGTCGCGGCGGCGATGACCGCGGTGATCTACCCGGTCGCGACGGGGCTGACGTGGGACGGCGGGCTGCTCGCGGCGGGCGACAACCCCGGCTTCGTCGCCGACCTGCTCGGCGTCGGCTACCTCGACTTCGCGGGCGCGACGGTCGTCCACATGCTCGGCGGGCTCGCGGGGCTGACGGGCGCGTACATGGTCGGCCCGCGCAAGGGGCGCTTCGACGAACACGGCAACAGCCAGCCCATCCCCGGCCACTCGATGCTGCTCGCGGTGCTGGGGACGCTGATCCTCGCGTTCGGCTGGTACGGCTTCAACGTCGGCACCTCGGCGATCTTCAACAGCAGCAACGAGCTGCTGAGCGCCCAGCTCGGCCGCGTGGCGCTCAACACCACGCTCGGGATGGGTGCGGGCGCGCTGGCGGCGATGGCGATGTCCGCTCGCCGGCAGGGCAAGCCCGACCCGCTCTGGACCGCCAACGGCCTGCTCGCGGGGCTGGTGGCCGTCACCGGCGCCGTCCCCCACGTGACGTGGTGGGGCGGGCTGATCCTCGGCGGGCTCGGCGGCGCGATCGTCCTGCCGACGTACCGCTTCGTCGTCGACGAACTCGGGATCGACGACGTCTGTGGCGTGTTCCCGGTCCACGGCGCCGCGGGCGCGCTCGGGACGATCCTGATCCCCGTCTTCGGCGTGCAGGGCGGCTCCTGGTCGTTCCTCGGCGTCGATCAGCTGGTGATGCAGATCGTCGGCGTCGCGATTATCGGGCTCTGGGCGGTCGTCGGCACCGGTGTCGCGTTCGCGGTCGCCGACGCGCTGTTCGGCCTGCGCGTGAGCGAGGCGGAGGAGGAGCTGGGCCTCGACGAGGGCGAACACGGCGTCTCGGTCTACCCCGAGTTCACCGGCGACGGCGCGCCCGAGCCGACGGTGACCGCCGACGGCGGCAGGCCGTCGCCGCCGACCGAGGACGACGGCGGGCGTGTCGAGACCGACGGCGGCGTCCCGACCGGCGTTCCGATGGGCGAGCCGATTCCCGACCGCGACAGCACCGACGGCGGTAGACCGTCACCGCCGACCGATGCCGTCGTCGACTGCGGGACCACACCGCCGGAGATCGACGACGACGGAGGTGAGGCCGATGAGTGACGACGTGGAGATAGTGATCGCGATCATCCGGCGGGAGAAAGTCGGCGACGTGAAGGCGGCGCTGTCGGACGTGGGCGCGCCGTCACTGACGGTGACGGAGGTCAGCGGCCGGGGCTCCCAGCCCGCGAAGACCGAGCAGTGGCGCGGCGAGGAGTACACCGTCGACCTCCACGAGAAAGCCAAGATCGAGTGTGTCGTCGCGGACGTGCCCACGGCCGACGTGGTCGAGGCGATCCGCAGCGCCGCCCACACCGGCGAGAAGGGCGACGGGAAAGTGTTCGTGCTCCCGGTCAGCCACGCGGTGCAGATCCGGACCGGGAAGGAGGGCGCCGACGCGGTGTAGCGCTACGGCTGTCGGGGGAGCCCCTGCCCGCCCAGCCCGGCGAGTCCGCCGCTGGTCTGGGAGATGTTGAACGCCATCACGAGGTCGGTCTGGGAGAGCAGGCCGACGATGGTGCCGTCCTCGTCGGCGACGGGGAGCCGGCCCGTGCGGTGAGACTGCAGCGCGTCGAGCGCGTCCATCAGTTCGCTGTCGGGGGAGAGCGTCGGGACGTCGTAGTTCATCACGTCCTCGACGAGGTAGGCGTCACGCTCGACTTCGGGAACGGATTTGGTGTCCTCCAGCGTGACCATGCCGACGAACTCGCCGTTGCGCAGCACGGGGTAGCCGACGTGGCGCTCCCGAAGCATCCGCTGGATGAGTTCGGCCACGGTGGTCTTCTCGTCGACGGTTTTCAGTTCCTCGGCCGGCGTCATGATCTCCCGGACGGTGACGCCCTCGAACGCCGCCTTCACCACGGTGCGCTGGGCCTCGCTGGAGGCGCCCATGTAGATGAAGAACGCGACCGCGACGAGGATCAGGTCGAAGCCGATCAGGCCGACGAACCCGAGCAAGATCGCGAACCCCTTGCCGACCGTCGCCGCGATCTGGGTCGCGCGGACGTGCGAGCGGTTCCGGGCGAGCAGCGCGCGAAGCACGCGCCCGCCGTCCATCGGGAAGCCGGGCAGCATGTTGAACGCCGCGAGCATCACGTTCACGAGCGCGAGGTAGCCGAACACGAACTGGACGGCGGGGAGGCTCCCCGGCGTCGCGACGAACGCGGCGTAGGAGGCCACGCCGACCCCGACGCTCACGATCGGCCCCGCGACGGCGACCGAGAACTCCTGTTTCCAGTCTTCGGGCATCTCGGTGAACTGGGCGACACCGCCCAGCAGCCAGAGCTTGATCGAGTCGATCTCGAACCCGTAGCGCATCGCGACCAGCGAGTGGCCCAGTTCGTGCAACAGCACGCCCACGAACAGGCCGATCGCCGACGCCGACCCCAGTATCCAAGGCGTCGATCCCTCGGTCAACGGCGCCGCCCCGGGCACGTCCGTCGGGAGGATTCCGAGTATCTCGACCCAGAACTCGACTTGGGAGCCGATCACCCACGCGAACAGCGGCAGCACCAGCAGAAACGTCACGTCGATCTTGATCGGGATCCCGTAGATCCGCCCGATCTGGAAGCTAGCCATGGGACGTGCTAGCGCGTCGTCGCAGGTAAGTCGACTGGTCGGCGCACCGAGCTACACCGCCTCCACGCGCTCGAACAGGTAGGTGCCGAGCGCGACGGTGAGGAGGGACGAGACGACGAGCGCCCCGAGATCGAGCGCGAGCGGGAACCGCGAACTCCCCACCAGCACCGCCCGGAGCGCGTCGACGCCGTACGTCAGGGGGTTCGCGAGCGCGATCGCTCCCACTGCGTCGGGGAGGCTCGATATCGGGTAGATCGCGCCCGAGAGGAAGAAGATCGGGAAGATCACGAACTGCACCACTAGCCCGAACCCCTCGCTGTCGCTGAACTGCGACGCCAGCGCGACGCCGAAGCCGACGAACGTGGTCGCGATCAACAGCAGCACGACGACCGCCACCGGCAGCGAGAGCAGGCTGTGGATCTCGAACCCCAGCGGGATCGACAGCAGGAGGATCAGCGCCGCCTGCACCAAGGCGGTCGTCGACCCGCCGGCGATCCGGCCGAGCACGATCGACGTGCGGCTGACGGGCGCGACGAGAATCTCCTTCAGGAAGCCGACCTCCTGATCCGCGAGGATCGACATGCCGGCGAAGGAGGCGCCGAACAGCATCGTGAACCCCACCATCCCGGGCACGAGGTACTGGAGGTAGTCGACGCCCTCGGGCAGCCCGGGGATCGCCGCGCCGCTGAAGCCGAAGCCGAGGAAGACGAGAAAGAGCAGCGGCATCGCGATCGAGCCGACGATCCGGGACGGCGTCCGGGCGAAGCGCTTCACGTCCCGGAGCCACAGCGCGTAGATCGCCAGCGGGCCGACGCGTCTCATCGGTCACCCCCGGCGGCGCCGACGACCGCCGAACCGTCGTCCGACACCGTGCCGTCGGCCGCGTCGGCCTCACGTTCGGCCATCGTTGCCCCCGTCAGCGAGAGGAACGCGGTTTCGAGGTTCGGTTCGCGAACGTCGACGGCCGTGACCGGCACGCCGGCATCGTCGGCCAACCGGACGAGATCCGCGATGCGCTGCCGGCCGTGATCGACCGTCACGCGGAGGCCAGCGTCGTCGGCCGAGAACGACGAGACCCACGACTGCGCCGCGAGCCGGTCCCGAAGCGCGTCCGTCCGGCCGCCGAGTTCGAGGCTGACCACGTCGCCGCCGATTGACGCCGTGAGCGCGTCGGGGGAGTCGATCGCCGCGATGTCGCCGTCGTCGACGACCGCGACGCGGTCACAGAGCTGTTCGGCCTCCTCGATGTAGTGGGTCGTGAGCACGACCGAGACGCCGGCCTCCTCGTTGAGCCGGCGGATGTACTCCCAAGAGTCCCGGCGTGTCCGCGCGTCGAGCCCGGTCGTCGGCTCGTCGAGGAATAGCACCGCAGGCTCGTGGAGCAGCCCGCGGCCGATCTCCAGCCGGCGCTTCATCCCGCCGGAGTAGGTGCCGACCGGGTCGTCGCGCTCGTCGTCGAGCCCGACGAGGTCGAGGATCTCGTCGATGCGCTCCGCGCGCTCGCCGGCGGACTGGCCGTACAGCCGGGAGTGGAAGGCGAGGTTCTCCTCGCCGGTGAGCTCCTCGTCGAGCGCCTGCTCCTGAAACACGATCCCGATGCTGTTGCGGACCGCCGCGGTGTCGTCGACGATGTCGTGGCCGTCGACGGTCGCCGTCCCCTCGGTGGGCCCGAGCAGCGTCACGAGCATGTTGATCAGCGTCGACTTGCCCGCGCCGTTGGGGCCGAGCAAGCCGAACAGTTCCCCCTCCTCGACGGTGAACGAGAGGTCGTCCACCGCGACCGTCTCGCCGAAGCGCTTGGTGAGGCCGTCGACCTGAATCGCCGCCATTGTGGCTGAATAAACGTTCAACAGGGAAGTAGCTGCCGGCACGGCTCCGGAAGGAGTTGGATGGCTTGCGAGAGGTATTCGATATCGCTCTCTGAAGTTTATCGGTCCAGATACTCCTGCTGGATCTCGACGATCTCCGAGGAATCGGCACACGCCGAGTAGCGCCTGAGCGGCTCCTCGTTGAGTTCGAGGAACGTCTCGCCCCAGGTGAACTTCGAGAGGATCTCCTCGGCGTGATCTTTCTCGCCGAGGATCACCAGCGCGGCGGCGAACGCCTCGACGGTGTTCAGTTCCATCGGCTGGCCGAAGTTCACGGGGTTGGCGGCGACGAGGTAGGGGAGCGCGCGGTGGTCGCCGTCGATGGTGAACTGCTTCTCGCCGGCGGACTCCCACGAGCAGTCGAGCGCGACCAGCGCGTGCTCGGCGGCCTCGCGGTCGGCGGGCGAGAGCGCGCGCTCGGCGTGGGGGTTGAGCACGACTCCGTACGGGGTTGCGCGGTCCGAGCGGTGCAGTTCCGCGAGGTCGAACCGCGCGAGCTTCCGGGCGGTACACTTCTCGGGGTCGTCGTCGCCCTCGTACCGGACGTGCAGGTCCACACCCCGGCTGGGTGCCCGAGCGACTAATGCCCCCCGGAGACCGCCCCCTTCTTGGCCCCGCTAGCCCGACATGGAGTATGAGCCAGACCGAGCCGGTGGAGCGCTACTACGAGGCCATCGACGCGATGGACGCCGACGGGCTCGCGGCCGTGCTCGCGCCGGGGTTCCGCCACGATCGCCCGGACCGGACGATCGAGGGCCGCGACCGGTTCGTCGCGTTCATGATGGACGAACGGCCCCAGACCGACACCGTCCACGCGGTGGACACGCTGTTCCTCCCCGACGAAGCCCCGAACGAGGTCGCGGCCCACGGCCGACTGTTCGCAGAGGACGGCGAGGAGCTGTTCGCGTTCGTGGACCTGTTCACCGTCGAAAACGGGGAGATCGTCGATCTGCGGACGTTTACGAAATAGCGCTCAGTTCCCGTCACCGACCGCAGTCTCGCCGACGGGCTCCTGCCCTTCGATGATCTCCTGTCCGCCCATGTACGGCTGGAGCGGTTCGGGCACGTCGACGGTGCCGTCCTCGTTCTGGTAGTACTCCAGAATCGCCACCAGCACGCGCGGGACGGCGACGCCCGAGCCGTTGAGCGTGTGGAGGTACTCCGCCGACTCGTGTTGCTCGGGGCGGTACTGGATCCCCGCCCGCCGGGCCTGGAAGTCGCGGAAGTTCGACACCGACGACACTTCGAGCCAGCGGCCGCCCTGTTCGGGCCCCTCGGCCATGTCGTCGCCGGGCGCCCACACCTCGATGTCGTACTTCTTGGCCTGGGTGAAGCCCAGATCGCCCGTACACATCTCCAGAATGCGGTAGGGCAGACCCAGCGCCTGCAGCACCGACTCGGCCTCCGAGACGAGCCCTTCGAAGCGCTCGTCGCTCTCTTCGGGGCGGACGAAGTTCACCATCTCGACCTTGTTGAACTGGTGGACGCGGACGATCCCTCGCGTTTCGGTGCCGTGTTCGCCGGCCTCCTGCCGGAAGTTCGGCGAGTACGCCTGGTACTTCAGCGGCAGGTCGTCGTCGAGTAGGATCTCGTCACGGTGGAGGTTCGTGACCGGAACCTCCGCGGTCGGCAGCAGCCAGAGGTCGTCGTCGTCGTACGGTTCGTCGTGGCTCCCCTCCAGTCGGTAGGCGTCCTCGGTGAACTTCGGGAACTGGCCGGTGCCCTCCATCGACTCACTGTTGACCGGAATCGGCGGGAACACGTCCGTGTACCCCTGCTCACGGTGGGTTTCGAGGAAGAACTGGATCAGCGCGTGCTCGAGGCGAGCGCCCTCGCCCTTCGCGAAGTAGTAGCCGCCGCCGCTGACTTTCGCGCCGCGCTCGAAGTCGAGGATATCCAGTTCCTCACCGAGATCGTAGTGCGGGGTGACCTCCGCGGGCAGGTCACGCAGGTCGTCGAACCCCTCGCGCCGGCGCTCGACGTTCTCGCTCTCGTCTGCCCCCCGCGGGACGTCGTCGTCGGGGAGCATCGGGATCCGCATCATGCGCTGTTCGAGTTCGGCTTCGAGCTCGTCGGCGCGGTCCTCCACCTCGTCGAGGCGTTCCTTGAGCTCGCTCGATCGGTCGATCGCTTCCTGGGCTTTCTCCTCTTCGCCTTCTCGTTTGAGCTCGCCGATCTCCCGGCTGACCTCGTTGCGCTCGTGTCGGAGGTCGTCGCCCTCGGCTTTCAGGTCGCGCCACTCGTCGTAGATCTCGAGGATCTCGTCGAGGTCCACGTCGTCGACGCCCTTCGCGTCGAGCGCGTCCCGGACGCGCTCTGGCTCCTCCCGGAGCGTCTGTCGGCTGATCATGGGCGGGCTTCTCGGTGGCTCGGGAAAACCGTGTCGGGTCCGTGGGAACGGCGTCAGTCGTGTGGCGCGAAAAAGACGTCCAGCCCGTTCCGGGTGATCCGGACGTCGATGGTCCCGGGCCCGGTCACGTCGATTTCCTCGACGAGCTCGTAGGGGCCGGCGACGACGTGCACGCGAACGGGGATCGGGGGCTCACCCGCCGCCGGCGACGGGGCGACGTCGTTGGCGAACTGCCGCGACCCCGGTGGGACCGTCCCCTCGAAGTCCGGCTCCGGCGGGTCGCTGGGGTCGTACTCGGCGACCGGCGTCGCGGTGGCGGTGACGCGCTGCTCCCCGCCGCTGCGGTTCTCGATCGCCAACTCGACCGCGTCGTTGGTCAGCGCCGTACAGCCAGCGAGCGCGAGCAGGGGGAGAGGCAGGAACGCGCGGCGTGAGAGCGCCATCACCGACGGTCGGGGACGGGCGGAGAAAACGGTTCCTCTCCAGTATCGACGCTACTCGCGGGTCGCAGGCTCACCGATCGTTTTCGGGCCGGTTCCCAGCCTCGCTACTCCTCGGGGTGGGCCCAGTTCATCGCCTCGCGCACCGCCTCCTTCCGCCCGATGAACGTGATGCTGTCGCCGCGTTCGAGCGTGAAGTCGGCCTCGGGGACGAACGTCTCCTCGTCACGGCAGACCAGCCCGATCAGGCAGCCGTCGGGAAGCTCCGGACCCAGATCGCGGATCGTCTGGCCGATCAGCGGATCGGCGGTGACCTCGATCTCCTGGACGTCGCCGGACTCGCCGATGCCACGCATCCAGTTGGCCAGCGCGGGGCGCTCGATGTGGTTGTCCATCGCCTGCGCGGTCGCCATCGCCGAGGAGATGGT
>Ga0207850_100288_pt1 | contig 40955 bp, 34 predicted proteins | sample 23E2SouthBayCA_FD_187746 | JGI IMG/M metagenome (GOLD analysis project Ga0207850, IMG submission 187746) | Aerobic enrichment media microbial communities from Eden Landing Ponds, California, USA - A23 E3 (3) (SPAdes) | ecosystem: Environmental > Aquatic > Marine > Unclassified | place...
GACAACCGCTTCGCCTTCCTCTTCGAAGCGAGCGGCTCGGACCCGAAGCTTACTCGGCGGCTTCGACCGACTGCGCGACCAGACCGCCTCGTTCAGCGACGGATCCAGTCGGACGGCGTCTTCCGGGACGGCGAACTGCTTTGCAAGGTGCTCACGCATAATCGCCATTGCCTTGTCCGCACGCTCCTGTTTCGGTGCTGCCTTCGCGTCGCGAAGCGGGACCGTGACGACCCGCTCCTCGAAATCACTTGCACTCATTATTCGTCAGTATCGCTGCGCCGCCAGTGGCGTCGCTTGGGGTTTCGCTGCACGTCCCGGTCAGTCTTCATAACGACCCACGCGGGCACGCGGCTGTTCTGTCGTTCGAGCTTCGACAGGCGCTTTTTCTTGCCTTTAGATTTCTTGCTCATAGTATCACTCTCTTCTGTGTGGCTGCTTAAATGTGTGTTCTTTTTCGGTCGATCCGGCGACGCCTTGCGGTCCCACAGCGAGTATGATCGGGGACCGGCTACACGAAAATTCGTCTTGTTGAGTGTTTGTGTCGTCGGTCGCGGCTTACGCTGTCGCTTCTTCAGCGAAGACGTCGAAAACTCACTGCGTTCGTTTTCGGGCGTTTGCCTTGGAGCCGCCTATGCGGCGGCTTCTTCGGCAAACACGTCGTCGTACTCGCCGGAATCGATTCGCTCTTTGAATTCGCGAGGGTTCTCGCCCTCGATGGTCACACCCAGCGACGTGCAGGTGCCGACGACTTCCTTTGCGGCGCCTTTCAGGTCGTATGCCAGCAGATCCGGAAGCTTCTGCTCGGCAATTTGCTTCACCTGATCGACGGACAGATCGGCGACAAACTCCTCCTGGGGTTCACCGCTGCCGGTCTCGAAGCCGGCCTCGTCTTTGACCAGTTCGGCCGTCGGCGGGACACCGACTTCGATCTCGAAGGAACCGTCGTCGTCGTACTCGACGGTGACCGGCACTTCGGTGCCGTCGAAGGCCGCGGTCTGGTCGTTGATCTCCTGGACGACTGCCTGGACGTCTACTGGGGTCGGTCCGAGTTCGGGACCGAGGGGCGGACCAGGATCAGCCTGGCCACCCGGAACGAGAACTTCGATGGTACCTGCCATATTCGAGCATCCGTCGGCGCGGGTTTAAGAATTGCTTTTCCGTGCCCCGCGTGCGAGACCTGCCCACGGCAGTCGTGCTGGTATCGACCCTCTCTCAACGTGGTGGCCGCGGACGGAAGCCCTTTTGAGCGACGATGGCGGAGTAGCCAGTAATGGGGCTCGAAGAGGAGATCGAAGAACTCGAGCAGGAGATCGCCGACACGCCCTACAACAAGGCGACCGAGGAGCACATCGGCCGTCTGAAGGCCAAACTCGCCGAGAAGAAAGACAAACTCGAGACCCAGCAGTCGGGATCGGGCGGCGGCCCGGGCTATGCCGTCGAGAAACACGGCGACGCGACCGTCGCGCTCGTGGGCTTTCCGAGTGTCGGCAAATCCACGCTCATCAACGCGATGACCAACGCCGACAGCGAAGTCGGCGAGTACGAGTTTACCACGTTGAACGTCAATCCGGGGATGCTCCAGTACAAGGGCGCGAACATCCAGATGCTCGACGTGCCCGGACTGATCGAAGGGGCAGCGGGCGGCCGCGGCGGCGGGAAGGAAGTGCTGTCGGTCGTCCGCACGGCTGATCTGATCGTATTCGTCCTCTCGGTGTTCGAGATCGACCAGTACGAGCGCCTCAGCGAGGAACTCTACCGGAACAAGGTCCGCCTGGACGCCGAACCGCCGAACGTGTCGGTCCGCAAGAAACACAAAGACGGGATCACGGTCAACGCCTCGGTCGATCTTGGGCTCGACGAGCAGACCGTCAAAAGCGTTCTTCGCGAACACGACTACGTCAACGCCGACGTGACGATCGGCGAACAGGTCGACATCGACCGGCTCATCGACGGGATTATGGACAACCGCGAGTACCTCCCTTCGATCGTCACCGTCAACAAGGCCGATCTCATCGAGCCCGACTACAAGGAGACTGTCGACGAGAACCTCCGGGAACACGGAATCGACCCCGACGAAGCGATCTTCATCAGCGCCGTCAAGGAGAAAGGATTGGACGCACTGAAAGAACGGATCTACGACGAGCTCGGGCTGATCCGGATCTATATGGACAAGCCCGGCCGCGGCGTCGACTACGAGGACCCGCTGATGTTGTTCGAGGGAGACACCGTCGGGGATGCCTGCCGGAAGATCGGTGGTCGTTTCGACGAACGGTTCCGGTTTGCCCGAGTATCCGGGCCAAGCGCCAAACACGACGACCAGCAGGTCGGCCGCGACCACGAGCTTGCCGACGAGGACGTCCTTCGCATTGTCGTGAATCGGTGAAAGTTGTCGAGGCGGTACTCGAGTGGTGGGAATCGAAGCACAACAACTGGATAGGGGCTATACGTCGAACAAGTCGCCGAGGACGGCACCGAGCCAGATAGACCCGATTTTGACGACTTCGGCCGAAGACAACGGGAGCGTGCGAAGGTACTCCGCGAAGACGTCACTAGCCAACCCAGTGGTACTCGCGTAGTAGCCGACGCCTGCGACGAGACTCGCGGTGAGTCCTTTCTTGATTCCGGCCCAGCGACCGAGCGATACGTCCTTGCCCAGCACTGTCGTGAGTACATCACCGACGACGACACCGAGCAGACAGCCGAGAAACCATCCCCCGGCTGTCGGCACGGCGATGCCGAACACGTCGGCAATGACCGATCCAGCGAACCCGGCCGTGTCCTCGATCAGTGCACCCGCGATGCCAGTGACACCGAGGACAGTCCCGCGTTTGATTCCCATACGCATAGATGATGGGTGACGAACAAGAGTATTTCTGAAAGTGCATAGCTCCCTCTGGCCGATGGGAGAGAGTGGTATCCGCCACCTCGTACAATCGCGTGTGACCGGGCACAGCGGTATGCAGAACCCTTTTCGACGTTCCACCCGTTCGGTCAGATATGGACGGTATTCTCGATCATACGATGGTCCGCGTCGAGGACCTCGACGAATCGATCGACTGGTACACCGAGCATTTCGACTGGGAACTGAAACGCAAAAGCGAGCATTCCTCGTTCACGCTCGCGTTCCTCGGCCCCGAGGAGATGCACGAGGACGGCGCAGTCCTGGAGTTGACCTACAACCACGACGGCCGCAGCTACGAGTTCGGCGACGCCTGGGGCCACATCGCGGTGCGTGTCGAGGACGTCTATGACGCTTACGAGCAACTGATGGACGAAGGTGTCGAGGACTATCGCGACCCCGACTCCTGTGGTGGGCAGTACGCCTTCGTCAAGAGCCCGACCGGGCACGAAATCGAAATCGTCGAGCGCGACTACGGCGCGAAGTGGTCGATCGACCATACGATGATCCGCGTCGAGGACGTCGACGAGTCCATCGGCTGGTACACCCGCAAGCTGGACTACGAGATGTTCCGCCGTAGCGAACACGATAGCTTCTCGCTGTACTTCCTCAAACCCGAAGACGCCCCCGCAGAGGCGATGTCGATGGAGTTGACCTACAACTACGACGGCCGCAGCTACGAGTTCGGCGACGCCTGGGGGCACGTGGCCGTGCGCGCTGACGAGTCTGATCTGGAGGAATACTGGGAGACGCTGATGAGCCGCCACGCCGAAGACTACCGCGATCCGGAGTCCTGTGACTACAACTACGCGTTTACCAAGGACCCCGATGGTCACGAGATCGAGGTCGTCAGACGGTAGTCTCTGTCAGACGTCCGCGTTTTCCGGTCTCCAAGCACGGTGAGGGTGGCTCTGTGCCCACGTGCTTGTCGCCGACGAGACGTTCGATGAAGAGACAATTAAGTCCCTACGCTGAGACGATACGGATATGATACTCACGCTGACGCCGAATCCAGCGGTCGATCAGACCATCGAGATGGACGAACCGCTGGAGGCCGATACTGTCCAGACGTCCGCCGGCGCGCAGTTCGACGCGGGCGGCAACGGTATCAACGTCTCACAGTTCGTCCGCGCGCTCGGCGGCGAGACGACTGCAACCGGGATCACCGGCGGTTTCACCGGCTATTTCCTCGAGCAGAGCCTCGATGAGTTCGACATCCCGACTGACTTCTGCACGATCGAATCCGCACCGACCCGTATCAACACGACGATCCTCGCGCCAGCACAGGGAGAAGTCCAGACGTCCCGAGTCGCCGAGGAACCCGACCGCGACCGGGCGGAATATCGACTCTTGCAGACTGGCCCGGAAGTAACAGACCATATCGTCGACCTGCTGATCGAGACGGTCACAAAGCACGATCCGGAGATCCTCAACATCGGTGGCAGCCTGCCGCCCGGTATGGATGCCGCTGCAGTCGATCGGATCGCTGCCGCCGGTGACTGGGAGACAGCCGTCGATATCCACGGCGACGTCCTCACCGACCTGGAGGAGACCTACGAGTATTGTCGCCCGAACCGGACGGAGTTGGAAGCGGCGACCGGGATTACGATCGAAACCATCACCGACTGTGAACAGGCCGCACTCCAGATCCACGAGATGGGGTTCGAGCGCGTCATCGCCTCGATGGGAGAGGAGGGAGCAGTGCTGGTCACGCCCGAGCAGACATTGTACTCGTCGGCTGTCGACGTCGAGGTGGTCGATACCGTCGGTGCCGGCGACGCACTGTTCGCGGCAGCCCTCTGGGCCTACGAACAGGGCTGGAGCGACGAAAAAGCCCTTCGGGCAGGTGTCGCCGCCGCCTGGAAACTCGTTACCGTCACGGGTTCGAGCGTTCGCGACCTCAGCCCACAGGAGCGAATGGAGGACGTCCGCGTCTGGGAACTGGACGGATAGGGAGACGGCCTCGAAGCTACTCGACGGTCACACTGTTGGGTTCGTCGTCGATTGCATCAAGCACTCGCTGGTGAAACTCCTGGAGCACTGCGGACTCGTCTTCGGCGAGTACGACGTCGCTAGCCGAGAGAGTCGCCAGTCCGAACGCCCGCGGAGTCGGCGAGTCGACTCTAGTCGCGGACACCGCCACGTCGCCGGCACTGATCGATCGCAAGACGTCGGCGATCGCGTTGACGTTGAGTTTGTCTTCGAGAATCTCCCGGTGCGTTTCCTCGATGACGGCGAACGAATCGAGGCCATCGGCGAAGTCCAACAACATATCCGCGTTGAACTGCTGTTCGCTGGCGGACTTTTCATAGCCTTTGTAGCGTTTGAGGATCATCAGCGCTCGCGTCGCGTTGATCCGGAAGTACCGCTCCAGCAGGTCCGTCCCCTCCAGACTCGCCCGCAGATCTGCCCGGACCGTTTCGGGATCGAGATCCCCCACGAGCCCCTCGATGTCGACTTTCCGGTTGAGTGGCATCGAGAGCGTAAACCCGTTGTCCGCGACGGCGACCTGGACGTTGGCAGTCGCCTGCTGGGCGACGTGATACGCGAGTAATCGCGAAAAGCCGTCGTTGAATCGTCGTCCGTACGTCGAGTGGACGTGATATCGACGCTCGTACTCCCCACGATCGCGGACTTCCTCGATGACGAGTCGCTCGTCAGTCGAGACGCTTTCGGGGCCAGTGTACCGGACCTGTTCGTCGAACAGCCGTGTGATCGCCCGCACACTGTGCTCGTCGATCGGGAACTCCCGGAGCCACGCTCGGACTCTCGACTGGCCACCGTCAGTCAGCCGGTCGAGTAGCTCCCGCTGAAAGGAGAGAATCTCCCGGCCGAGATCGTAGCTCATCGGCAGTCGCTCGGAGAACCACGACGGAACGGTCGGTCTGGCTGAAGTCCGGTCGACGTAGACCTTCGAGCCGCGACGGTATCGGAACTCGAAGTGTTCGCCACCGAGGACGAACACGTCGCCAGTCTCGAGGTTGTCCAGGTACGCCTCGTCGAGTTGGCCGACCCAGTCGTCGCCCGAGCGGGTGAACACGTCACAGGTGAAACTGTCGGGGATCGTCCCGATGTTCGTCATATAGATGACCCGGGCCATCCGCCCGCGCTTGCCGATCAACCGCTCGCCGACGTCGAACTCCTCGTAGTGATACTCGCCGTCGGGCGGATCGTTGGTGTCGCGCCAGATCTTCGCGTAGACGTTTTTCTCTTCGAGGCCGGGATAATCAGCCGTGAGATACCGCATAAGTGATTCCCACTGCTCACCGCCGTAGTCCCGATACGGGTACGCTCGCGTCAGTATCTCGCGGATCTCTGCCTCCGGTCGGGGGCCGTTGATCGCCATCCCGTAGACGTGCTGGACGGCGACGTCTTGGGCGACTTCGGGGACGAACACCCGATCGACGAACCCATCTTCGGCCTTCTTGAGCATCACCGCACACTCGATCAACTCGTCGCGGTCGAGAGCGACGACGCGGCCGGTGACAGTCTCGCCGAGTTGGTGACCCGCCCGCCCGACGCGCTGGAGCAGCGCGGCTACGGACTTGGGCGAGCCGACCTGCACTACGAGGTCGACGTGGGGCATATCGATCCCGAGTTCGAGACTCGTCGAGGTCGTCACCACGTCGATCTCGCCGTCCTTCAGTTGCTGTTCGATCGCCTCGCGACTGTCTTTCGAGAGGCTGCCGTGGTGGGCGCCGGAGTTGTCCTCGTCGTAGGCCTCGAAGTTCGCCCGCAGGTTGTGCAGGACTCGCTCGGCGCCTGACCGCGTGTTGGTGAACACGATCGTGTTAGTGTGTTCCTGTATGAGTCCGTGCAGTTGCTCGTAAAAGCGATCGGTCACGACCTCCGGCGGGGTGTCGATCAGGTCGTCGGCCGGACAGGAGAGTTCGATGTCGAACTCACGGGCGAAGCGAGCGTCGACGATTTCGTACTCGCGTGGCCCGCCGTCAGCGCCTCTACCGACCAGAAACTCGGCCATCGTCTCCAGTGGCTCGACTGTCGCCGAACAGCCGATCCGCGTCGGCGACCGCTCGGCCATCGCCTCGAGTCGCTCCAAGGAAACCGAAAGGTGTGTACCGCGTTTGTTCGCGGCGAGGCTGTGGATCTCGTCGACGATGACGTACTCGACAGTTTCGAGTTTTCGCTTGAACTTCGGGGAGTTGAGCAGGATCGAAAGCGTCTCCGGGGTCGTGTTGAGGATGTGCGGCGTCTCCTCAAGCATCCGCTGGCGCTCGCTGTCGTCGGTGTCGCCGTGACGGATCGCGTGGCGGATCTCGACGTTTTCGCCGCGTTCGTCGAGTTTCTCGGTGATGCCCTCCAGTGGCACTTCGAGATTGCGATGGATGTCGTTAGCCAGCGACTTGAGCGGCGAGATATAGAGACAATAGACGGAGTTGTCCAGGTCGTCGGCCCGGTCGCGGGCGAACAGTTCGTTGATGATACCGACAAAGGAAGCCATCGTCTTACCGGACCCCGTCGGCGCTGCGATCAGTGCGTTCTCGCCGTCGTGGATGTGTGGGATCGCTTCCTTCTGAGGAGGGGTGAAGAAGCCGCCGTTCTCGGGGACGAACTCGCCGAACTGTTCGACCCACCACTCGCGGACGACTGGATCGAGCGTCTCCAGTACGTCCCCGTCGTCGATGTGGACAGCCTCAGGATCGAAGGGGACGTGCGCGCCGGCAAGTAGCTCCCGGACACCCATTTCTATCCACTCTCGGGCCCGGATCGACTTGTGCGTTTGGAGCGAGAGTACAGCGGTCGCTGGATCCCCCCTGTCCACGTCGAGTCAGTGTCGAACCCGTCTCGCACACAGGGGACGAGTCGCGTACTGTGGGCGCTACGTAGCCTTGCAATCAGACCCGCAGTCAGTCAGCCCGGGTATTGCTGGCACTCCATATCGGGTGGTGAAATCGGCTCGACCTCGCCCCACGAGTGGAAGACGATCACACCCCACTCTGCTTCGATTCGGCGCAAGTATCCCGTCGACGCACTCACGTAAAACGTGGACACTCCTTCGACGTCTGGACCGGAAACCTCGAACGCGTAGACCGTTTCCCCGTCGAGCACGTCAGTCCCGGTTGGTTCAAGATCGACGTCCGGTTTCGATCCGTACGTCTCGGCGTCGGACTCGACCTCGGAATCAGGCGTCAGCGACTCGCTCGGGTCGACGAAACACTGCTCGCTGTCGATGACCGCGTAGTCGTCACCGTCGACACGGTACAGCTCAAGAAGCTTGCCCTCGATGTCCTCGTACCGCTGATACCAGTCGTCACCGTGGTATCTGACCTGTATCGTCGTGTCCTGATCGGCGACGTTTATCCTGGCAGCGTAATTGGACTCTCTCGCGTACAGATCGCCGAACACGACTTCTGGCCCCTCTTCGGTCGTCGTTTCGCCATTGCCGTCAGTCGTCGTCTCGCCATTGCCGTCGGTCGTCGTTTCGCCGTTGCCGTCCGTTGTTGTCTCCCCGTTGCTGGTCGTCTTCTCGTCAGTCGGTAGCCGGGTATCTGTCCCCGTCTGCCCGTCCGTAGTCGTCGTCTCGCCGTTGCCTCCCCCAGAACAACCGGTAACGGCTACTGCCCCAACCCAGGCCCCACCTTGGATGAACTCTCGACGGTCCATACTAAATGTCGTCTAGTCTACTACATAGGCCTATATCACATTCTCAAAATCCTGTAACAAACAGCAGGTCAGTCTATCTATCAGGAGATGTGGATCGCTGGCCGGCCGGGTTCGGCCCGTGTTGCGAGTTCGTCGTCGGCGTCGGACGCTTCGCGCACGTCGACAGTAGCGTCGAACTCGTCTTCGAGCAGCCACGAAGCACGGTCCAGTTCCGCCCGCTCGGTCGCTCGCGAGAGGATTGGCTCCAGTCCTTCCTGCTGGAGGGATTTCGCGTACGATTCGGCGGCCGCGCCGTGCTGGCGGATCGACTGGTCGTCCATCACTGCCGAAACCACCGACGCTTCGTCGGCCTGGCGGGCTATCTCGTAAGCAGTATACTTCCACTCCGGGGCGACGACCAACTCGACGCGCTCTGGGTCGTCGATCCCCGCGGTCTGGACGATATCCCGCACGTCGTCTCTGACTGTTGCGACGAGCGTGCGCTCGCGATCGTAGGCCTCGATCTCGCTCGCGGGCGTCGGCCAGTCGGCCTCGACGATCAACCCGTCGGCCTGCAACATATTCCAGCACTCCTCGGCCAGATACGGCGCGACGGGCGCAAGCAATCGCAACAGCGTCTTCAATCCCGCCCGGTAGGTCTCGGCGTCCGGCGTGTCGTAGGCGCGATACTGGCCGAGCAGTCGCGTCAGTCGGCGGGCCTCGTCGATCGCCTGATGGATCCGGAACCGATCGTAGTCCTCGGTCGCGGCCACGACCGCCCGATCGAGTTCCCGGTCGAGATACCGTTCCGCGGGGCCGTTTCGGTCTGCCAGTCGGATCCCCTCGGCGTACTCATAAACGAGGCTGTAGATTCCCTGCTGGAGGTCGTAGGCCTCGCCGACGTCCTTAGCCGCCCAGTCGAAGTCCCGGTTCGGGTGGGCCGCACTCAGCACGAACAGCCGCGTCGTCTCCGCGCCGTACTCGTGTGGTGCGATCGCGTTGCCCTCGGTGTCTGACATCTTCCGGCCGCCGTGCAGCACTGTCCCCTGATTGACGAGGCGATCGACCGGCTCGCGGTGTTCGAGCAGGCCGATATCGGCCAGCGCGCGGGCGAAAAACCGGATGTAAAGCAGGTGCAACACGGCGTGTTCCTTCCCGCCGACGTAGACGTCGACCGGGAGGGTCTCGTTTGCGAGGTCCGGATCAAAAGGCACGTCCTCGCGGTCGGGCGAGAGGAATCGCAAGAAGTACCACGACGAGTCGACGAAGGTGTCCATCGTGTCGGTCTCGCGCTCGGCGGACGCGCCGCATTCGGGACAGGTCGTTTCCTTCCAGTCGGTCGCCTCGTCTAGCGGATTACCCCGCGTCTGGACGAACTCGGGCAACTCGACGGGCAGTTGACCCTCAGGGACGAGCACCGGACCGCATTCCTCGCAGTGGACGATCGGGATCGGCGTCCCCCAGTAGCGCTGGCGGGAGATCAGCCAGTCGCGCAGTCGATACTGGGTATCCGGCCGTACGGCGTCGAGGTCCTCGACGACCTCTCCACGGGCTCGTTCCGTCGAGACGCCGGTGTACTCGCCGCTGTCGACCAGTTCACCGTCGCCGGTGTAGACCTCACGGTCGGGATCGACCGTTCGGTCGTCGGGTTTGACGACCTGTTGGACTGGCAGGTCCATCGCCGTCGCGAATTCGTGATCGCGCTCGTTGTGAGCGGGCACGCCCATCACCGCGCCCGTGCCTACGTCGTCGAGCACGTACGCCGCGACGTAGACCGGGAGTTCCGCACCAGTCGCGGGGTTTGTCGCAGTCCGACCGGTCGGGACGCCCGCGGCCTCGCTTTCTTCGTGGGTTTCGACGTACTCGGCGACGGTCGCGTCCTCGCTTGCCAGTTCTCGGGCGAGGTCGTGCCCGGGGCCGACTGCCAGATAGGTCGCGCCGTGGATCGTCTCGGGTCGGGCGCTGAAAACGTCGAGTGGACCGTAGTCCTCGACCTCGAAGGTGATTTGTGCTCCCTCACGTTTCCCGATCCAGTTGCGCTGCATCTCGGTGACGCTGTCGGGCCAGCCATCGAGGTCGTCCAGTCCCGCGAGCAGTTCCTCGGCGTAGTCGGTGATTGTGAAGAACCACTGGTCGAGTTCGCGCGTCTCGACTGGTGTGTCACACCGCCAGCAGACCCCCTCGGTGTCGGGATTGAGACCGACATCTTCGGGGGGATCGACGACCTGTGCATCGGCCAGCACGGTCTCGCAGTCGGGACACCAGTTCACCTCGGCTCCGCGGTAGTCGACCAGCCCCTCCTCGTAGAACTCCCGGAAGAAGTGCTGGTTCCAGCGGTAGTACTCAGGGTCGGAGGTCGTGATTTCTCGACCCCAGTCGTAGCCAAATCCCATCGTCTCCATTTCCTCGCGCATTCGAGTGATACAGGAGTCAGTCCAGGACTGAGGGTCAGTCGCGCGCTCGTGGGCGGCGTTCTCGGCGGGCAAGCCGAAGGCGTCCCAGCCCATCGGGTGCAGGACGTCGTGGCCCTGCATACGCTTGAACTGAGCGTAGGCGTCCGTGATGGCGTAGTTGCGGACGTGGCCCATATGCAGGTTGCCCGACGTGTAGGGGAACATCCCCAGGACATACAGCGGGTCCTCGGGGTCGGTCAGTTCATATACGTCTTCTTGGTTCCAGCGGTACTGCCAGAACTCCTGTACGCTCTCGTGGTCGTATGTGCGTCCTCGGTGCATTCGTATCTCCCCAATGGCGTGGTGACGGTGTGGATCGCGACACGGCAGTCGCTCGCGTTATGCCCCCTTTCGTCGGACCGGACCAAAACCCTTCGCCCGAAGCGCAACCACGAACCACAACCCATACTACCGGGGGCAGAGCAGAGTGTGATATGGAGATTGGAGTCATCGGACTCGGCAGAATGGGACGTATCGTGGTAGACCGACTACTCGCGGACGAGCACAGCGTGGTCGCGTACGATGTCGACCCAGAGACCGTCGCCGAGGTCGCCGAGGACGGCGCCACACCTGCGGATTCGATCCCGGATCTGGCCGAGCAACTCTCGGCACCGAAGCGGATCTGGATGGTCGTCCCCTCCGGGGACCCAGTTGACGCCGCCCTGGAAGAACTGGAACCGTACGTCGACGAAGACGATATCATCGTCGACGGCGGCAACTCCAACTTCGAGAACTCGATCCGACGGGGTGAGTCGACCGATGCCGCGTATCTCGACTGTGGGACCAGCGGCGGCCCGGCCGGCGCGGAGTTGGGTTTTTCGATGATGGTTGGGGGTCCTGAGTGGGCCTACGAGGAGCTAACGCCGGCGTTCGACGCAGTCGCGACCGGACCGGAAGGCCACGACCGGATGGGTCCGTTGGGGTCGGGTCACTACGTGAAGATGATACACAACGGCGTCGAGTATGCGCTGATGCAGGCCTACGGCGAGGGCTTCGAGTTGCTCGCCAACGGCCGGTATGACCTCGATCTGGAAGCTGTCGCTCACACGTGGAACAACGGCGCTGTGATCCGATCGTGGCTGCTGGAACTCGCCGAAGAAGCGTTCCGTGAGGAGGGCAACGACCTCGGAGACGTCGCCGATTACGTCGCGGGCGGTTCGACTGGCACCTGGACGGTCCAGGAGGCACTACAGCAAGAGGTGCCGGTACCGCTCATCTACCAAGCGCTGTCCGAGCGATTCGATTCCCGGGCAACTGGGGACGGCGAGGGGCGGTTTGCCCGTCGGCTGGCCAATCGACTACGTTACGGGTTTGGCCGCCACGAGATTGCGCGCAAGTAGCGTCTGTACCGTCGGGACCGTACTTCCGGAAGCTAGCCGGGTGATTTGCCGGTGCACCAACCCCTATAAGACGCTGTTTCATACCCGAGACTATGGTTCAGACAGTGGGCCTTCTGCTCGGTCTCGGGCTAACCCTCGTTGCGGTCGTGCTACATTTCGCGCGCGGGACCGGCTGGCAAGCCGGTGAAGATATCTCCCGTGACGTACTCGAACAGCGGGCCGCGTCAGTCCCGGAGACGGACTTCCCCGAGCCGTACAATCGCGGTGTCGGCGGTGGTGCACCGACCGGTGCGATCGAGTCCGGGGCGTCAGATGGGCAACTCGAAGAGACCGACGACGAGGACGCCGGGTTCGATCCGGAGGCGATCGAAGACGTCGAGTATCACGAAATCGAGTTCGTAAACGAAGGCGAGACGATCGAAGTCGCGAACAACGAGACGATCCTCGAAGCCGGCGAGGACGAGGACTGGGATATGCCGTACTCCTGTCGACAAGGGCAGTGTCTCTCCTGTGCCGGCCACATCGAAGGCGGAGCGGCCGAGGAATTCGTGCGCCACAGCAACAACGACACCCTCTCCGAAGAGGAGATGGACAGCGGATACTGTCTAACCTGTGTGGCGTACCCGACAACCGACTTCTCAATCGAAACAGCCGAGCAACCGTAAGTCGACTCCCTTCGAGCGGGTTGCAGATGTGACCCGTGCTGACGTTACTACTTCTGGTCACGTCCCAATGCTCGCGAACTGTGACCGACACGTTCATAGACTCGTGTCCCATTCGATCCAACATAATGATGCTCCCGACCCACGCTCTCGCGGGGATGCTGCTCGCGCTGCCGGTGTACTATGTCACACCGGAGTTCGCCGGCGTCGCGCTCCTCGCTGGATTGCTGGGCGGCAGTTTTCCGGACTTCGATATGTACGTCGGCCACCGGAAGTCGCTGCACTATCCGGTGTATTATTCGATTCTGGCCGCCTCAGTGCTGTTCGTGGCAGTGTTCGTCCCCTCGGAGGTGACAGTCTCGGCTGCCGTATTTCTGATGGGAGCAGCCGTACACAGCGTTTCCGACGTGCTCGGGGGCGGCCTCGAACTCCGCCCCTGGGAGGCAGCGTCGGACCGGGCCGTCTACGATCACTATCGGGAGCGGTGGATCACGCCACGGCGGTGGGTCAGTTATGACGGCTCACCCGGGGACCTCTTGTTGTCGTATACACTGGCTGTCCCGCTTCTGGTGGCTCTCGAAGGGTCGTTCCGCGGGGTCGTGATCGGGGCCTTAGCTGTCGCGAGCGTCTATGCGGCCGTCCGTCGATACTTGCCGACGCTCGCCGTTGCTGTCTTGGCCGTAGCGGGACCGTGGCTGCCCGAGTCCGTACGCTCGTCTATCCCCCCACGGTATCGCAAGGACGGGCCCACCCGTATCGCTTCGGACCTCTCAGATTGAACGGAGTCTGTCCCTAAGGCGTGACCGTGCTCGACTGCGTCGCTGCGGGTGACCAAAGACCCTTGATACTGCCCGTCACACCACATAGGTACGGGCTGAAACATCGTGACCGATCTCTTAGCCATTAGCACGCTGGCGTTCCAGGGCGGGATTGCTGGTCTGTTGCTCGTCGCAGTCCGTCGTCGGAACGTCGCGGCCGCCCTCAACGCCGTCGGTTCGCTCGTGCTCGCAGTACTCCCGACGGCCACCGAGGTCGTCGTACAGGCGGGCCAACAGCCCGTTTTCGAGCCGTCACTCGCGCTTTGGCTCGGCGTCGCCGGGTTCCTCCACTCGCTGGGAATGCTCGGACCGTACGACACAACGTGGTGGTGGGACCATCTCACGCACACTGTCTCGGCAGCACTCGTCGCTGCCCTGATTTACGCGGCCTCCGTAGGCACGCCACCGGCGCTCAGTGCAGACCTGCCGTGGCTGGGGAGAGCGGGCGTGTTGACGGTCGTATGTACGTTCGCAATCGGTGTCTTTTGGGAACTGATCGAGCTCGTCGCACGCGAAATCGGTGACTGGTACGATATCGATCCAGTGCTCGTCTACTACGGCTGGAAGGACACGGGTCTGGATCTCGTTTTCGACGTCGTCGGCGCACTGGCAGTGGTTGTCCTTGACGTGCGAGTGTTCGTTTCGACCGTCGAGCGGTTCCCGGTTGTCACTAAACGCCTCCTTATGGCGAGCGGTTGGCTCGTCGTCCTCGGGTCGGTCGCGATGGCGCTGTTCGTCACAATTGGCGACTCGATACGGGCCTGAACGGCAATTGCCCGCCTGGAGACAGGACACCACTGGCAGTACCACGACCACTCTCGGCAATACAGCAGGGTGGGAGGCAAGCGATCGGCAAAGAAAGCAGTTGGACACACAGGGTCACTTCTCGACGACCAGTAACGCGACACGTTCGCGTACCAGCGCGGCGAGATTCCCACCGGTCCGGAGTTCAGCGTCCGTGATTTCGAACCACTCCCGGACTCGACGCTCGTCGTAGGCTCCGAGTGTCGTCTCGGGTTCGACTGTTGCAAGCGACCGGACAGCCTCTAGGGCCGCCCGTTCACGTCCCGCGTCTTCCGATCGCGTATCTGTAGTGGGGTCGTGAGCGACAATCACGGCCGGACAGCCACCCGGTTCGACACCCAGTTCGAGCGCCTGGCTGATCTGACGAGTCCCAGCGGCATACAGCAGTATCTCCACCGCGAGATCATCGGCGATATTGTCTCCGCGTTCGAAGGCCCGATCGGCTAGCTCGACCGCCCGCCGGAGGTGTGCGCGGTCGACGATATAGCGGGCGTCCAGAGCCTGGAGGGCGACGCTGTGCTCGTCGCCGATCTCGCCAAGTCGTGCGACGAACGCGTCGAGGTCCTCGACCGTGACAGTCGCTTCGAGCACTTCCATCAGAAATCACCCAGGCTCGCCTGATCTTCGGCGGGGGAGTCGTCGCTCTTAGCATCGGTCGGCCCGGAGTCGACACTGTCGGGCGAGGCGTCCGGGTCCGGCTCGACGCCGTCCATCGACGGGTCGCGGTGGCCGACGTTTTCGAGGATCGTCTCGGCCGTCGAGCGTCGGTTGCGAAGTGCGGCCAGCACGGCGGATTTGTCGGCCTCGCGTAGTGTCGCCCGGTCTTCGATCCCGGCCTCGTACAGCCGTCGTGCGCGTTTGCGCCCGACGCCACGGACGCTAACCAGATCCAGTAGTTCCGCCCTGACGCCGTCTTCGACGCGGGTTCGGGCTTCCCGAATCGCGGGCGTACAATCGAGACCGAGTTCAGTCGCCAGTGACTCGGCGGCTCCGAGCAGCCACGAGGCGGCCTCGACTTTGCCGCGAATGTCGCCTGGCCCGATCCCGTAGCGTTCCGTTATCTCGTCCTCATCGAGTTCGCTGGCCCAGTCTTCGAGCAGTCGCGCGGTCTTCAGCGCCGACAGCCAGTCCTCGAAACGGTTGTCCTCGAACTCGCTTGGCATCGATCCCAAAAACTCCGACTCGCGCTCGTAGGCCAGCATCGTGTACTCCTCGTCCTCGCCCGACCGGAGGTACAGTTCGTACATATCCGGGGTGCGAGCGACCAGATGGTATAGCCCGAGCACCGTGGATCGGTCGTCGGCGTCGTCCAGCCCGTCGATGATCTCGGCGGCACTCATCGGGTCGAGATACAGCCGCGAGACGGTATGACCGAGATTCGTCGCCGTGAGCCCGTCGTCCTCGCGCTCTAGAAAGCCGTTCCGCTCAAGATACGCGATGACGTCGTCGGTTACACCTTCCAGACGATCGCGTTCGTCGGTCTGGGTCGCGTACAGCGTTGCCTCAAGAAACTCCAGCAGTCCCTCACGCGTGCTGGCGAATCCCGACGCGACGGTCGCAAGGATGTGCGTTCGAAGGGCAGGTTCGGCCGCCAGTTTCGATCGGACGGGTTCGGGCTCAGCCCAGACGTAGCGCTCGAAGAGTTCGTCGAGTTCGTCGTGGCTGCTGGCGACCAGTACTGCTTCTCCGTAGGGATCCCGTCCGGGGCGACCGGCACGACCCATCATCTGGTGTACTTCCAGTACAGAGAGTGGTTGCATACCACCGGCAGTTCCGTCGTAGCGCCGCCAGTCTCGAACGATTACCCGTCTCGAAGGCGTGTTGACGCCGGCCGCCAACGTCGGTGTCGCGCTGACGACCTTTATCAATCGGTCGCGAAACGCCTCCTCGACGAGTTCGCGGTGACCGCGCGAGAGTCCTGCGTGGTGAAAGGCCGCGCCGTCCGCGACCGCGTCGGCCAGGTCGTCGCTGGTCTCGGTGTCGCTGACGTCCCTGATCTCTTCGGCCACCTCGGCCAGTGCTTCGTGCTCCTCGGGGTCGAGATACTCGGCGACGACGCCGGCCAGTCGGCCGGCGGCCGCCTCGGCGTTGCGCCGAGAGTTGACGAACACCAGTGAGGAGCCGCCCGCTTCGCGGACCGCTCCGTCCTCGTCGCGGTCGGGTTCGAGGGTATCCCGGACGACTGCAACCGTCTGTTTCTCGCCGTCGCGCACTCTGAGTTCCTGCTGACTGCCGTCTTCGAGGTGAAGCGCCTGGCCGTAGTGGACGCCCTTTTTGAGGTCGATCGGTCGCCAGTCAGAATCGAGCAGTTCGGCGTCGAGCCAGTCAGCTAGCTCCCCGGCGTTACCGATCGTCGCCGACAGCGCAACCGTCTGCAGGCCCGCGGTGATCCGCCGGAGCTTCGCCAGCGTTACCTCCAGTGTGGGGCCGCGCTCACCGTCGTCGACTAAATGAACCTCGTCCGCGACGACGCAGGTCAACTCCTCGAGCCAGGGTGCGCCGTTGCGCACGAGCGAGTCGACTTTCTCACTGGTGGCGACGATGATGTCCTTGCCAGCGAGCCACCCACCTTCTGACTCGTAGTTACCAGTCGAGACGCCGATGTCCAGTCCGTACTGTTCGAACTGCTCGAATTCGGCGTGTTTCTCGCTGGCCAGTGCCCGGAGTGGGACGATGTAGAGGGCTTTCCCGCCGCGAGCAACGCTGGCAAGCATCGCCAGCTCGGCGATGAGCGTCTTCCCGCTGGCGGTCGGGATCGATGCCACCAGGTTCTGTCCTTCGGTGACACCGGCCTCGACGGCCTCGGCTTGCGGAGGGTAGAGTGATTCGATACCTGACTCCTGGAGGTGACCGGGAAGCCACTCCGGGATCGCCGGGATGTCCGCAACGTCCATTGGGACGTGGTTGGGTCGTCGTCGGGTTTAAATTGTCGCACCGGCAATCAGGCCAGGTCGATGTCGCGGTATCGCCGGCCAATGTACGCCGAAATCGCAATCAGACTAACGAACGGAGCGAAGAAGATTCCGACAATCGTGAACACCGAGAGTAAAAACAGGAAGTAGGCGAGCAAGCCGACGACAGAGACACCAACGAGCATCCCCAGATACCGGAGACCAATTATCCGTCGGAGGAAGTAAGGACCGAATGCCGACCTGACGCTACGGGTCACACCATATCCGACAACTATCGCAGGTAACAAAGCGAACCAACCAAGCATAGCGAGTGCTCCGAGAGCGACCAGTGGCCCCTCTTCAGTCGGCGAGATTCCCGCAGGGAGTACGGCGACGACAAGTCCAGCGAATCCGACGAGTGAGAGCACTAGTCCGCGCTTGAATTGGCCGACCCACTCAACCGAGGGAGGTGATTCATCGGCGACTGCCGTGGCTCGGATGACGTCTAGCCCATATCCGATTGATACAGGGACGCCGATTCCGACAAGCGTCGCCAGCGTCACGAGTAATCCCTGTTTTAGCGCCTTCGAATCGGTCGTCCGGATATACGTGAATGAGAAGCCGATGTCGGCGACGGCGCCTCTTGGCGTGAAGTCGAGTTCGTCCGCAGGCCGGTGGAACCATCTATACAGGCGCCCGACAGCGCCATCGGGGCCGTCGTCGACCCGCTCGTGACTGCCTGGTGAAGCGCGATCCGGTTGTCCAGCTTGCGGTTCGTGCGTGTCGTTACGCTCTCGTCCCTGACTCCCCGGTTGCTCCTTAGAAGCGGTGTCACTCCGTGACGTGGCAGATACGGACGAGCCTGTCGACAGCCTTGAGTTCGCTACTGACCCAGACTGTTCGACAGTCGGCGTGGCGGTGCCCTCAGCAACCGTCTCGGGACTGTTTTCATCACCCTCGACCGCCTGCTGCACGGCGTCCCGAAGGTATAACACCGACTCGTAACGGTTGTCGAGATTCGTTGACAGGGCCTTGCCAAGTGCGTTGTCGAGGGCCAACGGCAGCGATGGATCGATCTCTGAGGGGGCAGGCGGCTTGTCGTTGAGGATCGCCGAGACCAGTGCAGCGGTGCTGTCAGTCTGGAACGGCGGACGGCCGGTGAACAACTCATAGCCGAGGGCCCCGAGCTGGTAGATGTCCGTGCGGTCGTTTGTCGGCCCGTACTTGTCGGGATCGACCTGTTCAGGTGCCGAGTAGGCTAGCGTCAACCCTTCGGCCGACTGGGAGTGCTCCAACAGGACCGTCGCCAGCCCCCAGTCACCGATCTTCGGCACGAGTCGGCCGTTCTCGCGAGTCAGCAGGACGTTCTCCGGTTTGAGGTCTCCGTGGGTGATCCCGTGACGGTGAGCGTGAAAAACCGCCTCGCAAAGCTGTTCAAACAGATCAGCACGCTTGGCGGTGGAGAGGTCCTCAACCACGTCGTCGAGATTCCCCGCCTCAAGGTACTCCAGAGCGATCCACGGCATCGGGTCGCTGCCCCAGTCCAGTACCGACACGATGTTGTCGTGGTCGTCAAGCTGGTTCCAGAGTTTGGCCTCTTCGACGAAGCTATCGAAGAAATCGGTGTCGACAGTCCGGTAATTGGCCATTCGAGGGGTCTTGAGGGCCACGACTCGGTCGTGCCCGTCGACTCGGGCACGGTGGACGTCGGCGTTACCGCCGGAACCGAGCAGTTCGAGTTTATCGAAGTCTTCGAACGACCACGATGATCGGTCGGCCCCGTGCATAAGTTATCTAGTAAATCCGAAGCGACAGTGTTAGCCTTTTCGTCTGTGGGGCGTCGAGGAGAATAGAGGAGGTTCGAAGGCGTCTCGACGCCATACATATGCCAGTGACGCACCAACGGCAATTATGCGAATCGAGTACGACTACGACACCTGCATCGGGATGTTCCAGTGCGTCGAAGAGTGGGACGCCTTCGAACGCGACGAAGACGCCGGCAAAGCGGTCCTGGCCGACAGCGACGAGGACGACAACGACGTGTACGTTCGTGAGGTTCCCGAAGACGCCGAACTGGACGCGAAATTCGCCGCCCGGACCTGTCCGGTCGACGCAATCACTGTCTACGACGACGACGGCGACCAACTGGTGCCGTGAATCGCCTCGTCAGCCCCGGGCGTTCGCGTGAGCCGCGTTACAATCGCGCCGTCGGTCAAACGGTCGTTTGAGCCTTCCTGACAGCTTTTACGGTCTCGGCCGTCGATCCAGACGTGAAACGACGATACTTCCTTGCTGGAACGGCCTCGGCCGCTGCGATTCTGGCCGGCTGTTCCGGCAGCGACGCATCGCCTGGAACGACCGACGAGCCGACCGACACGCCGGGGTCGGATCCGACGACGACTGAGCCACCGAATGAACCGATGGCCCTCGCCAACGGGAGCTTCGAGTCCGGACTCGACAGCTGGACGGTCGGCAAAGACCTTCCGGAAAAGCCCGGTGACTCGGACGAGAAAGTCGACTCCGATGTCGGAGTCGTGACGTCGCAGGCATCCGACGGTGCGTCCGCACTGGAAATCTTCATCGACGGGAGCGCCGACGACGGAACGGTCTGGGTACAGCAGGAGGCAGATCTCTCGGACGTCTCGACGCTAAAGGTCGACGGCTACAGCGAGCAGAACTCGTTTAACACGATCCTCGAGGTATCGACGTACACGGGGCCTGTACCCGAGGACGGGCTCGTCGAGACCGATTTCGTCACCGAGCCGTCGCTGTGGGATCACGAAGGCTGGAAGACATACGAGTACGACGTCGACCACGACGGGACTGGTCTGGTCGCGGTCGGGCTGAACATCATCTGGGAAACGGGTGCCGCCGGGATCCTGGACAATATCAGGCTTGAGTGAACTCGCAGCTACGGTCAGGTCTCGACCGCAATAGGGTCGCTTTTCCGTCCCGGTCGTCTACGAATGCCCAATGAGCCAACCGTTCGAAAATCTCCCGACGACCCCGCGATCGTCGGAACTTATCGACAAGGCCTTTTCGCGGGCGTCCCGCGCCGGCCGGGCCAAACAGGGCTATGAGGCCCAGTCCTCGATGCTCCAGACGGCCGCGAACATCCTCTCGGACAATCTGGAGAACGTCGTCACCGAGTGGCCCGACTTCGACGATCTAGATCCGTTCTATCGTGACCTGTCCGACGCCGTGATCGCCGGCGAAACCGCCATCGGAAGCGAGGACGACCGAGGTGTCGACGCACTGCGCCAGCACCTCTCGGAGGTGACCTGGGCGTCCCGAAAGACCGCCGACATCCGCGGGGAGTATCACACGAAACTCCGCAACGCCAGCGACGTCGATCACGCCCGAAAACTCCGCAAGCAGGCTTTCGCGCGGCTGGCCGATGTCGTCGAGCAGGTCGCTGAGTCGCTGCTCGCCATTGCGGCCGCTCGCGAAGCGCTGCGGGACCTCCCCGATATTCGCCCGGACGAGCCGACGGTCGTCGTCGCGGGGTACCCCAACGTCGGCAAGTCGTCCTTTGTCAACGCGGTCACGCGCGCGAGCAACGAGATCAACTCCTACCCGTTCACGACCACGGAGATCAACGTCGGCCACTTCGATGATGACCACGTTCGTTACCAGCTCGTCGATACGCCGGGGCTGCTCGATCGACCGCCCCAAGAGCGCAACGAGATCGAGTCCCAAGCCGTGAGCGCGCTCGAACACCTCGCTGACGCCGTGCTCGTGCTCGTCGACGCCAGCGGTGAGTGTGGCTATCCCATCGACGTGCAGATCGAACTTCGGGACGCGCTGGCCGAGCAGTTCGCAGACGTGCCGGTGCTAACAGTCTGTAACAAGTCGGATCGGTCCCGAGACGTCGAGGCCGATCACTATATGAGTGTCACCGAAGACGAGAACGTCGAAACGGTGCTCGACGCCGTCGTTGCGGCTGTCGATCACGAACCGGAACTACCTTTCGAGGAGTGAACCATACCCGAGAGTAGGCTGTGGGCTAGTAGGAACCTGCAATCCGGGGGTCGACAGAGCAACGATCAGGCTGATTCGACGGTCACGTAGCGAACTTCGGTATCGATTTGCTGACCGGTCGTCGCCTCGAAGTGACTGTCGAGCGTGCTCACCAGACTCGGCTCGGTCGCTCCGGGCGGCAACCCAACGGTGACGATGACCCGCTGTGGTTCTCGGAAGACCGCGCCGTCGGTCCGCTCGATTTCGACATCGAGGGCCGTCGCCGCCGGCCGCTCTTCAAGCACCGCATCGACGTCCGCCCGGAGCGCGTCTTCGGTGGTCGCCTGTTGATACGAATCGTAAGTGATCCCGCCCAAAAACACCGAGAGGACGGCAATCCCGACAACCAGTACCGCGACCCGACGGAGGGTCGTTCGGCGGGCGTCGTCTTGGTGGAACCACTCGCTTGGGCGATAACCGCGATACCAGAGCACGGCCAGCGCGACGAAGTTAATCGAGAGGACATTCACCAGCGTCAACACAGCCGCCGGGAGACTTACCCACGGATCACCCCAGGCGATGCCGATGCCGACGGTTGCCGCCGGTGGAATAAGCGCGACGGCGATCATCACACCGACCAGCGCCGTCGAGACGCCCGCCGAGAGGCTGATTACGCCGGCGATACCCGCACCGATGGCAACTGCCAACGAGAGGAAATCAGGGAGCAACCGCTCGCGGATCGACGGCACGTCGGTGATCACTAATCCCGGCTGGACCAGGTTCGCGGTTCGGGCGAGCCAGGCGAAGGCGGCGGCGCTCACGACCGCCAGCACGAGCCCGGCAAACTGGAGGACGACACCACGGCGGAACAGTTCGTGGTCGTTGACGACAGTGCCGACGCTGGCGGCCATCGCCGGGCCGATCAGCGGCGCGATAACCATCGAGCCGACGATGACCGCCGGCGAGTCTAAGAGGAGACCGGCAGTCGCGATGACCGCGCTCACGACGGTCAACACGACGTAGTTCGAGGTGCTCGGGGCCAATCCCTCTGCTTTGGAGGTCAACTCCTCACGGGCGATGCGCTCTTCGTCTTTCTCTTCGGCGTATCGCTCCTGGACCGCTTCAAATTGCCGGGATATGACAGTATTGGCCTCAACGACGACAGTGTAGGCCTGATCGTCCAGACCGGCCTCCCGGAGGCCTTCGAGCACCGGCTCGACGGCGTTGGTCGGAACGGGCACGTACGCGACTGCCGTGTACTCGCGGCCGCTGGTCTCGTCGGTCAGGACGTAATCGACCCCTTCCTCCTCCAGTGCCCGCTCGATTGCATCACGCTTGCCCGTCGGGATGGTGACCTGTAGCAGTCGCACGCCTGTGGTGTCGTGCGGTACGGGCAAATAACCGGTGGTCAGTCACCCGCGCTGATTGAGCAGTCGGCCAGCGCACAGATCCGGGCACCTGTCTTTATTCACGTAGAAACCAAAGATAAAGTGAAATGGGGATCGATAGCACTGACCGTGGGGCCACACCGGTCGTCGGCAACGTTTTGCTTGTCGCCGTCGTGATCGTGATCGCGATCGTGTTAGTGACACTGTCGTTTTCGTTTCTCGATAACACCGGCGCACCCACGGCCGAAGCGTCCTTCCAGTACGAACAGACGCCGGTCGGATTGCGGATGACAGCGACGGCGATTAGTACCGACGTGGCTGTCCAGTTGAACGGTCGTAGCGTTGCGACCTTCGAAGGCGGAGACGCCGGCAGGTCAGTGATCGTTCCGACAGCCCCCGGGGATCAGATCACGGTCGTCTCGCGGGACCGCGAGAAGTCAGTCCTCGTCGATAAAACGATCGACGACCGGGACGAGGTCGGTGATTTCATCGCCTACTACCCATTCGAGGATGAAAACGAGACCGTACTGTTCGATCGGTCAGGCAACGGTAACGACGGCACTATTACTGGCGACCCTGTGCCAAATGGCGAGTCGCTCGCGTTTGACGGGGACGACTACGTCAGCGTGACCGATTTTAACACGCCCGTCGATCGCGTCTCCGAGTTCACAGTCGCGGTTACTTACCGAACGGACGACGCGGACCGAAAGCAGGAACTCATCGAACACAAGAGCGACGATGACAACTGGCTGCTCGAACTAAAGCCGTGTAGCAACGGTCAGGTGCCATCGGACCGATGCGAGGATAACGGATACGTCCCCGTGTTCAGCGTCGATCAGGCCGGAGGCACGCAGGACGAACAGATCTTTGGCAACGGCGAACAGGCGGACACTCGCCAGACGCTCGTGGGCACGTTTAACGGAAGCGGACACACCCTCTACGTCGACGGCGAGCGAGCACGGTCCGGCACGTACGAGGGCAATATCAGTATGGGCGAACTGAATATCGGGAGAGACGTCGAGTTCGATGGAGACTACTTCGACGGCGAAATCTACGAGATCCGGCTCTACTACACTGCGTTTGACGACCAACAGGTTCGGGTGCTCACCGAAGCGATGCGGTGATGCGACGACGGGAGAGACCACTTGCCACCGAGGACAGATGGGAGTCGACGCGAAGACACCCTGCTGATCCATCGCGTTCGCCACCTTTGAGAGATTTGGAGCGTCGAGGCGACTGCGGGTCCGGGGACCGCGACGAACCAGACAGCCTTTTCGCTGTCGGTCGGCTACAGAGAGCTATGTTCGACACGCGGCCGGACCGCGACGCGGAGGTTGTCCTCGTTGGACGATCGAACGTCGGCAAGTCCACGCTAATGCGCGAACTCACTGGCCACACCTTCGATACGGGCCAACGGCCGGGAGTCACCCGCAAGCCCAACCACTACGATTGGGCCAGCGAGAGCTTCGTCATTACGGATCTCCCGGGCTTTGGCTTTATGAAGGGCGTCCCAGAGGACGTCCGCGAGCAGATCAAAACCGACGTGGTCCGATACGTCGAAGCCAACGCCGAACAGATCCTTGCGGGCGTGCTGGTCGTTGACGGCAAAAGCGTCATCGACATCATCGATCGCCACTCCGGTGCGGACGAAATCCCCCACGACGTCGAGATGTTCCACTTTCTGCGTGACGTCGGCGTGTCCCCCGTCGTGGCCGTCAACAAGATGGACAAAGTCGACGACCGTGATCAACGGCTAAACGACCTCTGTGAGCGATTGGGGCTACACCCGCCCTGGCAACAGTGGCAGAACACCATCGCCCCCATCTCGGCAAAGCGGGGCAACATCGAACCGCTCAACGAGGCCGTCCGCAGCCACCTCCACGAGGCCGAGCGCGATGACCTCTATCAGTTCTTCTGATCGACCGATTGGAGAACGTCGTTGGGATTACCGGGCGCAGGAGACACCTCGAACGAACTAGCGGACGCGATACGGATCGTTGCCAGGCAGAAAGCGTCCGAGATCGGCTTGCTGTCGATAGTCACGCTGTTGGAGCGCGAGAAGCGCGTCGATCAGTGCCTGTTCGTCCCCGTCGGTCCACGTACTCGGGTCGGCGATCGGGTAAATCAGCCACCCCGCCCCTTGGATCTCGCTGGCGTGGAGTTCGTCGATATCGATAGTGCCGTCGTATGCTGAGTAGTTGGCGAGGACGTGTTCGGTCGCCCGCTGGCCGACCGGCAGTAAGACGTGTGCGGTGATCGCTCGCAATTCGGAGTCGAAAAACCGCTCCATATCGGCGTAGTCAGCGGCTGTTGGTTCGTGCTCGGAGACACACATATAGAGATACGAAAAATACGTCTTCCCCATCTCTGGCGGCGTGCCGACCGATTCAAGTAGATCTGCCTCGGCCAAGGCGGCCTGAAAACGATCGCTGCTCGGTGTCTCGGTGAACGGCACACCAGACGCAGTTCCGCCGTGGACACCGGGGTGGTCGCCGATAACGTGGAAGTGCGCGTTCGCGTCGCCGTATCCCGGGACAGTTGCCTCGCAGTCTGGCGTCATCCCGAACGGGTTCGACCGGCGGTGGGTGACGTTTTTCACGCTCTTGCCCACGGGCCAGACGGAAAAAACCGCAGCGGTTCGGTCCGCTTGTTCCCGAACGATCGTGTGCAACCGGGTCGAGTGCACGACGGCGTTTCGTAAGTGACCGCTACTGGGGAGAGACGACCGTGTCGTTTGGCGTCTCCAGGCTAGCGGGCAGATCCGTCTCGCCGGTGAGGTACTCGTCGATGTGACGGGCGACGTCCCGTCCGTCTCCGATGGCCCAGACGATCAGCGAGGGGCCGGAGTTGGCGTCGCCGGCAGCGAACACGCCCTCAACGTTCGTCATATGGTTGTCGTCAGTCGCGAAGGTCCCCGTCTCGGTCATTTCGACACCGAGCGGATCGAACGGGGTCGATTCAGGACCAGTGAATCCGACTGCGAGCAACACCATATCGGCGTCGACGTGGATCCCCGTCTCGAGTACTTCTTTCTCCCAGTCGCCGTCTTCGGTCTCGTTCCACTCGACACGATCGGCAACCAGCGTGTCGACGCTGCCGTCGCCGTTGGTGTCTTGGAACGACTGGGTGTCGACGCAGTACTCCTCGATGCCGCCTTCTTCCTGAGAGTACGACTTCTCGTAGGTCTGGGGCTGGTCGGGCCACTGATTGCCCGCAGGACGTTCCTCGGGCGGTTTCGGCAGGAGCTCGATCTGGACGACCTGTTCGGCCCCCTGTCGGTGAGCGGTGCCAACGCAGTCGGCACCGGTATCGCCACCGCCGAGCACGACGACACTCTTGCCGTCGGCGTCCATCGCTTCGGGGACGGCCATCCCGTTGTTCTGGCCGGGATTGGCCCGGGGCAGATACTCCATCGCCCGGTGAATCCCGTCCAGTTCGCGCCCTTCGATCGGCAGTTCGATCGGCTTCTGTGAGCCGACGGCAATACACGCGGCGTCGTAGTCCGTTTCGAGTGTCTCGACCGGGATGTCCTCGCCGACCTCGACGTCGCATTCGAAGGAGATGCCCTCCTCGCGCAGTTGGTCGATCCGCCGATCGACCTTCGCCTTGCTGAACTTGGCGTCGGGGATCCCGTACCGCATCAGTCCACCGGGATTTTTGTCGCGCTCGTAGACCGTGACGTGATGGCCCGCCCGGTTGAGTTGCTGTGCGGCGGCAAGTCCCGCCGGTCCAGAGCCGACAATAGCGACTGACTTGTCCGTACGCTGTTGGGGCGGATCCGGTTCGATCCAGCCTTCTTCCCAGCCCTTATCGACGATCGCCCGTTCGATCGATTTGATCGTGACCGGGTCGTCGTTGTAGTTGAGCGTACAAGTGTTCTCACAGGGCGCGGGGCAGTTGTAGCCCGTGAATTCGGGGAAGTTGTTGGTGGCGTGCAGACGTTCGAGCGCGCGCTTCCAGTCGCCCTTGTAGACGAGGTCGTTCCAGTCAGGGATGATATTCCCGATGGGGCAGCCACTCATACAGGCGGGTGTCCCACAGGACATACAGCGCTCACCCTGGGACTGGAGGTGTTGTTCGTCCCACTTCTGCTCCCAGACCTCCTCGAAGTCCTGCTTGCGCTGTTCGGGATCGCGCTTGTGAATCGGTTCTCGCTCGTGTTCGAGATAGCCGCCGGAATGTTCACCTTTCTTCATCAGTCATCACCCTCCGTTGGGGATGCAGTGGTATTCGGTGACTTCGGCGGCGAGATACGAATGTCCTCGCCGTCTTCGAGATGTTGGTCGACGACCTCGGCGTAGGCGTCCGGCATCACTTTGACGAACTGGTCGATGTATTTCTCGAAGTTATCGAGGATCTCCTGACCCTTGTCGCTGCCCGTATAGCGAACGTGGTTTTCGATCATACGTTCGATCATCTGTCTGTCGCGGTCGCTGTCGGCCGACTCCAGAGAGACCATATCTCTGTTGACGTTCTCGGCGAAGTCGCCGCTCTCATCGAGGACGTAGGCCTCGCCACCGGACATTCCCGCCCCGAAGTTCTTGCCTGTGTCTCCGAGGATCACCGCGACTCCGCCAGTCATATACTCACAGCCGTGATCGCCGACGCCCTCGACGACCGTCTTGACTCCGGAGTTCCGGACAGCGAAGCGTTCGCCCGCTCGACCGTTGAAGTACGCCTCGCCGTCTGTCGCACCGTACAGGGCGACGTTGCCGATCAAGATGTTCTCGCTGGCTTCGTAGTTTGCGGCGTCGGGCGTCTCGACGATGAGTTTGCCACCGGAAAGGCCCTTGCCACAGTAGTCGTTGGCGTCGCCTTCTAGCTCCATCGTGATCCCGTTCGTGAGGAAGGCTCCGAAGCTCTGGCCACCGGTGCCCTCGACGTCGATCGAGACCGTGTCTTCGGGCAGCCCGTCTTCCCCATACGCCTTCGAGATCTCCGAGGAAAGCATCGCCCCCAGAGTCCGGTCCTCGTTGCCGGCCTGCAAATCGACGTGGACACTGTCGCCGTCTTCGATCGCCGGTTGGGCCGCATCGAGCAGCTGTTGATCGAGTTTCTCCTCGAGGTGGTGGTTCTGCTCGGTCGTCTTTCTGCGGTCGTCGCCCTCGGGTTCCCAGAGGAGCGCCGAGAGGTCGACGTGTTTGGCCTTCGGGTGGTCGACGTCGGCCTGGTCGAGCAAGTCGACCCGGCCGACCATCTCGTCGACCGATCTGAATCCGAGTTCGGCCATATACTCGCGGACCTCCTGGGCCATATGGCGCATATAGGTGGCGACGTACTCGGGATCGCCGGGGAACCGTTCGCGTAGCTCCTCGTCTTGGGTCGCCACACCGACCGAGCACGTGTTGTTGTGACACTGCCGGAGCATCAGACAGCCACACGTGATCAGCGGTGCCGTACCGAACCCGTATTCCTCGGCCCCGAGCAACGCGCCGACGACGACGTCCCGTCCCGTTTTCATACCGCCGTCGACCCGGACTTTGATTCGCGACCGCAGGCCGTTCTCGACGAGCACTTGCTGGGCTTCGGCCAGGCCGAGTTCCCAGGGCAGCCCCGCGTTCTTGATCGATGTCTTGGGCGAGGCACCGGTCCCACCGGCAGCTCCGGAGATAAGCACCGAGTCGGCTTTGCCCTTGGAGACGCCGGCCGCGATGACGCCAACGCCAGCCTCGGAGACGAGCTTGACGTGAACACCGGCGTCACGATTGGCGCATTTCAGATCGTGGATCAGCTGGGCGAGATCCTCGATCGAATAGATGTCGTGGTGGGGCGGCGGCGAGATGAGCGGCACGCCGGGCGTCGTCGATCGAGTATCAGCGATGATCTCGTTGACCTTCTCGCCGGGCAGATGCCCACCCTCTCCCGGCTTGGATCCCTGGGCCATCTTGATCTCCAGCATCTCCGCGTTCGCGAGATAGTTGCTCGTGACGCCGAACCGGCCGGACGCGACTTGTTTGTTGGCACACTCTCGCTCGGTGCCGAACCGCTCGACCTGTTCGCCACCCTCACCGGTGCCCGCGAACCCACCGACGCGGTTCATTCCCGCTGCCAGGGTCTCGTGGGCTTCCTTGCTCAGCGAGCCGAAAGACATCGATCCCGTGAAAAAGCGCTGGGTAATCTCCTCGACCGGCTGGACCTCCTCGATCGGAATCGAATCTCTGGACTCGGTATCGAACTCCAAGAGTCCGCGCAGCGTCTGTAGGCGCTCTTGCTGATCGTTGATCGTCGACGCGAACTCCTTGTACGTCTCGTAATCGTCGTTTTGGGCCGCATTCTGGAGTTTGCCGATCGTCGTCGGGTTCCACTGGTGGAACTCACCGTCACGGCGCCAGTTGAGTTCGCCGCCCTGATCCAGATGCAGCGAGCCGCTGATATCGGCCTCGAAGCCGTATTCGTGCCGCTCAAGCAGGTCGGACTCGAGTTCCGCGATGCCGATTCCCTCAGTGCGATTCTCGGTGCCGGCGAAGTACTCGTTGACGAAATCCGAATCCAACCCGACGGCCTCGAAGATCTGGGCGCCCTTGTAACTCTCCAAGGTGGAGATGCCCATCTTGGCCATAACCTTCTGGATGCCGTCTTCGATGGCGTGGCGATACTGGTCCAGTGCTGCCTCGGCGTCGTGATCGACGATACCCTCGTGGACGAGGTTCTCGATCGTTTCGTAGGCTAGATACGGCGTCACGGCGTCGGCTCCGTAGCCGACGAGCGTGGCGAAGTGATGGACAGCACAGGGCTGGCCGCTCTCGACAATCAGCCCAGTCCGGGTCCGCAGCCCCTCCCGAACGAGATGGTGGTGGACGCCGCCAGTCGCCAGCAGGCTCGGGATCGGGACGCGGTCCGGACCCGCGTTTCGATCGGACAACACCAGCAGTTCCGCACCATTTTCGATCGCCTCGACAGCGGCCTCGCGAACCTCCTCGGTTGCGGTTTCGAGATCCGTTCCCGTCTCGTATGTAATGTCGATCGTTTCGGCAACGACTCCGTTCTGGTCGATGTCCTCGATGGCGGCTTGCTGGTGGCGCGTGAGGATCGGCGACTCCAGATGGAGCTGTCGACAGTGTTCGGGGGTTTCGTCCAGAAGGTTGCGCTGGTGGCCCACGTGCTGTTGGAGCGACGTGACGGTCTCCTCGCGGATATAGTCGATCGGCGGGTTCGACACCTGCGCGAACAGTTGCTTGAAGTAGGTAAACAGCGTCTTGTTTCGGCTCGACAACACAGACAGCGGCGTGTCGTTGCCCATCGCGCCGACCGGGTCTTTGCCGTCCTCGGCCATCGGCTCGAGGAGGTGTTCGACGTGATCGAGCGTGTAGCCGAACGCTCGCTGATAGGCCGTGAGATCGCTCTCAACGTACGTGGGTGTGTCCTCGACGCCGCTGTCGAGGTCGTCAAGACGAACTTCGTGTTCCTCGAGCCACTCGCCGTATTTGTCGTCAGTCAGGCTGTCGAAGATCTCGTCGTCCGAGACGATACCGCCCGCGTCCGGGTCAGCATAGAACAACTCCCCCGGCTGCAAGCGGTCTCTGTGGGCGACGTTTTCTTCCTGGAGTTCCAGAGCGCCGGTCTCGCTGGCCATCACGAGGCGGTCGTCCTCGGTGACGGCATACCGACACGGCCGCAGACCGTTGCGATCGAGGACCGCACCGACTTTGAACCCGTCCGTGTACGCGATGAGCGCCGGGCCGTCCCACGGTTCATTGATCGTCGAGTGGTACCGATACCAGTCTGTCCGGTCTTGCCCGAGTTGGTCGTCTTGCTCCCAGGCTTCGGGAACGAGCATCCGGAGGGCATGGGGCATCGATCGCCCGCTCTCGACGAGTAACTCCAGAACGTTGTCGACGACGGCGGTGTCACTCTGGTCCTCGTCGGTGATCGGCTTGAGCTTCTCGATGTCCGAGCCAAAGGCGGGACTTTCCAACTCGGCCTCGCGCGCTTGCATCCAGTTGAGGTTACCGCGCAGCGTGTTGATCTCGCCGTTGTGGATGATGTTGCGGTAGGGGTGCGCGAGCTCCCACGCACCCAGCGTGTTCGTCGAGAACCGCGAGTGGACAAACGCGAGTCGAGAGACGACTCGTTCGTCAGAGAGATCGGGATAGTATTCTCTGACCTGTGCGTTCGTCAACAGCCCTTTGTAGACGATCTTCCGGCGGTCGAGCGAACAGATATAGAACCGATCACTGCCTGGAGGATCACGCTCTGCGACCCGATTCTCGATAACACGGCGAAGGACGTACAGAGCCGAATCGAGTTCCTCGGGTGAGCAGTCGTCCTGCGGTTCGACGAAGAACTGCTCGACGTCCGGTTCGGTCTCGACAGCAGTCGCCCCGAGAGAACTGTTGTCGGTCGGGACGGATCGCCAGGCGACAACGTCGAACCCTTCTTGATCAGCGGCCGTCTCGATCAACGATCGGAGCTGCGTGCTCGATTCGTCGCTCGGCAGAAAGACCATCCCCACGCCGTACTCGTCGAACTCGCCGAGTCCGTCGACCTCGTCGGTGAAGAACGCGTGTGGCTTCTGGATCAGGATCCCCGCGCCGTCCCCAGTATCCGGTTCTGCTCCGCGGGCCCCACGATGATCGAGGTTTTCTAAGAGATCGAGCCCGTCCTCGATGATATCGTGATCGCGCTCACCGGAGAGATCGAGCGTGATACCGACGCCACAGTTCGCTTTCTGTGACGTCTCATCAAGTAACTGTCTGTTTGTGTCGATATCGGTGCTGTCCATGGTCTGACTGTATCTGTGGGAAATAGACCCATAAATCGCACGGTGTCTACTATCCCGTTTGATTTCCGATAGGCAAATATTACGATCGTACACCTAGGACGGGCGGCTGAAACAATACCTATCGAACGACATAGTATTCATTATATTGTTTAATCACAGTCGTAGATCGACCAGTGCGGCCGAGAAGAGGCCTCACTGCGGTCCGTACAGGCTTTCTCCTGCAATAAACAGTCTAGCGTCGGAGGCCGCGAGCAGAGGGTGTGAAGTAGTCACAGGCAAATCGGAAGGGGTATCGATGTGTTGTCACTGCCACTGGCGGGGCGTCACAGCGACTTGCGAACGCGACTCGCGGGGAGGTCGTGCCACGTAGTCGTCGCGATTGACTTGAAGTTGTGCGCTTGGAAAAACGCCAGCATCGGATCAGGGACAGTTGCAGAAAGCGTTTCGTGGCCGGCGTCGGCGAGTGTCGTCTCGATACGGTCAAGCACGGTGCTGGCAAAGCCGGCCCGCTGATAGTCGGGGCTCGTCATAATCGTCAACAGCTCGCCGTCCTGACGGTCAGCGACAGCGTACGCGACAATCGTCACCTCTGTCTCGGCGACGACGACGAGATAGCGGTCGTCGTCGATCCGGGAGGTGAGGTCAGCGTCGACGGTTGCGACTAACTCTCCGACAGTCTTGCGATCGTACGTCGTCTGAAACGCGGTCTTCAGTGCTTGTGCGCGGAGCACACCGAGACTCGCCGCGTCGTCGACCTCGGCCCGGCGTATCGTGACTTTCATTGGGCAACCATTCGACCAGCGGCAACTTGACTGTGACGTGGCGCTGTTCACGTGCTGAGTGACTCGACGTACTGGGTGACGTGATCGTCCATCCGGCGTTTGAACCCGGCCTGGCGGGCCAGCCGGTCGAGTTCGCGAGCGACGAGACTGCCGTACTGGACGGCCTTTTTGTCTTTCGTCGCCAACTCCTCGGGGAGCCACCGCCAGGCAGCCTCCCGGAGGGCGACTTTCCGGGTCTCACCCTCGACGAGTAATTCCCCGGGCAATCCGAGTGCGGCCTCAACGACGGCATCGTGCAACAGCGGCGCGACCGGCTCGATGCCGGCCGCTCGAACAGCCAGCACGTCCCGTTCAAGTTGGTCGGGGAGCGTCTCGATCACCTCGCGAGTCGCTCCGCGGACGGTCTCGCTGTCCAGCCGCGGATCCTCCGGTGCTTTCGCGACCTTTGCGTAGCCACCAAACAGTTCATCAGCCCCCTGTCCGAGTGCCAGCTGGTCGAATCCGTCGGCGGCAACCCGCTTTGCGACCAGATACAACGGCAGCGCGATCTGGATATCCATCGCGTTCGTTCGCCCGGTCGCGGCCACGAGTTCGGGCACGGCGTCTTCGAGGCTCTCGTGTGTCAGTTCGACGACCGTAAGCTCGCGGTCGAGGAGCGCAGCACCACGTGTTGCGGCCTCGATGTCGTGGCTGTCCGGAAACCCCGCGACATACAGCGGAACGTCAAGAGCAGCTGCAAGCAGCGCCGAGTCGATACCACCGGAGAAAGCGATCGCGAGTCCGTCGGTATCGACCGTCGCGAAGGCACGTTCGAGCGCCGAGCGAACGGCCGCGACGCCGGCACTCGGGTCGGCGACGGACGGGTCCGGTAACTCGGCCCATTCTTCGATCCCCTGTGCCGTTCGGACGTGACCGGCCGGAAACGGACTCGGATCGGCCAGTTCAGAGGGATCGAACGCCCAGGACTCGCCGTCGACAAACAGTGGATATCGGCCGAGTACGTCCCGGACGAGCATCCCATCAATCTCGCCGGCAAAGCCTCTGGAACCGGGGAGTGGATCGCCACGCTGGATCGCCGCGCGAACGATTCCAGGAGAGGCACCGTGTAGCGTCATTCGAAGAAGTTCGCGAGCCGTGACCGGACGCGTCGTTTCGCCCCGCCGGCGGCCTGTTTGAAACTAATATGCCAGGGCGTCCGTTTGCCCTCGATTTCGGTTCGGCCCTCGGCGATCGCCGAGAGGATCGCATCGGCCGACTGCTCGTCGGCGTCGACGTTCGTGATTGCCCGGCCGACCATCTCGGCGATGTGGGCATCGCTACCGGCCGTCATCGGGATGCCGTGTTCGATCGCAAACTCCCGAGCCTGTTTGTTGGCGTAGCCGGTCAGCAACCGGGAATTGTAGACTTCGATTGCGTCAGCGCGAGCGAGTTCCACCCGGGAGATATTCGCCATCACGCCGCTCCGTGACTCCTGGAACGGATGTGGGACGACGGCGATACCGCCCTGGTCGTGGATCCGGTCGAGTGTTTCGACGAAGGGCAATCCCGTCGGAATCGCTTCGGAGATACCAAGTGCCAGCACGTGGCCGGCATTGCTGGTGACTTCCATTCCCGGGATGCCGATAAGATCGTACGCGGACGCTTTCTCGGCGGCCTCGCGGCTTGCCTCGAATTCGTCGTGATCTGTAATTGCAAGTGCATCGAGAGACGTACTCCGTGCTTTCTCCAACAGAGCATCGACGGAGTCGCGTCCGTCATAGGACAGCGAGGAGTGTACGTGAAGCTCGACCGAGAGCACGGGAGGGGCTTCGATGGCACCAATCAAAAACGGCTCGGTATCAGTCCGCCGTCGACTCGGCTCCTGAACTCCCCGGTGCACCCGCTGTATTGACGTAACACACCGGATCCGGATCGAACGGATCGCCGTGGGTGAGCAGTGCACGCCCGCGCGAACCGCCGCCACAGACGTCGCCGAACTCACAGCGGCGACAGCGGTCGGGCAGTCCTGCCTCCTCGTGGCGGAGCCGCTCTAAGAGTGGGTTGGACTCGTCGGTCCAGATTGCACCGAACGGTCGGTCACGTACCGATCCGAGCGCATAGCGATCCCAGAACGGACCGGGATACACCGATCCGGCCGGCCCGAGTTTCGCGACCGGCGGTGAGGGTGCGGTCCCAAGGCGCTCGCGGAGCGACTCCCGAACGTTGACAGAGCACTCGTCATCGAGACGGTCACGTGCGTACTCGGTCACGTAGCCGGCATCGATCCCACCGCTCAGGACTGTCTCCAGATGAGTACCCCGTTCGTGGGCGTCTCGGGTCAGATCTGCGAGCCGACGAACGGCGCGGCGCCGGTGCTCGTCATCAAGGTCGGCGTCCGGCATATGTGTGAGTCGGAACCGATCGGCCGACAGCAGGCCAGCGAGGTCGTAAATCTCCTCCATATCGGTGTCGCTGTCTGCCTGTAGCGGGAAGCGGAGCTCAGTCGCCAGATCTGTCTTATCGGCCGCCCGGAGCGTCTCCAGTGCGGCGTCGGTCGCGTCGGAGGCAGTGTGTTTCTGCCGGGGCGTCGACAGCCCCCTGACGGCGACGCTAACGCGATCGAGGCCGGCATCGACGAGCGACTCGAGGCGGTCCTGGCCGAGTTGCTCACCGTCAAGCCGAAGCGTCGTTTCCACGTCCTGCTCGGCGGCTCGTCCGAGGAGTTCCGCAATCGCGTCAGTCGTACCGCCGGCCGTGCCGGACAACCGCAAGGTTTCAATGCCGAATGCAGCGAGTTGATCGACGACAGCTAGCCGCTCAGACGGTGAGAGGGGTGTCCGGTCACCGAGCAGTTGCTCGTCTTCGAGCACCCACTCGACGTCAGGATCGCCAAGAGAGGGGGATGTCGGCTGCTCGCAGTCACAGAGGAGTGTGTTGAGGCGGATCATACAGACTCACCTGCCTCAAGCTGTGTCGAGCCATCACGGTCGATCGCGTCTGCCGGGCAGAGCCACCGTGCGTCCACACCAGGGAACAGCGATGCTGCACGCTCGCGGGCATCGGTTTCGTCGTCTGCCCGGACAGTGCCGGTGTGCACCATCGGATCCGTCGGCGTCTCGCGAGTGAACACGATCCACGCTTGGGCAGGGATTGTGCCGTTTGCGTCCCGGCCGTGTGTCGTCTGTGCTGTTGGTCGAGCTGGCATTGACAACGCCTAGCTGTGGCCCGCTCTTACCGACCCCGGCCGTTCTCACCGGCTGGGAACTGACCGGGCGCCTTATCGGCTCTACGGCGGTTTCCGGCAACCCTTTCCGATTGTTCGCTTGCGGCTCGGTCCAGCAGGCGACCGGTCGCATCACAAGCGGTTTTCGCTCGCCCCGAATAGTCGGCTGTATGCACGTCATCGTCAACGCTGCGATGAGCGTCGACGGGAAACTCTCAACGCGCCGCCGCGAACAGATTGCAATCAGCGGTGAGACTGATTTCGACCGGGTCGACGCGATTCGGGCCGACAGCGACGCCGTGATGGTCGGTGTCGGCACCGTCCTGGCCGACGATCCATCGTTGACTGTCGACGATTCCGAGCGGATCGACGCCCGGACCGGGCGTGGTGACCCGCCACAGCCAGCACGGGTGATTGCCGATTCGCGATTGCGCACGCCCGCCAACGCGACCGTCTACGACGACACCGCAGAGACGATCTTTCTAGTCAGTGAAGCCGCGACCGACAAAGCCGTCACCGAAGCACAGACGAGGGGCGAAACCGTCATTATCGCTGGCGGGGATCGTGTGGACCTATCGGCGGCGTTCGAGCGACTGGAAGCACACGGCATCGAACAGGTGCTTGTCGAGGGTGGTGGCGAACTCGTGTTCTCGCTGTTCGAAGCTGGCCTCGTCGACGAGCTATCCGTGTTCGTCGGCTCGATGGTGATCGGCGGGCGCGACGCTCCGACACTTGCAGACGGCAGCGGGTTCACCGATCAGTTCCCGCAGCTGCAGTTACGTGACGTCGAACGGATCGACGACGGTGTGTGCCTTCGGTATCGTGTCTCTGGACGGTAGCGCCGCGAAAGCGGCCGACAGTGCGTGAACCGCCAAACATATACCTGTCTCGTCCTCAGTGGCAGATAGTTAGTATGCAAGTAACAACAACATCGAGGTGGACCCGTGAGCGCCGTTGATCGGATCGTCGGTGCAGTAACTGGCCATACGCGGATCGCGATCGCCGTGATGCTCGTGTTGACAGTGATTATGGGTGCCGGAGCAGGTGCAGTCGAGCAGCAGTCGTCACTCGATCAATTCCAGTCGGACACGCCCGAGGCAGAGGCCTCGACGTATATCGAGGACAATTTCGCATCCGGCCCTGACAACGTGACGCGCGTCCAGGTGATCGTCCGCGGGGAGAACGTCCTCTCCAACGAGTCACTTATCGAAACGCTCGAATATCAACAACAACTCCGAGATGACCCACAGGTCAACGCGACGCTCGTTGATGAATCAGCCGGGCAGACGCCGGCAATGTTTGGCGTCGCGAACCTGATCGCGCAAAGTGCGATCCAGCAGGAGTTCCAGGCGATTAATGCGACTCAGAACGCGCTTCGAGTGGGGATGACGACCGTGATTCAAGACCCTAACGTCACCGCGTCGGCAGCCTTCGCAAATGTGAACGCGAACACGCCGATCGGACTGGATGACACCGACGCCGCGACGTTCCAGCAGGCGGTCGCACAACTCAGGAACGCCACCACAAGGACCGAACAGCGGGCAGCGTATCAACTCGGCACCAGCGGCGTGCTCAGAGACGAATACGCACAGTTCCTGGGCCAGGATCAGCTGACCCAGCCAGTCGACCGGTCGGATATCGAAGCGACGATCCGATCGCCAACGCTCGAACGACAGATCGAGGCGATCCGGTCGCTGAGTGGGGCCGAACTCCAGACGCTCGTCCAGACCGTCCTCAGTGGCGAGGGCGGACAGACCTCCAGTCGGGCACTCCGATTTATGCCGGCCGGCGGCTACTATGAGCCTGGATCCACCACGGCGAACGCGACAATGCTGTTGGTCACCCAGCGGACCGACGGCCCGGTCTCCCCGGGGGGAGCTGCGGGCGAGGAGATCACCGATGCTCAGTTGGCGATGCAGGATCTCGGTGCCGACAGTAATCTCGAGCTCGTCGTGTTCGGCAGCGGGATCATCACCAACGAGATCAACCAGTCGATGAGCGACAGTATGGCGCTCGTCGGGCCGCTCGCGCTGCTGTTTGTGATCGTTGCGCTCGCAGTCGGATACCGTGACTTGCTCGATATCATCCTCGGGATTGTCGGGATCGCGGCTGTGCTCGTCTGGACGTTCGGATTTATGGGCTGGGCCAACATCGACTTCAACCAGGTCTTCATCGCTGTCCCCGTGTTGTTGATCGGACTCTCGATCGACTACGCGATCCATATCTTCATGCGCCATCGCGAAGAGCGTCTTGAGATGGGCAACGGCAACCTCCGGAAAGCGATGCGAGTCGGTCTCGGCGGTGTCGGTATCGCACTGGCGCTGGTGACGGCGACGACAGTGATCGGTTTCCTCTCGAATCTCGTCAGTCCGGTGCCGCCAATCCGGGATTTCGGCATCGTCAGTTCCTTCGGGATCGTCGCCGCATTCCTGGTGTTCGGTGTCTTGACACCGGCGCTGAAGATTGAAGTCGACGAGTTTCTCGAAGCACGCGGGATCGACCGGGAGAAACGCGCCATCGGAACCGGTGGCGGACAGCTGAGTCAGGCCCTCAAGCTCGGGTCACTCGGCGCAAAGCGGTCTGCTCCAGTCGTGATCGCGATTGCGCTGTTGCTCAGTGCCGGCGGTGTCTATGGCGCGACACAGGTCGATACGTCGTTCGCACAGGAGGACTTCCTCGCCGAGGATCCTCCTGGCTGGACGGAAAGCCTCCCCGAACCGTTCGCGCCCGGCGAGTACAACGCCAAGGCGAACCTCGAATACGTTAACGAACGCTTCCAGCGCCAGGACGCACAGGCGAGTATCCTGCTACGCGGGGATGTCGCGAGCGACGGGACATTAGGGACGATCCAGCAGTCACAGAGCGAACTTGCCTCGAAAGACGTTACACAACGGCTCTCGAACGGGCAGGCGTCGATTCAGACGCCACTGACGGTTCTCAACGAGACCCGTGCCACTTCTCAGAGTGATGCGTTCAACCGGACATTCGATAGGGCCGATACCGACAACGACGGCATTCCGGAGGAGAACCTGACCGCCGTCTATGATGCGCTATTCAAGACAAATCCCCAGGATGCCGGTGCGGTCCTTTCCCAGTCTGAGGACGACGAGTACACGGCTGCACGCCTCGTCGTCGATCTGAAGGGAACGGCATCCGGTGCGGAGACGACCGAGCAGCTTCGAAGCGTCGCGACGAATACCGAGACTGAGCAGTTCACTGCTATCGCGACCGGGCAGACAATCCTCTTCGAGATCGTCCAGGACCAGCTGCTCGACACTGTCTTGGAAAGTCTCCTGATCACGCTCGTGTCGGTGTTTGCGTTCCTGATGATCGTCTATCGGGTCACCGACGGTAGCGCGACACTTGGGTTTGTGACTTTGATCCCGGTCGCACTGAGCGTCTCTTGGATCCTCGGGACGATGTATCTCGCCGGGATCCCGTTCAACGTCCTGACCGGGATGATCACCAGCCTCACAGTCGGGCTCGGTGTCGCCTACAGCATTCACATCTCCGAACGCTACAACCAGGAACTGGAGCGCCACGACTCCGCCTGGGCCGCCCTCGAACGCAGCGTCACCGGTACCGGTGGTGCACTGCTCGGGAGTGCCGCGACGACCGTCGGCGGGTTTGGGACCCTCTCGATCGCACTCCTGCCGGCGTTGCAACAGTTTGGGATCATCACCGGTCTCACGATCATCTACGCGTTCCTCGCGAGCGTGCTCGTGCTCCCGAGCCTGCTGGTCGTCTGGACGCGACTGGTCGGGCCGTCCGAGAAACTCGACGTTCCCAAAGACGCTGATCGTAGCAGCGAGTAGCTACTTCACAGATCAGTTTCGCTTTCGATGTACCAGCCAAGATAGCCACCGACAGCGCTCAGCCCAACGAAGTACACCACTGCAGTCAAGACTGCGAAAAGCAAGAACACACCGAAGACGCCAACGAGTACCCCCAGTCCATCCGAAAGTATGGGCAGAAACGGCAGGCCGATGAGTGCGCTGAGAAACGGCACGGCAAGCAAGAACGGTACTGTCGCGACCAGCCCAGAAAGTATGCCGACTTTGAGTGCCGCTGACGCGTCTGCTCCTTGGAGGTAGCCTGCGACCGCACCCCCAATCACTGGCGAGAACGGGACAAACGTCGTGGCAACTGTGACGACCGCACCAATCACTGCGTTCAGGGCGGTATCGCCGTTCCCCATACACGCCATCTGGCCGACTGCTCATCTAAATTTTTCGAAGAGAGTAGCAACTATCGAACAAAAACTATCGACAAAACAGTCCGAAACTGCGATTAGATCTCGCTCTCGAAGTCCTCAAGCGCGTAGGCGGGTTCGGCACCGCGTCGGTCCAGTGTCTCGTTGGCCAAAAGCCAGTAGACCACACTCAGAGCCTTGCGACCCTTGTTGTTGGTCGGGACGACCAGATCGACGTTGCTGGTCGTGTTGTTGGAGTCGCACATCGCGATGACTGGGATGCCGACCGTGATAGCCTCCTTGACAGCCTGGGCGTCGCCGATCGGGTCGGTGACGACCACGACGTCGGGCTCGATATACCCCTCGTAGTCGGGATTGGTGAGCGTCCCAGGAATGAACCGACCCGTCCGGGCGCGTGCCCCGACAGCCTCGGCGAACTTCTCGGCCGGGAACCGGCCGTACTGTCGTGAAGAAGCCACGAGAATCTGCTCGGGGTCGTAGTTCGCGAGGAAGTCCGCAGCAGTGCGGATCCGGGAGTCGGTCATCGAGACGTCCAGCACATATAGTCCGTCCGTGCGGACGCGGTGGATGAACCGCTCCATATCCGACGTGTTCTGCTGGGTTCCGATGTGGACCCCGGCGCCGAGATAGTCCTCGACAGGGATGAGAAGGTCGGCCTCCTCACTGTCGGGCATCACGTCCTCGTCGAGAGCCGGCTGTTCGTCTTCCGTGTCAGCCTCTTCAGTGTCGGCCTGTGTCTCGTTCGCAGCGTCCGTCGGCTCGTCGGCCTCGGACGCCGGCGATTCTTCCGTCTCGGTGACAGCGCCGGCGTCGCCGGCGGCCTCCGAAGTCTCGTCGATGTCGTCTTCTTCGTCCTGACTCATGCTTGTTCTTCGATGCGGATGAGTTCGTTCAGTTTGGCGGTACGTTCGCCGGCAACGGTGCCGGTCTTGATGTACGGGGCGGCCGCGCCGACGGCAAGGTGGGCGATGGTCGTGTCTTCGGTCTCGCCCGAGCGGTGGGAAACGACTGACTGAATGCCGTTTTCGGCACCGAGTTCGATGGCGTCGACGGCATCAGAGAGCGTGCCGATCTGGTTGGGCTTGATCAGAATCGAGTTCGAGGAGCCTGCCTCGATGCCGTCCTGCAGGCGATCGACGTTGGTGACATAGAGGTCGTCACCGCAGATGAGCGTCTGGTCGCCGACGCGGTCGGTCAGGTCGGCAAACGCCTCGAAA